>Ga0315534_1002609_pt1 | contig 11970 bp, 10 predicted proteins | sample SalMarSW160240MG_FD_203094 | JGI IMG/M metagenome (GOLD analysis project Ga0315534, IMG submission 203094) | Salt marsh sediment microbial communities from the Plum Island Ecosystem LTER, Massachusetts, United States - Salt Marsh Sediment SW1602-40 ... | reverse complement strand
CGGTGGTCGCCGTATCATTTATTCTTTTATCTCTGGCAACTCGGATTGAGTTGTACCTAGTGTTTGATCCAACAGCTAGATTGCCAAGGCTGTTCAAAAAAGAAAGGGCAGTAGAGTAACGCATGGGGACCATAGCTGTCATGATTCAATCTCACTCACTACACTTTGGAATCTTGTATAACTGGGAAGTTGCAAGTGTTAGATTAATGCGGCGGCTTATCTCGAACCATATATCATTCCAGAATGACCAATCACAAACCATTTCGCCTCTTTGTCCGGCGGATGACGTCTCCACTGATGAATGATTGAATAAGTACGGCTGGAGTCACTTGCCAGATGTTGTTGAAAGGCAATTTATATCTCCCTCCTATATAATAAATAATATTGTCACCTCGTTGTAAAAAAGACGATATATATTTATTCAGACTCATGAAGACGTTTCCCCCTGTAATCTTTCTCATGGGGCCCACCGCATCGGGAAAGACAGACATTGCGCTAAGGCTCACGGAGCATCTTCCCAGTGAGATCATCAGTGTAGATTCGGCGATGATCTATCGAGGCATGGATATTGGCACCGCCAAGCCTGATGCGGAGACGCTAGGGAAGATACCGCACCGCCTGATCGATATTCGGGATCCTTCCGAAAGTTACTCCGTTGCGCAGTTCCGGGAAGATGCTTTGCGTGAGATCGATGAGATACGCAAACGTAGGCGCATGCCTCTGCTTGTCGGTGGGACGATGCTCTATTTCAGTGCCTTGGAAAAGGGTCTGTCAAATCTGCCCCATGCCAATCAAGCGATCAGAGATAAGCTAGAATACGAGGCGCAGTGTAATGGTTGGGCGGCATTACATGATCGCCTCAAGGTTATCGATCCAGTTGCCGCGAACCGCATACATCCCAATGATCCTCAACGTATCCAGCGCGCCCTTGAAGTCTATGAATTGACAGGCGAGACACTGACAAACCTGATCAATCGAGGTCAATGTGAATCCTTGCCGTTTCAGATAATCAAGTTAACCATCATCCCGGATGAACGGGAGTCTCTCCATCGTAATATCGAGCGACGGTTTTATGACATGATGGAATCCGGTTTCCTAGAGGAGGTTGAGGCGTTACGTGATAGGGGGGATCTGAATTTGGACCTGCCATCGATACGTTGTGTTGGTTATCGCCAGTTGTGGCACTATCTGGAAGGCAAAATTGAGTACGATGAAGCAGTTAGGAAGGGAATCTATGCCACTCGTCAGCTTGCCAAAAGGCAATTGACATGGCTGAGATCAGGAAAAGACGGTGTCCGTCATGATGCTTCGGATAAAAATATAATTAATAAGCTATTGAAAACTGTTACGAATGCTACAATTGATCAAATATGACCGTTATGGATTATCTATTATAGTGTTACAATTCGGCTCTCAGGGATAGGGAAAGAGTCTGGCTGGCGGTAACCGACTGACGTTAATAATAAATACAGGATGGTGTCAAATCGGCCCATACTGGAAGGAGAATAAAAAATGGCAAAAGGGCAAAGTTTACAAGATCCTTTTTTGAATGCATTACGCAAGGAGCGCATACCCGTTTCGATCTATCTGGTGAACGGTATCAAATTGCAAGGTCAGGTCGAATCATTTGATCAATTCGTCGTACTGCTCAAAAACTCGGTAAATCAAATGGTGTATAAACACGCCATATCAACGATTGTGCCGGCACGTAACATAAAGACTTCCATGACGGAAGAAATACAATCGAGCGCAAGTGAAGCATAGGTGTCCCATTTCCATAGGATGTAAATTTGTTTGAAAGGCCGCAGAGTGGAACAAGGGCGGTACTTGTTCATATAGATTTTCGCATTAAAGGCACCGAGGAGAGTCTTGAGGAGTTTCGTGACCTGTCACTTTCGGCCGATGTTAAAACGGTCTCCATTATCAAGGGCGTGCGCAAGGCCCCTGATCCAAAATATTTCGTCGGATCCGGCAAGCTCGAGGAAATTCTGGCGGCAATTCATGAAAAACAGGCCCAGGTCGTTTTATTCAATCATACATTATCACCAGGACAGGAACGCAATCTCGAGCAATTTCTCAAATGCCGGGTCATAGACCGGACACGATTGATCCTGGATATTTTCGCCCAGCGTGCAAGATCCTATGAAGGAAAACTGCAGGTCGAACTTGCGCAACTCAAGTATCTTTCCACCCGACTGGTGCGGGGATGGACACACCTCGAGAGGCAGAAAGGTGGCATCGGACTACGCGGACCGGGTGAAACACAGCTGGAAACCGACCGCCGTTTGATCGGCGCGCGCATCAAAAACCTCAACAAGCGACTGGACAAGGTGCGCAGGCAACGTGACCTGCACCGTAAGTCCCGTCGCAAGGCCGAAGTCAAGACTATATCCCTGGTCGGATATACCAATACCGGCAAGTCGACCTTGTTCAATCGTCTGACAAAGGCGAATGTCTATGCCGCTGATCAACTTTTTGCAACCCTTGATCCGACATTGAGACGACTGGAGTTGCCGGGCGTCGGAACGGTCGTCCTGGCGGATACCGTGGGTTTTATACGTCATTTGCCGCATAACCTCGTTGCGGCCTTTCGCGCCACACTGGAGGAAACAGAAGCGGCGCATCTGTTACTTCACGTTATCGAGGCGCAGGACGAAAACCATCATGCATGTAGTGAGCAGGTGAATCAGGTATTGAAGGAGATCGGTGCCGATTCAATACCTCAGTTAGAGATCTATAACAAGATAGATATGGTGCCTGATACGAAGCCCCGCATAGATCGTGACGAATACGGCAGGCCCAAACGGGTATGGCTATCGGCACACAGTGGTGCCGGAATAGATTTATTGCGGCAATCATTGACAGAGTATTTCCAAGCAACATTTCCCGACCGGGAAATCGAGAGTGATGCCCGATGCCATCAGGATGATTACCGGTTTGATTTAAAGCGCCCAGTTGCAACCAGGATTCATATACTGCCACATGCGGCAGAATTACGGACGGAAATATCCAGATGTGGCACCATTCACCGCGAATCTATAGACTCAAACGGTGAAATGGTGCTCGATGTCGTGATTCAACCTGAATTGCTGGAATATCTTTCACATCAGGACGGATGTTATATAGAATCAGATAGCTGGGCTGCTGTCAGTAACGCATAAGACCTTGCAGCACCATCACGTAACCCCTAAAATCACCCACTTTCCACCGAATTGTAAAAGCTGGACAAAACATTGATGAAGAAACCTGTAAAGATGGCCTGGAATGAGCCCGGTGGCTCCAAGGATGACGATCCGTGGGGCGGCAGTAAAGGCGGCCAGCAGGGTCCCCCGGATCTGGATGAGGTTGTGCGCAAGATCCAGGCAAAGTTTGGCGGGATCTTTGGCGGCGGCAAAGGTAAAGGTACGGGTGGTGGCGGTACCTCCGGGCCGGGCAAGTATGGAATCGGTCTCATCGTGCTCATCATCGTGGCAGTTTGGGGCCTGTCGGGTTTTTATATCATCGATGAAGGTACGCGCGGCGTCGTGCTGCAGTTCGGGAAATACAACACGACGACACAACCGGGATTTCACTGGCATATCCCGTATCCGGTCCAGAATGTGGAGGTTGTCAATATAGAACAGGTACGTACCGTAGAAATCGGTTACCGCTCCGGTGGCACCGATCAGCAGACGACAAGATCGATCCCACGCGAGGCACTGATGCTGACGCAGGATGAAAATATCGTCGATGTGAATTTTGCCATCCAGTATCAGGTCAAGGACGCCAAGGATTACCTGTTCAATGTGCGGGATCCTGACCTGACCCTGGGACAGGTTACAGAGAGCGCGATCCGCGAAATCATCGGCAAGAGCAAGATGGACTTCGTGCTGACGGAAGGACGCAGTGAAGTGGTGCAACGCGGGGAAAAACTGATCCAGGATATCCTCGATCTCTATAATTCCGGTCTTCAGGTTATCAGCCTCAACATGCAGGATGCACAACCACCCGAACAGGTACAGGCCGCTTTCAGTGATGCCGTAAAGGCACGCGAGGACAGACAGCGCTCGATCAACGAGGCCGAAGCCTATTCCAATTCGGTAATCCCAAGGGCGCGGGGTGCAAGGTCGCGCATGCTCGAGGAAGCCAAGGGTTACAAGCAGCAAGTCATCGAGAAGGCGGAAGGTGAAACAAGCCGTTTTCAGCAAGTACTGGATGAATATGAAAAGGCGCCCGAGGTGACACGTGAACGTCTGTATCTGGATACCATAGAAGAGGTCATGAACAAGACCAGCAAGGTGATGCTGGATGTCAAGCAGGGCGGGAATATCCTGTTTTTACCGCTTGACCGCCTGCTGCAAGGTACAAATATGTCATTACCGCTCGGAACCGGCCAGCAATCCGATGATCGGCAATCATCGGGCTCGGGACAATCCCAGCAGCAATCGAATCAAGGCTCCCGCAACTCCGGCAGCAGCGATCAGAGCCTGAGTGACCGGGCGAGGGCTTTATTACGCAGCAGGGAGATTCGCTGATGTCGCAAAAACAGGTTTTTTTGCTGGTGGTCTTGATCGTCGTTCTGCTTGCAGGGCTGAATTCGGTGTTCACAGTCAGCGAATGGCAACGTGCCGCCAAGTTTCGATTGGGAGAGATTATCCGCACGGATTATGATCCGGGATTACATTTCAAGATGCCATTGATCAACAACGTCATGAAGTTTGACGGGCGCATCCTGACTCTCGACGCAGAACCGGAACGCTATCTGACAAAAGAGAAAAAGAACCTTATCGTCGATGCCTTCGTGAAGTGGAAAATTGAGGATGTACGTCAGTATTACACCACGATGAGCGGCGATATATCGCGTGCCAATTTACGTCTTTCGCAAATCATCAAGGATGGACTGCGCAGCGAGTTCGGTAAACGCACAATCCAGGAAGTGGTCTCCGGGGAACGCAAGCAGATCATGAACATCCTGTCGGTTAATGCTGACAAACAGGCCAGGGCATTTGGTATCAGTGTGATTGATGTCCGCCTCAAGCGCATCGACCTTGCCGAGGATGTCAGCACTTCAGTCTACAGAAGAATGGAGGCGGAACGTAAGCGTGTCGCCAATGAGCTTCGTGCCGAGGGCGAGGAGATCGCTGCAGGTATCAAGGCGGAGGCCGACAGGGAGGTTACCGTGATCAAGGCTGAAGCTTTCCGCGAGGCGGAACAGATTCGTGGTGAAGGCGACGCAGTCGCGGCCAACACCTACGCGAAGACATTTGACAAGGACCGTGAATTCTATTCATTTTATCGCAGCCTGAATGCCTATAAATCGACCTTCAAGGATGAGAGCGACGTGATCGTTTTCGAACCCGACACGGATTTTTTCAAGTATTTCAATCAGCCGGAGGCCAAGTAGAGACGGGGTGATCAATATATCTGTTGCAGGATTTTCAGGTAATTCGGGTGAGTGAATGTGGCATGATTTCCTTGCCGCCATCGCCCTAGTGCTTGTCATCGAGGGCATCATTCCATTTGTCAATCCCGGCGCAATGCGCCGGACACTCCTTAAGATGATTGAAATGAATGATCAGTCATTGCGGTTTGCAGGTTTGACGAGTATGTTAATCGGCGTGATTCTCTTATATATAATACGTTAGTTCGCGCGTTTTCAAAAATATGTGAACACGTCTGTCCCGATGATTGCCCCCTGCATATCAAACAATAATAAGATTCTTTTCTGTTAATCAAAACACCATGAGCAACAGTTCATTCAATGATAATAATCGCTGGTTGCTTCCTGAGGGTGTTGATGAATTTCTTCCGCCACAGGCGGAACGTCTGGAGAGATTGAGACGTGACCTGCTGGATCTTTTTCACACATGGGGCTACGAACTCGTCATACCACCGCTGATTGAGTATCTGGAATCCCTGCTCGTGGGCATGGGACATGATCTCGATCTGGAAACATTCAAACTGATTGACCAGATGACTGGTCGCTTGATGGGTGTGCGGGCGGACATGACGCCACAGGTATCCCGAATCGAGGCACACCGGTTAAATCGCGAGGCCCCGGTTCGATTGTGTTATCTGGATGCCGTATTGCGTACCCGCCAATCAGGCTCTACCCGCAGCCGCAGCCCTTTACAGGTGGGTGCCGAACTCTTCGGGCATGCAGGTATCGAGAGTGATGTAGAAATTCTGCGACTGATGGTGGAGACGCTGCGTGTAACGGGCCTGGATGATATACATATCGATCTGGGCCATGTGGGTATATTTCGCGGACTGGCACAGGATGCAGGTCTTGATCAGACACAGGAATCAACCTTGTTCAGTGCCTTGCAACGCAAGGCTACGCCCGAAATAGAAAGCTTTTTATCCGGATTGTCGATAGATGAAAAATACCGACAGATGCTGGTCAGCCTTGTAGATCTCAACGGGGGCAATGAAGTATTGCAGGATGCACGTCGGTGTCTGAAGAAAGCGGGCAAGAATGTCCAGCATGCGCTTGAAAACCTCGGCCAAGTGGCGCAAGCCGTGCAACAGCAACTGCCAGACATCCCGTTGTATTTCGACCTTGCTGAATTGCGTGGCTACCGTTATCAGACCGGTATCGTGTATGCGGCCTTTATTCCGGGGCATGGTCAGGAACTGGCGCGAGGCGGGCGTTATGATGAGATCGGCCGTGTATTCGGTCGTGCGCGTCCTGCCACCGGATTCAGTTCGGATCTGAAAACCCTGATGGCTCTCAGTCCCGCACAGCCTTATGAACCGCATGCCATCATTGCGCCGTGTTCCAGCGATCCGTTGTTGCAGGAATTCATCGTTGAACTGCGCAAACAGGGCGAACGTGTGATCTGTCTTTTGCATGGACAAAAAGGCATATTACCCGAGATGGGTTGTGATCGTGTCATAGAGAAGCAAGCAGAAAAATGGGTCGTGGTCGGTTATGAACAGTCAAGTTACAAGGCCAAGGATGATGCGCGTGCAACTTGAAAAAATCCTGATTGATCATCATTATTAAAATACATGCGCGGTTATAAGATAACTCATGGGTAAGAAAGTCGTCGTCGTCGGTTCTCAATGGGGGGATGAGGGAAAGGGAAAGGTCGTAGATCTGCTGACTGAACGGGTGCAGGCCGTGGTGCGGTTCCAGGGCGGCCATAATGCGGGCCATACCCTGGTAATCGATGGTGAGAAAACCATATTACATCTAATCCCGTCGGGAATCCTGCGCAAGGATGTTGTATGTCTTATAGGGAACGGAGTGGTGGTATACCCGGCGGCCCTGATCCAGGAAATGGATATGCTCAAACAGCGCGGTGTGCCTGTTGAGGAGCGTTTGAGAATAAGCCCGTCCTGTCCGTTGATCCTGTCCTGTCATATCGAACTGGACAAGGCACGTGAACTTGCCCGCGGCAGTGCCGCAATTGGTACCACGGGGCGTGGTATCGGTCCCGCCTATGAGGATAAGGTGGCAAGGCGAGGGTTGAGGCTTGGTGATCTACTGTATCGTGAGCGCTTCGCGGCGAAACTCGGTGAGGTGCTGGATTATCACAATTTCATGCTGCAAAACTTTTATAAAACCGAGCCGCTCGATTTTCAGGCAGTGCTGGAGGAAAACCTTTCCTACAGGGAAAAACTGGAATCCCTAATAACCGACGTTCCTGAACAGGTGTATGCATTTCACAAGCGCGGTGACAATGTATTGTTCGAAGGTGCGCAGGGTACCTTACTCGATATCGATCACGGTACCTATCCCTATGTGACCTCATCCAATACCATAGCGGGTGGCGCGTCCACCGGCAGCGGAATGGGTTTGTTGTATTTTGATTACGTTCTGGGTATTACCAAGGCCTACACCACGCGCGTTGGATCAGGTCCGTTTCCTACAGAACAGGTGAATGAAATGGGCGGCTTTCTGGCGCGACGCGGACATGAATTCGGCTCTACGACGGGACGGCCACGCCGTTGCGGCTGGTTTGACGCTGTTGCCCTGCGGCGCGCCGTCCAACTGAACAGTCTGACCGGCTTATGCATCACCAAGCTCGACGTGCTCGACGGGCTGGACACGATTCGCATCGCCGTCGGTTATCGCTATGGCGGAGAGGAACGATTATTACCGCCCAATGGCGCCGAAGCCTATGCGGATTGCGAGCCGATCTATATAGACATGCCCGGCTGGACAGAATCCACGGTGGGTCTGAAGCGCTACAAGGATCTGCCCCGGGCTGCGTGCGACTATCTGAATAAGATCGAGGAAATTGTCGAGACACCGATCGATATCATATCGACAGGCCCCGAGAGGGATGAGACTATAATCCTCAGACACCCATTTGATTAGGACCAACTTAAAATTGCTGTGCTTGACGATACGGCGTTTAAAAAACAAACGCGAAATGCGGGGCCACGAATGCAGCAGATTATCGTGTAAACTCCGCTTACCCGTTCATTTTTGCCTTGTCTCGCCTGCTGCTCGCTAATTTTAAGATAGGATCTTAAAAATCATTTTTTGAAGAGAGAAGTAAGAATAACCCGTGGAATATATAAAATGTTTGTTTGGTGCCGAGGAGAGGACTTGAACCTCCACGGAGTTACCCCCACTAGCACCTGAAGCTAGCGCGTCTACCAATTCCGCCACCTCGGCTGTTATAACGTATGTTACGTTAAACATATTGAAACCGTAAGCCGCGCACTTTACCGATACGGTATACCAAAGTCAATTATGATTCACTCTATAACAGTTACCTAACAGTATATTTTAAATAAGGAATGGCAAAGAAATCAGACAAAAAAGACCCTTACGCAGAGCGTGAGGCCGCCCGTTATGAACGGCCGATCATCAGCCGCGAATTCATCATGGAACATCTCCAGCACAGTAAGGTCCCCCTGACCATCAAATCACTCGCCGCCGATTTCGGTATTACACAGGAGTCCGATCTGGAGGCCTTGCGCAGGCGTCTCAGTGCAATGGAACGTGACGGCCAGCTGATCCGCAATCGTCGCGGTGGATACGGCATTGCCAGCAAGATGGATCTGGTGCGCGGCAGGATTATCGGTCATGCCGACGGTTATGGTTTTCTGGTACCGGATGACGGCGGCGATGATGTCTTCCTTTCCGCGCGCCAGATGCGCTCTGTATTGCACGGGGACCGGGTGATTGTTCAGATCGTCGGTGTCGACAGAAGAAACAGGCGCGAAGGAAAGCTGGTCGAAGTACTGGAACGCAATACCCATGAACTTGTCGGCCGTTTCCATCTCGAGAGTGGTGTCGGTTTCGTAGTGCCGGATAATAAACGCATCTGCCAGGAGATCATCGTGCCGTCCGAGAAGCAGGGCGGTGCCAGGCACGGCCAGATCGTGGTGGTCGCCATAGTGGAACAGCCCGGGCAGCATTCCCAGGCTGTCGGTACCGTGATCGAGATCCTGGGTGACCATATGGCCCCGGGAATGGAGATGGAGATCGCGGTGCGGAATTATGAGTTACCGTATCAATGGCCTGCGGCGGTGATGGAGGAGGCGGGACGTTTTCCGAGCCACATACCGCGGGATGTCATTGATGACCGCGAAGATATCCGCTCTTTGCCGCTGGTGACGATCGACGGCGAGGATTCGCGGGATTTCGATGATGCCGTGTACTGCGAACCCAAAGGTAAGGGGTGGCGACTGCTGGTTGCGATTGCCGATGTGTCTGCTTATGTCTATCCGGACAGCGCCCTGGACAACGAGGCGCGCAACAGGGGTAACTCGGTGTATTTCCCGGAAAACGTGATCCCGATGCTGCCGGAAATCCTTTCCAATCATCTCTGTTCCCTTAATCCTGATGTTGATCGTCTGTGCATGGTGTGTGACCTCCATATTACCGAGGAAGGAAAGATCAAATCATCGCGTTTCTTCAGTGCTGTAATGAGATCCCATGCACGTCTGACCTATAACAAGGTCGCAGCGATATTGATCGACCGCGATGCGGCGCTGCGCAAGGAGTATTCGCAGTTAACCCCGCATCTAGAGCACCTGTACGATCTCTACCAGACACTTAGAACGGCGCGGGAGCAGCGTGGGGCGATTGACTTTGAGACACGTGAGACACGTATCGTCTTCGGCACACAACGCAAGATCAGGACCATCGTCCCTGTCGTGCGCAACGATGCCCACAAGATGATCGAGGAATTCATGATTGCGGCGAATATCGCCGCGGCGGAATTATTTATCGAACACATGCTACCCATGGTTTACCGGGTACATCAGGAGCCGTCGCCGGACAAGCTGGTTGATCTGAAGACGTTTCTGTCGGAGCTGGGATTGAAGCTGGGAGGTGGTGAACAACCCGGTGCAAAGGACTTTGCCAGGCTGATCTCTTCTGTTCGCGGGCGCCCGGACCGTCACTTGATCGAGACGGTGCTGTTGCGCAGCCTGAAACAGGCCATCTATCATCCGGATAATATGGGCCACTTCGGCCTCGCGCTTACTGCATATACACATTTTACCTCGCCTATCCGCCGTTATCCGGATTTACTCGTACATCGCGGTATCCGCCACATCCTGTCACGCAAACCCGTCTCCGAGTTTAACTATACAACGACCAATATGCAGGCGCTGGGGGATCATTGTTCCATGACGGAACGGCGAGCCGACGAAGCGACACGCGATGCCGTCGACTGGCTGAAATGCGAGTACATGATGAGCCGGGTCGGACAGGAATTTCCGGGTATCATTACCACCGTCACCAGTTTTGGCCTGTTCGTTGAGCTCAACGATATCTATGTGGAGGGGCTGGTTCATGTCACTGCGCTCGAAAACGATTATTATCATTTTGATCCGGTCAAGCACCGGATGGTGGGCGAGCGTACAGGCAAGGTGTATCGTCTGGCAGACAAGATCCACGTCAAGGTGGTCCGCGTTGACCTGGATGAGCGCAAGATAGATTTTGTATTGGCAGAACAAAAAGGTTCCTCGCGCAAGACCAAGATACGTCACAATAAGGCGGCCAAGACGGGGAAATCCGTCACAAAGAAAAAGACGGCGATGCGCAGGCGCAAGCGCAGCGCACGATGAATCGGTTAATTGCGATAATGATGCCTTGAGGCTCCCGACTCTCAACACGGATGACTATGTCTTCGGTATCCATGCGGTCTCGGCGCTGCTCACGGCCAATCCCGGCAATATCATCGAAATCTGTTTGCAGGACGATGGCAGGAAAAACAAACGCCTGGGTGTCATCGCCGAACGCGCACGCCAGGCACACATACCCATACGCCACGTATCCGGCGGGGAGCTTGACCGATACACCGCTGGCATGCGACACCAGGGAGTCCTGGCAAGGCTGGAAAAATCGTTATCTGTGACAGAGACGGATCTTGACGATTTCCTGGGAAGACTTGAAGAGCCGCCTTTTTTACTGGTGCTGGACGGGATTCAGGATCCACATAACCTGGGCGCATGCATCCGTACGGCGAACGCGGCGGGAGTCCATGCGGTCATCGCGCCCAAAAAGCGTGCGTCGGGGATCACACCGGTGGTTCGCAAGGTGGCCAGCGGCGCCGTTGAGACCATCCCGTTTATACAGGTGACCAATCTTGCCCGTGTCCTGCGTCGGTTGAAGACGAGCGGTGTCTGGATTATCGGTGCGGACGAGAAGGGGGATTGCAGTTTGTTTGCTGCGAACCTGTCCGGTGCGATCGCACTGGTTGTGGGGGCGGAAGGCAAGGGTCTGCGTCGTCTGACGCGTGAACTATGTGACAATATCGTGCATATACCCATGGCGGGATCGGTTGAAAGCCTGAATGTATCGGTCGCGGCCGGTATCTGCATATACGAGGCCCTGCGACAGCGCATGACGTCGCGTGAACAACATCTTCACAGGGAATAAATAAGGAAGCACAGTATGTCTATGCTAAAAAGTTTACAGTTTGGATTGTATGCGCTCGTTATGCTGTTTACAGCCGGGCAGACGTATGCGCTCGATCAAACATCCCGGTCAGGAGAGGATAAATGCTTCCTATGGGA
>Ga0315534_1002608_pt1 | contig 11977 bp, 4 predicted proteins | sample SalMarSW160240MG_FD_203094 | JGI IMG/M metagenome (GOLD analysis project Ga0315534, IMG submission 203094) | Salt marsh sediment microbial communities from the Plum Island Ecosystem LTER, Massachusetts, United States - Salt Marsh Sediment SW1602-40 ... | reverse complement strand
ACGACACATATCGTGCGAAAAGCACGCACATCGACGCCGGTGCGACACTTCATGCGAGTGCCTTAACACGGGGCAACGGCGGCGAAGTGGTAGTCTGGTCGGATGGCGAGACCTCCTATGAAGGCAACATTCAGGCGCGGGGAGGGATAGAAACAGGCGACGGGGGCCTGGTTGAAGTCTCGGGGAAACGGACGCTGATCTTCAACGGCCTTGTCGATGCGGCAGCAAGCTACGGCAAAGCCGGATCGCTCTTGCTGGACCCTTACAATTTCACCATTGGCATGGAGGAAGCGGGCCTCATAAACCGTGTCCTGCGCACAGGCACCAGCACTTCCGTGAGCGCGGATAATGACCTCTACGTCAATTACGTGATCGACGGACGCGGCCGCTACACAGGCGGCGGGCTGACGCTCTCCGCGGGTAATAACGTCAACATCAACGATCATATTATAACCAACAATGGGGCCATTAACTTGTTTGCCGGGGCAGGCACGGTCAACCTGGCGCCCGAAAAGGTAGTGTATGCAGGCACGGCACCGCTCACCGTACGCAGTGGTGGTACGCTGACCAATGCGCCCTACCTTACGGGCGGTCTGCTGTCACTGATTTCCACACAGGGGTCCGTCAATATCGATCAAGGAATCGACAGCTCTATCGGAGACCTGCTGATCCAGGCCGCAGGGGATGTTAACATTAATGAGCCCATCGTGAGCCTGAGTGACGATAATAACGTTAACATCAGTGCTGACAACGATATCACTCTGAACGCACAGATTAACGGTTCGGGGGGCACTCCTGGGGGTACCGTGACGCTTGCGGCAAGCCGTGACGTCAACATCAATGATCATATTGTCACCAATAATGGCTCGATTTCGATTACAGGAGGAGGAACGGTTCTACAGAAAGCTGATGGTATGGATAGCTATGGCGCGCCATTAACAAAGCAGGTGCGAACGGGAAATGGAACTATTTCCGTAACATCGGGCAGCGATTTGAGCCTCGGCTCCCTAGTGACGACGGGCGTGTTGAACGTGACTTCAACGGGGGGGAACGTCAACATCGATGTTCCGATCTATGAAACGACAGGCACAACAACGGTTACTGCTGCAGGGAATATTAATATTAATCAGGTGGCAGCCAATACGACATCAGGCAGTGATCTGACCATGACGTCAACGGGCGGCACTATCAACGTCAACGCCAAAGTGGGCCCCTGGGACCGGACAACAGGTCAAACGCTGAATCGCGATGCTGTACCGGGTGGAAGCATTACTCTTTCGGCATATGACAACATCAACGTAATGACGGATATAGCGTCCTACAAGGATGTCTTGACGGATGTGAACGCCGCCGTCATCCGGTTGAACGCCGGAACCAGTCAGCTAGACGGAACTGTGAATCTCACGGACGCAATCAAGGTGATGTCGGACAGTGGAGCCATTCACGTAACCACCTTTGGTGACCTTACCAATGGTCCCTATATCAACGATCAAGGCATTGATGTCGTGAATGGAACACCTTCCACCGGCTATTTCACCACGGGTGCATTAAATCTGACGTCAACTGCCGGAAATCTCACTATCAACCAGACTATACCGGATACGACAGGGGAAGTGACCCTGCAAGCGGGCAATGCCATCAATGTGAACCAGCGTATCTATTCCAACAACGCTGATATAAGTCTGTTTGCTGGACCGGGAGGCATTATCATGGCGCCTCAGGTAGACCCAATCACAGACCCATTTTCGAATGGTACCGCTTTTCTCAGCGATATTGATGCCCGCGGTGGCAACCTGACCCTTATCGCAGAAGGCGATATCCTGCCATCCACACTGCGGACACAAGGCACCTTGACGGTGAAATCAACGAACGGCGTTATTTCCGGCGGCATTGTTACAACGAGCCGGACAAGTGGTAATAATTATCCCGCTTTGATTGAACTGGCCGGATCGCGGGGGATCAGTAATTTTAATACTGGAATAAGTAAAAATATCAAGGCACTTTCTGATCGCGGCAGTGTTGAAGGATTAAATGTTTACATGCCCTCTTTTCTCGAGGTAATCGCCCGCGATGACATCAAAATGGACAGCAATGACATTGGAGGAGCCGCCCAACTATATGCCGGGCGTGATATCGAAAACGTTAATGGCGTCAGGGCAAACAATGCCACCGAGAAAGCTGGGAGAAATATTACGGTGGGGAGCTTTCCTAACCAGGTATCGACGGGCGACATCCATGACTTTTCGTATATTGTATCCAGCCTTGATCTTTTTGCGGGTATAAACCCCTTTACAACATTCAATGATGAGTATCAAATCGCGGGGGTCCTGGTGAAACCTTTGAAAGATTCATGGACAGACCAAGGGCTGGGAAACATATCTGTCAGTGCCCGTACCTGGATTGAAGGTGAAGGTGGTCTGACAGCATCAGCCACCGGTACTACTGCAATGTTGAAGGATGTCCATGTTTCCTATTCCCTCAGCCCAACGGAGAATACAACAGATCCAAAACAGGCGCAGCAACCGTTGAGTCTGACTTCAGGAGGGAATATCAATCTGCCGGAACGAATCGAGACCATGGGGCCTGTCACGCTGATATCAACAAACGGCAATGTCAATATCGGACAGACCATCGGCGCCCATGTGTCGGTGGAAACGCCTGCGAGCTACATCTGGAATCCTCTTGACAAAGGCGTTGCCAGTCTTGTAATCACAGCGAATAATGGGAATATCTCCATGGAGGAAGCACGGGCTGAAGGGGATATTACAATAACGGCAGGTTCCATTACGAAGTTTGGGCCCGGTATTGAAAGTGTTTCCGGTACTTCGCTGGTACAGGGCACGGAATACAATACTCCCATTGTGAACGACGAAGTTGACCGGTTGCCTTGTCCTAGCACTTCTATCCCGGTGATTGGGGTCGGTCCAATGATATCCGGCCCTGCATTACCGGCACTGCCAGGGGCCTTGCCACCCGGTGTGCCCGGCATTCCCAGTGTGGCAGTAATGGACGTTCCGGCAGCATCCGGCGCAGAGGGACCGGAGCAGGAGATCGAGCCCGAGCGTGGGGTCGGTACAGGCGGTCTCAGTGAAATCGTCCCCGAGGAAGAGGAAGACGACGATGAAGAAAAGCATAAGATAATCCTGTATTTTTCCGGTGGACGAGGCATAAGCAAGGATGCAGATTTGGGGCGACGTTAACATACATCCAGAGCTGCGCCAGATGAGGTTTAAGACGCAGCCGACAGCGGCATCTGGAGAGAAAACCGCCCTGACAAAAGGGCAAAAAGCTCATCGTGCTTTGCTTCAGCTATGGCCGTGCTCACAAAAATCATCTAAACCGAAGGCGATGATTGTCATCCTGACGCCTTGGGTTGTCACGATCAGCCTATATCTGCTTTTGTCTTTGGCCTTTACCTGCTCGGTGAAAGCAGCTAAGCCTGTTTCCTTTCCGCAGCTTCGCGTCGAGACCGGCATGCATACCACCCTGATCCGGCGCGTTCTGCCCGATATCCGCCGCAACCGGCTCATTACCTGTTCAGATGATAAGACTGTCCGTATCTGGCGCATGCCGGAGATGCGGCTGATTTCCGTACTGCGCGTTCCTATCGATGCCGGCCATGAAGGCCAGTTGTACGCCATTGCCGTGTCACCGGATGGCAGGACCGTGGCAACGGGCGGCTGGACAGGCTGGACCTGGGACAGAAAGGCGTCCATCTATTTTTTCGATATCATAAGTGGCGAATTGATTCGGCGCCTGGGAGGTTTCGACAATGTCGTTAACGCCCTGGCCTGGATGCCCGACGGAGAGCACCTTGCCGTCGGTTTACAGGGATATGCCGGATTTCGGGTGCTGTGCCTGAAGGATGGCAAGGTGGTTGCGGCCGATACCCAGTACAAAGATGATCTGATGGACATGGATATCAGCCGCAGGGGACGAATTGTCACGACGGCCCTCGATGGTTTTGTGCGGCTCTATAATCGCCAATTCAAGCTCATCGGTCGCCGAAAGGTGCCCGGCGGGAAGAAACCTGTCTCGGTGCGCTTTTCACCGGACGGGAAGACGATCGCAGTCGGGTTTATCGACGTTCCCACCATTTCGGTTGTTACAGCTCACGACTTGTCTTTAATATACCATGCCGATACCCGAAATATCGCGCATCAGGTCGGTTTTACCAGCGTCGTGTGGTCATCCGACGGGACGGCGCTCTATGCCAGCGGCCAGTATACTGGTGAGGGGCTGAACCCGGTGTACCGTTGGAGCAACCAGGGGCGGGACGCGCCAGAAAAGATTCCTCTCACGCATAACCGCATCACCGAAATCCAGCAGATGCCGTATAATCACATCGCCTTTGCCGCAGAAGACCCTGGCGTAGGCGTCATGGGGCCGGACGGCACATTGAAGTCGTTTCGCGGACCGGATATCGCCAACTTCAGCCGCGCCCAGAAGCAGCTTGCCTTGTCGGCGGATGCCTCCGTGGTCCGTTATCCGCTTGACAGAGACAATCGGAGGCTACACAGCTTTGCCGTGTTCGGCGGGGGCGATCAAAACACCGCAGAGATCAAGGACAAACCTGTGTTTGCACCCATCCTCCAGGCAAACAGAATAAAGGTTTCCGACTGGAAAGACAATTTCAAGCCAAAAATCAACGGCAGGATGGCCGTCCTTGAGGAATACGAATTTTCGCGCTGTTTTGCCATTGCCCCCGACTGCAAGGCCGTGCTTTTGGGTACCGAGTGGGCGGTGCGTTTGCTGCGGCCCGATGCCTCGGAGATCTGGCATGTAAAACTGCCGGCCGTGTCTTGGAGCGTGAACGTGAGCCGCAACGGCCTGCTGGCGGTTGCGGCACTCTCAGACGGCACCATTCGCTGGTACCGCATGCAGGATGGCCGGGAGGTACTGGCCTATTTTCCGCACAACAACGGTCGCGACTGGATCGCTTGGACTCCTGACGGCTATTACATGTCTACTGTATACGGGGACAACTACATTGGCTGGCACCTCAATCGCGGAAAGCACCTTACGCCTGATTTTTACCGGGCCGTACAGTTCGACCGCCTCCTCTATCGGCCCGACATTGTGGCAGCATCGTTTCGCGCCGCCCTGAAGTCTGTCACACGCGGCCTGGAGATGCCGCGTGAGGGCGCAGACTTCCAGATTGACCGATTAAGAGAGATCGCGCCGCCCAGGCTCAGGTTGAAACCTTTGGGTCTGAAGGAGGCCGTGGACGGACGTTTCCGGCTAACAATCGAGCTTAAGGGCCAAAAAACTGCACTTCCCATCCGGGATTACACTGTTTTCGTCAACAACATTCCCGTGACACCCGCGCGGGAGCGCAAACTTTCCGGCAGCGAAGCCGAGCGATTCAGGCGCACCCTTGAGATCGATCTTCATGCGCGAAGCAACGGCATCCGGGTCGAGGCTTTCAACGGAGTTGCGATGGGGGTCGCGGAGACGTATGTCGGTTTGCTCGGGCAAATGCGTCCGGCACCCGTCAAAGGCAATCTCTATATGCTGACTGTGGGCGTCAATGTATTCCCCACGCTGCCCAGTAGCAGCCATCTGGCCTATGCAGCACAGGACGCGGAGGACTTCGGAAGAACATGGAAGATGCGCTGTGCTGAGAATTACGCGCACATGCTGGTGCATACCATTTCCGACAACAGCATGGACGAACCGAATCAGCAAAACATCTTGGATGCGCTGAAGTTTGCCGAGCAGGCTGGATCTGACGACACGGTGGTAATTTTCCTCGCCTCTCACGGCCTCACCGACCCGGCGGGCAATTACTATTTCGTGCCCCGCGATGCAACGCCACAGGATATCGCTAATGCAAAAAAGGGTGAAAAGGCGCCCTCTCTTATTTCCTGGACGGTTATCTTTGAGGCCCTACGCAATACGGCGGGGCGTCGTGTGCTCATCGTTGATACCTGTCAGGCTCGCAGCATCGAGGGGAAATTCGAGTCACACTCGCTCATGAAACGCTCCGCCGCCTCACAGTTTGCGCTTATTGTTGCCTCAAAGGGGAATGAAGAATCACAGGAATACGCGCCCGCCAAGCATGGACTGTTCACGTATGCCCTTTTGAGCGCGCTGAAGCCAGATGCCGACGCGAACCGTGACGGATGGGTGTCTCTCCTAGAAGTTTTTGATTTTGCACGCCCGATTGTGGAGAAACTGTGCCATAAGCTGACGGGACCGCAGACGCCGCAAATGGTCGCGCCCCAAGTGCTGGCAGAGATGCCCATTATGACATACAGTGTGGCGGCCCACGGAGAGAGGAAGATTAAACGTTGACCAAGTGTTCGTAGAAACCAAAGCTGATTCCTTCAAGAAAGCGCGGATTTTGGAAAAAAAGGGTTTGACGAGAGAAACGCGATAATACTGCAATTATTATTGTAATCCTCCAATAAACCAAAATCCTTGGTGAAAGATGGAGGAAAGGAGATGGCTTTGGCAGTAGATCAACCAAAATGGTAATACCCCATTGGGTGAAAGGGAAAGGAGGTGATGATCCAAAATTGACATGCTATAGCTATTGTTTTTAGTGATGCGGAGCTTAATCTCCAAGAATGTGGTGTGGTGCATTGTTTGCAGATATAATGAATGTGGAAAGGGATGGAGCACCAATTAATCTTGAAACAAAATCGAAGGCTTTAAATTATGAAAGCAGCTATTAGCTCAATAAAAGTTGTTCTTGTTGTCCTTATTGTAGTAGGTATGTGTGCCCCCGCATTTGCGTATCAAAAACCCAAGCCCATTCCCGGTCAGTACATCGTTATGCTCGACAAGGAGAAGATACCACCGGCAATAAAGAATAAACCTCCTCAAAAGAAGCGACCTGGAAAGGTAAAGAAAATTAAAGAGGAGTCGGCAAAAGTAAAGAAAAATGAGTTTGTTATTTGTAGCTAACTCCTTGATTTTATTGGTGGGGACGACGGGACTTCAACCCGCGACCGCCGGCGTAAGAGGGTCGAAGCAAAATCATCGAATTGACCGTGGCAGTTCGGCATCCCCATTCTTGCTACCGCCTTATCATATTTATTGGAGAGGGTTCAGAGTTCCATCAAATCATCAGTTGAAAACCTAGTATTTATGACCCACTCACCATGGGGAATTCTAAACTAAGTATCACTACGCAGGCCACTTGGTCAACGCTAGTTTGTCCGCTTGAAAATGCTTCTTAATTTAACGCCACTTGGTTATTGGGAACTCTCTAACTCACTCTTCAGTTCTTTAATAAGACCCCACGCGAGGCACATTGTGCACGTAAACGAATGCCAAATGAGATTAACGAATTTGAACTGATTCAATAAGCTTAGCAGTATGCGGGGAATATTGCGGGGAATAAAAGTTCTGAGCCAAAAATAAAGGGCTTAGAGATTCACCTAAGCCCCTGAAATTACTTTGGTAGCGGGGTCAGGATTCGAACCTGAGACCTTCGGGTTATGAGTAAGTAGAAGTCAAAATCGTTAACTTATTGATATTTCAGGTTTTTCCTTTAATTCCAGCAGGTAATGCCAATTTCAAAATCGTTCAATAATCAAAATACCTTCAATAATTTCACCCATAATCGAAAATTTTTACACCAAATTTACACCAACCAATCTGACCACTATATTATTAAATCATTATTCAGTTGGTTCGTCAAATCCTTTGCTACTAAAAAATTCGGTTTTTACATTATCTTCCTGTTTCTCTTTTGGTTTCTCTTTCTCAGAATCACCTTTCTTCATTAACCCATCGATCATATTTTTTAGTTTTTCGATATTCGTAGGTAAATCTTCACGAACGCCCTCAAACTCTGTATCTGCATGATGAGGTGGGGTTTCAAAGCCTTTTCTTTTATAGTCAAGTGGTATATCAACATAGGAATATTCTGCTAGACCCATCTTGCGTAACTCCTCCTGGTCGTCTGGTATTTCATGTTTGGGAACATATTCCCTGATTATTGTATCTAAATTCTCTTCCATATTTTTCAATTCTAATAGCATATTCATTATAGTATCATTATCACCTACCATGTTAATATTCTTGCGCACATACTCTATGTGCTTTTTCAGGTCAATAATTCCCTTGTAACTTTTAATTGCAGCCATAATCTGATCAACCTGCAGTTTTGCTTGCCGGGCTCTTTCTGCTTCCTGTTCATATCCTTGCCTATCCCCACCACCTTCAAAAAAGGTAAGTGCTTGCTCAAGAAATTCCCTTCGCTTAATATCCCGCCTCCGACATAACGTATCAATCCTTTCCCATACATCTAGAGGGATTCCTCTTATGAGCATGTTCTTCTTTTCTGGCATAGTAATCTCCTTTTTTGATAACATGATAATCAATATGAGATAAATGTCAAGATTTATTGAATAAAATAAATCACATCATGAGATAGTATATCTTACTATTGTTATCAATAGTTGGTTAAGCCTATGGTTTTATGAATATTAACCATCTAAAAGAGACCTAAAACCATTCATCATTCCTATCAGAAATCACAAGCAGACACTGTAACTATGAGTAGAAAGGGAAGTTATTGCCGCAGACACTCACGCTTCTATATTTATTTCAATAATTCCCAAACCGGGCAAAATTTATCTCTAGCCGAAAGAAGAGTAGTAACGTTCAAGTGTTCTGCAGCATTAAGGCATAAAATTAACGGGAAATAATTTCGCATTCAATAAACCTGAGACTAAATATAGAGAGAGTGTATTTCTGCGGCACCAGATGAGTGCCCGGGCAGTAGGATTAAAAAGTCCCACAACCATGCCACATCCACGCCCAATAAGGACATCAACATCCCACCATGCCAACCTTGCGCCCAATCACCATTATAATGTCTCGGATTGCCATACCCGCGCCCACTTTAATGCCACAGATGGCCCTAATAAAGGCAATATCGTTCCATCTTGCCACAGGTAAAGGCAGATAGTAATTCAACAAAAATAAGGGAGAAATAGAGGATAAATAGTATATGATTTCCAGATATTCGTGAGAAATAAGGGATGGTGACAAAAACCACAAGCAGGAAGGGCTGATAAGATGAGAATCATATCAAAATATTTGTGAAGGGCTGTAAATTGCGGATAGATAGCAGTTATCTGTAACGGTGCTACTGTGGGGTGCGCGGCTTTTTTGCGCGTCCCTACCAGTCGCTGGTTAGCCAATTTATAGCGAAACAACGACCCTGCAAAAAGAACAGAGTCTATTATCTTGGGTTTACTGACAATATTCTAGGGTACGGACGACAGCATGAATCGACACGGTTGCCCCAGCTCGAATTACAAATTCACTCAGACCGACCTCATTCGTTGGATTGCCCCAATCATACGTATAGCCAAACCTCGTCCAAGGGTAGCCATCGGACCCATATGAGTATTGTATCTGATGATGGAACCAGGTTTGATAGTCCTCGCTCACGGTAATGATTTCTGGGAACTCTATTAGAACATTAATACTAAATATAGTGTATAATTACTTCATTTTTTCAATATACAGTATTTTATCCTTGACAAAACTATATCTTATCTTATAGCAATGTATTATAAATAATTATGAAAAAATTAGATCCATTAAAAACCATTTACCTTGAAATGATGGACTATATCACGTTCAAAAATCATGAATTTCATCACAACAATTGAGCTGATTTGGCTCAGAAAATCCCATTTACTTGGGGAGAACTATTTTGGCAAAACATGATGAAATCTCCTCCACTGAAAAGTTACTCGATCTGATTCGCAGCAATCACACCGTGGCAGATAAAACCTCGAGCACACTAGATCCCTCTCAATCAACAAAATTACGAAAATCCAATTCTACAAAAATTATCCCCTTTAAAAGACCGATTACAGTGGGGATTGATATTGGTCACCGTGACTTGAAGATGGTAAAGCTAGCACAGTATTCTGACAAACAATGGAAATTAATGGACTACATGAAAATTCCCTTTAAATCCACGATAACCAAAGAAAGTTCAGAGTTTCCCGATTTTTTTAAATCATCACTTACTGAGTTTTGCGGTCGTTCAAAAAGAATCAAAATCTGGACATTAATGTCTTCAGCCGACACTGAGATACATCATTTACGTATACCAAAGGTGGGTAGAAAGAAAATTGCAAATGCGGTCTATTGGACCTTAAAGAAAAAAACTTCCTTTAAAGAAACTGACACTATTTTTGATTTTGAGGTTCATGGGGATGTAATGGAAAAAGACATCCCTAAGATAGCAGTTGTCGCCTGTGTCACTCATAAACAAGAGGTGGAAAAGATAAAAAGTCTATTTTCCAAGATAGGTTTCCGTCTAACCGGTTTATCTACAATTGAGTTTGCTTATCAAAACCTATTTAGAACCAAATGGATTTCAACTGCTGAAAAAACCATTGCTTGTCTCCATATAGGTGAAGAATGGTCTCGAATTGATATCTTCGTATCTGGAAATCTTTCGTTCACGCGCGGCATCCATTTCGGAATGAATAGCATAATTGAATCCTTACTTGAGGGCTTTAACGAAAGGGAAAAAGTAAAGATCCTTAGCAACATAGACATGACCGAGGGGAACAATGTCTCCGCTCTGAAAGGTCTTGAGAAAGAGCGCACTTTGAGTATTGATGATGCTCGAAATATAATTCTAAATCTCAACCATGATCAACCTCCTCTAACAGAAAAAAATGCCGGCTTTCAACTCAAAGAAGAGGAAGTCTACGAGATCATCATTCCTGCCGTAGAGAGATTAATAAGGCAGATGGAAAGAACATTTGAGCACTATATTGTAACCTTAGGAAATAATACAATCGATAAAATTTTTGTCTCCGGTGGAACTACCTACAAGCCCTTAATTGATTATATAAGCAACCAATTAGGATTTGAAGTGGACATCATTGACTCTATGGCCCCCGAAATTCCTTTTTTAGATGGCATATCCAGCCCCAAATCAGTTCATGAGAGAGTCTCTTTCGCCCCTGCTATTGGAATTGCCCTTTCGGATAACTCTTATACTCCTAACCTTATCTTCACATATAAAGATAAAGAAAAATTGGTGAGTATCCGTCATATTAACCGCGGTATCTTTGCGGCGTTCACCCTTATCATAGCAGTTTTCATGGGCATCTTTCTATGGCAGGGGCACGTAAAGGAGCTGAAAAAGGTTAAAATATTCCAACTTAAAAAGGAGATATCGCAATACATTCCTAAGGTTTACCAAAAAAGCCTTACACTAATGGCCTCCAAATATATCAAAAAACAGAAAGATTTAAAGGAATATAGCATGAAATACTTGGGAATGGCCATTATTAACGATTTATCTATGATAACCCCTTCAAACATTCGCTTACTCAGTATAACAGGTAATTTCGGCAGTATTATCGAAAACAAGGCAAAAGATACCCAAAAAATCTTAGAGGTAGATGGTATTATATTGGGAAACAGTGATCTGTTTGATTCCTCTTTGGCTGGATATCTTATCAAATTAAAAGACTCCCCTCTCTTCAATCAACTCAGCATTATTAAAAACGAGGTAGAAGTTTATGAAGAACGTGAGGCACTGCATTTTATTTTGAATATACAATTAGTTTAGGGATCGACATGAAAGAGGAAAAACCAAGAAAAATCCCAATGGAGAGCATACGCTATCTCCTAATATGCACATTGGGAATAATTGTTTTTATCCTTATTGGACCCTACATGTCAGAAAGGTCCTTGGTTAAGATGGACATGGAAATCAAAAAGCTCCAGATCCAGAGAGAAAAACAGCAGTTGCTTTATCCCATTCACCAAAAGCTTGTAAGAAAACTTCAAATAGAACCCAAAAAATTGCCCTTCCCTGCTAAAAGCAAATTTCCCCGCGCTAAAACTGAGAAGATTTCATCCATTTTTTGTGAAATAGCCCAAAATAGCAATCTTGAGACTGTATCTATTATCCCAGATGTTAAATCCATTGCCAATGGCTTCGATCTTTTTTTGGTAAACCTCTTGGTAAAAGGAG
>Ga0315534_1002607_pt1 | contig 11979 bp, 10 predicted proteins | sample SalMarSW160240MG_FD_203094 | JGI IMG/M metagenome (GOLD analysis project Ga0315534, IMG submission 203094) | Salt marsh sediment microbial communities from the Plum Island Ecosystem LTER, Massachusetts, United States - Salt Marsh Sediment SW1602-40 ... | reverse complement strand
TGACTGTCAAACATCGAAAAGCCATCGTGGTGTTTGCTCGTGAACACAAGGTACTTCATACCGGCATCTTTGGCGGTTTGTACCCATTCGTCTGCATCGAACTTAACAGGGTTGAACTGCTTGTAGAGATTGTCATAAATCTCTACTGGGATTGAGCCTGTAGATTTGTCTTTTCGTCCCCGCCGTTCACCACCACGGGACCAGCCGATTTCCGTGCCTTTCAGACTGACCGGCCCCCAGTGGATAAACAGGCCGAATTTCATCTCACGCCACTGTTGTATGTCCTGCTTGTCGGCTTTTAAGAAATCTGCAGACTCTTTATTGACCTGCTCGATAGAAAAGGCAGCAGGTGAACAAACCACCAATCCCAAACAAACTACAAGCGACCGTTTAATCCATTCATTTCTCAACATAATTTTAGCCCTTTCCATTTAAATAATCTATGTTTACATAAAACAATAATATAACGTAAAAGGACAAAAAACGAAACCTAATGTTTGCTTTTTGTGGCAGACTGAGCAGGGTCTAACATAAAAACGCTCTATAATGCTTGCAAATATAGTACGTTACTGTTTGACGATAGTGGTATGACCAGCGTCGAACATTCTTACGCCGCCGGTGTCTAATTGGAGGATTAGGCCCTTTTCAGGGTCGATTCCGATACAATTGCCGGAAAATTCCCGGCTGTTATAGATAAGCTTTACCCTGTGGCCTAATTGAACGCTCAGTTCACGCCATTGGTCTATTACTTTTTCGCTCGTTTGGGCTGCCACTTTGAGCCAGTGCTCCATTGAAGTAAGCAGTCTTTTGGCCAGCGAGATACGGTCGGATATTGAATGACTTTCGATGTCGATACTTGTCGCGATTGATTGTAATTCGAGGCCAAAAGATTCCTTTTTTTGGTGGCAATTTATTCCAATGCCAATAATGCAGGTATTGCCGCTGTTATCTGTTTTTGATTCGAGCAGGATGCCGGCCACCTTTTTGCCGTTCAGCATTATATCGTTCGGCCATTTGATTTTTGCCTCGCCTTTGGCTGATTTGCCGATGGCTTCGGCGACCGCTACTGCACAGGTCAGCGAGAGCAGCTCAGAATTCAATCTGCTATCAGTTAAAACAATCGAACAAAGAATACTGTCTGAACGGCTGCTGTGCCATTTGTTGTCGGCTCTGCCTCTGCCTGCGGTTTGTTCTTCAGAGAAAATTACAAGGCCGTCGTTTTGTTTACTCTTTGCGTATTCAGCGGCGATTGTCTGTGTGCTTGATGTGCGATTATAGACCAGGATTTTTCTGCCGATACGTTTGGTTTTCAGATTCGCCTTTATCTTGTCTGGGTCCAGCTCGTCTCGGCGAAGGCCAGAGCCGTAGCTGGGCAGGTCGGTTATTGGCATAACTTTAATTACCTGTCGAGTCCAATATCAACGGCTCTTGCCGAATGAGTGATTGCGCCTACGGCGATTCTGTCGATGCCGCACTGGGCGATGGCTGAAACATTGTCTAACGTTATATTGCCTGAGGCCTCGAGCAAAGGCTTTTTGTTTTTGCCGCACATTTTGTTTCGCATATTCACGGCGTGTTTTAACTGCCACTGGCCCATATTGTCGAGCAGAACAATGTCAATGCCAGGAATCTCCAGCACATAGTTGAGCTGGTCATCGACATGGTCAACCTCTACTGCGATAAATTTGACGCCTTTTACCTTTTTGGCTTTACAAATTATTTTACGCAGTTTCGGCAGGAAATTCCTGCCCAACTGGGCCAGATGGTTATCTTTAATCAGGATGCCGTCATATAGTCCGAGGCGGTGATTGTATCCGCCGCCGCAGCGGACTGCGTACTTTTCGAGGATGCGCCAGCCGGGCATTGTCTTTCGAGTATCATAAATCTTTGCTTTTGTGCCCTGAATTGCTCGTACATATTTACCAGTCGTCGTTGCTATGCCGCTAAGGCGCTGGAGGAAATTGAGCATAACCCGCTCGGCGGTCAGCATAGAGCGTAAAGGCCCTTCGATTGTTGCGAGTTTGCTCCCAACGTGAGTTGATTCGCCGTCATTTACACGCACTTTCAATTTGAGTCTTTCGTCATAGCATTTGAGAATCTCCCGGGTTATTTCCATTCCGCATACAATTATTTCCTCACGTGAGATAATATTCGCTTTGGCAACAGCACCATCTTCGAAGAGAAGCTCGCTTGTCATATCACCCCGTCCGAGGTCTTCTTCAATCGCCATTCGGATAAGAGGCAAAGCTTTTGCAATGTTAAGTTTTTTCATCTTACTTTTACCTTTTACGTGTTCGCAGATTTGTTTTATTTTTCCTTCTTTGTTTACTTTCTTTTGTCTTCATTATTCTCTTTTTACTTGACTCGATTAGAACCAGTTCCGGCAGTTCTTTCAGCTCCCGCAGTTGGTCCCGCAGGAAAGCAGCCCGCTCAAAGTCCAGGCTCCGGGCCGCTTCAAGCATTTCCTTCTCAATTTGAGAAGCTAATTCGACCTTCTCGTACTCCGAATCGCCGAAACGCACCGCCTGACGGGCAGTCTGCCTTGCTTTTATCTGCTCGGTCAGACTTTTACGTATTTCCTTTTTTATCGTTTCGGGTGTAATACCGTGCTCTTTGTTATATCTTAGCTGAATTTTACGGCGTCTGTTCGTTTCGTCAATAGCTTTTTCCATCGAGGCGGTAACCGTATCAGCGTATAAAAAGACAGTAGCGTTGATATTTCGCGCGGTTCTGCCGATGGTTTGTACCAGCGATGTCTGGCTTCGCAGAAAACCTTCCTTGTCGGCATCAAGGATTGCAACGGCTGAAACTTCCGGCAAGTCCAGACCTTCCCGCAGCAGGTTTACCCCTACCAGCACATCAAATTCGCCCTTGCGCAAAGCCCGCAGTATCTCGATTCTTTCGAGCGTATTGATTTCGCTGTGCAGATAACGACATTTGAAACCTTTCTTTGTAATGAAGCCGGCCAGGTCTTCGGCCATCCTTTTTGTCAGCGTTGTAACGAGCGTTCGTTCCCCGGCATTGACCCGTTTTTCAATCTCACCCAAAAGGTGCGGAATCTGATTGCCGGCCGGATGTACAAATATTTCAGGATCTATAAGGCCGGTCGGCCTGATGATTTGTTCGACAACCTCGTTATCACATCTCTCCAGCTCGAATGGCGCTGGTGTAGCGGAAACAAAAACGACTTTGGCCCAGCTTTCCTGAAATTCCTCAAAACGCAAAGGCCTGTTATCTAATGCGCTTGGCAGCCTGAAACCGTGTTCAATCAGGGTCTCTTTTCTGTGTCTGTCCCCGGCCCACATTGCCCGCAACTGTGGAATGGTAACGTGGGATTCGTCGATAAATAAAAGAAAATCTTCCGGGAAATAGTCAATCAGCGTATAAGGTCTGGCTCCGGGTGGCAGGCCGGCCAAATGTCTGGCGTAATTCTCAATCCCGCTGCAATAGCCGACCTCCTGCATCATTTCAATATCGTACATCGTTCGTGCCTGTAACCGCTGAGCTTCAAGTAGTTTGCCCTGGCCTCGCAGCTCGGCCAATCGCTGTTTTAGCTCGGCCTTTATATTCTCTACCGCAGAGCCGATTCTCTCTGATGGCATAATGTAGTGCTGGGCCGGATATATAAAGAGCTGTTCTTCGACGGCAAGGATTTCTGCTGATATGGGATTTATATAGCTTATCTTTTCTATTTCGTCACCGAAGAATTCGATGCGGACTGCAAAAGATTCGTAGGAAGGATGCAGCTCGACCACATCGCCGCGAACCCTGAACGTCCCCCGGTCGAAATCGATATCGTTTCTGGTGTACTGGATGTCAGCTAACCTGCCAAGCAGCTCATTTCTGTTGTAATGCTCGCCGGTACGGATAGCCACAACGCTGGCTTTATAATCTTCGGGCGAGCCAAGACCGAAAATGCAGGAGACAGAAGCAACAATAATACAATCATCTCTCGCCGAAAGGCTGGTAGTCGTCGAAAGGCGAAGCCGGTCAAGGTCATTATTTTTCGAGGCGTCCTTTTCTATGTATATGTCACGCTGGGGAATGTACGCTTCCGGCTGATAGTAATCGTAGTAGCTGACAAAATATTCAACGGCGTTTTCCGGAAACAGCTCTTTGAATTCCTCATAAAGCTGGGCGGCCAATGTCTTATTATGGGAGATGACAAGAGTCGGCAGATTGTGTTGAGCTATGACGTTAGCCATTGTAAATGTCTTGCCGCTGCCGGTAACGCCCATTAGCGTTTGGAACCTTTTGCCTGCGTGCAGTCCTTCTACAAGCCTTTCTATGGCTTCGGGCTGGTCGCCGGCTGGCTTGAACTCATTGTTTAGCTTGAATTTTGCCATTTGATTTCATTATTTTAACCAATTCTTACATAAAAATCACACCTTTTTTACCGTGAAGTCCGGTCAGTGGGAAAATGAGTTGTTCTTTGAGCGAAAAATTGCAGAAGTACATCTTAAATAATTTTTTACATTTTCTGCATTTTTTTATATTGAAATCCACCTTATAAGGTGTTACTATGCTATTAGAGGAGACACCAGAGGACACGTTTACTTCATATTGTCAGGGTATGTATTTCTTCAAGGAGGCAGGCCAAAGAGCGCTTCAGACGAAGGTTATGCCGCTATGTTTTTTATCTGAAGACGTGCATATTGGCCCGATAGCATCAGACAAAGGCTTTTATACCGCGCCTTAAAAACGGAAGGAGGTAAGTGATGAGAAGAAGACTTGTACTATTAACTATTGGGGTGCTTTTAAGTTTGACCATCTTGAGTAGCTGGGCCGAAGCGAACGTGGCTGTTAGCAACATTAGCTCACCGTGGTGTCAGAAAAGACTTTTGATAACTGATGGCTGGCAGTTCACACCTACGAACCTCCCCATCGGCGTCACTCACTTGGGAATGTGGGATGATGTATCTGCGTCTTGGTTGATGGATGAAAGCCCCGGTTTTCAATATGAGATTCCTATCGGTATCTGGCGTGTCAGTGACCAAGTCCTCTTGACTTCAACTACCCTTGGGCCGGGTACGGGTGACCCATTGCTTGGCGAATTTCGCTACTCCGAGATTACTCCAATTCTGCTGAGCCCGGGAGAGATGTACGCAATAGGATTCCAATGGGCTGATGACCCCTCAACGAGTGACTATATGCAAATCCCAGCCCCTAGCGACTTTCAGGTCGATCCATACATAACAATTGGTCCGCGTGTATTCAGCATTGACCCTGGATTTCGATTCCCCGAGACAGTTGACACCTATTATCCCAGTACTTGCTTTGGTCCAAACTTCCAGTTTTACGTGATTCCTGCTCCTGGCGCCATTTTGTTGAGCAGTATCGGTGTCGGCCTTGTCTCCTGGCTGCGCAGACGCAGAACATTGTAAGATTTTCTACACGTTGAAAGAGTACAAAAGTTTGTATGCAGCTTTGCATACAGCCTTGTTTATTTGATTCACAAACGACCGCCATTTACTTGGCTTAGGTCATTATATACGCAGAATCTCGAAAATACTTTCTGCAAGCAAATCCATCAGAATCCCTTGGTGTTTTCTATTTGACCGGTTCCGGATAAACGATAGCAGCTACGAGTGCTTTTCCATATCGTTTCCATAGGGTATCCGAATCGAGTTTCGAGTCATTCTGCCGCAGTTCAAAGGTTACGATGGGAATATCTAAATCAACTCCAGCGTATGAGCCGAGCGAGCCGGGCTTTGCACCCAGCTTCTTTACGGGCAAACTACAATATTGGGCCATTCGTCCAGCTAAAGTTTCGCCGGGGCCGTCGTAGTCAATACAGGCCAACGGCTGATGAATGCTGACAATGCGGTCAGGGGAATATTGCTCGATGAGTTCTTTGACCAGACGTGCTTCCGGCTCAGATAGCGCAGTAGTACCGAACTGCTTGTTGTTAACGCGGTTGGCTGTTGGGAAATTGCGGTTCAGGTCCACGCCGTTAGCGTTGAAACGGCTGTTGTGGGCCATGCCATCAGGATTTGCCACGGCTAAAAGCACCACTCTGCGCCCTTTCATCAGGTGTGGTTGTTGCTGGAGATATTTTCCTAACCGTCTGACAAGGGGTGTTCCGGCCGGTTCATTGCCGTGAATTGTCGCTAAGATGAAGGTTACATCCGGGCCTTGACCAAGCACGAAGGATAAAATCGGCAAACGCTGGACCGATGTACCAACAATACGGTACTGGCCCGGAATTAGGAATGTCGCTGGTTTTGGCAATGTTGGTGCTGACGGTGTGGTAACGAACTCCGGATAGGCCGGGGGCTCATAGCAGCCGGCCAGGGCCAAAACAGCCGACAAGGTGCAAACATTCAAGATGATAGAACGCTTTTGATTCATATCAAGTACTCCTTCACACGTCCATTCTTTCCCACAAAGCAGCAATATGAAATTATTATAAGCCCTTACCGTTGCGATTAAAGTCAAAAGTCAGAAGGCCAAGGCAAAAAGATTAATCGAAGGCTTGACTTTTCGGCAGCAACGGGTGAAAATGCGACTTTTCGTTTGTTGTGAAGTTTTCAAATAATTAATGAGTTATGCAAAATTGAGGTTAGGCATACTTTGAAAAGAAAAAAAATCGTTTGTTGTTTTTTTCTTTTCAAACAGTAGGTTATTGTGTGATAAGCAGATAGGTGATTATTTAAGAAAATCAAAAAAACAAATTTTCTTAAATAATATATGCCTAACCTCGATTTTGCAGAAGACTTAAATACTTATTACAAGGAGACGCAAATGTTTAACGGTATTTTTCACATCCCCCAGCCAGTCAATGAACCAGGCCTACAATACGCACCGGGCAGTCCGGAACGTGCTGAATTGTCCGTTAAGCTCAAAGAGATGCTGAATGAGCAGGTGGAAGTGCCCATGATAATCGGCGGCGAGGAAGTGCGCAACGGCAAGCTTGCAGATATCCGCTGTCCGCACGACCACCGGCACGTCTTAGGCAGGTATCACCAGGCCGACCCGGAGTTTGCTATCAAGGCTGTCGATGCGGCCCAAAAGGCCAAGAAAGACTGGGGCGAGATGCCCTGGGAATCCAGGGCGGTCGTACTGCTCAAGGCGGCGGAACTGTTAGCGGGAAAGTATCGCCAGACCCTCAACGCCGCTACCATGCTCAATACGAGCAAGACACCGCACCAGGCGGAAATTGACTCTGGGTGCGAATTGATAGATTTCTGGCGGTTCAACCCCCATTTTATGGAAGAGGTATATGGAGACCAGCCGATGTCCACAGCCGGTGTATTGAACTATATGGAGCATCGTCCGCTGGATGGATTTGTTCTGGCATTGACGCCGTTCAATTTTACATCGATTGCGGGTAATCTTCCAACCTCGCCGGCTCTGATGGGTAATACGGTGGTTTGGAAGCCGGCCTCGGCGGCGGTACTGCCGGCGTACATTATTATTAAAATCTTAGAAGAAGCGGGTATGCCCCCCGGCGTTATAAATATGGTGCCGGGTCCCGGCCCGGTCGTTGCCCCACCGGTGCTGGACGACGTCAGGCTTGGCGGCATCCACTTCACCGGAAGCACATACGTATTTTCAACAATCTGGCTGGCGGTCGGTAAAGACATTCGAAAATACGTTTCGTATCCTCGAATCGTCGGCGAGACCGGCGGAAAAAACTTTATATTCGCGCACACAAGCGCCGATACTGAAGCCCTCGTGGCGGCTTTAGTGCGAGGAGCGTTTGAGTACCAGGGTCAGAAGTGCTCAGCTGCTTCACGAGCATATATCCCCGATTCGACCTGGCCGCAGGTAAAAAAGCTGTTATTAAGCGAAATCGGCGATATTAAAATGGGCGACATAACCGACTTTAGAACCTATATGGGGGCGGTTATCGACAAAAAGGCCTTCAATACCATCAGCGAGTATATTGAATACGCCAAGGATTCGCCCGATATGGAAATTATCATAGGAGGCGGATATGATGACTCGGCAGGATACTTCATTGAGCCGACCGTCGTTGTAAGTAAGGACCCGAAGTCTAAGCTGATGGTTGAAGAAATTTTCGGACCTGTGTTAACGCTATATGTTTATCCGGAAAGCGAATACGACCAGACGCTGGATCTGTGCGACCAGACATCGCCTTATGCGTTGACCGGTTCGATATTTGCTCTGGATCGCGGCGCGATAGTCAAGGCGATGAACACGTTGCGCCACGCGGCGGGTAATTTTTATGTTAACGACAAGCCAACCGGCGCGGTCGTGGCACAACAGCCCTTCGGTGGAACACGGGCATCGGGCACAAACGACAAGGCCGGGAGCTGGCTCAACCTGGAACGATGGGTTTCGCCGCGCGCAATTAAGGAAACCTTCCTGCCCCCGCGGAACTTCCGCTATCCATATATGCAAGAGGAATAACTACCTTGGCAGAAAGCGAGCAACCGTATTTATAAGGAACAATTTTTATTTTGGATTGTAGTATTTTGGGTAGGTAGAATATAGTTCAGTAGCCTGAGAAGGACGGCTAATGAAAACGGTTGACAGTGTAAAACTGGCACAGAAAGAGCGATATTCGATACTTGAAGCAGCAAAAGCTCTCAAGTCGGATCTGCCTGTAACGCGAGTGATATTGTTTGGCTCAAAAGCTCGTGGTTCAGACGAACCGGATTCGGATATAGACCTTCTTGTACTGACTCACTGTCCGGTTACCAGCAAATTGCGGCAGGCCATCTCATACCGATTAGCAGATATTAATCTTTGCAATGATGTTTTGTTGACATCAGTTGTTGTATCTGAGCAGGAGTGGGCAAATGGACTAATTCGCCATACACTGATTCACAGCGAAGTTGAAAGAGACGGATGTGAAGTATGAATGAGAGTGAAGCTCAGAAAACGCTGATTGGGCTTCGGCTGGAAAAAGCTGAGGAGTCATTAGCCTCAGCGGAGCTTGAACTAAACGCAGGCCATGCGAATTTCGCGGTGAACCGTTTGTATTATGCCTGTTTCTATGCGGTCACGGCGCTTTTGCTGCAAGACGGTAAACAGTTTACCAGGCATTAAGCGGTAAAATCCGAGTTTATCCGAACTTATATCAAACCCGGCCGAGTTGATGCCAAATGGAATAAGTTTTATCAAAAATTGTTTGATGACAGACAGGAGGGGGATTTTATCCCTACAGCTACTTTTGAGGCATCGGACGTTTCAACATGCCTTCAGCAGTCTCGTGAATTCATAGATTTAATTCGTAGCCTTATTGATAAATCGGGAGCTACGAATTCTTAACTTTGAACTAAATAATGCTCTTACATTTCAATTCTTTGTATTTTAAGTCTGTTCACTGAATCAAGTGTAGAGATTAAAGCAACATAGCCGATGATAAGTTTAGAGACCATATTTTTTTCTGCACGAGTAAGTGGCTGTGAGAGTAAGGTATAAATGGCAGAAAAACGCAAAAAAGTAAGGATTCTTGTTTATATTGTAGTTGGAATATGTCTTGTGCCTCTTGCCTATCTGGGGCGGGGTCTTTATTACGGTGCGAAAACAATACACCAGCTTCTGGCTGAGAACAAACATCTCAAGCAGGCAATAACCAATCTTACAAGCGAGGAACAAATAGGCTATGCAAAAGTAATTAACCAGGAGACCACAAACGAGCAGCTTCTTACCACAATAAAATTTGTTGAGACTGACAGAGACGATAAACTGAAGACGATTCTGGAGAAAGAATACACAATCGCCGGTGACATCATTTACTTTGACGCGTTGATTGTGAAGTTCGGGAATAAAATAGTTATGGACGGCAAGACAAGGGCACTGTATCTCTGGAGGAGGGTCTATGGCGAAAAGATGGCGCCGGAAAAGGGCTTTGCAATAGAACAGCCGGGTACTGAGCCCCAAAGATACAGCGACCTGCTTAAAGCATTGCCAATAAAGCAAAGGCAAATGTTCTGGTCAAATATCTGGGACCTGGCAAATGACCCTGAGAAGCTAAAGGAATACGACATTGAAGCCATCTATGGGAACGTCGTTTATTCAAGGCTAAGAAAAGGACTTATTTACGTATTCAAAGTAAGTGCGACCGGTCAGGTTTATCCCGAAGTTGTGCCCGATATGTAACAGACGGAAGATGCCGGTCAGGAGAAATGTACTATTAGAAGATTAATTGGTGAGTAGTTAATCGCTTATCAGGAAAGTGCCTAAAGTGAGCTAAAGTGTCTAAAGTGACAGCTTTGCTGTCATTCTGAATGCAGCGCAGCGAAGTGAAGAATCTCTTTTTCGTTGGCCAGATCCTTCGGCTTCGCCTCAGAGCTTGCCCTGAGCTTGCCGAAGGGATGACACTTATGTGTCACTTTAGGCACTCCAAACTTTAGTTCACTTATTCTACTCACTACTCACCACTCTGTACAAGTCTAATCCCGCATTTCATAAGTTTCATCAGTTTGGTGGCATGGCCATCTTGGCCGTGTCTTTCACTCCACAGGACGCCTTATGGCGGGGCTGGAAGCCCGTGCTACACGAGGTTCTTGATTGACGGACTCGGGGGTGTCAGTTATTGTATAAGAGAAGAAAACTTGACGTGAGACTTTAGGATTCGTGCTAATGAAAGGAAACACTGATTTTGATATTGTCGTAGTCGGTGGGGGGATTGTCGGTCTGGCGTCGGCCTACAAGATTACATTGAGTCATCCGGATATTCGCATCGCCGTATTGGAAAAAGAAAACAGGTTAGCAGCTCATCAGACAGGTCATAATTCCGGCGTTATTCATTCGGGGCTGTACTATAAGCCCGGCTCAAATAAAGCAAAGACCTGCGCCAGAGGACGAAAAGAGCTTATTGCTTTCGCTAAAAAATATCGAATCCCTTACAAAATTTCCGGAAAAATAATCGTCGCAACAGATGCAAAAGAGCTGCCCAATCTCGAAAAGATTTTCCACAACGGCAAGGAGAACAATATAGAAGGCATTGAAAAAATCGGGCCGGACGAAATCAAACAAATCGAGCCGTTCTGCTCCGGCATCGCAGGGATACGCGTGTCGTGCACCGGAGTTATTGATTTTGCCCGCGTTGCAAACAAGTTAGCTGAGCTAATAGTGAAAAAAGGAAAAGGCAATAAGGTCCTGACTTCGCATAAAGTAACAGGCTTTGACAAGCACGATTTCTATACGAAGGTCGCAACAAATCAAAAGGCTTTCGCCGCGAGTTATATTATCAACTGTGCGGGACTTCAATCTGACAGGATAGCGAAAATGGACGTAATAGAGACCGCGATAAGGATAGTTCCTTTCCGTGGCGATTATTACGAGCTGACGGAAGAGGCCGCTGAAAAAGTCAAAAACCTGATATATCCGGTGCCGGACCCGGATTTTCCTTTTTTAGGCGTTCATTTTACACGGATGATTGACGGCAAAGTCGAATGCGGCCCAAATGCCGTCTTCTCATTCAAACGGGAAGGTTACGGCAAAACTAATTTTAGTCTGAGAGACACCTGGGATGCCCTGACTTATCCCGGGCTTTGGAAAATGTTTTTGAAGCATTGGAGATACGGACTGGGTGAATACAAAAGGGCCTTTTGCAAGAAACTATTCCTTAAGCAAGTGCAAAGACTTATTCCCTCGCTCGAAGCCAATGATATACGACCCGGCAAGACGGGCGTGCGCGCCCAGGCACTTGGGCCGAACGGCGAGCTGATTGATGATTTCAGAATAGAAAGACAGAGAAACTCTATCCACGTCTTAAATGCGCCCTCGCCGGCCGCGACGGCAGCACTGGATATCGGCGATTACGTAAACCAAATAGCAACAGGATACTTTAAACTCAGGTGAATGGCAAATGGTGAATAGTGAGTAGTGAGTGGAATAAGTGAATTAAAGTTTGGAGTGTCTAAAGTGCCTAAAATATTCATGGCCATCGTTTAAGGTTGTCGATGCTCGTATCGACGCTCGTATCGATGCTTGTCATAGAAGCTTGAAGGGACCCCGCCTTGCGGGAACCCAAACTCGCTTTTCCTCGAGCATCCAACG
>Ga0315534_1002603_pt1 | contig 11984 bp, 8 predicted proteins | sample SalMarSW160240MG_FD_203094 | JGI IMG/M metagenome (GOLD analysis project Ga0315534, IMG submission 203094) | Salt marsh sediment microbial communities from the Plum Island Ecosystem LTER, Massachusetts, United States - Salt Marsh Sediment SW1602-40 ... | reverse complement strand
GAGCGAAAAGCTCGAGGGCAGGATTCTGTTAAAATTTTAATGACACAGGCCGGATACAGCCCGAAAATGCCAAAAAAGACCAACTGTCACCATCTGACAAAGGTCAAAAAACTAATGGGCGATACAGGATTCGAACCTGTGACCCGCTGATTAAGAGTCAGCTGCTCTGCCGGCTGAGCTAATCGCCCTGAATTCTGTTCAAGGGAAATCCCTTTTAAGGTTAGATAAATTTGGACTAACTTTACAACCGGCACTTCTATATTGCAAGAAAATTAAGCGCAAATTTTGTTGTTTGCTGCAGCTTCTTCCCCGCCGGTCACGAAATATCCTTGCAAACATTCATCCTTTGCACTATAAACGTGCTCAATATATAGCCAGTGGTCGGTAGTTAATTGGTGAGTAGTTAAATAACCAATTTGCCAAGTACAAGGGACGAAAATGAGATACAGCCGGATGTTTATACCAACGGTCAAGGAAATTCCTGCCGATGCTGAAACTGCCAGTCACAAACTGATGATTCGGGCCGGCCTAATACGCAAAGTCGCCAGCGGCACATATACTTATCTGCCGTTAGGCTGGCGCAGCCTGCTCAAGGTTATCGCAATCGTCCGTGAGGAAATGGACAAGGCCGGCGCACAGGAAATCCTCGTTCCCTCGATGCAGCCCAAAGAGCTTTGGGACAGGACCGGCCGCAGCACGGACTACGGCCCAACAATGTTCAGCCTTAAAGACCGCCACGGCAGAATGAACGTCCTCGGCCCTACCGCTGAGGAGGTATTTACGACATTAGTTGCCGGCGAGATAAAATCGTATAAGCAGCTACCCATCAACCTTTATCAGATAAGCCCGAAATTCCGTGATGAGTTCCGCCCGCGGTTCGGCCCGGTTCGGTCACGCGAATTCATTATGAAGGACGCCTACAGCTTCGATGCCGATCCTGCAGGACTCGATGAATCATATAAATCAATGTACGATGCTTATTGCCGGGTTTTCAAACGCTGCGGCCTGGAATACGTGATTGTCGAGGCCGAATCCGGTGAAATGGGCGGCTCCGGCTCACACCAGTTCACTGTCCCCTGTGAATCCGGCGAAGATACTATCGTCTATACCGAAGACGGCTCTTACGCGGCAAACCTCGAAAGGGCCGATGTCGATCCACTGGCAAAAGAAATAGCTAATGCCGAAATTCCACCAATGGAAGAAGTCCACACACCGAATATCGGCAGCATCGAAGCGGTCTGTAAGTTTCTAAAGACTCAGCCAAAGGATATGATAAAGACAATCGTATTAAGTACCCCAATATTTTCTCGGGAAGTACTCAAACACTGGAGCGCTGAAGAAGCAAAACACGATGGCAGAGATGTTATAATGGGACCTGAGTATGGAACGGTTCCTAAAAGAGTTCTGGCTCTTGTAAGAGGTGATCACGAAATAAATATGGAAAAGCTGATGGAAGTTTGGGGAGGGGAACACCTTGAGTTAGCGGATGAAGAAATAATCGAGAGACTCACCGGTGCCAAAGTTGGTTTTGCCGGCCCAGTTGGCATAAAAAAAGAACGCTTTAACAAAATCATTATCGACCACGCTATAGCTGCAATGGCAGTGGGCATAACCGGCGCTAACAAGACCGACTATCATACCAAGAATGTCGTTCCCGGCAGAGATTTTCCGCTCGAAGGTGATAATGTTACTGTCGCCGACATCCGCTACGCCGGAGAGGGTGATACGCATAACGGCAAGAAGCTGCTTTTTAAGAAGGGCATCGAGGTTGGGCAGGTCTTTAAGCTCGGAACCAAGTATAGCGAAAAACTCGGAGCAAAATTTCTAAGGACGGATGGGCACGAAGCACCCTGTCTTATGGGCTGCTACGGTATCGGGGTAAATCGAATTCTTGCCTCGGCCATTGAGCTCGGCAATGATAATAATGGTATTATCTGGCCGATTAGTATCGCACCATTCGAGGTGCTGGCTACCGCCGTCAATCAGGACGATGATAAAGTTGCCCAGGTGGCTGAGGACATCTACCAGCAGTTACTCGATAGTGGCATTGATGTGTTGCTGGACGACAGGGTTCTACGCGGCGGAGTGAAATTCAAAGATGCTGACCTAATCGGCATACCGATAAGAGTTACCGTCGGCAAAAAGTCCGTGGCCGAGGGCAGCGTCGAGATAAAACTGCGATGCGAATCCCAAAGCCAAAAGGTTCCTATTGAAAAGGCAGCTGATAAGACGATTGAAATGGTTAATTCGCTGAAAGAGCAGCTAAAAGCTTAACATAGTATTTATGATTGATGATTATGAGATTTTAGAACCAACACAAAATTGAAAAGGAGAAAACCGATGAAAGAAGACAAACTCTCAAGGCGCGCTTTTATCCGCAGTACGTCTTTAATGACCGCTGGTGCAGTTGCCGGCTCATTGACTCGCGCCGGACAGGCCGTCTCACCGGCCGACGTCAAACGAATCGTCAAGAATGAGCGCATTCACCAGTCTGTCAGCAGATGGTGTTATGGAAAATTCTCACTTGACGAACTTTGTTTGATAAGCAAGAAGATGGGCATGAAAGCAATCGACTTACTCAGGCCCAAAGACTTTCCTACGCTTAAAAAACACGGTCTTGCCTGCTCAATGGTGAGTACGCACGGCCTGACGAAGGGACTAAACAGAAAAGAGAATCACGGGCAATGCCTCGCACAAATCCGCTCGGCAATTGATGCATCTGCCGAGCATAAATATCCAAATGTAATCAGCTTCCCCGGCAACAGGGCGGGTACGCCTGACGATGTCGGCATTGACAATACGGTCATCGCTCTAAAGCAAATTGCCGGATACGCCGAAAAAAAAGAAGTCACCATCTGTCTCGAATATCTCAACAGCAAGGTCGATCATAAGGACTATATGTTTGATAATATGGCCTGGGGCGTTGAGGTCTGTAAAAGAGTTGGCTCCGAGAATGTAAAAATTCTCTATGACATCTATCACGCTCAGATTATGGAAGGTGATATAATTCGCACGATTCGCGATTATCATGAATACATCGGGCACTACCATACAGGCGGCAATCCGGGACGAAACGAAATCGACGAAACGCAGGAGTTGTATTATCCGGCTATTATGCGTGCTATTGTCGGTACGGGTTTTAAAGGGTATGTGGCGCACGAGTTTGTTCCTAAACGCGACCCCATCGAGTCTCTCGCTTATGCGGTACGAATCTGCGATGTTTAACTATGTGGAAGCCCAAAGAGCCTAATTCGGTAAAGCTTATCGTCGGAATTTTGGCCGCCAACCACCAGTGTCTGCACACCGCGGCCGATGCGCTGAGTGATAAAATCGGGAAAATCGATTTCACAAGTGAAGTCTGGCCGTTTGAGCAAACCGATTATTACAGAGACCAGACAGGCCCGCGTATCTTAAGGCAGTTTGTCAGCATCAAACGGCTGATTGACCCCGGCAAATTAGCCAAAGTCAAGCACCAGACAAACAAGCTCGAACAAAAATTAGCGAAGACTTTGGCACTTCCTCTGCCGAGGCCGGTGAACCTGGACCCCGGTATAATTGGGCCTTCGAAGCTGGTATTAGCGACAACAAAAAACTATTCCCATCGTATATATATCGGCAAAAAAATGTACGCTGAAGTTACGTTGATTTTTGACAAGGGTCGCTGGCGGCCACAGGCATATACATACCCCGACTACAAACAGCAATGCTACTTCGATTTTTTTGAGATAGTCAGAACGCGATTACTGGAGCAGTTAAAATCGAAACGTTGACCATATTAGCGATAATTCTGCTTGCAGGCTCATTTGTATTGTCGGTTATTTTGACAGCGGTTGCAAGAAAGCTGGCCGTTCGCGCAGGATTGGTCGCACAACCGGCTGAAGACAGATACCACCGAACAGTTGTTCCGCTCGGCGGGGGTATCGCGATATTTGGCACAATCTCAATTATCATAATTACTGCTATCGCGGTAGTAAAATTTCTCGTAGCCCCCGGCTACCTTGATTGGCTCGGTCGGTCGGTTACCGTTCATACGGATGGCTTTTTAAGCAAAATCAACCATCTCGCAATTGTACTGCTTGTTGTTCTTGTCTTGTTCGTACTCGGCCTGTGGGATGACAAAAAGCATCTCAGCCCATTCTTTAAACTCGCCGTTCAATTTGCAGTTGCAATAACTGCCGCCTTTTTTGCGGATATTCGAATTGAGCTTTTTATCCAAAGCAAAATAATTACTTCTTTGCTTTCAGCCGTATGGATAGTGCTGATTATTAACGCGTTTAACTTTCTTGACAATATGGACGGTGCTTCCGCCGGCATCGCCGTTATAATAAGCTGTATTTTATTCACCGCAGCCGCTTTAAGCGGCCAGGTCTTTGTGGGCGGACTGACACTTGTTTTTATAGGGGCGCTGTTAGGCTTTTTAGTATTTAATTTCCCGCCTGCCAAAATCTTTATGGGAGACGCCGGCTCGCTTGTCGTGGGCTTTTTTGTCGGGCTGCTGACTGTGCGCACCACTTATTATCACGAAGCACAAAGCGGACAATGGTATGCGGTTTTTATGCCGCTGCTCGTTATGGCGGTCCCGCTCTATGATTTCATCAGCGTGACGCTGCTGCGCATAAGCCAGGGCAAAAGCCCCTTCATCGGCGACACGCAGCATTTCTCCCATCGATTGAAAAAGCACGGCTTAACCGATACCCAAACAGTTCTAACTTTATACCTGGCTACGCTCTGCACCGGCCTTGGCGCAATTTTTCTCTATCAGGTCAATCTGGCCGGCGCAATTCTAATCTTCATTCAAACAGTTATGGTATTATCTATTGTCGCTATTTTTGAAACCACCGCACAAAATGATAAAGCCGACGACTAATTCGAATCTATCCAAAAGCAAAGCCTTGGTATGCCTGGAATATATAATCCTTGCCTTCTGCCTTTGTGTAATCGCACTTCGCACAACGTTTACCGAAAGCCCGACTGTGCAAGCGGCCACTCTTTCATCCAGTTTAACCGACAGCATGTACGGCTTACCAATATGGAGAGCTGTGTTAATATCTTCGTTCAGTATGTTTGTATCGGCTGCATTGATATTTTCCTTCATTCTCTGGCTTGTATTGAGTCTTTGCGGCAGGAAGTTTTCATACCGCTTGAGCGGTATCGAAATCGGTTTGGGGCTTTTCTGTGCAGCCGCTGTCATCTCGTCTCTTGCAGCGCCGGATAAGCGAGGGGCGATTACTGATTTCGCCGGGCTTGTCGCGCCGGTATTGATGGCCCTGCTGCTGGTCCAGATATTAGACTCACAGTCAAAAGTAAAACTTCTCTTAGCTCTCATTGTCGCTCTGGGTGTGGTCTCGGCCTATCGTTGTTGGGAGCAATATTCTGAAAATGAAATTTTCATAGAATTTTATGAGAAGGACCCGAATGCAGCACTTGCACAGGTGCCGCAGCGAATTGAACTGGGCAGTTTGGAGCACTTCCAGTTTGAACATCGTTTGTACTCGAAAGATATCAGCGGCTTTTTCACAACAAGTAATTCCGCCGGCTCTTTTGCATTAATGGCGTCCTTCGCAGCTATTGCCTTGCTTATTGAGAGGTATAGAAATCACAAATCTGCCGGACTCGAATTTGTTTGGCTTATCACATGCGGCATTGCGGTAGCAGTTGTTATTTTCGGCCTTTTATTTACCAGGAGCAAAGGCGCAATCATCGCTTCGCTTTTTGCCGCAGCAGTGTTTGTTATTTATCTTTGTCTTGGCAACCGGCTGAAAGCTCACAAAAAAGCTGTACTGATTTTATGTTTGCTATTGGCTCTCGGAGGGACCTGGGTAGTTATATGGTATGGATTAGCTCACGGCCGATTACCGGGCGGCAATTCAATGCTTGTCAGATGGCAGTACTGGTGTGCATCAGTGAAAATGTATGCCGACCATTCGCTTACCGGAGTTGGTCCCGGCAGCTTCGCACACTTCTACCCACATTACAAACCAGCTTCAGCACTGGAATCCGTCGCAGACCCGCATAACTTTCTACTCAGTATCCTTACTCAATACGGCCCCGTTGGGCTTATCGGATTTTTAGCTATGATTTGCATGCCGTTGTGGGCCGTAATATCTCCCACGTCTGCAAGCTGCCCATCGGAAGCTCACCGGACTGAGCCGGCTTTCAAAAAATTGGCGATTTTCTCAGCGATTATTGTATCGGCTGCGCTGCTGTTTATCAGACCAATTATTTTTCCTCTGCCGCCGACTGCTTCGCCGCAGGAAAGAAAAGCCGGGATAATCATATTGTATATTATGCCTGTGATTATATTCATAGCCGGTTTCCTGCTCGCAGCAGCGGGTGAGAGGCCGGCAAAAAAGGCTCACTCAAGTATTGCCTCTGCTGCTCTTTTTTGTGCTGTCTTAGGCGTTGCTTTTCATAACTTAATAGATTTTGCCATTTTTGAGCCTGGCGTATTCACAGTTTTTTGGGTGGTAATTGCCTGCATTATCGCGATAGGTTATCAAACAAATCCCCGACCGCAGGTCGTTCTAAAACCTGCACCTTTTGTAAAGATACTGACAGTGGCGGCAGGCCTGGTAATAACTTGTGTTTATCTCAATTATGCCCTTATTCCAGTGAGTAATGCCAGCGCTAAAATCCAGCAGGCTAACCGGGCCATATCCGTTGGCCAATTCGAGCAAGCCCACAAGCTCCTGAATTCTGCTGCTGAGGATGACTCTTTAAGTCCCGCCGCACTATCTCTCAACGGCCGGCTGTATCTGCACCATTTCAAGCTAACGCCGAACAACCGGGACCTGCTGCTGCAGGCGGAAAAGTGCCTGCGGGCTGCAATCGAGCGCAACAGTGCTGCTTTCAAAAACTTTGAGCGATTAACAGAGGTCTATTTACTGCTCTCGGAAGTTTCGGCACAGCAGGGAAAATTTGATTGGCTGCAAAAAGCTTTCGATAACGCCTCGTTTACTGTTGAGTATCGTTATCCCGGCTGCGCACGACTGCGAATCGAGCTGGCAAAAATCGCGGAGCTGTTAGATAAAACCGATGTTGCAATCAAACAGTATGAAGAAGCAATCGACATCGAAGATAAATATCGCGACCAGTTTAAGCAAATGTACCCCGAAAGGGATAAAATTGTCAGCCGGCTCGGTGAAGAAAAATACCAGTTCGCAAAACAGCGATTGAAATTCATGGGTAAGACGGTGAAACGGTAAGACGGTTGCGGTTGCGAAGCTCGTATCGGTTGCGTTTATCGTAAAACGTTATGGAAAACAAAAAACCTATCAGAAGTTTTCAAGATTTGGAAGTTTATCAAACTGCTTATCAGGCAATGCTTGAGGTGTTTAAACATGTTCTGCCGAAACTACCTGCAGAAGAGAAATACGACTTGGTTGACCAGCTTAGACGTTCAGTCAAAGCCGTTCCTCGTTTGATAGCAGAGGGTCACTCTAAAAGGCATCAGAAAAAAGGTTTTCAGAAATACCTGGATGATGCAATGGCAGAGTCTAATGAAACAATAGTTTCTTTAACCCAGGCCAAGGATCTATATTCTCCTCCGGTCAGCGTAGAAATATGCGAAAGACTAACAGACATATACGACAAGATTAGCAGAAAGTGTTATAATTTGGCAATTGCGTGGGATAAGTTTGGCCAGCGCAAATCCAGAACGCAACCGAAAGACGGTACACGAAACGAGCGGCGCAACCGTTGAACGAAACACGCAACCAGTGCGTGAGAAATTAACGCAACCGATAACCAATCAAGGGTTGCGTTTAACAGGGAGACGGTTGGATGAGGGACGAACCGTTTATCCGTCGAACCGCTGAATTATCACATCAGGTATGTCAAAGTTTGCGTATGCGTTTTGCACATCTTCGTGGTCTTCAAAGTTCTCCATCAGCGAAATTATTTTCTTGGCTGTTTGTTCATCGTTGATAGGAATAGTATTCTTCGGCACCATTGAAATTTCAGCTACCTCGGTAGCTATTTCTTTTTCCTGCAGAGCTTTTTTTAGTGCTTCATAAGCACCCGGCTCACAGGTTATCTCGAAAATGTCCCCCACAGTTTGCATATCATCGGCACCCGCACTAAGGGCAATTTCCAGGAGCTGTTCCTCACCCACACTGGCTGTGTTAACCGTAATAAGCCCCTTCTTTCTGAACATCCAGTTAACGCATCCGCTTGTCCCCAATGAGCAGCCGTGTCTTTCGAACAGTCTCTTAACTTCCGGCGTAGTGCGATTCCGATTGTCCGTCAGCGCCTCGACCATTATAGCCACACCACCTGGGCCGTAGCCCTCGTACAGCACTTCTTCAAAAGTAACACCCTCTACCTCGCCGGTCCCTTTTTTAATTGCTTTTTCAATCGTATCCTTCGGCATATTGGCTGCTTTGGCCTTGTCGATTGCGTATCGCAAAGACAGATTCGCAGATGGGTCACCGCCGCCGCTCTTGGCTGCGACTATTATCATTCGAGATATTTTGCTCCATATTTTACCGCGCTTTGCGTCGGCAGCCGCCTTTTTATATTTTATTCCAGCCCAGTGTGAATGACCTGACATAATTGCTCCTAACCAACACTATAACCTGCTAACTATGAACCAACTGCTAAACATTATAGCTTTTTGTAAAAAAAAGTAATGATTTTTCCATCAAAAATATTTCGTTCTGACTTATTTGTCCCTTTGTCTTACGGCTCCAGCCAAATTCCTCTGAAACTTTTTTTCTTAGGGTCAATCAGGTATTTGTTCAGGCACGTCCCGTCTTTACGAAATTTGCCCTTCATACACTCCCACGCTCCACCGACTTTGATTTCCAGAGACCCATCATCGCTAAGCATAAAAAGCTTATCCGAGTCCTTAAAGGTAACCAGCGCCTCAGGACTAAAATTGCTTTGACTTAATTCCCGCACTAATACCGGCGGTGTTTCTTTTTTTCCTGACCAGCGATATAAGGCAAACTTTGGGCTTTCGTCAAAACTGCCGGCGATAATGAAATATGCCTTGTGGAAATGGGAATACTCCATACTCCTTATCCCCTGACCGCGTAAATCCAACAATATCGGCTGACCAAAAATTGGCGCCTCGCAATCTTCAATCACCTGCTTGGGATTATTCAAAGGTACAACAAGAGCTTTTGTATGGCTGGTTACTCTATCGAATGGGCGAGGGTTTCTGAATCCGATATAGATTGTCCTGCCATCAGCCGATGTACAAAGTCCCTCAATATTAAGGCCTTCTTCTTTCGGCGCAAGTTTTTTGCGTTCTTTCTTGGTAAGCTCGGTTGCATTGAATCGAGTTACTCTATCTAACCTCAAATGACGCATATTCTTAGCCTTTAACAGACTTTGGATGAGGGTTTTGCATGGCGTACCTACGGGGGTTATAGTAACATTCCCATTTTCGACCTTTACAGTAGTAGCAAAAAAACGATACCGGTTAGGCCTCATTTTCCCATCTTTATTTCTACCGTGCGAAGTAATCCAATAGATGCGCGGCCCAATCATCGTTGCACCCTCAATATCGGTCTCCGGGTGTTCCGGTTCGATATCAAGAAACTCTGTCATATCATAAGAGAGAAAAGGCAGCCCGCCTTTACTGGTTTTGTAAACCCTCAGTACATTGTTCTCATCATCAGCAGCGATGAACATATCTTTATCTACAGCCACCGCAGCCGACGCATCACTGGCTCCACGATAAACAAGAGTTCCTGCTGCTTGCCTGTTACCAAGGGCAAAACTTAACGTGCTGAATATCCAAACATAGAATACAGCTTTGCATACGATTTTCATTTCACATACTCAACCCGGCACTTTGTCCCCGGCCTAAAAGCTGCCACCAACCGCACCTTCACTTCCCTTCGTCCACCGCGTATCATAAGTCTCATGACTATATTGCCACTTCGACAGAAAATAATCAATAGTAAATCGCCAATATCGCGGACCTACCGTATTTTGGGCGAGCCAATGAAAAAAGGGCCTATACCAAATCGGTATAGACCCCGAATTGAAATGAATTTGTAATATCGACCACGTAATTTTAATTGCCAGTCTCTGCTTAAGGTGCCGGCTCTGGTTCCGGTTCTAAAAGCGGTAGAAGCAGACGAATATCATCAAAGTATGCTGCACCTGAACCGCCGGCTTGCGGATTGGTCTTATCGCCGAAACCAAGGGAAATCGTATTGACATTGGTTAGGTTTATGCCGAAAGCCTGAAGGTCGATATTCCATTGGGTCCATTCATCTATCTGTGCTGCATTAGGATTATCATGAGTGACCACCGCGCTGCCGTTGAGGGCAACATACATCGGCTCAGCATCGTTACTGAGCATAGTTGTGCCGATGACTTCGTGTGTCCACATCATCGGAGTAATCGTGCCGGTGGTCTGGACATTGGAGAATTCGGCCTTGCACATTTCATTAACGTTATGGCTCGTCAGCGCAATACCTATATAGACATTCGGAGACATTAATACTCTCCGCGGATTCCATGCGAGTGGAGACCAGGTAACACCATCATTGGAGTTATAGGCATTAAAGTCACCGGAGGCGGTACGCTCAAGTTTTACCCAGTGCGGCGCCTCGATGGCCTGAAGCGTCGTAACGCTGTCATCGCTCATGGCGTCAGCATCTGTAGTCAGCCTTGCCTGGAATCTGCATCCGTTAGCGGGTGAAACAAAGACAAAGGCAAACTTTGAGCCGGGGGCCAGCGACTCACGAATCATCAAGCCGGCCTTGGCCCAGGGGTCTGTGTTCTCTACGCTTAGCACCTGCGCCGAAATCGAACCAACGCCGGATAATTGCTTCCAGGCATAGCGGAACTCGTCGGCCTGACCCCAAATATCCGCTCCGGAGGCGCTCATCGTGTAGGTGCCGGCCGGGGCCTCTACCAAACCTGCTGGACTGCCTCTGAACCAAATCGATAATGTGTTGACACCGTTTTCGGTCCAGTCACGCGGGTAAGTCAATGTCAGAGTCGCCTCAGAGTAACCAACACTATTGTCGTAGGAGAGCGGCATCGACTGGTTCCCGCTGTGAACGATAGTTTGCTCGGCATAAGGAGGAAAATCATTACCAACGAGAGATCCGTTTGTCGGGATGCCATATCCGTCTATCCACGCTTCAAATATCCTGTTGCTCCCCAGGTCAGGGGGGTCAATGTCGTTGTAGGACTCAAAATCGTCCACGGAAAGGAAGTTGGCAGTCGTAAAGCTCCAGACAGGCCCTACCCACGGACTGTCGGGATTGACGCTATTGACCTCATCAATACGCCAATAATAGGTGGTATCCCACAAGAGTTGTACGGGTTCAAAGGTCTCAGAACCAAGGTTCCCGGTGCCTTTGTACTCTGGCGAACCTGTATCGGCATTTTTCACGGCATCTTCATCAGTGCCGAAATAGACCTCATGCGAAGCGGCATAGACTCCCGGCGACCAGGTAAGAACCGGTATTTGCTTTACATCCACAGCACCGTTAGACGGGTCCGGGCTCCCGATGGCGCCCTCAGTAGTAAAGCTCCAGACCTCGCCTTTATATGTGGCGATGGCATCAAACTCATCGACACGCCAGTAGTAAGTCTTAGCCAATTTAAGTGGGCCGGGATTATAAGATGGATCTCCAAGGGGCATACCCACAGTAGCATTGTTCACATCGTCAAAATTATCACCGAAGTACATATAGTGCAGTTTCGCACCGAAACCCTTCGTCCAGCTAAGGCCTGCATCCGGTTCCACCATCTCGGCACCATCAGCCGGGTCGGGTGCGTAGGCGGTCCTGGGTGGAATTGAAAAGCTCCAGACAGGGCCCACCCACGGACTATTCGGCTCGGTGTCATTGACTTCATCGATTCGCCAATAGTACGTCGTGCCCGGAACCAGACCATCCGGATATGCAAATCCGGGGAAGCCGGCTACCAAAAACGTCGCAGCTTGGTTACCTTGAAATGCGACTTCAGTACCATCGTTCACATCGTCAAAATTATCGCCGAAATATACATCG
>Ga0315534_1002601_pt1 | contig 11991 bp, 3 predicted proteins | sample SalMarSW160240MG_FD_203094 | JGI IMG/M metagenome (GOLD analysis project Ga0315534, IMG submission 203094) | Salt marsh sediment microbial communities from the Plum Island Ecosystem LTER, Massachusetts, United States - Salt Marsh Sediment SW1602-40 ... | reverse complement strand
GGACCAAATTCCACAAGGCGGACTGACGATCAGCAGCAATCTTCCACTAATTAACGGCTATCACTACCGTAGGACCGCCAATACCTTCACACTATCAGGTACAGCCAGCGCAGTTACGACCCGCTCTGTGCTGGTGAACGGTCAGTTCGCCGAATGGTCGCAGAGAGATGGTACCTGGTTGTTCGGCCCAGAAGGCATTACGGGTGAACCCCGCCCGTCGGAGACGGGACGGGGTGAACCACTCGTGGAGCGCGGCTCGGTCTGGAAATACCTCGACGACGGTTCCAACCAGGGAAAACCTGCTGATGGGACAAGCTGGTTTGGCCATCCAAATTACAACGATTCATCCTGGCTCGAAGGGCCGGCCGAGCTGGGCTACGGAGACGCAGGCAATAACCGCCCTGAAGTAACCCAGGTCAATGGTGGCCCCTCCGGTGACCGCTTTATCACTACATACTTCCGGCATTCCTTTCACGTGGACGATGCATCACGGTATTCGAGCCTGTACCTGGCACTGATGCGCGACGATGGAGCGATCGTTTTCCTCAATGGAGTGGAAGTTGCTCGCAGCAACATGCCTAATGGCCGGATTATTTACCTCACGACTGCCAGCAGTAACATCGCCGGTGACATTGAATATACCTTCTTCGACTTCACCGTGGATGCAAGCCTGCTCAATGACGGACTCAATGTTCTGGCCGTCGAGGTCCACCAGAATGCCGGCACGAGCGGCGACATTAGTTTTGACCTGGAGCTTGTTGGCATCCTGCCGCCTAACGGTGCAGGAGCGCTGCAGCCGGGTATAAATCGCATTGTCGTGCAGACGTTTGATGGCCAAAATGGCACCGGCAACGAGCTTGAACGCGGGTATATTGACATCTGGTATGACACCAATCAGACAAATGATTACCCGAAAAACAATTTAGCCAATAACGGTGGAGCCCCAACCATTGTGCCGGATTTGAGCACGAAGCTTCTGGTTCGTGACAGCTATCTGCCGGGCATTGGCGTTCTGGTGCGGGTCGAGGTCGTGCGAAGCGACGGCAATATTGAACGCGAGCTGTGGGACGCCGTGGCGACGCTTTCAGTAGACAACCCGAGCGTCAATCTCTCCACAAACCGGATTGTGCTGCGCAATGGTTTAGGAAGCGCGCTGGTAACTTTTACAGGCAGTGGCGACTTTATATTGACGGCCAATGTCAACGGTATGGAGGACAGCCGTTTATTGACCGACCTGACCGGTGAGCCAATAACAAGCATCTCCGGCACACTTGAAGGTAACTCCACCATCTGGAACGGCATTATACATATAACTGATGACCTGCTGGTTCCCAATGACCACATACTGACCATCCAGCCGGGTACACTAATCCTGCTCGATGGGGTAAGCTCAGGCTCAACGGGAACGGACATCGACGTGGAAGGCACTATCGAGTCTCTCGGCACTGCCTCGGCGCCGGTAACGTTCACAGCCTACGACCCGGCCAGGGCCTGGGGTGAAATCCACCACGACTACTCGGCGCCGTCGATATATCAGTACACGAACATCACTCGTGGCGGAAACTCATCCGGTGGTGGACATACCGGCGCGGGCCCGGTTATCCGGCCGGAGGATTCTAATATCACTTTCGATTATGTCTCTATCACCGACAACGCCGGCAAGGTCATGCAGTCGGCCTCCGGCTCGGACCTGACGTTCCGCAACTGCCAATTGGCCCGGTCGGTCATGGGGCCTGAGATTAACAACACCGCCCTGTTGTTCGAGGACAACTGGATCACAGAGATGCTCGGGCCGGATGACAACGATGGTATCTATATCCACAGCCAGAGTGCCGGACAGGATGTAACACTTCGCCGTGGTGTGATTGCCGATACGGACGACGATGGGCTGGACACATTGGGCTCGACTGTCTTAGTCGAGGATTATATCTTTCGCGACTGCCTCGACAAGGGCGTCAGCGTCTTTGACGGCGAGGTAACACTTGACTACGTACTGATTGTGAACAACGGCATCGGTATCTCGGCCAAGGCCAATAGCCGCAGCAGCGCTCAGGTCTTTCTCAACCACGCCACGCTCGTTTGCCGTGACGTCGGCATTCAGGCCTTCAACAAGTACAATCCCACCGACCCGTCGATTGAATATTTTGTAATCAACTCCATCATCCTTGCCGCTGACGCGGTGCAGACCGACTACGACCCTGCGGATATCCACATTGATTACTCTGATGTCGGCCGGTTTTGGCCCGGCGTTAACAATATCAATCAGGCCCCGCTTTTCGTTGATTCGGTGAATAATAATTACCACCTCCTGCAAAATTCCCCATGCATCAATGCAGGCAACGACGACGGCGTCGCCGGCACTCAGGGATACTACCAATATGGGCAGGCTGATGACGCCAAAGGTGTTTTGACAGAGAACACCACCTGGACACCACAAGAGGGTCCTTACCACCTTACAGGCGACTTGACCGTGCCGTTTGGTGTTGACCTGACTATTATGCCGGGCACTACAGTCTTCTTCGACCCGGGTGCAAAAATCAATATTAGGGGCCGCCTTATTGCCGAGGGCACTGAATATGAGCTGATTCTATTCACACGCACACCGGGCGCAGATGGTACGTGGAATGGCATTCAATTCGTTAACACTATGAGTAACAATCGCATTACATACGCGGTAATCGAGTATGGGCGGACCGACAACGGAATGGTCGGACTTGAAAACTCCAGCCTTTTGCTCGACTACGTTACATTAGACAACACCGACCTGCGCCGTGTCAGCTCGATTAATTCGTCGCTGATTGTGTCCAACTGCGTGTTCACTGATATCTTTGGTCCGGATGAGCCGCCGACCACCGACAACCGCAGCGAGCATATCTGGGGTCGCGGTATCCCTGAAGACGGTTACTTCATCATCGAAAATAATGTTTTCGGAACCACCAAGGGACATAATGATGCGATTGATTTTAATGGGCCATCGCGTCCTAACCCGGTCGCGCAAATTCTTAACAATGTCTTCTTGGGTGGCGGCGATGACGCCCTCGACCTTGATAGCGACGCCCACATCGAGGGCAACGTTTTTAAACACTTTCACAAGGACATTCACAACACCGACGCCGGCGAGGCGAATGTAATCTCCGCAGGCGGCGGAAAAGACTATTATCTTCTCCGCAATCTCTTCCATGATATCGACCATGTTGCGCTCATCAAGGAGAACTCATTCGTAACTTTCGAAAATAACACTGTGGTTGATGCGAACAAGGCGGTCCTTTATTTCGACCTGGCCGGCCAGACCAGCGGACCCGGCCGCGGAGCGTACGTGGACGGCAGTATCTTCTGGAACACAGACCTCATTTTCGATGAGGTCACCGCCACCACAGATATTACCATCAATCGCTCGATTATTCCCGTCGAGTGGCACTACCTCGGCCAGGGCAATATCGACGCCGACCCAATCTTCTTTGAGCCAAATACTGACCCGTCGTGGCTGGCTTGGCGAAGCCAAGTCGCGACAGGCTTCCATCTAAGGCCCGGTTCGCCGGCGATTGGTGCGGGGCCTTGCGGTCTCGATATGGGAGCTTATGTACCCGGCGGCGCTGCGATCTGCGGCGAGCCTGACGAGGTGACACACCGTACCGATGCTGCACTCGTCGTAGGTGGGCCGGGCATTACACATTACAAGTATTCCGTCAACGGCGGGCCGTGGAGCCAGGAGCGGTCGGTGGATGTGCCCATCGAGCTGACAAACCTGCTTAACGGACAGTCTTATACTGTTTATGCAATTGGCAGGAATTCCGCCGGCTTTTGGCAAAGCGAAGAAAGTCCAAGCGTCTCGCGCACCTGGACCATCAATACCACTCATCGACGGTTGGTCATCAATGAAGTGCTGGCAATCAATATTTCGGCCGTCGAACACCAGGGGACATTCCCCGACATGATAGAGCTGTACTACGATGGCCCTGCTTCATTTAATTTGTCCGGCATAAGCATAACCGACAATCCAGACAGTCCGACGAGGTTTGTCTTCCCTGCCGGGACCACGTCTATTAAACCCGGCGAGCATTTGGTCCTCTGCGCCGATTCCGACACAACCACCTCAGGCATCCATCTTGGTTTCGCTCTTGACGGTGACGGCGAGGGTGTTTACCTTTATGACAAAGACGGTGTGCTGCTCGATTCGGTCGAGTTCGGACTGCAATTGCCGGATTTGTCAATCGGTCGAATTGGCTATAATGGTCAGACTTCGGCGGGCTCAGCCGGGCCGTGGCGTCTTACTATCCCTACTTTTGGCCGGCCTAATATCGCTCAACCACTCGGCAACCCAAAGACACTGAAGATAAACGAGTGGTTCGCCAATGGCGAGGTTCTGTTCGAGGACGACTATATCGAATTGTTTAATCCACACGTCTTTCCTGTGGATCTGAGCGGTTTGTATCTGACCGACAATCCCATAACGCAGCCCGACAAGCACCAGCTCGGGCCGCTGAGCTTCATAGCCGGCGAGGGTTTCGCTGTGCTTGACGTTGACGACAGGAATCAGCCCGGCCACGTCGATTTCAGACTCTCAGCCGACGGGGAAGTGCTCGCCCTGTTCGATGCCGAGCTTAGCAAGATTGACAAGGTTTTCTACGGGCCGCAGGCGACGGATACCTCACAGGGTCGTGCGCCCGATGGATTAGAGAGCTTCGAGTTTTTCGAGCTGCCAACCCCCGGCGTTGCCAACCCGTTAGGCGGTGCTGTTATCGTGACCAACCTCATTGCCATTGATGACGTCTGGGCCTATGAGCATACGGATACAGAACTACCTGCGATACGGAGATGGAGTGGGCCTAACTATATTGATTCATCCTGGCCGAGAGGAAAAGCACTGTTGTACGTTGAGAATTCCGATTTACCGGCGCCCAAGAACACGCCGCTTACACTTGGCCCTATAACATACTACTTTAGAAAGCACTTTACCCTCGATGCCGACCCGGACGATATAACAGAATTTGAGCTTTTCACCGTTATTGACGATGGCGCAGTGTTCTATATCAACGGCATTGAGGTGCTGCGTCTTGGCATGCCCAGCGGCACTATCGAGCACACCACCACAGCCAGCCGCAGCATAGGCAACGCAGACTACGAAGGTCCGTTCATAATCTCCACGGAGCATCTGCTTGCCGGTGATAATGTCATTGCAGTCGAGGTGCATCAGACGAACACCACCAGCAGCGATATTGTCTTCGGATTGGGGCTCGATGCCGTCATTGCAACCTCGGACGAGTCCTTTACCGATGCGCTTGCACTGCTGGATGGACTGCGTATCACCGAGCTGATGTACCACGCTTCTGAAAATGGCAGCGATTTCGATTTCGTTGAGCTGCAGAACATCAGTCAAACCACTCTGAACCTGACGGGTGTGCGTTTGACCGGAGGAATTGATTTTACCTTCCCACAGATGTTCCTTGACCCGGGCCAATACGTTGTGGTCGTCGGTAATCTTGCGGCCTTTCAGTCAGTCTATCGTACAAGCACCAATGTCGCAGGCGAGTATTCCGGCAGCCTGAGTAACGGCGGTGAGAACATCGTCCTGAAGCTTCCCTGGCCTCTCGAAGCAGCAATACTGCGGTTTGAGTACAGTGACCGATGGTATCCGACAACGGACGGCGGCGGCAATTCGTTGATGATTTATGACCCGGCCGCTCACCCGGCCACCTGGAATCAACCCGAGAGCTGGCAGCCGGCCATTCCCACCCCCGGCTGGTAATAATAAAACTGAAAACCAAAACATTATTCGTGGCGCGCCGCGCAGCTTCCCATCCAGGCTCACTTGCCTTTTAGCCGATATTCATAGAGGTCGTATCCAACTTCACGGCAGGCCCGGACTATCTCAGGGTAGGGCTTGTCACAAATGTCAATAAAGCCAATCTGATAGTTTTCACCGTCGCCGCGACCGGTCGTGGCCTGGTCCTTGTACTGGAACCAGTGCGTTCCAACGATATACGGATTCTGCAGGGCCCCTTGGACGTAACTTTTATATTTGTCGGCACGGTCCTGCTGGCTGGTGGTTTTCCTTAAGCCCGTGTGGAACATGCCGCGGTCGAGCGCACCAAAATGGAACTCACCTATGATTATCGGCATATCGATGTTATCCGGCAGATGTTGCTCGGCAACGCTGTAGCTGTAACGGTTATAGCTGACGATATCGCAGAACTTCGTTGCCGCCCGCGCCGCCCGGTCGTTCACCCAGGCGAACCGGCAGCCCATATAAAGCTGATTCGGCGCAACTTTTTTTAGCTCATCGCGGATAGTACTGAAATAAGTCTCGGCGGTCCTCGTATAAAAAGCTGTCAGGTCCGCCCAGGCCTTCTTTTTGTCCGGGGCCTGCCGGCTTTGCAGCAAAACATCCCAATTTGCATACTCGGTGTCCCAAGTGGCGTTGAGCTTTTCGATAGTCCCATACTTTGCCTTGAGGTCCTCGACAAAAACTTTTTTGGCCGGCTGCTCGGCAGGTGAAATTAAGGCGGCTATCGCCAGCGACACTTCATCGCCCCAGGCTATTTCATTATGCACGAAATATCCGATGCACCACGGGTCGTCTATGGCCCTGCCTTTTTCCCTTTCCAATCGCTCACGAAGCCTCTGCCGGAAGCTCGGGTCAAATACATCGTAAAACTTGCCCCAGTAACCCTCTGAGCCTTCAAGACTTCTGGAACCGTAGCTGATGGTACACACATAGGGCGTCTTGCGCATCAGATAGATGTCGCTGTCCGACCAGTTAGCGATTGTATTTATTCCCCAGCTTTTGAGCCGGCGATGGGTCACTTCGGCAAAGGCCTTTTCCCAATCCCGCCCGTACTTTTGCAGGAAGTTGGCCTGACTGAAATCATAGGTCTTATATGGCGAATGATCCTTGTAATATCCGTGCGGTGCCCAGCTGCCGCCGCCATAAAACTTCGCAAATGGTGAATTGGCTTTGGGCAGGCTGCGGTAGTAATGTTCACGGTCGGTAATCGGCGTGGCGTTTGTGCTGCGGACGCAATCGATGCCGTGCGACCAGAAAAGCCGGCCATCCGGATCTACCAGCCACCACTTGTCATCGTACTTTTGCACACGGAAAAAGCCCGTGGCCTTGAGTTTGGGCCCGGCAGTCCAGCCGCCGTATTTATTGCGGTCGGTCGGGCCGGGGTGAGCGGCAATGTCCTTGTCTTCTGCTTTACCCTGTGCAATCATCTCTTTTAGAGAGTGCGTCTTGCCGGGCCAGTCCTTGTGGATGTACTGGCCAAAGTCATCGATGAAGGGAAAGAAAGTCTTTACATCCAGCGTCTCGACGCGGCCGCCGGCGCGGATATTTTTGACCTCAAAGACATGGTCGAGACCGGGCTTGCGAACGAATACAAGAAGCTGGGTGATGTTTGAGGCATCGACTTTGCCGGAGTGAACAGGTGCACCACGCATACCAATCAGCTCTATCGGTTTAGAAAGCCGCCAGGGAGTTGGAAATACGCGTACCATAAGTGTTCCGGCTGACTTCGGACTCAGGGCAATACTATCGGTTACGCAGTTGTTGCTGCCATCCGCGCCGGGATTGTCCACTCGGCAGGAAACCGTAACCGGCTTTGTGCCAAGATTCTTAACGTCGAGGGATACATACTCGTACTGAGACAGGTCCCATTTCCCCGCCGGTGCTTTTAAGGTAATGCCGGGCCACTGATTCTTATGACCGGTTTCAATACGCAGCGCCCCACTTCGGGGCAGGGTTGCTTTTGCGTCGCTCGTTACAACCGAGCCGATATCAAAGCTCCTTCCAAAATCAAAAAGAACCTGTGACTGTCCCTTCTCTGCGGCAGACAGAGCAATCGTCCCGGTGATAAGCAAGCCGGAAACGATAATTATGAGGGAACCCGCAAGGCGGGAACCCAAACCAACTAAAAATCTTTTCTTGTTCATTACGTTTTCCTTTCAATCGAGAAGCATGTATATAACCATGAGATATGAATTACTCTTGTTCTGAATTTTGTATCAGAAGATACCACATAGTCCCGTATTGCGGCGACAGGTCAATATAGTTTCTGCCATCCTCAGACCGAACAGGCACATCGGCTTTGGCCAGGCCATCAGGCCCAAGCGCCTGGCACCGCCAATCTCCGCCAGCTATTTCTATCGTTCCTTTCACCGCTTCAATCTGTGCGGGCCCGTGACCCCATTGACGTCCCACTGTCCGCCTGTCCTTAGAGAATTTCATCCCCACATTCTCACACCGCCCGCAGGCGGTGATAAATATTTTTCTGCTGCGCAACCAGGATACACCGTCGAGCGGGGTGGCTGTAATTACCGCAAAGGCAGGGTCATCGATTTGGCATCGTTTGAACCGAGTCGTGTCCCCCGCCAGAACACCTGCACCGCCATGGGCAATATATAATCCCTTGCCGTCTTCAACCGACCATATCAGTTCCGTAAAAGACCGGTCTGTCTGCTCTTCGCCGGATGAAGGTCGAAGACTTGCATATAACTGATTACTCAGCACTTTCTGGTGGGTTGCACCACAGAGAGAAGAAACAACATCTAACATGTCACGGTCATACTTAAGATGTAGCTGCGCCAATTGACGCACAATATCTGATGACTGACTTAGGACCGCAACCAGATGTCCCTCAAGTGGTGTAAGTACTGCCTCACGGAAAATAGCCGCTCCTGCCCGCATAAAGCCCCATTTGGCAGGATTGGTGTCGATGTCAAAGTAGCTGTTCAAGTTCTCTCTTTCCCAGTTATCAGAACTGTGGGAGTACGTATATAGCCAGACACCATCCCAGTCCTGGGCAGCGGCAAAGGAGGCTACCATAGGAACACATTCCGCCTGGGAATCGAGAGGAGTGGGATGGTTATATTCGCTGAGGGTGAAAGGTTTGCCGAGGAGACGTCTGGCGGCCAACTGAAACAGCGTCGCCTCGGCAGGGTAATCGGTCATCGGTTTTTGTTCGACGAGCCAATTGTTGCTGTCCCACGGTCTTCCCGGAAATCTCGGATGCTGCCAATAGGCATGGGTGTCAATAAAATCCATGTCACTTTGGGCATACAATCCGAGCGGCCCGAAGACAATCGTGCCGGTTACAAGGGCCTTGCAGTCCAGCTCTTTTTTTATGAAGTTTCGCATCTCGTCGAAGTATGCCTTTTCCGTTTCAGCTAAGAATTGCATTCGGTCGAGGGTACGGACGGGGCTTTCATTGTCGGTGAAAACAGCAACGCTGCCGGTCTGAATGGATTCGCCTTTTTGCAGACTTACCCGGCCGCCTGGACGAAACTCAACATTGGCAAGGTAAACCGGGACATTGCCGGCGCCGAAGCTAAAGCTCAAACGGGCATTGTCCTCATCGGCCCTGGCAACAAAGCCGAATCGAAACGTTTGCCACTTTTGACTTAATTCCACTCCTCGTGACAGTCCGAGATTTTTCCAGGGACTGTTTGCCTGGCTGACACTACAGCTTATCTTCCTTAGCTCATCAGCGGCGGCTTCAAACAATACTGTGTAGTACTGTCCCTCCCTAACAGAAAGGCCCTGCTGTTTGAGCTGAAGGTGCCATTCGGTATCATCGGCCTTATCAATCTCAATACGCAGCGCGTCACGGAACCGGTAGCGCCGGCGTGATACCGAAGCTTTGCACCCTGAATGCTGCTCCAGGTTCCAATCTTTTGGGATACTTTTGGCGGTCGTCCGAAAGTTACCGTTGCTCAGGAGATTTTTTCCGAGCTGTTCAGCGCCCTCGGCCCAGACCTTGCGCAGCTTCTGCTCCGAACCGTATTTTTCTTTAAGCCAGGTGTTGAATTTTTTTTGCAGAATATCCGCATAGTACGGGCCAAGTGTCCGCAGCGTAGCCTCGCTGGCCCACATAAAGAAGCTGTTTTCATTGGTAATTTCGACTATCGCCACAGCCGGGTCGTCGGCATAACGGACCTTGCGATATGGATTGACGTGTGTCAACAGTTGGCGGGCATATTGCTTCTGAGCGTCAATCAGTGCGGGTGTAAAGATATTGGAGATTTTATCGTATTGACGGTTGGCCTTGGGCAGCCCTAAATATTCGCTGTGTGCTCGGCCGACATGCAGGTTGATATTGACACAAATCCCATAGCGAGCCAGTTGGTTAATAAAATAATCGAGTCTATCAAACGCTTCCGGAGTGATGGTTTTGCCGTCCTTAGCATTCCACAGTCCGCGGGGCCACCGGGCGGTGTCCAAGTGGTGACATCGGACGGTGTTGACGCCAGCCGAAGCCAGGCGGGCAGCGACATACGGGGCATCCTCATGCCTGGGCAGATTCGCCCCAAACGACAAATTGACACCCCAAAGACGGACGCGTTCTCCATTGCGATAGAAGTGCCCGCTGGCTGACTGCAGGCGGTCGCTGTCGGTCTTGATAGGCTCAAAAGAAGTAACCGCAATCAGCGAGTCGGCATTCGGCTTTGCAGGAATTACGAAGGGAACAAAATCCCCTGCCATTGACACTTCACAAACAAAAGCACAAGCTATAAAGGCAAAAAACAGAATTTGTCTTGTGCACTTTTTTCTTATGCTCCTGCTCACCTCGCTATAACGTTCCTGATAAATCATAGACACCTCCTGTTTATATAGTACGCTTAATTTAGCGAACGATGATTTTTCCATCTGCTATCGTTAGCGAAAAGCTCATAAGAAATGATACAAACTGTGTTCTGTACTATCAACAGAAAAACAAACTGCGGCTGTATCAAACAATATTATTCATTACAGAATTTATAACGGAGCTTGCATAGAAGCCCCTCAGACAATATGATTGGGACACTAATATAACAGAAATATCAAATACGGAGAGAATAATGGCACATAAATTCATCAACCAGATCGAGCCGGGAGAGTCAATCGATAATATTTATATCATAAGAGACCCGATTTTGCGAAGCACAACGCGAGGCGATTTATACATCGCAATGTTCCTTTTGGATCGCAGCGGACAATTGAACGGACGGATGTGGCAGGCAACCGAAACAATTTATAAGGCGCTGCCAAAACCCGGCTTTGTCCATATACAGGGTCGAAGCGAGCTTTACCAGAACAACCTGCAAGTCATCGTAAATAACATCAGCCTCGTCGATGCAAGCGAGGTCCACATAGATGATTTTCTTGCGCGAACGGAAAAAGACACGAAGCAGATGTTCGAGGATGTAAAAAAGATAGTAGGACGAATAAAAAATCCACAGTTAAAGACGCTGGTCGAGGAGTTTTTGGCGGATGGTGAGCTTATGGAGAAATTCCGCAATGCGCCCGGTGCAATGAAGCTACACCATAGCTATATCGGCGGACTGCTGGAGCACACACACAATATGCTGCGTGTGGCTGTTGCGATATTACCGTTGTATCCCCAGGTGCATACTGACCTCGTTTTGGCAGGGATATTTCTTCACGATATCGGCAAGACCGAAGAGCTTTCGTACGATATGGCCTTTACATATACCGATTCAGGCCAGCTAATAGGTCATATTGTCAAGAGCCTTCTTATGATAAATCAAAAGGCTGATGCACTGAGGGCAAAGGGAACGCAGATAGAGCAAACAGTCTTGGACGCTCTCGGGCATATTATCCTCTCGCATCACGGCCAATATGAATTCGGCTCTCCAAAGCTGCCGGCAACAGCGGAGGCCTTTATTGTCTATTATATCGACGACCTGGACGCCAAGATGAGCCAGGTAACAGCGGCGATTGACAGTGAGCAAAGCGATTCAAACTGGACTGCCTGGAAAAGCGCTTTGCAGACGCGGCTTTATAGGAAACGGATAGAATAACGGACAATTGATTCAGTTCGGACAAAAAAAACAGCCCGGCCAAGCTCCCCCGCAAGAGTTAGCTCAGCCGGGGTGCCTTATCACTTTATTATTGTGCTGGCGATGTTCACCCGCGTCCCTGCCGCAGGGGCGCAGTTCACCGTATCTGCGGGTAATATCTATTATCCTATGATGATTTGGCAATATTTATATCCG
>Ga0315534_1002600_pt1 | contig 11991 bp, 11 predicted proteins | sample SalMarSW160240MG_FD_203094 | JGI IMG/M metagenome (GOLD analysis project Ga0315534, IMG submission 203094) | Salt marsh sediment microbial communities from the Plum Island Ecosystem LTER, Massachusetts, United States - Salt Marsh Sediment SW1602-40 ... | reverse complement strand
GCGGCGAGCACGCCGACCGCGACCATCGCCAGCACGTGGTCAAGCCCGGAGATGGGGTGCATGAGCCCGTGAAGAACGCCGTGCGTATCGCCGACGCCGGTGTGCGCCAGCGCCGCGACCGGGGTGAGAACGGATGCCGCAGCAAGAATGGAGATGGCGCGCTTCATTGCTTGTCCCTCCCTTTGGTTATTTCGAGACTGGGTGGATCGTCTGCTGTTTCCCTCAAAAGCTCATACTATTGATTTGCGCGACTGTGCGCAACATCCCACTCCGGGTGGGAAGACTTTCTTACGCGGAACCGCGCGTCTCGCTGCTCACTCCGCCTGACCCGAGGTCCCCCGGAGCCGCTGGGAACGATGCAGGGCGAGCGTCAACGGCGTATGCGATTTGCCAATCTTGCGAATGAAATTGTAGCGGGCGACGTGGTAACTCGGATCGAAGCCGAAGAAGTTGCGGCGCATGCGGTCAAGCTCCGCGCCGCGGTACGATTGAAGCGGCTGCGCCGTTTCATCGGCCTGTCGCCGGACCTGTTTCGCCGCCAGTCTGTCGGCGAAATCGGGAGCATTGGCGAGCTCTCTGGCAAGCCGCTTGATCTCCACGCAAACGGCCTCGCGGCCGACCGGGAGCCGGCGCTGCGCAAGCCCAAGCCGTTCGGCCTCCGCAATCCCGATCGGCCAGCGGAGCTCGGTCAGCCGCTTCGCATTGGCCGGCCCAACGCGGCGCGGCAACAGATAAGTCCAGTATTCCGAGCCGTAGAGATTGCCCATGTCCTTGTAATGCGGGTTGGCCACCACGTGCTCGCCCATCCACATTTCGTCGGCGGCAAGCGCGAGAAAGAACCCGCCCGCCCCGGCATTCCCACGCAACGCCGACACGGTGAGGCGGTCCCGCGTCTCGATGATCGCCTGCGCGAGGTCATCGATGGCGTTGATATTCGCCCACGACTCCTCGGCCGGACTGCTCGCCGCTTCGATTAGCCCGAGATGCATCCCGTTTGACCAGAAATCCTCGCCGCCCATTAGAACCAGTACGCGCGTCGGCCGCGTCAGCGCCTCGCGATAGGCCGCGAGCAGATCGCGACAGGCCTGCGTCCCCATCGCGCCGTTGTAGAATGGAAAGGCAAGAAAGCCGGCGTCATCTTCCTCGGCGTAGGCGACAGTCGGATAACCCGCGCGATGCGGGAGCGCCGCAGCCTGTGCCGCAAACGCATGAGTGGTCGGAAGCTTCAGCTGTCGCGGGCCGTCCTGCTTGACATGGCCGATCCAGACGGCGCCGTCGACTGTGGCGAAAGCCACCGCCGGTCCACACTGCGCAAGCGGCTCGCCCGGCTCGCCGGCAAGACCGGGCGCCGGATGGGCGTCGAAAACGCGCACCGTGCGGTCGAACAAGGTCGCGACCGCACCTGGATCGCCGTCGGCGGAGCGCACGACCCGCAGCACGTGTTCGCTGGTATCGCGGGCAAGGTCGAGCGTGCGACGCGCGCGACTGCACAACGGCCGCAATGGCGACAGCGCCGTATTCGTTAGCGCGGCAGGCGCTGCGGTCGCGCCGGCTTCGATCCGCGCGATTGCTTCGCGCACGCAGGCGAGCGCGGATTGCGTCACTTCATTACGATAGAGGCTCGACTTGGCCGTCGTCCGCATGGGGAATTCGCGCCAAACCCAGACCGGGCCGGCATCCATCTCTGCCGTCGCCTCGATGAGCGTCACACCCCAGCGCGCTGCGCCGTCGAGGATCGCCCAGTCGAGAGCCGAGGGCCCCCGGTCGCCGCGAACGCCCGGGTGCACGATCAGGCAGCGCACGCGCCGCCACACCTCTTCGGGAATTGCGCGCTTGAGAAAGCTCGCAATGACAAGGTCGGGGCGAAACAAGGCGACGGCATCGCGAGTCACCGCATCGTTGATGTCGAACTCGACCGAGACGAGATGGCCGCGCTCGCGTAGTTCTACATGCAAGCGTTGCGTCAGGCTGTTAAACGAGTGGCAGAGCAGGAGGATGCGCATCGCGCGGTCAGCAGATGCGCGGCAATTGCTCGCCCGAGAGCCAGTCGACGATACGCCCGCCGCCGAATGCAGTGACCATTTGGACGAACCGCCGCTCGTCGGCGACGGCCTCGCCGATGATCGCCGCGTCGCAGCCGAGCGGATGCCGCTTCATCGCTGCGAGCGCGGCCGCGCCGCCCTCAGGCGCGACGATCGCGATCAGCTTGCCTTCGTTCGCGACATAAAGCGGATCGAGCCCCAGAAGTTCACAGGCCGCAGCCACCTCCGGCTTGACCGGAATCGCATCCTCCTCGATGCGGAAGCCGACGCCGGATTGATAGGCAAGCTCGTTCAGCGTCGCGGCGAGCCCCCCTCGGGTCGGATCGCGCATCGCCCGCAACCACGGGCCTGCCGTCGCGACGATGTCGGCGACAAGTCCGTGCAGCGCCGCCGAGTCCGAGAGGATCTGCGTCTCGAATTCGAGATTCTGCCGCTTCGACATGACCGCGATGCCGTGATCACCCAGCGTTCCGGAGAGGATCACCGTGTCACCCGGCCGCGCGCGGTCGCCGGAGAGTTCGATCCCCGCGGGCACGACGCCCACCCCCGCCGTCGTGATGAACACGCCGTCCGCCTTGCCGCGCTCCACCACCTTGGTGTCGCCGGTGACGACGGGAACGCCGGCCTCGCGCGAGGCCTTGCCCATGCTTTGCGCGATCCGGTCGAGGTCGGCGAGCGCAAATCCTTCCTCGATGATGAAGCTGGCCGAGAGATGCAGCGGGCGCGCACCCGCCATCGCGATGTCGTTGATCGTGCCATGCACGGCCAGCGAGCCGATATCGCCGCCCGGAAAGAACAAGGGCGAGACCACGTAGCCGTCGGTCGACATCACCATGCGTCCGCTCGGCGCGTCGAAAGCGGCTTGATCGTTGCCCTGGCGCAGCCAATCGTTGTCGAGCGCGTTATGGAAAATATCGGCGATGAGCTGCGCCATCGCCCGCCCGCCCGAGCCGTGCGAGAGGTCGACCCGGCCGTTTGCGAGGTCGAGTTTTCGCCGGTACGGCTTCGATATTTTTTGCGTGACGTTCACGAAGCCGCTCTCTGCCCCACGCTGGCGGCTGTGTCTTCGCGGAACCGGCCATAGGTCCAGTGCGCGGCGCAGGCCCCTTCGGCCGATACCATGCACGAGCCGATCGGCGTCTCCGGCGTGCACGCCGTGCCGAAAAGCCGGCATTCCGTCGGTCTCTTCACGCCGCGCAGGATCGCTCCACATTCGCAAGCCGGGTTGTCGCGCACGGGCTCGGTGACGACCGGAAAACGCCGCTCGGCGTCGTATTGCGCGAAAGCCTCGCGCAGCCGCAGCGCGCTATAGGGCACGATGCCCAAACCGCGCCATTCGAACGCCTCGCGCAGCTCGAACACCTCCGCGACTTCGCTCTGCGCCTTGAGATTGCCCTCCTCCGTCACCGCGCGGATATATTCGTTCTCGACCTCATGACGGCCGTCGTTGACCTGCCGCACCAGCATGAGAATGGCCTGCATCACGTCGAGCGGCTCGAAGCCCGCCACCACCACCGGCTTCTCGTATTCCTCGGCGAAGAATTTGTACGGTTGCGTACCGATGACCGTACTGACATGGGCCGGGCCGATAAAACCATCGATGCGGATGGCGCCCAGTGTGCGCACGTCCGGATGATCGAGAATGCTGGCGATCGCCGCGGGGGTGATCACGTGGTTGCAGAAAATGCTGAAATTCTTGAGCCGCTTCTTGTCGGCGATGCGGATCGCGAGCGCGGTCGGCGGCGTCGTGGTCTCAAAGCCGATGGCGAAGAATACGACCTCGCGGGAAGGCTCCGCCTCGGCGATGCGCAATGCATCGAGCGTGGAATAGACCATGCGGATGTCGGCGCCGGCGGCCTTGGCCTTCAGTAGGCTCGTCCCATGCGGGCCGGGCACGCGCATCAGATCGCCATAGGTGCACAGCGTGATCTCGGGCCGCTCGGCGAGGCGAATCGCGTGGTCGATGCGGCCGATCGGCAGCACGCAGACCGGGCAACCCGGACCGTGGATCATGCGGATATTGGCGGGCAGCAAGTCTTCCAGGCCGTAGCGCGAAATCGCGTGAGTGTGGCCGCCGCAAAACTCCATGAAATAGTAATCGCGACCGCGGGCCGCCTCGGCGGCGATGCGCTCGGCGATCGCGCCGGCAAGACGTCCATCGCGATATTCGTCGACATATTTCAAGATGCCGCCTCCGCAAGCGCGAGGGAGCCGGCGGCTTCGCGCAGGAGCGCAAGCGTGCGCTCGGCCTCCACCTCATCGATCTTGGCGAGCGCATAGCCGACATGCAGAACGATGTAATCGCCGACGCGCACATCATCGACCAGCGCGACCGACACCACCTTGGTCACGCCGTCAAGGCTGATGCGCGCCATGCCGTCGGCGAGGAGTTCGGTGACGCGCGCCGGAATTGCCAGACACATTGCTAGGCGCCCTCCCCCGTCATTGCGATCTGTCGTCGCGCGATGAACGCCTGCCCGAGCGAAAGCCCGCCGTCATTGGGCGGGACCGCGCGGGCGAGCAGCGGAACAAGGCCGCGCGTGCGCAGACAAGCGCACAGGCTTTCGGTCAGCACGCGGTTCATCATGCAGCCGCCGCCAAGCGCCACGCAACCCCGACCGTGCTCCCGCGCAACGGTTGCGATCCAGTCAGCAAGCCCTTCGGCGAGCGTGCCATGAAACAGTTCGGCCCCGTCGCGCGCATCGACGCCGGGCTCACTCAACGCCGCGAGCAGCGGCTTGCAATCGAGGATGCCGCCGGTGGCGCGATAGCCGTCCGGAAGTACGCGCGGCGAGCGCACCAGAGCTTCGAGTTCTGCCGCAGCCTGTCCTTCGTAGTATTGTTCGAAGCGCACGCCGAGCAGCGCCGCCGCCGCGTCGAACAAGCGTCCGGCGCTGGTCGTCATCGGCATGACGAGGCCGTGGCGCATTAGCCGCGCGAGCTTGGCTGCGGTCGGAACGCCGGTGAATAACTCCGCTGCCCGATCGAGCCGCCCGAGCGCATGAAGCGCGGCGATGCCCATGCGCCAAGGACTGCGCACCGCGCGATCGCCGCCGGGCAGAGCGAGCGGGCTGAGATGGCCGAGTCGCCGCCATGACGCTCCTTCAACCAGCATGATCTCGCCGCCCCAGGCCGCGCCGTCGTCGCCATGTCCATGGCCGTCGAGCGCGACGCCCAGCAGCGGTCCGTCGACGCCATGCTCGGCTGCGATCGCCGCGATATGCGCCGCGTGGTGCTGGACGCGCACCACTGGCAGCCCAGACTCCTCGGCGAAGCGCGTCGACTGGAAATCAGGATGAAGGTCGCAGGCGACCGCCTTCGGCTCGACATCGAGGATGTCGAGCAAATGGCGAACCGTCTCGGCATGGAAGCGGACCGTCGCCGCATTGTCGAGGCTGCCGACATGTTGCGATACGAACGCCTCGCGCCCGCGCGTCACCGTCACGGTCGATTTCAGGTGCGCGCCGACCGCGAGCACGTTCGGCCCCTCGCCACGAAGATTGATCGGCTCCGGCACAAAACCGCGCGCCCGGCGCAGGAAGGACGGCGCGCCGTCAACCACGGCCATCACCGAATCGTCGGCACGCGTCACGATCGCGCGGTCATGGGTGACGATGAGATCGGCAATGCCCGCAAGTTTTTCGTGTGCCTCGTCATCGCTGATGACGAGCGGCTCGCCGCCGGGATTGGCGCTGGTCGCCACCAGCACGAGATCGCTGGGAGCATGCCGGGCAAACCGGTTCGTCGGCGAGCCTGCAGCGACGTGAAAGATGAGATAGTGCAGCGGCGCATACGGCAGCACGACGCCGATCCGCGTGAGCCCCGGCGCGATCGAGGGCGCGAGTCCGCCACGGTTCTGCATCAGCACGATCGGCCGCGTCGGCTGCGTGAGAAGCTCCCGCTCTGCCGCGGTCGGCGCAGCGATGCGGTCGAGCGAGGCGCGATTCGCCACCATCACCGCAAAGGGCTTGGCCTCGCGCGCCTTGCGCCTCCGCAGTTCGGCGACCGCACGCTCGTTTCCGGCGTCGCACATCAGATGAAAACCGCCAACGCCCTTCAGCGCGACGATCTGGCCCGCGCGGATTGCCGCAACGATCGTTTCGATCGGATGGGACAGAACCGGGCCGCAGTCGGGGCAACCGATCGGCTCGGCGTGGAAGCGGCGGTTCGCAGGATCCTGATAGTCGCGCGCGCACGCCGCGCACATGGCGAAAGGCGCCATCGAGGTCTGCGGGCGGTCGTACGGGAGCCTGCGCGTCAGGGTGAATCGCGGGCCGCAATGCGTGCAGGTGACGAACGGGTAGAGAAAGAAGCGACTCGCCGGATCGAACAGATCGTCAAGGCAATCCTCGCAGACCGCCGCATCCGGCACGATGCGGGTGCGCGCGGGGCCGTGCTCGCTCGCCGCAATGGCGAATCCGCCCGCGCCAAGCGGGGCGATGCGCTCAACGTCGATCGCATCGATGCGGGCGAGCGGCGGCGGCGCGCCGCGCAAGCGGTCAAGGAATTCGTCGGCACGCGCCCCTTCGATTTCGAGGACGACGCCATCGGGCCCATTGCGCACGAAGCCGCTGAGCGCAAGCCGTATCGCGAGTCCATAGGCGAACGGGCGAAAGCCCACGCCCTGCACCGCGCCGCGCACGCGCAACCGCAGGCGCACCGGCCCGGGGTCATGGTCTGCGACGGCGTGCGCAAGCGTCATGCTTTCACTCCGCTGCGTCGCTGGGAGTAGCGACTTGCGCGGCCGACGCAGCCGCCCGGCTGCGCTGCTCCGCCCGCCGCGCCGCGCGGCTTTCGATCCACGCATAGAGAGCGGCCATGCCTTCGCCGGTGCGCGCTGAGACGACAAGCGTCTGGAGGTGAGGGTTCACCCGCAGCGCATGGGCGACGCACAGGCCGATATCGAAATCGAGATGCGGCAACAGATCGGACTTGTTCAACAGCATCAGGTCGGCAGCGGCGAACATGTTCGGGTATTTGACCGGCTTGTCCTCGCCCTCGGTAACCGACAGCACCACCACTTTGTGCGCCTCGCCGAGATCGAATCCGGCCGGACAGATCAGGTTGCCGACATTCTCGATGAACAGCAGGCCGTCCGGCTCCAGCGCAAGATCGTCGAGCGCGTGCGCCACCATGTGCGCGTCGAGATGGCATCCTTTGCCGGTGTTGATCTGCACCGCGCGCGCGCCGGTCGCACGGATGCGCTCGGCGTCGTGCGCGGTCTGCTGGTCGCCCTCGATCACGGCGATCGGAAACCTGCCTTTGAGATCATTGATCGCTCGCACCAGAAGCGAGGTCTTCCCCGATCCCGGGCTGGAGACGAAATTGAGCGCCAGCGTGTGCAGGCCGGCAAGATACGCCCGATTGCTGTTCGCATAGGCGTCGTTCTTTTCCATGATGTCGCGCTCGATCCGCAACGTGCGGCTTTGGCTCAAGCCCGGCACATGCACCGCCGCGGGTCCGGCGCCGAAATCGATGCTGCCGTCGGCGCGATGCACATGCTCGTATTCATGTTCGTGCTCATGCACATGTTCGTGCCCATGGTCGTGGTCGTGCACATGCGGATGCGTGTCATCGTGGCCGTGCGCATGGGCGTGGTCATGCGCATGATCGTGATGGTGGTCGTGCGGAGCCTCGTCGCCGTGCTGGTGAGGGCCCGACTCGGCATGGGTGTGCGAGTGCGTATGCCGGTGCGCATGCTCATGGGTATGACGGAGTTCACCATGGGCATGCTCGTGCGTATGACGATGCTCGTGCGGGTGATCGTGCGCGTGCTTGTCGTCGGGGGCGTCAGGATTACCGCAGCCGCATACCGTGCACATCAGTCGACCTCCAATTCGTCGAGGCGCAGATCGTCGCCACCAGTCACCTGCAAATGCTGCCGCCCGCATTCGGGGCAGGCGGCCATGCGGTCCACAATGCGCACCGTCTTGGCGCAATCGAGGCACCAGGCCTCACCAAGCAACGTGCGTATGTCCAGCCGCGCGCCTTCGACGATGGTGCCGCGCGACACCGCATCGAAGCAGAACCGCACCGCATCCGGCTCCACATGGCCGAGCGCGCCGACCGTGACCCGCACCGCATGCACGCGGGAAAAACCCTGCTTCTCGCCTTCATTCTCGATCAGTTCGACCAAGCTCTCGGTTAGCGACATTTCATGCATTCGCCGCCTCCTGCACCCGAACGTCAAAACTGACGCAGGGGTCGAACACTGCGACGAGTCGGGACACGCGGCGGCGCGCTTCCTCTCCGGTCCCGATTTCGGCCCCGACCAGCGCTTCGATGAGGGGGCCGCGTGGATGAAAATTCCATTCGGTCGGAGCAAGGATCGCGTAAGCGGAGATTTGCCGATCCGAACTCGCTCGCAACCAATGATAGAGGCGCCCGCGTGGCGACTCCAGTGCGGCAAAACCCTCACCTGGATCGGTCTTTTCGCTGTTTACCGGGTCGGCTTCCGGCGGGACGCCGGTGGTGACGGCCGTCTGCAACAGATCGAGGCTTTCGACCATTTCGTGGAGCCGCGCGTGCAGGCGGGCGGCGAGCGCGGTGGCGGCGACGGCGGTGCTTTGCCAATGTTTGGCGTAAGCGCCGGTCTCGGCCACCCGTCCGGGGAGGACGGGTGCGGCGGCGAAGCTTTCGCCATGCGCGCGCAACGCTGCGACGACGTCGCGGTCGTCGGCTTCGGTCAACATGTCCGGCGTGCGCGCAAGAAAGGCGGTTTCGCCCTCGGCCTGCTGCAACAGACGCCCGATCGGGGTGCCCGGGTCGGGCGCCAAATCCGGAGAAGCCGGCGGAACGCCAAGTCCGCGCATCGCCTCGGCCAGGCGCGCGACGAGCGCCGGAGCATGCACGGCGCTGTTTTTGCCGTCGCTCAAGCCGTGCATCATCAGCGTGCGCGCCGCCGACAGCGCCTCGCGGAGAAGCATCGCGACGTTAGGGTCGACCTGCGCATTCGGCATCGCTTCGCCGAGGACAGTGCCTCGCAGCATCTCGGCGACCCGCTCGGCGGCGAGCCCGATTGCATCGGCCGTGCGGCGGGCCTGATCGACCGGCCGATCGAGCGCAGCAGCCGCGGCGCGGCCGGCCGCCAGTCGATGCGAGCGCCCGCACAACGAAAACAAGCGCTCGGCCAGCGCGGGGATATCGTCCGCCGATCGGCCGACGAACAAGCGCGCAACCGTAGTCGGACGTGTCGATTCGATACGCACTGTTTGCACCCGGCGATTGGCGACGGCGACTTCGATCGTGACCGATCCCGGATCGATGCTCCCCGTCATGGCCTGCGACGCCACGGCCGAAACTGGCTGACAGGGCGACTGAGCGACTGCCCGGCTCGGATCGCAAGGCCGCCCGCCGCCGTTCGATCAACGCTGCCGTCGCGGCGATGCTTCAAGCTACGCATGATACTATTCCGGCTCTGCTGCGCTCTGAGCGCGCGGGATCAGCTCGACTGTTCGGAGCTTAGCGGTCGGCCGGCAAAATTGAAGAGGGTTCGTCGCGAAACAGCGGGTTGCGCCGCCGGCGGAGCGCGGGCAGGCTCGGCCTGCGGCGGTGTCCGCACGCATGCGAGCGCACGCCGCGCCGCCGCGCGCGCCTGGTTCTGCGACTTGTAGACGTCCATCGGCGAGGCGATCGAATGAGCGTGGAACATGCCGAAATCCTCGGTTCCCCCGCACAGAAACTTCACCGGCCCGCCAGGCAATTCGATGGTGCGCTTTGCGCCGTTGGCCGTCTCCGCATAGGGGATGGGCTGATCGGAGACGAGCATCAGGTTCATGAACCACGGCGTGATCAATACTCCGATCCACCCCTCGCCAAAGCGCTCGAAGCCTATGGCCTCGACCGAAAGGGCCTCGTTGTAGAAGGGCAGGCCCCGCATCGATTCGCGGCCAATGCGCTCGAAGCTCGCGACCAGCTCCGCCACGCGGCCCGGCGGCGGCGGCGCAAAAGCCTCCGAATGGGCATCGGTTTCGACGTCAGGCATGCGCCGTTCCGCCGCGGTCGATGATGTCGCCGAGCTGAGCATACAGATCGAGGATTTCGCGGGCTTCCCCCGGGCTGAGCACGGATTGGGCGTGGCGCTGCGCCTGCACCGCGATCCAGTCGCCGGGCCGAACGGTTTCGTCGAGGAAGAGCAGACTGACTTCGAACTGCGCGCCAGCGCGGGCGACGAGCGCCATATCGCCATCGACGCGAATGACCTCGCAAGGAACGGTCAGACACATGGCATCGCCCCGGCGCGGGCGCTGCGCTCGACCGCCGCAAAGCCGAGCGCCGCGAGCCTCTCCACCACCTTTTCGAGAGCTTGGTCAGCAGCGGCGTCTATCTTCGGAGTAAGCTCGGTCCCGAGCTCCATCGATTGCGGCTCGATGCCGATCAGCGTCACGCTCTTCGGCGCATGGTCCATCAAGCTGAGCGTGGCGAGCAGATCGGCAAGCCCGATCTGGTGCGGCGACATGCGCTGGCGAAACCAGACCGGGAGCCGTGCGCCTTCCAGCGCGACGATGCTCCCGGGCGGTCCGCCAGTCTGGGCCGCGTCAATGAAAATAATGTGCTCCGCATCGATCAATTGATCGAGCAGATCGATCGCCGACGTCCCGCCGTCGATGAGCGCGACGTCATCCGGAAAGCTGTAGGCCTCGGCCAACCGCCGCACCACATGCACCCCGACGCCCTCGTCGGAGAGGATCAGATTGCCGAGGCCGACGACCGCAACCGACATTCAGAACGCCTTCACCAAGTTATTCTGTGCATCAACTCTGCGCGTCATTCCGGGCCCGCGCCTTTTCGGCGCGGTCCGGAACCACGTCGGCCTGCCGGACGCGCCCCTCATTCAGAACGCCTTCACCGATATGATTGGACGCCGGTCGGTGTCGGCGAGATGGATCGCACAGGCGATGCACGGATCGAAGGAATGCACCGTGCGCAGCACCTCCAATGGCTTTTCCGGATCGGCGATCGGATTGTCGACAAGCGAGGCCTCGTAGGGGCCGGGCTTGTCGTTGTCATCACGAGGCCCGGCATTCCAGGTCGAAGGCACGACCGCCTGATAGTTCTTGATCTTGCCGTCCGCGATTACGATCCAATGCGACAGCACGCCTCGCGGCGCCTCATGGAAGCCGACGCCCGCCACCTCGCCCTTCGGGAAGACCGGGCGGTTGAAGGTCGCCATGTCGCCTCTAGCGATGTTGTCGATCAAGAGCTGCCACTGCCCCTTCAGTTCGTCGAGCAGCACGGCGCAACGCACCGCCCGCGCGGCGATGCGGCCGATGGTCGAATGCACCGCAGCCACCGGAATTTCAGTGCCCGCCACAGTCGATGCGATCTTCAGCGTGCGGTTGAGGTGTTTCTTGGTCGGCTCATGGCCGGCGACAACCATGGCCAGTACATTGGCGAGCGGGCCGACCTGCGCGCGCTCTCCCTGGAAGGTCGGCGCCTTGATCCAGGAATACTTGCCTTCATCCTGCCAGTCGGTGTAGCGCGGCGCCGTTTCGCCTTTGAACGGATGTAGCGCCTTGCCGTCGCCGGAATAATCGTACCAGGCGTGCTTGACGCTCTCCTGCACGCCGTCCCGGAAGTAAGGATCGCCGAAACGCCCGACCGTCTTGAACGAGGCGAGGTCCGCCGCCTTGATGTAGCCGCCGGGCATCGCGAATTTCGTGCCCTTGGTGTCGACCGGCAAATCGGGAACCGATAGGTAATTCGTCACGCCGGCGCCGACCTTGGTCCAATCGGCATAAACCGCGCCGACGGCGGCGACGTCCGGGATCATGGCATTGTTGACGAAGTCGTCGAGCTCATCGATCCAGTTCTTGATGGCGTAAAGCCGCTCCAGCGTGAGCGTCGATTGGCTTTCCGGATTAATCGGATTGGCGACGCCGCCGACCGCCAGGTTCTGGATGTGCGGCGTCTTAGAGCCGAGCACGGTCACGATCTTGTTGGCGATACG
>Ga0315534_1002595_pt1 | contig 11999 bp, 15 predicted proteins | sample SalMarSW160240MG_FD_203094 | JGI IMG/M metagenome (GOLD analysis project Ga0315534, IMG submission 203094) | Salt marsh sediment microbial communities from the Plum Island Ecosystem LTER, Massachusetts, United States - Salt Marsh Sediment SW1602-40 ... | reverse complement strand
CTTGGCCTGGCAGAGCTGGCGGCCGCTGACCGGGTCTTCCTCGGCGGTGAAGTAGACGCCCGGCGAGCGCAACAGCTGACTGACGACGACGCGCTCGGCGCCGCTGGTGATGAAGGTGCCCTTGGCCGTCATCAGGGGGATGTCCCCGAAGAACAGCTCCTGCTCCTTGATTTCCCCGGTCTCCTTGACCAGTAGCCGCACCTTGACGTAGAGGGGGGCGGAATAGGTCTGGTCGCGCTCGTGGCACTCCTGCTCGGAGTGGCCGGGGCGCGGCTCGCGGAACTCGTAGGCGACGAAGGTTAACTCCAGCCGGTTGCCGGTGAGGTCTTTAATGGGCGATATTTCTTCCAGCAGCTGCTGGAGGCCGTATTCCTGAAACCTCTGGAAGGAGTCCAGCTGCACCTTGATGAGATTGGGCACGTCCAGGACGTTGGGCAGCTTGGCATAGGACTTGCGGGGTATAACGTTCTTGGAATCGGGTACGGGGGCTTGCGGCGTAAAAACCATCTCTGCTCCTTAGCTAAACGGCTACAGTACTCGTGCTGACGCGTGATTAAACGGCTAAAATGAAGGCATGCGCGTATAAGGCAATGAAGCAACGTGCACTAGGGAAAGTAAAGCAAAAAACACCTGGGGCATTATTACAAATAAATAATACCATTTACCTACAATACTGTCAAGTAGTAATTAGGGGTTTTTTATGCCAAATGGGGCTATTTCCCGCTTCCTGGGGCAAAATTAAAACAATTAATGCCATACTGCTATAATTAGCTTATAGCATGAAGATGAAACGCCTGACGCGCAACCGCCTGATACTGGCCGTCCTCAGCACCGCCGCCGAGGAGACGGCCATCTGGGTCATCTGGAAATGGCTCCTGCCCCAGTTCAACGTCCACCTCTCCGTGGCGGTGCTCATCGGGGTCATGGCGGCCTGGGGGGTCTTCAGCGTCTGGCTCTTCGTCTTCACCACCCACACCATCAGCCAGCAGAAACCGGCCGGCCTGCCCTCGATGGTCGGCACGCTGGGCCGGGCCGTCAGTGCGCTTGGGCCGGAGGGCATGGTGAAAATCAAGGGGGAGCTGTGGGGGGCGGTATCCCGCGGGGGCGATATCGCCGCCGGGGCAGCCATCCGGGTGGTGGGCGAGGACGGCCTCAAGCTGGTGGTGGAGCCAGCCGACGAGACTAAACGTTAAAGAGAAAAGTAATTACGTCGCCGTCCCGGACGACGTAGTCCTTGCCCTCCAGGCGCAGCAGCCCCCGCTTCTTGGCCTCGGCCAGGCCGCCGCAGGCCGCCAGGTCGTCGAAGGCGACGCCCTCGGCGCGGATAAACCCCTTCTCCATGTCGGTATGTATTTTCCCGGCCGCTTTGATGGCGGTGGTGCCCGCTTTGATTGACCAGGCGCGCACCTCGTCTTCTCCCACGGTGAAGAAGGAAATCATGCCGGAAAGCTCGTAGGAGCGCTGGACGGCGCGGTCCAGCCCCGACCCGGCCAGCCCGTACCCGGCGCGAAACTCGGCGGCTTCGGCGGGTTCCATCTGAGCCAGCTCCATCTCCAGTTTACCGCAGACGACCACCACCCCCGAAGTATCGCTCCCCAGGGCGTCGTTAAGTTCAAGCTCCAGTGCCGCGGCCTTATCCAGCTGCCCCTCGCCGATATTGACGACGAAAACGACGGGCTTGGCGGTGAGGAACTGGAAATTGGCCACTATCTTTTGTGCCGCCGCATCGAGGGTCATGGCACGCACCGGCGTTTCCTTCTCCAGGGCCGCCTGGAACTCGTGTAGAAGCTCCTGCTCCCTGATAAGCGCGGCGCGCTCGCCGGGCTTGGCGGCCTTGAGCTGCCCCTCCAGCCGCTCCAGCCGCCGCTCGATGATAGCCAGGTCGGAAAACGCCAGCTCCAGGTTGAGCGCGGCGATATCGCGGCGCACGTCGAGGGAACCGTCGGGGTGGATGACGGCCGGGGCTTCGAAGGCTCGTACCACGGCAATCAGGCTTTCGACGGCGCTTAACTGGTTTAAAAGCTCGCCGCTGAAGCCCTTGTCTTTGGAGACTCCCCTTCCGGAAGCGCCGACATCGATGTATTTCGTCTCGATGGGAACGACCTTGCGGGGATTAAACATGCCGGCGAGCACCCCGAGGCGCGGCTCGGGCACCTTGACGATAGCCACGTGGGCCGGCTGGCCGGCGGCGTGGCCTTTAACCTCGGCGCTGCCGCCGGTAAGGGCGTTAAAGATGGTGGTCTTGCCGCTCTGGGGCAGGCCGATAATGCCGATGTCGATACTCATCGGTAACGGTGCCGCGGCGGGTGGCCGCTAGCGGCCTTTCTTGACAATGTCCCGGGCCTTCTTGAGGGCCTGGTCTCGCTCGTTGGTGGGTAACCTATCGTTGGCGGCCAGGTGGAGCAGGACGAGCAGGGACTCGTGGGAGTCCAGCTCGCCGAGCTGGTTGATGGCCTGCACCCTCATCTTGTTGGAGAGCTGCATGTCCATGGCGATGCTGGCCAGCTTCCTCAGCTCATCGGTCATGCTGTTTTCTTCGGGCATTTCCGACATCTTGGCCACCTCTTTTCACGCGGTCGGGCACCGGGCGATAGCATGCCCTCTAGGGATTATTCCCTATGGGCGGACTTTTGTCAACACGTTGGACAGCCACCTTTCCGTGAGCTAAGTCACCGACAGACTGGCTAAGCGGCGGATGCCGCGAGGGCGGTTTACCCGCCGAAGCCTTGGCGTAGGTGGGGCCAGGGTGAGAATAGATTACTCCGAGGGGAGGCGGCGGGGCGTTAGCCCTCTACTTCTTGTGCCGGGCCACAAACCGCTTCATCCGCTGGAGCGCCTCCTCGATTTCGGCCAGCGAGGTGGCGTAGCAGCAGCGCACGTAGCCCTCGCCGCAGGCGCCGAAGGCCGAGCCGGGCACCACGGCCACCTTCTCCTCCATGAGGAGCTTCTCGGAGAACTCCTCCGACTTCATCCCGGTGGCGGCGATGGAGGGGAAGGCATAGAAAGCCCCGCGCGGCTCGTAGCAGGAGAGGCCGATATCGCACAGCCCCCGCACGATGACCTTGCGCCGCCGGTTATAGTCCTCCACCATCTCGCGCACGCTGGCCTCGCCGGTTTTGAGCGCCTGGATGGCGGCCATCTGAGCCATAGTGGGGGCGCTCATGATGGTGTACTGGTGAATCTTGGTCATGGCGGTGATGATTTCCCTGGGGGCCGCGGCGTAGCCGATGCGCCAGCCGGTCATGGCGTAGGCCTTGGAGAAGCCCCCCAGCAGGATGGTGCGTCCCTTCATGCCGGGCAGGCTGGCGAAGCAGGTATGCCCGGCGCCGTAGACCAGCCGGGCGTAGATTTCGTCGGAGACGACGGTAAGGTCATGTTTTTTGGCCACTTTGGCCAGGGCCAGTAACTTCTCCCGGCTCATCACCGCCCCGGTGGGGTTGGCCGGGTAGCCGATGAGGATGGCCCTGGTCCTGGGCGTAATCCTGGCCTCGATGTCGGCGGCGTCAACCTCGAAGCCGCTGGCCTGGCTGGTGGGCACCTTGACCGGCTCGCCGCCGGCCAGGATAACGCAGGAATCGTAGGCGACGTAGCACGGGTCGGGCATGATGACCTCGTCGCCGGGGTCGAGGAGGGCGCGCATGGCCAGGTCGAGCGCCTCGCTGACGCCCACCGTCATCAGGATTTCCCCGTCGGGGTCGTAATCTACTTTGTAGTTATCCCGGAGGTAGCGCGCCGTCAGCTCGCGCAGCTCGGGGATGCCGGAGTTGGAGGTGTACATCGTCTGGCCCTTCTCCAGCGACTTCACCGCCGCCTCGCTGATGGGCCAGGGCGTGGCGTAGTCCGGCTCGCCCACGCCCAGCGAGATGACCCCCTCCATGGACTCCAGCAGGTCGAAGAACTTGCGTATCCCCGACGGTGAGAGGCGGTTCACCCGCGCCGCAATGAGTTTTGACCGCTTGGTATCAACGGCCTTCCCGGACGACATACCTTCTCCTCAGAAAATTTATAATACCACCTGCTGGCGCTTGACGCCCTCGCCGCCTTCGAGCAGCTCGCCGTCTTCCTTGTAGCGCTTGAGCACGAAATGGGTGACGGTGGCCTCGACGCCGTCGATGTGGGCCAGGTTCTGGGAGACGAAATCGGCCACGGTGCGCTCCGACTTGCCCAGCACGACCAGCAGCAGGTCGTAGGTGCCCGAGGCCAGGTAGAGCGAGCGCACCTGGGCGTACTGGGCGACGCGCTCGGCGATGGAATCGAAGCCGGCTTCCGGCTCCGGCTTGACCTTGACCTCGATGAGCGCCCAGACCTGCTCGTCCTCCACCCTGTCCCAGTTGACGGCCGTCTTGTACTTGAGGATGACGCGGTCTTTCTCCGCCTGCTTGATGAGCCTGGTGACCTCGGCGACGGGCAGGCCGGTCATGGTGGCTATCTGCCTGGGACTGGTGCGGGCGTCGTTTTCCAGTATCTTGAGAATATCTTTAAGCATCGCCTTACCTCCTCACAGCCTCATTAGTATCCACCACATATTGGCTCTATTATAGCAGAACCGGCGGGATTTGTGACCCCCCACCCCTCGTAGTTATCTTTTCCCACCCGGCCGCCCTCGCGGCATCCGCGGCTTAGGGCGGGAAAACCCTAAACCCCCGTAGCCCTCTTCTTATGCCACTCGGTCGCCTGCTCGTAGGCGTAGGCAATGCGAAAGAGGGTGTCCTCGCGGAAGTGCCGGCCGATGAGCTGCATGCCTACGGGGAGGCCTTCGCTGAAGCCCGCCGGGACGGAGATGCCCGGCACGCCGGCGATATTGATGGGGAGGGTGCAGACGTCGCTTAAGTACATCTGGAGGGGGTCGTCGGTCTTCTCCCCTATCCGGAAGGGGACGGAGGGGGAGGTGGGCGTCACCAGGGCGTCGTATTTCTCGAAGGCGGCGTCGAACTCGCGGCGGATGAGGGTGCGCACCTTCTGCGCCTTGAGGTACCAGGCGTCGTAGTAGCCGGCGGAGAGGGCGTAGGTGCCCAGCATGATGCGCCGCTTGACCTCCGGCCCGAAGCCCCCGCCGCGCGTCTTCTCCATCGACTCCCACATGCTGCCGGCGTCGTAGGAGTAGCCGTACTTGACGCCGTCGTAGCGGGCCAGGTTGGCCGAGGCCTCGGAGGGGGCCAAAATATAGTAGACGGCCAGGGCGTAGGGGGTGTGGGGCAGGCTCATCTCCTCTACCTCGGCGCCCAGCTCGCCGAGCTTTTTAATGGCCGCCTGCATGACCTGAGCGACGCCCGGCTGCATCCCCTCCACGTAATACTCCCTGGGGACGCCCAGGCGCACGCCTTTCAAATCGGGCTTGAGCGACTTTGTATAGTCGGGCACCGGCTCGGGGACGGAGGTGGAGTCGCGCTTGTCGTGCCCGGCGATGGCGTTAAGGATAATGGCGGCGTCGGTCACGTCCTGGGCCAGCGGGCCAACCTGGTCGAGCGAGCTGGCGAAGGCCACCAGGCCGTAGCGGCTCACCCGCCCGTAGGTGGGCTTGAGGCCAACGACGCTGCAAAAACCCGCCGGCTGGCGAATGCTGCCGCCGGTATCGGAGCCCAGCGCGTAAACGGCCTCGCCGGCGGCCACCGCCACCGCCGAGCCGCCCGAAGAACCGCCGGGCACGCGCTCTAAGTCCCAGGGGTTGTGGGTAACGAAGAAGGCCGAGTTCTCCGTGGAGGAGCCCATGGCGAACTCGTCCATGTTGGCCTTGCCCAGCATCACCGCCCCGGCGGCGTTGAGCTTGTCCATCACGGTGGCGTCGTAGGGGGGCACGAAGTTCTCCAGCATTTTGGCCGAGCAGGTGGTGCGCACGCCCCGGGTGCAGATAACGTCCTTAATGGCCATGGGGACGCCGGTCAGCGGGGACAGGCCGTTACCGGCGGCGAGCTTCTCGTCGGCCTTTTTGGCCTGCTCCAGGGCCAGCTCCGGGGTGAGTGTCACCATGGCCTTAACTTTGGGCTCCAGCCGCTCGATGCGCCCCAGGTAGTCCCGGGTAAGCTCCACCGAGGAGACCTTTTTCTCCTTGAGGAGCCGGGCGGCTTCGTGTATGGTTACCTGCATCTATGTCTACTCCAGCACCGGGCGCACCCGGAAGCAGTCCGCCTCGCGCCGGGGGGCGTTGGCCAGGATTGCCTCTGGCGGGAAGGACGGGGCGACCTTATCGTCGCGCATGACGCTCTCCAGCGCCACCGACTGCGCCGTGGGCGGCACGCCCTCGGTATCCACCTGCTGCAACACCTCAAAGTGCTCCAGAAGGTTGGAAAGCTGCTCGCTGTAGCGGGTAATCTCGTCCTCGGTCAGGTCGACCCGCGCCAGGCGGGCGATATGCAGCACCTCTTCGCGGCTGAGCTTCAAAACGCACCTCCGGAGGCCCCCGGCGGGGTAGTATTTTACCTGCCAATTATACACCGCCTTCCGGCCACGGGCAAACTCGGCGGGCCAAAGGGCGCTATCTTACCATAATTAGTGGTATAATGTAAGCAGAGAGTCCGCAACGCGCGGGCGAAGGAGGCAAGACATGGCGGAGAGGGTGATGGTTTTCATCGATGGTAGCAATCTTTACCATTCCCTGAAAAATCACTTCAACCGTACCGACCTGGACATCGGCAAGTTCTGCCGGAAGATTTTACAGAAACGCCAGCTAATCCGCATCTACTATTACAACGCCAGGGTCGGTCAGAAGCAGGAGCCGGAAGTCTACAAGCAGCAGCAGGCCTTTTTCGACGGCATCAACGCCATACCCTACACCGAGCTGCGCCTGGGCCGGCTGGTCTACACCAACAACTGGCCCCACGTGCCGCCCTACGAAAAAGGCACCGACGTCCAGCTGGCCACGGACATGATTACCCACAGCTACAAGACCAACTACGACGTGGCCATCCTCGTCGCCGGGGACAACGATTTCGCCGGGGCCGTCCAGGCCGTCAAGGACAACGGCAAGCACGTGGAGGTGGCCCTCTTCGGCAAGCAGGGCACCTCGCAGCAGCTGCGCTCCGTGGCCGACCAGGTTATCACTATCAACTCCCGGCTGCTCAAGGACTGCTGGAAATAAAGGGGCTTCGCCCCCGCTGAGGCACCCCTGTTTTCAGGGTATCGCTGTTTGATGAGCAGGTCAGCCAGAAAAACAGGCCAGCCGGGGTTGCCCCGGGAGCAGGGCGCCGTCGTCAAGGACTGGGGCGGGCGGCTGCCGGTGGCCCTCGTCTACCCCAACCGCTACTACCTGGGCATGTCCAACCTGGGCGTGCATGCCATCTACCGCCTGCTCAACGCCGAGCGCGACGTCGTCGGCGAGCGCTGCTTCTACGAGCCGGGCGACCCCCGGCCCCCGGTCTCCGTCGAGTCGGGGCGGCCGCTGCGGGACTTCGCCGTGCTGGCCCTCTCGGTGTCCTACGAGCTGGACTATTTCCACGTGGCCGCTATCCTCAAGGCGGGCGGTATCCCCCCCTTCGCCGCCGACCGCGACGCCCGCCACCCCCTGGTCGTCGCCGGTGGGCCGTGCCTGACGGCCAACCCCATGCCGCTGGCGCCCTTCTGCGACGCGGTAGCCATCGGTGAGGCCGAGGCCATCCTGCCCGCCCTGCTGCCGGCCCTGCGGGAAGGCGGCGACCGCGGCGACTTACTGAAAACCCTCGCGAAACTGCCCGGAATCTACGTGCCCGCCTGTCCGCCGGAAACGCCGATTAAACGCCAGCACGCCGCCAATTTGGACAACTTTGCGACTACCTCGGTCGTCCTGACGCCGAACACCGAGCTGGGCGACCTCTACCTCATCGAGGCGGAGCGTGGCTGCGCCCGCGGCTGCCGCTTCTGCCTGGTGAGCACCGCCTTCGCCCCGATGCGCTTCCGCGCGGCGGGCAATCTCATCAAGCAGGCATCGGAAGGGCTGAAATACCGTAAGCGCATCGGGCTGGTGGGCCCCGCCGTGACCGACCACCCCGAGTTGAAAGCAATCCTGGCCGGTATCAATAATCTCGGGGCGGAGCTGGCGGTAAGCTCGCTGCGCATCGGCTCGCTGGACGACGCCATCATCGCCGAGCTGGGCCGGGGCCGGGTGAAGACCGTTACCATCGCCCCGGAGGCCGGGGCGGCGCGCCTGCGGCGCGCCATCAATAAAATCATCTCCAACGAAGCTATTTTACGCGTCGCCGACGCCATCGCCGGGGGCGGCTTCCGCCAGCTCAAGCTCTATTTCATCATCGGCCTGCCCACCGAGACCGACGCGGACACCGACGCCATCGTCCGGCTGGCGCTGGCCGTTAAGGCCCGGCTGGATAAAAAGGGCGGCGGCACCCGCCTCGTCCTCAACGTCGCCCCGTTCGTCCCCAAGGCGGGCACACCCTTCCAGTGGCTGCCGATGGCCTCACCGGAAGCCCTGCAACGTCGCCTGGGCATACTGCGCGGCGCCCTGCCCGCCCGGGGCGTCCGCCTCAACGCGGAAAGCCCCGCCTGGAGCCGGGTGCAGGGGGCGCTGGCCCGCGGCGACGCCCGGCTGGCCCCGGCCATTGCCGGTATGGAGAATGTCTCCCTTTCGGGATGGCGGCAGGCGGTAGAAAACTACGACCTGGACATTGACTATTATGTCAACAATAGGTGGGATACGGGAGACAACCTGCCCTGGGACGTGATTGACGCGGGGGTGAAAAGCGAGCGGCTGTGCGGGGAGCTGGAGAAGGCGCTGGCTTAGCCCGGAAATTACTGGCTGAGTAGCTCGGTCACCACTTCGTTGATTTCTTTGCCGTCGGCGCGGCCCTTGAGCCTGGGCATCAGCTCTTTCATCACCCTGCCCTTGTCGCCGGGGCCGGCGGCGCCCACCGCCGCGATGACCTCTTTAGCCGCCGCCACCACCTCGCCGCGGGAAAGCTGGGCGGGGAGGTAGGCCTTGAGGATGGCCTGCTCGGCGGTTTCTTTCTCCACCAGGTCGGGGCGGTTGCCTTTCTCGAAGGCGTCGATGCTCTCCTGGTGGTTCTTGACCTCTTTGGCGATGATGCCGAGGATATCGGCGTCCTCCAGGGGGGACTGTTTGGCGATTTCGGCGTTATTGACGGCCGCCAGCAGCATGCGCAGCGTCGAGCGGCGCACGGTGTCGCCGCTCTTCATGGCCTGCCTGACGTCGTCGTTGATTTTCTTCTTGAGGTCGGCCGCCTCTTCCATGGGTGACCCCGGTTTTCCTGGCTTTACCGTCGGGACACGCGGGCACCGCGCGCGGCGCCGCGGCGCTTGGCCGCCTTCTTACGCTTGCGCTTGATGCTGGGCTTCTCGTAGTGCTCGCGGCGGCGCAGCTCGGACAGGATGCCGTCCTGCTGCACCTTGCGGTTAAAGCGCTTCAGTAAACTGTCAAAGCTCTCTTCTTCGCCAGCCTTCACTTCAGCCAATGAGCATCACTCCCTTTTCCATTCTGTGGCCGGTAATATTATAGGGGGCGCCTCGGCTGCCCCCATCGGATACCGGCCCGGCGCGTTTCACCGTATCCTGAAAACACGCCGCTAATATTGTAAAGGGCGGCGCACGCCCTGTCAAGAGAGCCGGTCCCATTATCCCGGCATCGCGACGGCCAAATGGCAAAATAACTGCCTCTACCTAGAACTATGTTGGTTGACATTAGCCAAATGGCAAAATATAATGGACTCATGGACTACCAGAACAACGACCTGGGCAAGATACTGAAGCAGCAACGAGTAACCATGCCGCTGACTTTGCAGGAGCTGGCGGCCGAGTCGGGAGTGTCTTCATCGCATCTGGGGCGCATCGAGCGAGGCGAGCGCTTCCCCTCCGCCAGGATACTGCGTAAAATCGCCAAACCACTGGATTTTGACGAAGACGAGCTCTTTACCCTGGCTGGCTTTCTCTCCCCCCACACCGGCGTGGCGGAAGAAAGCGGCCAGCGCTATTCCAGCCGCCGCCTGGACCCCTACGTGGCCAAAATGCTGGCCGATGAGCCGGTGGAAGTACAGCGCGCCGTTATCGGTATACTCAGTCTCTTGAAGAGCATCGCCAAAGGGAAAAATAGTCAGTAACATCGTTCCCCATCCCGGACGGTCATCGCCCGCATCGGGATGAGGCGGCGTCCGTCATCCGGCGGGGTAAACTTGCTACTCAGCTGGAAAAGTGCTAGATTTAACTTGATTAAGCCCCATCTTCCGAGATAGCAGCTGAGGGAGTGACCCCTTGACGGAAAGCAAAGAAGAGGAGTGGCTGAGGTTCATCGACACCCTGAGCCACGAATTCAAGACTCCCCTGACCTCCATCATCGCCGCCGCGGGGCTACTGGCCGAGGAACTGGAGGCCAGCGCCGACGAGTCCCTCCAGACCCTCATCCGCACCATCACCCAGAACGCCAGCACCCTGGAAACCAGACTGGCCGAATTTCTGGATACCGTCAAGACCGGCAGCGGCCGGATCCAGCTGCGTTACGAGCCGGTCGACATGAAGTCGCTCATCCTCGGCATCTGCCAGCAGGTCGACCCCATGCTGCGCAGCAAGGGCCAGCAGCTGCTTACCGACCTGCCGAAGTCCCTGCCCGTCATCGCGGCGGACGGGCCGCGGCTGGAGCAGGTGCTGCTCAATCTGGTGACCAACGCCGCCAAGTTCTCTCCCGAAGGGAGTAAAATCGTCATCCAGTCCCGCCCACAGGTGGACGGCCTGCTCGTTTCCGTCGCCGATAGCGGCATCGGCATCGCCCGCAAGGAGCAGGACAGACTGTTCAAGCCCTACAGCCGCATCAACGCCGACCGCCAGCGCCACCCCGGCCTGGGACTGGGACTGGCCCTGGCCAGGCAGGTGGTGGAGCTGCACGGCGGCCGCATCTGGGTGGAGAGCGAAAAGGGCCGGGGCAGCACCTTCTTTTTCCTGCTGCCGCGTAACACCGCCGGGAAGACCGCCAGAGCCCAAGGAGGGGCATGAAAGTACTCGTTATCGAAGACGACCCCGGCATCATCGAGGTCGTCTCGCTCTGCTTCCAGCTGCGCTGGAGCGGCGTCACCGTCATCACGGCGTCCTCCGGTCAGAAGGGCATCGAGCTCGTCGAGACGGAAAGCCCGGAGGTGGTCATCCTGGACATCGGCCTGCCCGACATCGACGGCTACAAGGTGCTCAAGGAAATCCGCCGCTTCTCCGACGTGCCGGTGCTGATGCTGACGGTACGGGGCGAGGACACCGACGTGGCCAAGGGGCTGGAGCTGGGCGCCGATGACTATATCATCAAGCCGTTCAGCCACATCGAGCTTATCGCCCGGGTGCAGGCCGTCATCCGCCGCGCCCAGGGGCTGGCCATCACCGACGAGGAGCGCCCCTTCACCAGCGGCAGGCTCTCGGTGGATTTCAGCCGCAACGAGGTCGTCGTCGACGGCGAGCCCATCAAGATCACCTCCATCGAAAGGAAGCTGCTCTACTACCTCATCCGCAACGAGGGTCGCATCCTCTCCCACGAGAGCCTGCTCACCAAGGTCTGGGGGGACAACTACGTGGACGCCCGCGACCTGCTGCGCGTCCACATTCAGCACCTGCGGCAGAAGCTGGAGGACAACGCCGAATCGCCCAGCATCATCGTCACCGAGCACGGCATCGGCTATAAATTCGTCCGTCCCGCCAGCCGCTAGGTATACACCGCCACCACCACCGCCTCCCTGGGGCTGTACTCGTCGAAAAATATCACCGCCACCTTGCGTCCGGTTACCATCTCCGCCGTCGGCAGGTTGCGGGCCACGCTGACGTCCTCCAGATAGACCTTGAAGCTGCCGGCAATCCTTACCGTGGCGGTATAGTTCCCCGAGTTGAAGGCCCGCAGCTCGGCCTTTTTTAGTTTCATGGCTCGTTCTCCTTCCGGCTAGACCGCCCCCAGTTGCAGGCTCTGCTGGTATTCCCCCCGCCGGGGACGGTAAACAGTCGTGATGCCCAGCACCCGCCGTCGGGCCGCATTCAGTCCGGCGCGGCCGTCGGTAACAGACACCACGTCGTAGAGCTGCTGGCCGCAGTTGACC
>Ga0315534_1002592_pt1 | contig 12013 bp, 13 predicted proteins | sample SalMarSW160240MG_FD_203094 | JGI IMG/M metagenome (GOLD analysis project Ga0315534, IMG submission 203094) | Salt marsh sediment microbial communities from the Plum Island Ecosystem LTER, Massachusetts, United States - Salt Marsh Sediment SW1602-40 ... | reverse complement strand
GAGCTCGCGCATCGTCTCCTTGTCGCGCTCGAACGCGCGGCGGCGCGCCGCCTTGTCGTCGGGGTACGCGGGCTCGAGCCGCTCGGCGAGCTCGTCGAGGCTGAGGGGTCGTCGCGTGTCGAGCAGGGTCGCGGTCAGGTTGACGAGTCGCTCGAGCCGCTCGCTCATCTCCCCCGCTCCCGGCGGTGACCGCCGGGCCGCTCGGGCCCCGCTCGCCGCGGCGCAGGGTACCTGCGCCGCGTCCGCTCGCTCATCTCCCCCGCTCCCGCTCCCGGCGGTGCAGGGCCTCGACCGCGAGCGAGCCGGCGGCGCCCGCTGCCTGGTACAGCACCGGGTCGTCGCCCGCCGGGCGTCCCATCGACGCGATGTGCAGGCCGTGACGCTCGAGCAGCGCGAGGACGTCGGGCGGGGCAACGTCGATGACGTCGTGACGATCGGTGATGCCTGCGGCCTCGAGATCGGCCCGCAGACGGCGTTCCTCGTCGCCGCCGATCGCGGGCATGGCCACCTGCACCCGGTCGCGGCAGGCGAGCCGCAGCGCGGTCACGGTGTGGTGCGACACGCCGAGATGGCGATCGCGGGGATCGGCGAACGACGCGCGGAGAGCCGCGATGGGGACGCCGTCGAGAGCGCCGGCTGCGTCGAGGATCGGCCCGACCTCCATTCCCGAGAAGCCGAGGCGCGTGTTCGTCCCCACGATGCCGGGGCCCATTGCCACGACCGTGACGTCGGCACCAGCGGCATGCCGCGCCACCGCGAGCGCGGAGAAGATCGAGACGGCTTCGAAGTCGCCGCCGAACGCGTGACCGCAGGTGATCGTGGCGTCGAGCAACGACCGCTCGCGCAGCGCCGACACGAGGTCGGACATCGCGAGCGGGAGGCCCGCACCGTCGGTCATCACGTAGGCGAGGCGAGCGCCCGGCGCCGCGTCCTTGACGGCGACGGCAACGGCCGGGACCTGGCTGTGCAGCGCGGCGGCGATCACGGGCATGCCTTCGATCGACTCGACCTCGGCGAGCTGCTCGAGGTGCTCCTCGGTGCTCCCGACATCGGCTTGCAGGCTCGTGTAACGACCTTTGATGATGTGACCGGGCCCCTTCTCGCTCCACGCGTCACGAGCGAGGTTCCAGTGGACGACGTGCCAGCCGCCCGTGCCGAGTCCCAGCTCCACTGCCGTGGTGTTGACGACGACCCGATCGCCGGGTCCGACCGTGCCGGTGAGCTGGGGCAGCACGTACGCGCGCTCGGGGCCCTCACCGAGATCGACCTCCACGCGCTGGAGGCCGGGCCGCTCCTCGAGCAGCCGGACCACCGTGCCGGTACGGAACGACGGCACTGGTGGGCGTTACCCGAGGCGAACGGCCGCGGCGCAGGCATCCTGCGCCGCGGTGAGCCGGGACCCGAGCGGCCCGGCGCCCAACGCGCCAAGAGCGGCCATCAGAGGCTGGCGATCAGCCGCTCGACGCGCTCGTCGCGCGCCTTGAACGGGTCCTTGCACAGCACGGTTCGCTGGGCCTGATCGTTCAGCTTCAGGTGGACCCAGTCGACCGTGTAGTCACGCTTGCGCTCCTTGGCGCGCTTGATGAATGCACCGCGCAGGCGTGCCCGGGTCGTCTGCGGCGGTGTCGTCACCGCGGTCTCGATCTGGTCGTCTGTCGCGGTGCGATCGATCTGCCCCCGCCGCTCGAGCAGGTAGTAGAGCGAGCGCGACCGCGTCACGTCGTGGTACGAGAGATCGACGAGCGCGATGCGCGGGTGCGTGAGCGGCAGGTCATGACGCTCCCGGTACGCCTCGATCAGGTGGTACTTCACCACCCAGTCGACCTCCGTGCGGAGCTTGAGCGGGTCGCTCTCGAGGTGGGTCATGACGTGCTCCCACATCTCGAGCGCTTGCTGCTCGAGCGGCGAGAGCCCGTACTTCTTGGCGAACTTCAGCGCGCGGTTCAGGTACTCGGCCTGCACCTCCACCGCCGACAGCTCCCGGCCGTTGGCCAGCCGGATGCGGCGCCGGCACGTCATGTCGTGGCTGATCTCACGGATGGCACGGATCGGGTTCTCGAGCGAGAGGTCGCGCCACGGCGCACTGTCTTCCTCGAGCATGCGCAGCAGGATCGACGCGGTCCCGAGCTTCAGGAACGTGGTGTACTCCGACATGTTCGAGTCGCCGACGATGACGTGGAGCCGACGGAACCGCTCGGCGTCGGCATGCGGCTCGTCGCGGGTGTTGATGATCGGCCGCGAGCGCGTCGTCGCGCTCGAGACCCCCTCCCAGATGTGCTCCGCCCGCTGCGAGATGCAGTACATCGCGCCCCGCGCAGTCTGGAGCACCTTACCGGCCCCCGCGTAGACCTGGCGCGTGACGAGGAACGGGATCAGGACGTCGGTGAACTTCGTGAAGTCGCCGTCGCGCTCGACGAGGTAGTTCTCGTGGCAACCGTACGAGTTGCCGGCGGAGTCGGTGTTGTTCTTGAAGAGGAAGACCTCGCCCCGGATTCCTTCCTCGCGGAGGCGCTGCTCGGCGCTGCGGACGAGGCCTTCGAGGATCCGCTCCCCTGCCTTGTCGTGGACGACGAGGTCGCCGATCGAATCGCATTCCGGCGTGGCGTACTCGGGGTGGCTGCCGACGTCGAGGTAGAGCCGGGCACCGTTCTCGAGGAACACGTTGCTGGAGCGCCCCCACGAGACGACTCGACGGAACAGGTATCGCGCGACCTCGTCGGGGCTGAGCCGACGTTGGCCACGCAGCGTGCACGTGACGCCGTACTCGTTCTCGATGCCGAAGATGCGCCGTTCCACGACGTCAGCGTACCGGCCGACCCGACCGGCCCTCGCTCCACCTAGCCGCTCACGATCGTCACCACGCCGTTGCACGACTTCTCGTCGTCGAGCGCGGCGATCACCTCCTGGTCCTTGAGCTTCTTGAACGGGTCGGATGGCTTCGTGTCGACCTCCGAGAGCGCCGTCTCGTACGTGGAGATGTCGGTCGAGAACGTGGCTCCGTTCGGATCGGCAGCCTGCAGTGCCGCGAGCGCGTCAGCGATCTCCTTCGACACCTCGTCGAGGTTCCTCGCGAACAGCTTCGAGATCTTCTTGCCGTCCTCGACCCGCGGCGACACCTTCGTGAGCTTGGCCTGCAGCGTGTCGACCTTCGTGCCGAGCTCGCTCGCGGCGGTCGCGACCGCAGCCTGGAACCCGGCCGGATCCGCGGGGATCTCCGCGTACGTGGTGTTGTACGCCTGCTCGGCGTCGCCCAGCGACTGGTAGGCACCGCAGAGGGTCTTGGCGTACCGCTTGGTCGACACCTCCTTGGCGACCGCCACGGTCGCGAAGGCGGCGACGAGCACCGCGGCGAGCACTCCCGTCACGGTGATCCTCACTGTCCGGCGCATCCCCCGTCCTCGCTGCTCGTCGACCGGCATCAGCCAGAGCGTACCGACCGAGATGTCGCCGGACGCGCCGGGGCCCCGCGACGTCGCGCGGGGCCCCGAGCTTCGCCGATGTCGCTGCGCTACCCGCCGTAGACCGTGACGATGTCCTCGCACGACGGCTCGTCACCGAACGCGCCCAGGAGGTCCTGGTTGTCGCTCAGCTTCGAGAAGGGGTCGTCGACGCCGATGCTCGCGTTCTGGATCGCGACACCCAGGACCGTCACATCAGCAGTGAAGGCCGGGCTCGTCGGGTCGGCCGCGGCGAACTCGTCGCGCGCGTCCTGGAACTTCCCGGTCAGCTCGTTCAGGTACTTGTTGAACAGCTTCTTCACCTTCTTGCCGCCGTCCTCGGGCGACAGCTTCTTCAGCTTGGCGGCGGTGCCGTCGAGCGAGTCGATGAGCGCATCGACGGATGCCAGCGTCTCGGACTGGTAGGTCGCCGGGTCGTCGGTGGTCGAGGGCTCGAGCTGGTCGATGTCCGCGAGGACCGCGTTCACGCCGCCGCAGACCTTCTTGGCGTACTTCTCGTTCGACACCTCCTTGGCGCTCGCGACACCCGCGGTCGCAACCGCGAGCATCACACCGATCGTCACAGCGGCAAGGCCGCGAAGGACCGCTCTCACATCTCACTCCTCGGGTCGTCGGGTACGTCCGTTCTCGGCGACCCGTCTGTCGAAGTACTGAGTATCACCTACTCGTCGCGCCCGCACCCGGACGATCCAAGACGAGACGAGGCGTACGCTGGCGCGGTGGTGCCAATGCGCCAGCTCACGTGGGTGAGCGGGTCCTTCCCCGCCCACCTCCTCGCGGCCCGGTTGCAGTCGGAGGGCATCGACGTACAGCTCCGAGGTGCGGTCGACGGGTCGTACGGGCTCACGGTCGGCTCCATGGCCCGAGTCGACCTGTGGGTCCCAGAGGACCAGCTCGAGGACGCCGCCCTCGTGATGCTCGCCGGCGAGGTCGACGAGGTGATGGCGGCGCCGAGCGAGTGGGGCGAGGCGGGTGTCCAGCCGCGTCGGACGCGGCGCTGGCACCCATGGGTGGCCACGGTGCTGCTCGTCACCGCCGGACTCGCTCCCGTGCTGGTCTGGGCGCTCGATCGGGCCTGACGGCTACTGCGCAGCCAGGATGCCGTCGAGCTCCGAACCGCGCACGCGCTGGAACGCGCGTCGCTCCTTCGCGCGATCGAGGAACGCGACCTCGAGCTGCCCGGCCGCGAGCGTCGCGCCGTCGGCGCCGCCCACCACCTCGGCTCCCAGGCGCATGGCGTCGTCACGGGCAAGGCCGGCCTCGTAGCGCTGCTCGAGCACGTCGGCGATGGCGTCGGCCTGTCCTCCGAGGACCGTGGAGCCCTCCTCGTCCATGACGGTGCCGTCATAGAGGATGTGGAAGAGCTCGTCGTCGGGGGGGCCGGTGCCGACTTGAGCCACGAGGATCTCGACCTCGTACGGCTTCATCTCGTGCGTGAAGACCTGCCCGAGCGTCTGCGCATATGCGTTTGCCAACGAACGCGCGTTCACGTCCTCGCGCGCGAACGAGTACCCCTTCATGTCGGCCTGGCGCACACCAGCGATGCGCAGCATCTCGAACTCGTTGTACTTGCCGACGCCCGCGAACGCGATGCGGTCGTAGATCTCGCTGATCTTGTAGAGGGTGCGCGAGGGGTTCTCGGCGACGATCACGATCCCCTCGACGGCGCTCATGGCGACGAGGCTTCGCCCACGAGCGATGCCCTTGCGCGCGTAGTCGGCGCGGTCCTTCATCACCTGCTCGGGCGAGACGTAGAAGGGCATCGTCATAGGCCTGCACCCTCTTCGCGCCCGCCCAGGACCGCCTCCGCGCGTGCTTCGATGGCGTCGTCGTCGAGCGACGTGTAGCCCGTCGCGTCGATGGTCGCGACGGTCGGAAAGATGCGGCGCACCAGATCGGGGCCTCCCGTCGCGGCATCCTCGTCGGCCGCCGCGAACAGCGCGCGCAGCGAGAGGTCGACGCAGTCGTCGCGGGTGATCTCCTCGATCCACGAAGCCTTGATCCAGTTGCGCGCGTGCACGCCGCCCGAGCCGTTGGCCTGGAAGTCGAGCTCTTCGTACTTGCCACCGGTGACGTCGAAGCTGAACACGCGACCGCGCTCGCGCCGCTCGTCGAATCCGGCGAAGAGCGGAACCACCACGAGCCCGCGCATCGCCGCCGGCAGGTTGGTGCGCACCATCAACGCGAGCTGGTTTGCCTTGCCCTCGAGCGAGAGCTGCTCGCCCTCGATCTTCTCGTAGTGCTCGAGCTGGGTCTGGAACAGCCGCACCATCTGCACCGCCGGCCCTGCGGCCCCGGCGATCGCGACTCCCGAGGTGTCGTCGGCCGGGAACACCTTCTCGATGCGACGGCTCGCGATCGACATCCCCGACGTCGCCCGCCGGTCGCCGGCGAGCACGACGCCCCCTGCGAAGCGGATCGCGACGATCGTCGTGCCTTGTGTGATCTCGGGGACCATCGCCTCGGTCACCGCCTGCTGGGCGACGGTCGGCGCCTCTGGGGACGTGCGCGCCAGCAGGTCGGCGAACGATGCTCCCGGGTCGGCCCCGGGCGTGAAGAACGGCAGCGGCGAGTCGTTCATGAGCGAATCGAGCCTACCCGGAGGGTCTCACCCCACCCGCAGGGCCTGCGCGCGATCCCGTGCGAACGACCCCAGGTCAGACTCGGCGGCGCGGTCGTTGCACTCGTTGCAGCGGGAGAGCCTGCCGTCCTTCGTTCGCCGGTTGCGCAAGAAGGAGCTGACCGGCTTCCACTCGCGGCCGTCGGCGCATCGCTTCGTCCTCGAAGCGCATGCGCTGCGTGCGACTGATCAAGCGGGTCAGCCCCGGAGGGGGGAGCCGGATGAGATCACTCGCCCCCCTTCTGGACATATGACTTGACGAAGTCCTCGGCGTTCTCCTCGAGGACCTCGTCGATCTCGTCCAGAAGGTCGTCGAGCTCGCCCTTGAGCTTCTCGCCGCGCTCGGACGGCGCGGCCGTGACCTCGTCCGCTTCTTCGTCGACGCGCTCCTTGGGCGTTCGACGCTCCCTGCGCTGCTGCTCGGGCATCGTTCTCGTCGACCTCCTTCGTGGGTGGGGTCGGGCTTCGGGCCGGGTGGGCGAGCTAGGACGCCAGCCGGGCGACGAGCTCGGCGGGCGTCGTGGCGGTGGCGAACAAGTCCTCGACGTGGGCCTTGCTGCCGCGCAGCGGCTCCATCATCGGGATCCGCTTGAGCGGGTCGCCACCCACGTCGAGGATGATGCTGTCCCAGTTTGCCGCAACCACGGCGTCGGGCCAGCGAGCGAGGCAGCCGCCCCGGAACCACGCCCGGGTGCTCTCGGGAGCCTCGGTCGTCGCCGTCATGACCTCGTCCTCGGTGGTGAGGCGTTCGACCTTGCCGGTGCGCACGAGCCGCTCGTAGAGCGACCGCTCGGCACGCACGTCGTGGTACTGGAGGTCGAGCAGCGCGAGCTTCGGGTCGCCCCACTCGAGTCCATCACGCCCGGCGAACGCGTCGAGCAGTGAGCGCTTGGCGACCCAGTCGAGCTGGCCGGACAGCGTCGACGGGTCGCGCTCGAGCTCGCCGAGCACGTGCTCCCACCGAGCGAGGACGTCGCCGCCGACGGTCTCGCCACCGCACATCGCGAGACCGGTCTCGTCGGCGTACTTCTGCGCGAGCCGCAGGTACTCCCACTGCACCTCGACCGCGGTCATGCGCGCGCCGTCCGCGAGCTCGACGGTCGCCTTGCACGTCGGGTCGTGCGACACCGTGCGCATCGCCGGCACCGGCCCGACGATCGAGTAGTCCTTGCGGCCACCCTGGCCAGCCGCGGCCTCGAAGAAGTCGTCCTCGATCATCGCGAGGACGATCGCCATCGTGCCGACCTTGAGGTACGTCGCGACCTCGCAGAGGTTCGCGTCACCTGCGATGACGTGCAGCCGCCGGTAGAGCTGCGGGTCGGCATGCGGCTCATCGCGAGTGTTGACGATCGGTCGCTTGAGCGTGGTCTCGAGTCCGACCTCCTCCTCGAAGAAGTCCGCTCGCTGGCTGAGCTGGAAGTCGACCGGCGCCGCGCCGTTCTCCGAGCCGACCTTGCCGGCACCGGTGAAGACCTGCCGGGTCACGAACCAGGGCAGCAGGTGGCGCACGAGGCTTGCGAACGGGACCGCCCGGTCGACGAGGTAGTTCTCGTGCGTCCCGTAGCTGTTGCCCTTGCCGTCGGAGTTGTTCTTGTAGACGACGACCTCCTGCCCCGGCTCCAGGAGCCGCCGGGCTGCCTGCATGGAGCGGCCCAGCACCCGCTCCCCTGCCTTGTCGGCGACGACGAGCTCGAGCGCGTCGGCACACTCGGGCGTCGAGTACTCGGGGTGGGCGTGGTCGACGTAGTAGCGGGCACCGTTGGTGAGCACGGTGTTCACCAGATGCGTCTCGATCTCGGGCGGCTGCGCGCCCTCGCGCACCATCCCGCGGGCGTCACGGTCTGGCGACTCGTCGTCGAAGTCCCAGCCCACCCGGTGGTGCTCCACGTAGCCGTTGATCAGCATCGACGAGGCCAGCACCGGGTTCGCGTCGGCCGCGCCACGCAGGACGACGCCGTATTCGGTCTCGATCCCGCACACCTTGGGGACGGCCATGCCCCCCAGGTTACCGGCGAGCACCACCACCACCGACGTGCCTACTGTCGAGCCGGTGACGGTGTCGATCACACTCGACTGCAACGATCTCGAGGTGCAGACGGCCTTCTGGGAGTCGGCACTCGGCTACCGAGCCGTTGAGCGGGCAGCGATCCAGTGCGTGCTCGCACCTGCCGACCTCGAAGGTCCGCGCCTGTACCTGAACCTGGTGCCCGAGCACAAGTCCGTGAAGAACCGCATGCACCTCGACTGGGAGGTCGACGACATCGAGGCCGAGGCGACACGCCTCGAGGCGCTCGGGGCGCATCGAATGCACCGCGACGTGGCGCCAGGCAGCGAGTGGATCACGATGCAGGATCCCGAGGGGAACGAGTTCTGCGTCTGTCACGACGACGGCGACTGAAATCGGTTGCCGCGTCGACGGTCTCGACACCACGATCATCGTCGTGACCACCGAGCTGCCGCTGACCGACGCGACCCGTCTGCGCCGCAAGCCCGAGCGCGGGGATCGCCACCGCGACACGATCCACGCGGTCATCGACGAGGCGCTCGTCGCGCACGTCGGCTTCGTCGTCGACGACCAGCCGTTCGTCATCCCCATGACCTACGGACGCGACGGCGACGTGCTCTACCTCCACGGATCGGTGGCCAACCGAACGCTGCGCGCCCTCGACACAAGCCCTCGGGTCTGCGCGACGTTCACCCTGTTGGACGGGCTGGTCCTGGCCCGGTCGCACTTCCACCACTCGATGAACTATCGGTCCGTCGTGCTCCTCGGCACCGCCCGACGCGTCCGCGACGCGGCCCGGTGCCGACGCGCGCTCGGGTGCATCGTCGACCATGTCGTCCCCGGCAGGACCAGCGAGGCGAGGCCGCCCTCGGACGCCGAGCTGCGCCAGACCGCGGTCGTCGAGCTCCCGATCGAGGAGGCCTCGGCGAAGGTCCGCACCGGCGGTCCCGTCGAGGAGCCGGCCGATCTCGAGCTGGACGTGTGGGCCGGCGTTATCCCCGTGCGGGCCGTGTTCGGACGACCGGAGGCGGACGGCCAGGGCCTCGACGCCGCGACTCCCCCATCGGTGACGCGGTATGCGCGCCCCTGACTACAGGTACTGGCCCGTGGTGACGCGCTCGATCTGACGACCGCCGGTCGCCTCGTCACCCTGCGAGAGCAACGTCCGCACGTACACGATGCGCTCGCCCTTCTTCCCCGAGATCTTCGCCCAGTCGTCGGGGTTCGTCGTGTTCGGCAGATCCTCGTGCTCGCGAAACTCCTGCGTGATCGAGTCGAGCAGGTCGTCGGTGCAGATGCCCTTCGAGCCACCTTCGATCTGGCGCTTGATCGCGAGCTTCTTCGCGCGCCGCACGACGTTCTCGATCATCGCTCCGGACGAGAAGTCCTTGAAGTACAGGACCTCCTTGTCGCCGTTCTGGTACGTGACCTCGAGGAACCGGTTGTCGTCGTGCGGCGCGTACATGTGCTCGACGGCGCGGTCGATCATCGCCTCGACCCTCGATTCCGCGCCGCCGTGCGCGTCGCCCTCGGCATCGGCGATCGGCAGCGCGGACGTGAGGTACTGCGAGAAGATCTGCTTCGCCGAGACCTCGTCGGGGCGCTCGATCTTGATCTTCACGTCCAGGCGACCGGGGCGCAGGATCGCCGGGTCGATGAGGTCCTCCCGGTTCGACGCTCCGATCACGATGACGTTCTTCAGGCTCTCGACGCCGTCGATCTCCGCGAGCAGCTGCGGAACGATCGTGCTCTCGATGTCGGACGAGATGCCGGTGCCCCGCGTGCGGAACAGGGAGTCCATCTCGTCGAAGAACACGATGACGGGCACACCCTCTTCGGACTTCTCTCGCGCGCGCTGGAAGATCAGCCGGATCTGCCGTTCCGTCTCGCCGACGTACTTGTTGAGCAGCTCCGGTCCCTTGATGTTGAGGAAGTACGAGCGCGTCGACGCGTTGCCGGTCTTCTCGGCGACGCGCTTCGCGAGCGAGTTCGCGACCGCCTTCGCGATGAGCGTCTTGCCGCACCCCGGCGGGCCGTAGAGCAGGATGCCCTTCGGCGGTTGGAGCCGGTGCTCGAGGAACAGCTCTGCATGCAGGTACGGCAGCTCCACCGCGTCCTTGATCGCCTCGATCTGGTCGTCGAGCCCGCCGACGTCGTCGTACGTGACGTCGGGGACCTCCTCGAGCACGAGCTCCTCGACCTCCGGTCGCGGCAGCCGCTCGACCACGAGGCCCGAGCGCGTGTCCATCAGCAGATGGTCGCCCGCGCGCAGCTTCTCGCCGACCAGCACGCCGGCGAGCTCGCACACGCGCTCCTCGTCGGCCCTGCCGACGACGAGCACCCGGCGCTCGTCCTCGAGGAGCTCTTTGATGACCACGACCTCGCCGGAGAGCTCGAGCCCGCGGGCGAGCACCACGTTGAGCGACTCGTTGAGCGCGATCTCCTGGCCCCGCTCGAGCTCGTCGACCGCCACCTCGGGGTGCACCGAGACGCGCATCTTGCGGCCCGCGGTGAAGATGTCGACCGTCCCGTCGTCGTTGGCACCCAGGAACGTGCCGTAGGCCGACGGCGGCATCGTGAGCTTCTCGACCTCCTCGCGGAGCGCGGCGATGTGCTCTCGCGCCTCGCGGAGCGTCGCCGAGAGGCGCTCGTTCTGCGAGACGGCCTGGGCGAGCTGGCCCTTGGCCTCGAGCAGGCGCTCCTCCAGGGAGCGGACGCGCTTGGGCGCGTCCTGCAGGCGGCGGCGGAGGACCACGACCTCTTCCTCCAGCCCCTTCACCTGGGCCTGGAGCTCTCCGACCTGCCGTTCGTACTCGGCGAGGCGCCGTTCGTGCTCGGCCGCCACGTCCGTCCTCCTCGCCCCCGGGGGGTTCAGGGCATCGCGCGGGACACTACACCGGGGCCCCACGCACGCCGTTGCATCGGACTGGGTCAGATTTTCCCCGCCTCGGCTTGGAAAATCGAGCGATTTCCGCTACGGTGGGCCTTCGCCGAGGCGGGAGTACGCCCGCCCACCGACGTTCCAGGAGAGCGCTGAGCGATGAAGGTCTGGATCGACCAGGACCTGTGCACCGGCGACGGACTCTGCGAGGAGATCGCGCCCGACGTGTTCACCCTGCTCGACGACGGGCTCGCCTACGTCAAGGAAGGCTCGAAGGTGTTCAGCGACCCCGGTGGAGCCGAGGGGCTCGCCGCGGTGCCCGCGGGGCAAGAAGAGGCGGTCATCGAGTCCGCCGAGGAGTGCCCCGGCGAGTGCATCTTCATCGAAGTCGACTGACTCCACTTCCAGTGCGTTGCCCAGGGGTTCCCTAGGGCTGCGGACAGCGCTTCGGCACGACGCCCGAGCGCGATCAGCAGGACGGAGACGTCCAGCGCGTTCGCACCGTGACTCGCCGGGTCGACGGGATGCTCACTCCGAGCGCACGAGCAGCCGTGCTGCGGTGAGGAAGCCGGTGTGGGCGACCATCCGGTGATCCGGGCGAACCGACTGCCCGTCGACGTGCCACGACCGCTGCAGGACCTCGACCGTCTGCGCCATCCCGAACGACGACGCGTCGAGCTCCTCGCGCAGTCGCGCGACCTGCCCGATGGTCGGCAGGTACGCGAGCAGGATGCCGCCCGGCCGGAGCGCGCCCTCGGCGTGCTTCACCGCCTGCCAGGGTTCCGGCAGGTCGAGGAGGACCCGGTCGAGCTCCTCCTCGTCGATCCCCTCGTAGGCATCGCGCACCTCGATGCGCAGCGGTACGTCGGCGCCGAGCATCCCCTCGACGTTGCTGCGCGCCCTCTGCGCGAAGTCGTCACGCAGCTCGTACCCGACGACGCTGCCGTCGGAGCCGACCGCGCGGAGCAGGGCCATGGTCAGCGCTCCGGAGCCGACGCCCGACTCGAGCACACGTGCGCCTGGGGCGACGTCGGCGAGCACGAGGATCG
>Ga0315534_1002589_pt1 | contig 12030 bp, 5 predicted proteins | sample SalMarSW160240MG_FD_203094 | JGI IMG/M metagenome (GOLD analysis project Ga0315534, IMG submission 203094) | Salt marsh sediment microbial communities from the Plum Island Ecosystem LTER, Massachusetts, United States - Salt Marsh Sediment SW1602-40 ... | reverse complement strand
CCGTGGCCTCCATGTGCTCGACGTACGAGCTGATATAGCAGACGGGTACGCCTCCCCGGAGTCTGTCATCCAGGGCCGGGAAAAACATGCTTTGTTTGCCACCTCCCGATGCACCGGTGCACATCATCCTCGTGGCGTCGACGTCCGGCCGCGATGCCAGGTAATCGGCTGCCCGCAGGCATTCGTACATGATGTACCCCAGCAGCGACCGGTCGACGATCCGCGGGGCGGCGCCACGATAAAAACCATGGTACGTGGTGGGAGGCGTGCCATCGAATGCCGCGCGCTCACCAGTCCCGATAACGTCCTGGCAGAAGGCGATCATGCCCAGCCGGGCCAGCATCATGCACCGCTTTTGGATGATCGGTGTCGCCTTGGCCTCCGCCCAGTGACCGTTGACACAGATCACCGCGGGAACCGGACCCTTGGTTCGATTCGGCACATAGACCAGCGCCGTGACATAGAGCCCCGGCAGGCTTTGATACACGATTTTTTCGACCGTGTGGTCGCCATGGTCGATAACGCCCATGACCCGTGCGTTGGGCGGAGGGCGGGAATACCGCGGAAAGTCACCAAGAGACTTCCACAGACGGTCCCGCAGCAACCTACGCCGTATGAGCCACTCGGAATGCGTCGTGACCGGCCGATGACGGTCGGCCAATTCGCCGGCGATGCGGCGAAAGTAACCGAGCATCATTCCCGCGGGAACGATGTCGAGCACCTTGTGAACGGCAATGACCGGCGCGCCGCGACGCGGCGCCTGTTCGGAGTGCGCGATGGCGGTCGAGCAAAGAATTACCGCGGTCGCCGATAGATACCATTTCCGGGGGTCATGGCCGGGTCTTTTTGCGGGCATGGGTGAATCACCGTCCGGACAAACCACCATCATAAACATTTTGCCCGCCACACGGCAGCCGGGGGGTCGGGCGCGCGGATCACCGCGTGTCGGCGTACTCCCTGCTGAAGAAATCCTTACTTGCGTCTGGCGACGGTTTTATCGTCCGTGACCCCTCCTCCCAATTGGCCGGGCAGACTTCACCATGCGTTTCAAAAAATTGAAGCGCCCTGACCATCCGCAGGGCTTCGTCGACGCTGCGGCCAAGCGGCAAATCGTTAACCAACTGGTGGCGGACGATGCCTTCCTTGTCGATCAGAAACAAGCCGCGCAAGGCGATTCCGTCGGGAAGAAGCACGTCGTACGAACGCGCACGGAGTTATGACTTCGTGAGCTCGCGAAACATCTGCCGCTGAGTTTGCATGGCCGCTACGGGATCTTTGGGGTCGGTGCGGGCTTCAAGCAGGATCCAGCCCTTGTAATGGAGGCCGCCCAGAAGTTGAAAAAGCTCCGCATAGGGGTAGTTGCCCTGGTCGAGCTCTCTTACATGGACGGTATCGCCAAGTCGATCCTTGACAAGATCGAAGTTATGTTCGAGACCCCCGCCCTCCAAGTCCGCCTGGTTGCAATTCCAGCAGATTGCGGCATTGGGATGATCCGCGACGTCGAAAATGGCCTTCATCACCGGCAAGCGGCTCGTGTCGCGCCCATGGACTTCCACGCGAATCTGTTGTCCGTATCCTTCGGCGTAGGCTGCCACCTGATTGAGTGCGTTGCCAATCTGTGCAATCGTTTTTTCGGGAGGCACGCCCCGTACTAATCCGTTCGGCTTGACCTTCACGCCCGTGCCTCCACAGTCGTGCATGAGGTGGACGTACGATTTTGTCAATTCGATGTTCTTGCGCACCGCCGCCGCGTCGTCCTCGTGAAACTGCGCATTCGAGCCATAACCAACCAGCGTGACGGGGCTGTCCTCGAAGCGCCTGCGCACTTCAGCTCGCTGGGCCGCGGACAGCGACGGTTCCACTCCATGGCGGTGTTCCGTTCGCAGCTCGACACCCAGCAGCCCGGACGCTTCGCAACACTCGATCAGCGTCGGCAAATCCATGTCCTTTCCCCACAGGTATGTCACCAAGCCGAACGCCATATCGCTCTGCGAAGCTTGCTGCGCCAGCGCATGGCAGCATATCGCGTGAAGGAGCGGCAAGGATGTGACGGACCCCGCGGCACGGAGGAAGCGGCGGCGGTGGATCGACGTGCTCATAGGAATCTCCTGGCAGACGACGCATTTCCCGATGAAGGTAACCCGTCTTCGGACTGTGGCCCAACTTAGTCGCCGCGGACGGCGCGGTCAAGAAACGACCGAGCAGTTCGCGTTCCGGTCTATCGCCTGCTGGAGATCGAAGCCCGCCGGTCTTGTACGCCATGGAGCGTGCTACTGCGAGTCGGAATTGTAATTGCACCTTGCGGTGCAGGCCATAAAATAAGAGGCGGCCTCCGGTCAGAACAACAGATCCCAGAACCAGAATCCCGGACGCAGGTTGCAATGCACAGTCGCCACGGGCACCATCACGCACACGGGCACGCATTTACGAGTCTCAATGCACGCGTTCGCGAAGGGCTGACGTTTGCCAGCCGTCGGGGCATGCTGAAGGCCGGTCTGGCCGGAATGGCCGGGCTGACACTTCCCTCACTGCTCCGCTGCCGCGCAGCCCGCGCCGCGGCCGGAGAACCGGTGGCAAAGGGCAAGAGCGTTATTTTGCTGTGGATGGCAGGAGGGCCCAGTCACATTGATATGTGGGACCCCAAGCCCGACAGGCCGGCCGAGAACCGCGGGCCATTCTCGGCCATTGCTACGCGGCTGCCGGGCATATTCTTGTGCGAGCATCTGCCGAAGCAGGCGGCCATGCTCGACAAGTTCACCATCGTTCGATCGGTCGATGCGCGGCAAAGCAATCACGAACCAAACAAGGTGATGCAGACGGGAAACCTCCGCGCCGCGCCGCGCATCAACCGGGCCGGTGGTCTTTATCCGGCGATTGGATCCATTATCGCCAAGATGCACGGAGCGAATCACCCGGCCATGCCGCCCTACGCGGCCTTTATGAAATCGCGGTCGCACCTGGCTTTTGGCGGTTATCTCGGGCGGCAATACGATCCCTTCATCGCGGATCGAGCGACGAAACTTCCCGTCTACACCAACGTGGGTGTCGATACCGGAAAGACCTCGGGTGCGGACATCTTTCGATTGCCTCGCGGGCTGAACCACGACCGTATTCACGACAGGCAGAGTCTGCTTGCCGAAATCGACGGCCTGCGACGTGACATCGACGCATCCGGGTCGATGAACGCGCTGGACAGCTACGGCCAACAGGCCGTCGATATGCTCGTGGGTCAACGGGCCCAGCAGGCGCTGGATATCTCCAAGGAGCCTGATTCGGTTCGTAGCCGATACGGCAGTCACCTGTGGTGTCAACAGGCGCTGCTGGCCAGACGATTGGTCGAGGCTGGCGTGAGCTTCGTGACCCTTGATCTCAGCTACCACACGGCTTCGGGCACGTGGGACACGCATGGAGACAATATTCCACCATACGGAGGCATCACCAAAGGACTGGGGCCTCTACTCCCGCTGTTTGATCATCTCATCACGACACTGGTCAGCGACCTTGACCAGCGCGGACTCCTGAACGACGTGCTCGTGATCGCTATGGGCGAGTTCGGGCGGACGCCGCAGATCGGAACGCAGGGCAGCACGGACGGCCGGAATCATTGGCCCTACGTCATGTCAATGTGCCTTGCCGGAGGTGGGATGCGGCATGGTCAGGTGATCGGGGCCACCGAGCCGGATGGCGGGCACATCCTCAGCCGACCCGTCACACCGGGTGACCTGGCCGCGACGATCTATCACCACATGGGGGTGCCGATCGATGCGACCTACCTCGATCACCGAGGGCGACCCCGCCATATTGTCGAGAGGGGCGAGCCAATCAGAGAATTGCTGTAACCTTTGACGCAGTCTAAAATAAAGTGATTTGGCAGTGGAGGTCGGCGGTCAGGCGTGACGCCTGGCGCTGACAGGTGCTGCTTGCAGAAGGCCCCATCTGCGACAACAGCATTCAGGCTGTGGAACGTCAGGGCGTGCGGACGCGTTAAGCTGCTTTCCCTGTATCAGCCACGCCTTCACCAGCAAACGCCTCTTCCATTTTTTCGGTCCGTTGATGAGATATCGGCACACCATGCTGTACCCAAATGGAAAACTGCGTCGTTGCATGGATCACCAATCGCCTTGTTTCGCAAAGCGGTGTCGGGGAGGCGTGAACCTCTTGTTGCTCGCCGCCATTGTCGTCCTCTTGCTCGTGGGCGGCGTCCTGTTCCTGTCTTTCTTCATCGGTCGGGGCGATGCGGTATCGCCGGGCGTTGCCGAAACGCGGCAGGCGGCCCCGGTTTCCCGCGTCGCCGTCTCCGGTGCCCGCCAAACGGCCAGCGGACCGTTGCCATCGGTCTCCACTCCCAATTTGCAATCCGCGCGGGCGTTGCAGCAAGATTTGATGGATCCGGTCACCGACGGCTGGGAGAGCGAAGCGTTCAATGACCGGGCCTCCAAGCAACTGAAGAAACTCGGCGAACTTCTCACGGGCGGCGCTGCCATCAGCGCAGAACAAGCCAAGGGAATCATCGGCGAAGCGTTCCGATGCGGCCCATTGCGGCCGTCCGAACTGGCCGAGGTTTTCCGGGATCAGGCGGTCGTGGTCCAACGAGCTGCGTCGCCCGATAAGGACGACTCCGATGCAAGCTTCGCGGGCGCGGAGGGCTTCGCGCGGGCTCTGGCCGACCTGGCCGCTCCGTTGCAAACCGCCGAGGACCTGCATTTTAAATTCAAAGTCATCCGCGTCGACACATCGTCGGATCCCATACGGCTCTCCTCGTACTACGAAGTGGGCGGCACGCTGGCCGAGGGCGCACTGCAGCAGAATGCCGTTTGGGATATGACGTGGACCGAATCCGACGACGGCCCGCCGCGCTTGCGTTCGGTTACCGTTCGCGATTACGAAGAAGTCCATGTCACATCACCCCGTGACACGCTGCTCGTCGATTGCACCGAAAGCGTGTTCTCGAGCAGTCCTTCCTTCCAAGACCAGCTCCGCTTTGGCGCGAATCACTGGCTGCGGAGGCTGGAGAGCAACCTCAGTCCACGGCTGCTGGAGGCCCACGGGGGCTTGGCCCTCGGGGATGTGAATGGAGATGAACTGGACGACGTGTACATCTGCCAGGCGGGCGGCCTCCCCAACCTGCTGTTCGTGCAGCAACCGGACGGTACGGTGCGCGACGTTTCCCGGGCCTACGGGGTGGATATGCTCGACTGGTCCTATAGCGCGTTGTTTCTCGATGTGGACAACGACGGCGATCAAGACCTGGCGGTCTTGACGGGAAGCCAATTGGTGATGTTCGCCAACACGGGAAACGAACGGTTGGAGCTGAAAGCGAAGATTCCGGCAAGCTACGAATTTGCCATGGCCGCGGCCGACTACGACACCGACGGCGATCTGGACCTGTACCTGTGTAACTACTTCATCGAAATGAACGACAATTTGTCTTTAACGGGCCGGTCCGATCCCATGCATAACTCGAATCTGGGCGGCCGCAATGCACTGCTACGCAATGACGGCGATTGGAAGTTCACGGATGTGACGGAAGAATCGGGTTTGGATCAGAACAATCGACGCTGGAGCTACGCTGCGGCGTGGGAGGACTACGACAACGACGGAGATCAGGATATCTATGTGGCCAACGACTTTGGCCACAACAACCTATACCGGAACGATGGCGGGAAATTCGTCGATGTCGCCGATCAGAGCGACGCACTCGACGCCAATTTCGGCATGTCCGCCACGTGGGGCGATTACAACCGCGACGGCTGGATGGATCTGTATGTCTCCAACATGTTTTCGTCGGCGGGAAACCGCGTCACGGCGCAGCCGCAATTCAAAGACCGATTGGGGCAGGACGACAAGCAAAAATTCCAGATTCTTTCCCGCGGCAACACGCTGCTCCGCAATGATTCGCAAGGCGGATTCGAAGACGTGAGCGCGTCGGCCGGCGTGACCATGGGCCGCTGGGCATGGGCATCCCTGTTTACCGACATCAACAACGATGGCTGGGAGGACTTGCTGGTTGGCAACGGCTATCTGACACAGGACCTGGCGGACGATTTGTGAAGTTTTTGGTGGCGGCAGGTCGTGTCGCGATCACCGACGGAACCACTCAGAGGCAGTCCCCAGGCCAGAGAACACCTCCGCGCGGAAGAAAACCTTGACATGCTGGTTCAGGCGGGATTCTCCTTCAGCGGCGGCGAGCGCCATTGTGCCTTCCTGAACACGCGCGGCCCGCGGTTTGCCAATATCTCGACGCCGGCCGGATTTGATTTCCCGGAGGATGGGCGCGCGTTGGCGCTGGCAGACTGGGACCAGGACGGAGACGTTGACGTCTGGGTCGCGAACCGAACTGGACCGCAAGTCCGCGTTCTGCGCAATGATACGCCGACGGAAAATCATTTCGTGGCCGTGCGTCTCGAAGGCCGTAGTGTCAATCGCGACGCAATCGGCGCGCGTGTGGAAATTGTGCCGGCGGGGCCCGAACCGAAACCGTTGATCAAGACCCTTCGAGCCGGCGAGGGATTCCTGGGACAATCGAGCAAATGGTTGCACTTCGGCCTCGGCGACGTGGACCGCATCGAGCGGTTCGTGGTCCACTGGCCCGGAGCCGAAGCGGAAATCATTCCCTCCGTTGCCGTCGACGGGCATTACCGCATCGTGCAGGGAAGCGGGGCCGCCGAAGCGTACCAGCGCCGCCAGCCGGCCAGCGCTCTGCGGCCCTCGCGGCTGCCCAGGACTCCGGTCGACGAGGCCGTCCGCAAACTGCTGGCCGTGCGAATTCCGCTGCCCGATCTGGAGTACGCAACGCTCGACGGCCAGAATCGCCGCGCCAAATCACTTACCGGTAAACCGCTGCTGCTGAATTTGTGGGCCAGCTGGTGTCCGCCCTGCGTTGCCGAGCTTACGCTGTTCACAAAAGAGGAGAAAGCGTTGCGCGATGCAGGCGTGGAGGTGCTCGCGGTGTCGGTCGATGCGTTGGGCCAGGAAAACACGGGCGCGGCCAATGCAAGCCCCGTACTGTCGCGAATGGGATTCCCTTTCTTGTCCGGCATGGCGTCCCCCGCGATGGTGGACAAGCTGCAAATTGTCCACGATACGCTTTGGAAGCCGCACCGACCGCTGCCCGTGCCCACCAGCTTTCTTTTCGACGTGGATGGCCGTTTGGCAGCCATTTACAAGGGGCCGGTAGGTGTTGCGGACTTGATGGCGGACGTGAGAAGGCTTGCCTTGGAGGGAGGACCGCTCGTAGAGGCGGCCCTGCCGTTCCCGGGCCGCTGGTTCGCTCCGCCGCAACGCCCGCGCCTGCTTCCAATCGCCCTGCAGATGGTCAATCAGAATTATCTGGAGGATGCGCTGGCCTACACAGCGGCCAACGAGGATCAGTTGGTCGACGATGGCCAGTACGCGGATCTTCTGTTTCGTTTCGGCAAGGAACTGCTTGATCGCGAGGAACCGCAACGGGCCGCCGAACAATTCCGCAAGGGCTTGGCGCTCGATCCCGAGCAGTCCAGCGGTTATTACAATCTGGGTGCCGCGCTGTCCGCGATGGGAGATCTTGACGGGGCGATTGAACAATATCGAAACGCCGTCGAAAAAGATCCAACATCCGCCGCAGCGCATTTTTCGCTGGCCGGCGCGCTGGAAAACAAAGGTCAAACGGATGAGGCAATCGACCACCTGCGTTTGGCCCTCCAGCATAGCGAGGAAGCATTTCCGGCGCGGTTGAAACTCGCCAATCTGTTGTTGGCGTGCGGTGATAAGGATCAAGCGGTCGAGCTGCTGCGGCAAGCGGCGGAACAAGACATCGGCGATGCACAGACAAACGTGAGCTTGGGGCGCTCGCTGGTTTCGGCGGGCCAGCAACAACTGGCAATGGACGTTTATCGTCGAGCACTGCGGATGGATCCGGACCACGCTGACGCGCACAGTGATCTGGCAAGCCTGCTGGCCAGCGGGGGAGATGTCGACGCGGCGTTACGCCATCTGAGGAGGGCGCTGGAAATCACTCCGCGCCACGCTCGCGCGCACGCCAACCTGGGAATCATTCGCGCCAGGCAAGGTCGCATGGAAGAAGCTGTCTCACATTTTGAGCAGGCGGTCCGGCTCGACCCCGGTGATCTGATTGGAAGTATGAACCTGAGCGCGGCGCTGAGTAGTCAGGGACGCTACGGCGAAGCAGCGGAAAGCCTTCGTGCGGCAGTCGAACAGCATCCGGATAACGCACCGGCACATTATCGCCTGGCAATCGCCTTGGCAAAGCTGGGAGACATTCAGACTGCGTTGAACCATTTTCGCAGGGCTGCTGAAATCCGTCCCGATTGGTTGCCACCCGTGCAGACTCTGGCCTGGCTGCTGGCAACGCATCCCAGCACCGACGTCCGAAACGCCGACGAATCGGTCAAGTACGGGCAACGCGCGCTGGAAATCGCCGGTCGCCAAAATGCAGCCGTCCTGGACGCCCTGGCGGCAGGGCACGCATTGGCAGGAGATTTCGAACGTGCTGCTTCCTTGGCACAGGAGGCCATCGACGTCTTGAAGCGGGAGGGCACTCTACAGCAGGCCGGCGAGGTACGCCGCCGGTTAGAACTCTATCAACAGAGAAAACCGTACGTGCAAGACGATTCCTGAATGCGTCGGCAATCAAGCCAAAAGATGCCTGCACCGGCAGCCGTGGTGTACATTACAGATTGGACTTCAAATCAAACAGCCGCGCCCCGTTTCCGATGCATCGCCACCGAGAATTCCCGATATGAAGCACCGCCGGTTAGTCTCGCTGTTTGGCTCGGTCGCGCACAGAAGCGGGCCGTCCACGGGTTCGCGACACGGAGCATCGCGTGGGTTGGCGGGTTATTCGAGGGTCCGCCGGCGTCGAGCAACGATGGAAACTCTTGAGCCACGAGTGGTCTTGGACAGCAGTCTGGTGATCAGCGAGCTGGTGGCGAGCAACCGGAACGGTTTGCTGGACTACGACGACGACCGTCCGGACTGGGTGGAGATCGAGAACCGTTCTTCTGCGGCGGTGGACCTGGAAGGTTACTGGCTGACGGACGACGCGGGAGATTTGGAGAAGTGGTCGTTCCCGTCGGGCACGGTGATCGAAGGGGGCGGCCACCTGGTGGTGTTCGCCTCGGACAAGGACCGGGTGATGCCCAACGGGGAGGTGCACGCGAATTTGAAACTCTCCAGCGGTGGCGAATACCTGGCGTTGGTGGAGCCGGACGGTTCGACGGTGGCATTCGAGTACGCGGGGGCGCTGACCGGTGGCAGCGGTTTTCCGGAGCAGTTCGAAGACGTTTCGTACGGTCTTCGTGAGACGGCCGAGTCGGTGACGCTGGTGGGCGCCGACGCGGACGTGTCGTACCTGGTGCCTGGTTCGGCTTCGGAGCTGGACGCGGACTGGAATACGGGGGGCTTTTCGGATCCGTCGGGGGTGTGGACCGACGTGGCGGGAGGCAACGGGGTGGGGTTCGACACGGGTGGCGAGGAGGCCGGCACGTCGAACGAAGACTACACGGGACTGATCGCGACGGACGTGGAAGGCTCGATGCACGGACAGAACAGCTCGTTGTTCGTTCGGAGCGAGTTTTCGGTGGCGGATCCGGATTCCTTGGAAGAGCTTCGTGTGCGTGTTCGTTACGACGACGGTTTCGTGGCGTACGTCAACGGTCAGGAAGTGGCACGTCGGGCGTCGCCGGAGACGCTGAACTGGAACTCGTCGGCGACGGAGTTGCACGCCGACAGCGATGCGCTTGGGTATGTGGAGATACCGTTGACGGTGGGGAGCCTGCTGCGGGACTACGCGGCGACGGGGGACGGGACGTTCGGGCTGGACGTGCCGGACGGGACGTACCTGGTGAAGCTGACGCAGGGGGACGCACGTCGCTCGCGGGATGCGATGGCGGTGTACCTGGAAGGCGTGGAGGTTGGTGAATTTACGAGCGGTTCCGGGGAGTTTCTGGTCCACGAACACGAAGTTACGGTGAGCGACGGCCAGTTGACGGTGCGGATCGAGGACCGGGGCGGCGCGACGGGCAACGCGGTGGTCAATGCGTTGGAGGTGGTGGAGTTGGGGGGTTCGGGGTCGAGTTGGTCGTTTGATCTTGGGGCGGTGGACTCGCCGGTTCGCGGGGATCGGCTTCAGGTGAGCGAGGCGTCGTGGTACAGCCCGGCGCTGGGTTACGGGTGGCTGTCCGGGGAGATCCGTGGTACGGACCGCGGGGTGGAGTCCGAGGGTCCGCAGTTGCTGACGTCGGGCAACAACGTGCTGGCGTTGCAGGGGCTGAACGTGTCGGCGGACAATCCGGATTTTCTGCTGGAGGCGGAGTTGTGGGCGACCGAGACGGGAGTCGACCTGCAGCAGGCCGTGTATATGGCGGTGCCGACACCCGGCGCGGTGAACCAGCACGGACAACCGGCCGTGGCGCCGCGGCCGGAATTTTCGCGTGTGGGGGGAACGTACGCCGATCCGTTCCTGCTGGAGCTGACCACGTCGCTGCCCGGCGCGGCGGTCCACTACACGTTGGATCAGACGCTGCCGACACTGGCATCGCCGGTGTTCGATCCGTCCGCGCCGCTAGAGATCGAAGGCCTGATCCAGGTCCGGGCGATGGTTGTAGCCGCCGGCCACGTCGTCAGCCCCGTCGTCACGGAGACCTATGTGCAGCTCGCTCCCGGAATTGCCGATTTCAATTCTTCGATTCCCATCATGGTGCTCGACAATCTGGGGAATAATGACAATCCGTTTTTCCCGTTCAGCCAGATTGCCTTCGAAAACGCCTTTTGGGCGATCTACGAGCCGGACGGTGCCGACAACCGGGCCTCGCTGGCCCATGTTCCGGACTTACAGACACGCGTCGGCGCCCAGATCCGCGGCAACTCTTCCAATTCGTTTCCCAAGAAATCGTTTCGTCTCGAAGCCTGGGACCAGAACGATCAGGATAAAGCGGTATCCCCTCTAGGTCTGCCGCCCGACGCCGACTGGATCCTGAACGCGCGATTCGAGCGAGACCAGTCGTTGATGCAGAACGCGTTTATTTTCGCGCTCAGTAACGAAACGGATCTGTACGCGGTGCGGACGCGCTTCGTGGAACTATTTGTGAACTCCGACGGCGGCGAGCTGTCGGAAGACGATTATCTGGGCGTCTACACGTTCATGGAGAAGATCAAACGTGATCCCAATCGCGTGGACATCGAAAAACTCTCCAAGAATCATCTAACCGAACCCGAGATCACGGGCGGTTACATGCTCAATCTTGAAGCGGAACCACAGGCTGGGGAGCTATCATTCGAGGCCGGCGGCAGGTCGAGTAGATTTACGTGGGAGGAACCGAATGCAGAACAGATGCTGGACCCCGCCCGCCAGCCACAAGTTGATTACATCAAAAACTACCTTGATGACGTCGCGGCGTCGCTCACCAATCAGGATCCGCAAACAGGCTATGCCTCGCTCATTGATGTTGATAACTGGATAGATTACCACCTGCTTTCCACGCTCACCAAAAACTCCGATTCATTGGACCACAGCACGTACATGACCAAATCGGTTGGAGGCAAACTCAAACACGGTCCGATGTGGGATTACGACCGCGCGTTCGGATCGTTATCGGGTCCGCGATCCGATCGCAATGCTCCCCAAGGCTGGCATGGGCGCGACTTTACTATGGAGTGGTGGGTAACGCTGTTCGAGGACCCAGACTTCCGCCAGAAGTACGCCGACCGGTACCAGCAACTGCGCGAGAGTGTGTGGGCCGATAACAATATCAATCGAATCGTCGACAATCTGGCAGACGAGCTTACGCTGGAGGCCGGCGATCGCAATTTTGAGCGGTGGCCCATGGTCCTTGCCGGTGACCCCCCCAGCTGGATCGGCGAAGTGGAATTACTGCGCAACTGGTTGATCGACCGTTACGATTGGTGGGACAGCCAGTTCATCCCGAAACCGATTGCCGAGTTCGGCACGGCGGCGGCGGGTTCGGAAGAAGGGACGGGCCCGCTGACGACGATCACGCTGCGGCTTCCGCCCGGCGCGCCGGCGGGGTCCAA
>Ga0315534_1002587_pt1 | contig 12034 bp, 10 predicted proteins | sample SalMarSW160240MG_FD_203094 | JGI IMG/M metagenome (GOLD analysis project Ga0315534, IMG submission 203094) | Salt marsh sediment microbial communities from the Plum Island Ecosystem LTER, Massachusetts, United States - Salt Marsh Sediment SW1602-40 ... | reverse complement strand
GGTGCCGGAGGCCACGCCGGCGACGATCGGCGTCTCGAGCAGCTCGAGCTCGTCGTCCTCGACCCGTCGGGCGACCTCCGACGCCGGACCGTGGCCACGCACGTCCGTGAGGTAGAGCCGAGCGACACCGCCGAACTCCCGGACACCGACCGTGATGAGGGCAGCGACGGTCCGGTGCAGCCGTTGCGCCGGCTCCGGAGCGTCACCCACCTCCTCGCAGACACGTTCGATGTACCCGGGATGGAGGTCGGCCATCAAGCGCGCGAAGAGCGCGTCCTTGTCGGCGAACAAGCGGTAGAAGGTCCCGACCGGGGCGCCCGAGTCCGCGATGATCTCGTTGATCGAGACGCCGTAGCCCTTGCGCCCGAAGGTCACCAGCGCCGACTCGAGGATCCGCCGCTCCCACTCGGCTCGAGGCCGCCGGGGCGCGCTCCGAGCCCCGGCCGCGACGCGGGTTGCCATGTCGGAGAGTTTATTCCAAGATGTCGGCCGGACACGAGGAGGCCGCCCGTGGCACCCGCGCTCGAGCTCGCGGTCGTCGACGCGACCAGATGAAGAGATCCCGCTCCGGGGAGCCCGGCCAGCCGAGCGGCGCAGACCTCGCGGGCAACGCGGTGTGCCCGTTCGATCCGCGCACGCCTCCCGACGATCCTTGGGCGAGCTTGGCCGCGCTGCGGTCGAACGGCCCGACCGCCCACTTCCCCGACGCGGACCTGTACGCGACCCTCGGCTACGAGACAACGCGAGACGCGTTCGCCGCGCCGGAGCGCTTCTCCAGTCGGTACAACATCAAGCCCGACGGCGACTACTCGATCGTCTCCTCGGACCCGCCCGAGCACACGCGTCAGCGCAGGATCCTCAACCGGGTGCTCACGCCGCAGCGAGTCGCCCGGCTCGAGCCCCGGGTGCAGACGATCACCGACCGGATCGTCGACGACCTCCCCGATCGCGGCCCGGTCGACATCGTCGCGAACCTCGCCTTCCTGCTCCCGGTGACGGTGCTCGCGGAGCTCCTCGGCGTGCCCGATGCCGATCGCGCGCGGTTCAAGATGTGGTCCGACGAGCAGCTGAGCCAGAGCCTCGGTGCCGGCACGTCGTCGCTCGCGCAGGAGTTCAAGCACTGGGCGCTCGGGCAGATCGAGGAGCGCCGACGGGCCGGGGGGCCCGACGACGACCTCATCGGCCGCCTTGCTCTGACCGATGTCGACGGGGAGCGCTTGACCGCATGGGAGGCCGCGTCCACCCTCGTCCTCCTCGTCGTAGCCGGCCACGAGACCACGACCAACGCCATCGCCAGCACGGTACGTCTCCTCGTCGAGCAACCGGGCCTCGTCGAACGGCTGCGCGCCGACCGTGCACAGGTGTGCGCCTTCGTCGAAGAGTCCCTGCGGCTCGACCCGCCGGTGACCGCGCTCCCACGCAAGACCCGGGCGGCGGTGTCGATCGGCGACGCGACCATTCCCGAAGGAGAGATCGTGCTGTTGCACATGGGCGCGGCGAATCGGGATCCCGACTTCGTCCGGGAGCCCGACCGGTGCGTCCTCGACCGGGATCTGCCTGGTCCACACCTCGCGTTCGGATTCGGCATCCATCTCTGCCTCGGTGCCGCGCTGGCGCGTGCCGAGCTTCGCATCAGCGTCGAGACTCTCCTGAACCGGCTCACGGGGCTGCGCGCGGTCGAGGCGCAAGAGGTCCGCCAGACTCCCGCGTACATCTTCCGCGGGCCGCAGCGGTACCTCATCGACTACGACCACCGGGAGCCGCGCCGTGGCTGAGCAATGGGATCTCATCTCCGTCGACGACCACATCATCGAACCGCGTCACGTGTGGTCCGACCGACTCCCGAAGAAGTGGCGCGACCTGGGACCACACGTGGTCGAGGATGACGGCGAAGAGACGTGGGTGTTCGAGGACCGGCAGAAGAAGACGGTGGGTCTGTTCGCCATCGCGGGTCGCAAGGTCGAGGACTACCACAACGACCCGATCCGCTACGAAGACATGCTCCCCGGCTGCTACGACTCCGTCGCGCGAGTGCGCGACATGGACCGCGACGGCATCCGCGCCAGCCTCTGCTTCCCGACATTCCCGCGCACCTGTGGCCAGACGTTCCTCGAGGCCGACGACCGTGAGCTCGCGCTCCTCTGCGTGCGCGCGTACAACGACTTCATCCTCGAGGAGTGGTGTGGCCGCGCGCCCGGGCGCTTCATCCCGATGGTCATCGGACCGTTGTGGGACCCCACGATGTGCGCGGCGGAGATCGAGCGATGCGCAGCCGCGGGCGCGAAGGCCATCTCGTTCTCCGAGAACCCGGCGAAGCTGGGGCTGCCCTCGTTCCACTCCGACCACTGGGATCCGATGTGGCGCGCGTGCGAGGAGACGCAGACCGTCGTGTGCCTCCACATCGGGTCGTCGAGCGTCATCCCGACGACCGCCGACGACGCACCGTTCGCGGTCACCGTGGCACTCTCACCCATGAACGCGCAGTCGGCGCTCTCGGACCTGCTGTTGAGCCCCGTTCCTCGCGCCTACCCCGGCGTTCGCTTCGCCATGTCGGAGGGCGGCATCGGCTGGGTGCCGTTCGCGCTCGAGCACTGCGACTACGTCTGGGAGCGTCACCGATGGTCGGGCATCGACGCCGAGACACCGCCGTCGGAGATCTTCCGCCGCAGCTTCTGGGTCTGCTTCATCGACGAGCAGTTCGGTCTCGACGTCCGCCACGAGATCGGTGTCGACAAGATCATGTGGGAGTGCGACTACCCACATGCGGATACGAGCTGGCCGCACAGCCAGGACCGCATGACGAAGCTCCTCGCGGGAATGCCCGACGACGAGGCGCGCCTCGTCACGCACGCCAACGCCGAGATGCTGTTCGGGCTCGCCTCGCCCGACTGAACGCGTCAGGACCGGTGCTTGCGCCGTGCGAGCCGGCGGGTCGCCGCGGCTGTGTCGATCGCGCGGCGAAAGAGGAGCCCGAGCCTCGGGCTCAGCATGTCGAACCGGGGCGCAGCCGCGTACGACGTCGCGCCGAAGACCCGGCGCAGGGCCTCCCGGTCGGTTCCCGAGCCGATCGTGAGGCACAGGCACCCGATGCCCCCCTCCCGCGCCTCCAGAAGCGCCCGACGGGTGTCGGCCTCGCCGTACCCGCCTTCGTACCCGTGGTCGTAGGCGAAACCGTCCGACAGCACGACGAGCAGGCGGCGCGGAGTACCGGCCTTGGTCGTCAGCAAGCTCGTGGCATGCCGGATCGCCGCGCCCATGCGGGTGAAGGCACCGGGCTCGAGCGCGGACAGCCGGGCGAAGACGCGGCTGTCGAGTGGATCGTCGAACGTCTTCACCCGCACCACGTGCACCGAGCCGCGCCCGCGCGAGTGGAAGCCGAACGCCGCGACGCAGTCGCCGAGCGCACCGAGCGTGTCGATCAGCGCGCCCGCGGCCGCGCTCTGGTGCGCGTGCACCGTCGTACCGGCCTCGTCGCGCTCTCCTGCTGAGCCCGACACGTCGATGAGCACGAGCACTGACAGGTCGCGGCGACGGCGGCGCGGATCGACGTAGATGTCGAGCGGGACGGATCCGTGCCCAACGCGTCGGGCGACCTCGCGCTCGACGACCGCGTCGAGGTCGAGATCGAGGCCCTGCGGCTCCCGCCGGGTGGGCTCGAGCCCCACGCCGAGGCGTGCGAGGCGGCGCCGCAGGAGCTGGTCGTCGTGGCGCACCACCGGGTGGTGCGAGCCGCCCGCGGGCTCGATCTCGACGACGGTGCACCAACGCGGCCGGTACCGCCCTCGCCGCTCGTCCCACTCCGGGTAGAGCGCGACACCCGGCTGCGGGACGTCGGTGTCCTCCGACAGCGGTACCGTCAGCTGCGTCAACACCGCGTGCGAGCCGGCACTCGCGCCGGCTCGCGCCGCACCGATCGGGAGCTCGGCACCCGCGGGCCCGGTGCCTTCCACGCGCCCGAACCCGAAGACCTTCGCGATCAGACGCGCCACCGGGCCTTGGCCCGCGAGCGGCGACGAGAAGGCGTCAGCCATCGGACCGAGCTCCTGGCTCTCCTCGTCCTCGCCGAGCTCCGGCAACGTGGTGCCCGGCGCGCCGCGTGCGAGGTCGTGCGGTGTCGGCGTCGCGCCGACGTCGCGACCGGCGGCGGAGATCACGCGCGAGGGGTGCAGCGCCCCCACGCACGCCGGCGGCTCCGGCAGTGGCTCCCTGCCGAGCGCGCGCTGCAGCGACTCCTCGACGCCGGCCGAGCCGGCGACGTCGGCCCCGAGCTCGACCGCCGAGCCGCGTCCGAGCCCCGGCAGCGTGTCGGCGAGCGCAGCGGCCACGCGATGCGCCTCGAGGACCAGATAGCGGCGCGCGGCCCGCGGCCGGCCGATGAGGCGCCGCATCGCCGCGAGATCCAGGCTGCCGGCGGCCACGAGGGCGGCCTGGATGGCGAGCTCGCGGCACTGATCGGCGGCGCTGGCGCTGCGGACGTACACCCGGTGGCCATCGGTGTACGAGGGCTCGCCGGGGGCGAGGGCCACGGGAACGAGGGGGCGACCCGCGATCGCCGATGCCAGGAGCTCGTAGCGGCCGGGTCCCGGAGTCGTCGCGCTCGTGGTGGCCGTATCCGCACTCACGGGATCCATCATCGCGGCCGGACCGTGGTCATGCGGTGAAGCGAGACGATAGGGTCGCATCAGGTAGACGATTCCCCGGCACGTGAGGTGACCGTGACGCCGCTGCTCGAGCTCCGCGACGTCTCCGTGCACTTCGGCGGCTTGGCCGCACTCGACGGGGCCTCGCTGAGCGTGGAGGCAGGCACGCTCGTCGGGCTCATCGGTCCGAACGGAGCGGGCAAGACGACGTTGGTCGACGCGCTGACCGGGTTCGTCACCGTGTCCGCGGGCACCATGGACTTCGACGGTCGCCGTCTCACCCGCATCCCGCCGCACCGGCGCGCTCGCCGCGGTCTCGCCCGGACGTTCCAGTCGATCGAGCTGTTCGAAGACCTGACGGTCCACCAGAACGTCCTCGTGAGCGCGGAGCCGTCCCGGTGGTACTCGATCCTCACCGACATCTTCGTGCCACATGCACGACCCGAGAACGCCAGCGCCGACTGGGCGCTGGAGCTGGTGGGGCTCGGTGCCTACGGTGCGCGGATGCCGGGTGAGCTGTCCCAGGGGCAGCGCAAGCTCGTGGGCGTCGCACGCGCGCTCGCCGCCGAGCCCAAGCTCGTGCTCCTCGACGAGCCCGCCGCGGGCCTCGACACCGCCGAGAGCGAGCTGCTCGGCGGGCACCTGCGTGCGCTCCTCGACCACGGCATCACGGTGCTGCTCGTCGACCACGACATGAGCCTCGTGCTCGGTGTCAGCGACATGATCTGGGTGCTCGAGTTCGGACGTGTGATCGCTCGCGGAACGCCGACAGAGATCCAACGCGACGAGGCCGTCGTCACGGCGTATCTCGGCGAGCGGAGCACGGCCGGCGTCAACGGCTCCGGGGCGGGCACCACTCGATGACTCCTGAGAGGGTTCCCGAGTCGACGGTCGTGGCCTCGCCGCTGGTCGACGTGCGTGGGCTCGCCGCGGGCTACGACGGGATCCCCGTCGTGCGCGACCTCGACCTTCGGGTCGAGCCCGGTGAGGTCGTCGCGCTGCTCGGCCCGAACGGCGCCGGGAAGACGACGACGCTGCTGACGCTCTCGGGCATCCTGGCTCCCCTCGCCGGAGAGGCGATCGTGCTCGGAGCGCGCGTGTCGGGACGGCGGCCGCACCGCATCGCGCGCCGGGGCGTGGCGCACGTGCCGGAGGACCGGGCTCTGTTCTTCGGCCTGTCGTCGCAACAGAACCTCCGCCTCGGGAACCGTGACCGTCGCGGCGACATCGACGAGGCGATCGCGCACTTTCCGCAGCTGCGTGACCTCCTCGGCCGGCGCGCCGGACTGCTCTCCGGCGGCGAGCAGCAGATGCTCGCCCTCGCCCGCGCGCTCGTCAGCCGACCCAAGCTGTTGTTGGTCGACGAGCTGAGCATGGGCTTGGCACCGATCATCGTGGAGCAGCTGCTGCCCGTCCTACGCAACGTCGCCGATCGGACGGGGGCCGGCATCCTCCTCGTCGAGCAGCACGTGCACATGGCGTTGGAGATCGCAGATCGGGCCTACGTGCTGGTTCACGGGACGGTGGTGCACGAAGGACCCGCCGACGAGCTGGCCGGGAGCGCCGAGCTCCTCGAGAGCAGCTACCTCGGCGCGGCGACGGCCGACACGCCCGCGAGGAGACACCCGACACCCTGAGTGCGCAAGTCCGAGCAGGAGGAGACCATGGACGTACGGCGAGTCGTCACCGGACAGGAGAGTGGCGGGAAGTCGGTGTTCGTCAGCGACGAGCGCGTTGCCCCCACGACGCTGTCGCTGCTGCCGGGATGGGAGTTCCATCGCGTGTGGGGCGCCGACAGCGCCGTCGCGCTGCCGGCAGACGGCGCCGAGCCCGATGCACCGCGCTACTTCCCCCCGAGCGCCGGGTTTCGGTTTGCGGTCTTCACGGTCGGTCCGGGTGGGGAGCAGGTCCTCGGCGACATCGACATCGAGGCGGCGTTGGCCGAGCTCGACGAGAAGCTCCCCGGGATGGCCGAGGAGATGGAGCCCGACGACCCCGGCATGCACACGACCGACACCGTCGACTTCGACTTCGTGATCTCTGGAGAGGTGTTCCTGGAGCTCGACGACGGGGCCGAGGTGCACCTGCGCGCAGGGGACTGCGTCGTGCAGAACGGCACGCGGCATCGCTGGAACAACCGCAGCGACGAGCCCTGCACGATCGTGGTGACGCTCCTCGGGGCGACGCGGGGCGGCGCGAGTCGTTGACCGTCGTCGCGGCCTCCACTCGAACCGTCCCCGAGCGCGAACGGACGGGTGGAGGACCGACGAGCTCAGCGGAAGAAGAAGCTGTCGGTCGCGCGGACCACCGGTGCCGACACCACGCCCTCGGTTGCGGCCACGGGGTCCCCGTCACGGGTGAGCTCGACTCTCATGTCGAGGCAGATCCGGTCGTCGTCGAGCGAGAGGATCTTCACGCGTCCTTCCACATCGGTGAAGGTGTCACGCTCCTCGCTCCCGGTTGACTCCACCACAAGACCCAGCGGCGCGAAGGTGGTCGTCGTGTCGTAGCCGAGGTTGCCGTCCCGCACGGCGTCGCCCTCGGAGAACCCCTTGCGGCGCTTGGGGACGATCGTCACGACCGCGAGGGTGCCACCGGGCTCGGGCTCGATCTGCGCGAAGCCGAAGCTCTTCAGCTCCCGGCGGGGGATGCGGAAGTCCGCGAGGTACATCGAGTAGAGCGCGAGGTTCGTCGTCCTCGCCTTCTCCGTGAGCTCCTCGATCTCGTCGGGATCGCTGGTCGTGCCGCCCTTGGGGTCGGGGACGATCGGAACCCGGCGAGCCAGGGCGTGGGTGACCTCGAACTCGGCCCCACCCGCGGCGACAGCGGCGGCCTTCTCGATGCGCATCGTGACGGGCGGCCCCGCACACGCGTCGCCGCCCGCGGCCGCCGGGGTGGCTCCGAGCACCACACCACCGAGCGCGAGGGCCAGCGCGAGCGTGCCGGCGAACACGGGGCGTCGGGCGATGGCCGGTCGGCCCCGGGCTCAGGTCGTGGTGGGGCGGCGGTACATGAGCACGCCGAGGACGAGGATCCACAGGAGCCAGAGCAAGAAGGTGACGTAGCCCGCGACCTCGAACTCGGACCGCCCGCTGACCGTGCTCACCGACGCGACGTACCAGCCGAGGGTGACGGCTGCGCCGAGCACGCTCGACCAAAGCGGGAACACGCGTGTGCGCAGGGCGATCACCGTGGTCGCGCCGGTGAGGATCGCGAGCGCGAAGCCGCCCGCGGCCTGAAGGCCCAGGGACAGGTCGTAGAAGGCCCGCGTCTGCTCGGGCCCGAGCGCTCCGACCCGCGATGCCTGCATGCCGAGGATCGCCACTCCGGTCAGGAACAGGGCTCCCGAGATGAACAGGCCACCGGCGGCAGCAACCGTCAGGCGGGGAACGTCACCTTCTGCGTGACGCAGGGTGCGCCACAGGCTCGCGAACCACAGCAGCGCGGGTCCGATGGCGAGCCCCGAGAGCAGCACACCGATCTTGATCTCGTCGCTGTGATCTTCCAGGAACTGCGCCACCTTGATCCCGGGATCGCCCAGCTCGGGCGGTGTCCCCGCGATGAAGCCTCCGACGAGCGTGAGGATCGCGAAGAGCACCGCGCCCACGAGCGCACCCAGGCGGTCCCACCGTGCGTCGTCCATGTCGTCCCCCCTCCACGTCTCCGTGCCGGACCGAGCGTAGACGGCGCCTGCGGATCCCGCAGGAGGACGCCACCGCAACGGGCTCGAGGCGCGTGCACCTCGCCCGAGGTCCTCGCCTTGCGTGCTCTCGGTGGCGTCAGCCGGAGTCGCCTGACGGGCTGTCCGCAACGACGGCCAAGGCCGCAGCCACCGACTCGGTCGCCGGTCCGGTCGTCGTGATCGTGCGCGCCGAGGGCCAGCGCTCGAACGACGCGCGCATCGCGATCGCAACCTCGCCAGTCGCGTCGGAGACGTCCACTCCCTCGGCAGCACGCTCGGTCACGCGGGCAATCGCGACCTCGGGCGGCGCGTCGCAGCACAGCTCGACGAGATCGCTCGTCGTGTCGCGCGCCACGTCACCGGCGGCGCGCCGTTGCTCGGCGGAGGACCACGATGCGTCGAGGATCACGGACTCGCCGTGCTCCAGGGCACGTCGTGCTCGCTCGAGGAGCGCTCCGTAGGTCGCACGCGTCGTCTCGGCGTCGTAGATGCCGGTGCCGACCTCGGATGCGGCTCGCGCGTCGCGGCCGACCCCAGTGATCTCCTTGCGCACCTCGTCGGACCGCAGCACGGCCCAGCCCAGCCGGTCGCCGAGCCCGAGCGCGAGGGTCGACTTGCCGGCGCCGGGGGCCCCGCCCACCAGCACGAGCTGGACGCAGGCCGATCGGAGGTGCCCCTGAGCGAGGGCGAGCAGGGAGCGTGCCTCGTCGCGCGCGGTGGCATCGCCCTGCCGGAAGCGCGTGCAGGCGACCTTGCAGCGGATGAGCGCGCGGAAGCCGATGTAGTAGTCGGCCAGCGTGTCCGGATGGTCGTCGTGGGCGAGCTCGCGGTAGGCGTCGAGGAGCCGGCCGGCAAGCTGCGGTGCGCCGACGTGCTCGAGGTCCATCACCAAGAACGCGATGTCGGCGAGGACGTCGCCGTGCCGAAGGCGATCGTCGAACTCGATGCAGTCGAGGATGCGGGGACCGTCCGCCAGGCAGAAGACGTCGTCGGCGAGGAGGTCGCCGTGACCGTCACGCACGTGTCCGTCGGCGACCCGCGCCTCGAGCAGTGGCGAACGACCGGCGAGGTAGCGATCGACGAGACCGGCGACCTCCTCGACGACGACGGCATCGAGCACACCGCCCGAGAGCGCGCGAAGCTCCTCGAGGTCTCGCTCGATCTTCCCCCGAACCACGTGGGGTCGACCGGCCGCGGCGATCTCGGGCGACATCGCCGCATCGGCATGGAACGCCGCGAGGGTGCGCGCGATCGAGTGGATGTCGTCGTCGGTCACCGCGGCCGAGCGCGCCAGCGCGCTGAGTCGACGATCCGCCGGCAGTCGACGCATCACCACGAGGTGATCGCACACGTTGCCATCCGGCCCGGTGACGTCCGCCACCCCCAGGTAGACGTCGGGCGCCAGGCGCCGATTCAGCTCGACCTCCCGGTGCGTCGCCGCCTCGCGCGCCTCGCGGGTCGAGAAGTCGAGGAAGCCCAGATCGACCGGCTTCTTCAGCTTGTAGGCCCGGTCACCGAGGAAGACCACCCATGCCGAGTGCGTCTCGACGACGTCGGCCGCAGGCTCAGCACCCATCGCCAGGCCCGGTGGGAACGCGTCGCTGCTCGACATCTCAGGTCCGTACCCCGGCGACGAACCGCGCCGGGATGTCGGTCAGGTCGTGACGGTCACGTCGTCGACATGCTCGGCTGCGGTTGCGATCCATGGCGCGGCAGATCCTCGCGCAGTGCGCGGATCGCGTCGGCGATGAGCCGGCCGAACTGTGTCTAGCCGGTGAACCGAGGAGCGATGACGAGCGGGCGCTCGCCTTGCGGGCCTGATGCGCGCCGTCCTCAGCCGCGCGGCTGCGTGCGGAATCGACGGTCGAGCTACGTAGCGTCTTATCGTCGGCGAGACTGCGCCGCCGACCGGCGAGACCCCGATCACCGGAAAGGAAGCACCGCGATGGAGACGCTGAAGCTCGAGGACGGGCGGGATCTGGCCTACGACGTCTACGGCGACCCCGACGGGACACCCGTCGTCTTCAACCACGGGTTCTCGGACTCGCGCCTGATCCGAAACCCCGACGAGGCCCTCACGAAGTCGCTCGGCGTACGGGTCATCGCGGCCGACCAGCCCGGGGTGGGCGGATCCACACCGAAGAAGGGCCGCAGGATGGTCGACTGGGGCGTCGACATGGAGCAGCTCGCCGATCACCTCGGGCTGGAGCGCTTCGCCGTCGCCGGCCACTCAGGCGGGAGCCCCCACGCGCTCTCGATCCCGTACCGCATGCCCGATCGCGTCACGGCGCTGGCGCTGGCGTCACCGGTGGCACCCCTCGACGAGCAGGGCATGGCGAAGCTGCTCGTCAACAAGGACCTGAAGCTCATCGCGAAGCTCCACCGCCTGCACCACGTCATCAAGTGGGCGTCGAACTCCGCCGCCAAGAAGGCGATGAAGGACATCCCCGCTTTCGTCGAGCAGACGGCCAAGGACGACGCGTCCGACCGCGACACCTTCCTCGGCGACCCGGCCCAGCGGGAGATGTTCGAGGCGTCGTTCGCCGCGGGCATGGCCCAGGGCGGCGAGGGCATGTACGAGATGACCATGGCCCTCTGGGGATGGGGCTTCGCGCCCGAGGACATCACGGTGCACGTCGAGCTGTTCTACGGCGATGCCGACGACATCATCGACCCGCGAATGCCCCAGCACGTGGCGGAGCGCCTGCCCGACTGCACGACGCACGTGTGGCCGGATGCAGGGCACTACGGGTTCGTCGACCGGGAGCGCTGGACCCAGTTCTTCGGCGCACTGGCAGGACCATGAGGGTCGCCGACCGGTCGCTCGTCCGCAAGGAGCACCCGGACGGGATCAGCCAGGTCACGCCGGCGTGGATCAAGAGCCTCGAGACAGCCACCATCGGCATCCTCCGGCAGCGTGTCGCGACCGCCGCTTCCGGCGCAGCCCTCGCGAGGCCTTGTCCCACAACGGTTCGCGGCGTGCGCCTGACCCGTGAGAATCCTCGCTCGTCGGCCCCGAGGCCGCTAACTTGTTCGTGCGTCGTGCAGTCAGGGCGGCGCGCGACTTTGCGATCATCGCACCCCGCACGGCGCGGGGATTGGAAGGCAGGTGCTCGTGCACGCGGCTTTCGGTAGGCGGGCTCTTCGCACTCTCCTCTTCAGCATTGTGCTCCTGACCGCGTCTGCGGTCATGGTCGTGCCCGGCGGCACCCAGGCCACGCCCGGGCCGGATCTCGGCACCGCAGACCCGTTCGTGATCCTGTCGACGGCAGGGATCACCAACGTGCCGACGTCGGCGATCACGGGCGAGATCGGTGTGAGCCCGGCAACCGGCGCCAGCATCACCGGGATCACGTGCGTACCCCCAGAGGTGACCGGCACGATCTACACCGTCAATGCGGCTGGTCCCGTGTGCCGGGTCGTCGATCCCGTGCTGCTCGGGGACGCGATCGTCGACCTCGAAGCGGCGCGCGGCGACGCGGCCCTGCGGACATCCGACGCCACCCTCGCCCCAGGGCTCGGTGGCACCACCGTGTTCCCCGGCGTCTACGACTCCTCCGACACCACGTTCTCGATCGCCAACGGTACGACCCTGACTCTCGACGCCCAGGGCGACCCCGACGCGGTGTTCATCTTCCAGTCGCCGGCTGTCCAGGACGGCGCCCTCACGGTCAATTCCGGCGCCGAGGTCGTCCTCACGGGCGGCGCCCAG
>Ga0315534_1002586_pt1 | contig 12045 bp, 17 predicted proteins | sample SalMarSW160240MG_FD_203094 | JGI IMG/M metagenome (GOLD analysis project Ga0315534, IMG submission 203094) | Salt marsh sediment microbial communities from the Plum Island Ecosystem LTER, Massachusetts, United States - Salt Marsh Sediment SW1602-40 ... | reverse complement strand
GTGAGTTCGGCCATCAGATGCAATTCTATTTAACGGGCGCAGCGATCAACGTGAAAAGGCTAATACGGGCGATAACTAGAGGAGTAGATATCTCGAACAAAGCTGCACTAGCCTGTAAAACATAGAAAAAATAGCGAGGGATATTCCGGAAGGAGACGGAAAGAGAGCGAACAAGAAAAAGGGCGATGGACACCAGCTTAGAAATCACCTGGTGTATGCACAGTCGGTTCCCCCAGGACCCTATTATTCAATGCAACCAGGACGTCTTCCTTCACCTGTTCCCGGGCTTCTCGCCTCTCCTCCCCACCGGCCAGAAGCTCGTCGTACAAGGTCTCAGTGTGCCGAACATGGGCTGTAACGGTCAGCCGTATTGCCTCCTCATCAAGACTTTTTCCTGCCGCCGAACGACCAATCCGGCCACTGTATTTGCTACAAGCATGCTCGGCTATCGCCCTCTCCCGTCCTGTAGGACAGCCGGGGAAAAGCTCTCGCATGCGCAGGGCAAAACGCGCTACATACTCGCGGTCCAGCTGCACCCGCCGCTCCGCCTCCCGTTCTCTCCGGCGGGTCCTCACTTCGTCGTCGGCCAGGCATTCCGCTTCAGCTCGTTCTATAGCCCGTTCTTCCACCAGCAGCCCTTGCCGCTCATATCGCTTTCGAGCCAGGCTCCACGGCCGAGAGCCTCCCCGCACTCGCAGCAAGAGGAATCCCTATCGCCGGTTGAAATAAATACCTTCAGATCTTCGGTCTGTTTCATCCGTTCCCAAAAAGCTTACCATACCGATCCGTCGATCGTATATCAAAACAGCTGCTACCTCTCGATAAGCGAGAACACGCCCCCTACTGCCGGCTCCTGGGAGGGTGGGGATGAGAGAAGACAAGCAATCCGGATAAATTCCCCACCATGAAGAGAGAATATAGTGCCATCACTGTTGCCGCCCTTCTCCCTTCCCTGACCGATCTGTTGCTTTTTCCTCCGGATGTCGTGTTTTACGCTCTCGCCTCTTCTTGTAATCCGCGCCCAGATTAATCGTTGGCAATTTTCGGATAACTTTTTTTCTTTGCCAACGGACGAACATTTGCGCATTTTTCCAGAGACCAGAATTCGCACATTGGCGAAAGTGAAGGACGCCTAACGGAACATTCGGGGACTTTGAGACAAAAAAGCACGGCTTTTTCGCAAAGCCAAGTCGGCCTTAGGCAACGTTGGAATCTTTTTTGGTGGCGTGCAGCGTATAGATCCAAGAGACGCCGGATCAATTTCTGGTATTGGGTGTGATGCTTCTTCGCCTCACATTTTAGAAATTCAACGCTTCATCTGTTCAATCCAAGAGTCAATCGGCAAAGCTGACATTCCCGTCTTACGCCGTGGGCACCGCCCCAGAGATCCCGAAAAAACACAGATCCATTATCGATCTAGGTAGTATAGAATATAGGCATGATGAAAAAAAGAAAAGAAACCGGTTGTACAATAAACGGGGGGACTGGCTCGTCTATACCTGTAGTATGGAGGCAGTGTTAGTGCAGCGCCTGGAGAAGGTGTACAGAAGCGAGCGGAATTCTCTCCTCGGTTTCATCCGTTCCCGAACCGGAAGCCTGGAGGAGGCGGAAGACCTGCTGCAGGATGTGTTCTTCCAGGCAATCCGCGCCGCCAGCGTCACAGAGCCGATCGAGAACGTCGTGGGCTGGCTGTATACAATCGCCAGAAACAAGATCATCGATCGCTACCGCAGGAGGAAGAACGACGTAAGTCTGCAGCAGGAGAGAGAAGACATCACGCTGGAGGAATTGCTTGCCGACAGCGGCATCAACATCGAGAAGGAGTTCATCCGGCGCGCAGTCATGGACGCGCTGATCGAGGCGCTCGAGGAGCTTCCGCCGGAGCAGCGGGATGCCTTCATCCAACAGGCGATCGAAGGCAAGACCTTTAGGGAGATCTCTGAACAAAGCGGAGTCCCCCTGAACACCCTGATCGCTCGAAAACGCTACGCAGTGCAGTTTTTGCGCAAACGCCTGCACGATCTCAAGGAGATGGTCGATGAGCTGGCTTAGAGATTACGATGCGACAAGGCCGGGAACGCCTAGAGCCGAGAGAGCTGGATTCCCGCAAAAACGAAGAACTTACACCCGAACAACATGGGGAATCACCCCTTAGGAGGTAATCAGATGTTTCGTAGTATGAGAAGACCGTTTCTACGCGTCAGTATGATAATCGGTGGCGTGGTTCTGGCAGCCGCTTTGGCCCTTCTGTTCGGACTCCTGGTCATGGTGCTCTGGAACTGGATCATGCCGGAAGTCTTCGGATTGAAACCGCTGACCTACTGGCAGAGCTGGGGAATCGTACTTCTGGCTCACATCCTGTTCAAGGCCGGAGGGCCCAGGGACCATGATCATCATAGAACCCGGGACGAGGAGTGGAAGGATCGATTCCGGGATCGATTCAAAACGCGATTCTGGGTCGGGGAGAAGCCCGAGAAACCGGAAACTCCTGCGGAGGAGCCACACAAGCCGGAGGAACCGCAGGAGACCTGAGGGTCCGCTTCCGTGGTTCCATAACTTCGAACAGCCCGTTTCCCCTGCGGAAACGGGCTTTTTTCCGTGAACACAAGACCTAAAAACCCATCTCTTTACGAAACTCACTATCCTGTTCATTGGAGTCGATCGGTTGGTAGCCAACAAGAGAGGGGTGACAGATCTGTTCGTTTCAGTTGTTTCAACAGTAGACAGGTATCACTGAGGAAACGAAGATCGAGACGGAAATTGAAATCATTGATTGATAAATAAAATTATGGACGGCCTTAATTACACTTATTAATTTTTAATTACCGATTCATAACAATTTTTGAGGGGGAAGCAATGGCAACACAAGAGGAAAAGATCGAACGCGCTCGAAAGATCGCGATGAAGAAGATGGACTTCATCCGCCATTTTCTGATCTACGCAGTGGTCATGGTGGTGCTGGCCATCATCAACAACACGACCTGGTCCGGGTACCAATGGTGGCTCTGGCCGGCGTTGGGCTGGGGTATAGGTATCGTGGCTCACTTTGTAAGCGCCTTTATCTACCAGGGCGGCAGCCTGGAGAAGCGTTTGATGCAGCGGGAATTGGAGAAGATGGAAGATGAGGAGTAGAAAAACCTGGGTCGATATCCTCGGTCCCGTCTTCGGCATCCTGACCGCAGCTCTATCCGTTTACGCCCTGGTTTATCTGCTCTGGATCGAGCCTTTCTATCGCGGCGACAGCTACCGTTCCTTCGAGGGAGCGGGTCGGGATTTTACGGCCGGGCCGGGCTGGGAGAGCCAGGAAGTTACAGAGAGGTTCGAAGGCAGCTTTCGCGAGCTGGAAATCCGTAATGTCGCAGGCCCGATTGTTGTCGAGGGCTGGAACCAGGACTACGTGCAGGTACGCTATGTCAAGAAGGCCCGTACAGCCCGATACCTCGAGGAGTTCGAAATCGAAATCGAACCCCGGGGATCGCGCCTGAGTATTCACCCGATCTACCGGAACATGCCAAGATCTCCCTTCGGTTCGGTGTCTTTCGACGTAAAAGTGCCCTCCTCCATCAAGGAGATTCGAGCGAACAACATCTCCGGAATCATCAATATCGGGAACATGGGCGCCGGGATCGAACAGACCCTGGAGACCGTTTCGGGCCGAATCGATACCGAGCGAAGCGGCAACCTGAAAGCCAAATCCATCAGCGGGTCGATCCACTTCGCCTCCTCGGGAAAAACTCTGGACATCAACTCCACCTCGGGAAGGATTCATGGGGAGATCCTGGGTTTGGATCCGGGTGGATCTGTGGAGATCGGCACGATCTCGGGAGCGGTGGAGCTGGAGGTGTTCTCAGGTTTTGACGCCGATATGCGGCTGCAGTCGGTAAGCGGATCTATCTCATGTGATTTTCCCGTTCAGATCATCGAACAGAAGAGAAACAAACTGGAGGGGACCGTGGGAGACGGTACGGTTCCCTTCGAGGTAAAGACGGTCAGCGGCAGAATATCGTTGAGCCGCTGAGGGCTCGTTTACACCATCCACGAACAACCCTGCAAAACCGGTGGGAGAGGGATTTCCTGCCGGTTTTTGTTCTTCCCGGCCGAAAATAGGGTAAGACCCATGACCAAGGAAGCGCAGACGATCTCCGTATCCACAACAGGACCCGTGACGGTCGAATCTCTGACCAGAGATCTAAGGGCTCTGGGGGTTCGTCCCGGGATGGTTCTGATTGTTCACTCCTCACTGAGTGCATTGGGCTGGGTTTGCGGAGGGCCGGTCGCGGTCATTCTGGCCCTGCAGAAGGTGCTGCGCAGCTACGGAACACTGATCATGCCAACCCACTCGGGAGATCTCTCGGACCCCTCTTTGTGGGAGAATCCGCCGGTTCCCAAATCTTGGTGGGACACGATCCGCAGAACCATGCCGGCCTACGATCCGGAGCTGACTCCGACCCGGGGCATGGGGGTGGTGGCGGAATGTTTCCGCAAGCTCGATTCCGTCATGCGCAGCGCCCATCCCCAGGTCTCCTTCGCCGCCTGGGGAGAACAGGCTCTGAAGATCGTGCAGGATCACAGCCTGGAGTTCGGCCTGGGCGAAGGATCCCCTTTGGCCCGGGTCTACGAACTGGATGGCCGGGTGCTGCTTGTGGGCGTGGATCACAGCAGCAACACGTCCATGCATCTGGGTGAGGACCGTGCCAACTTCCACGGCAAGCGCATCGTTGCCACCGGCGCACCGGTGAGGATCGGGGCTCATCGCCGTTGGAAGCGCTTCAAAGACATCAACTACCACAGCGACGACTTCGAACGTCTGGGACGAGATTTCGAAAGGGAATGTAAAGACCAGATTCGCAAGGGCAGAGTCGGCTACGCCAGGGCTCAGCTGTTTCCTCAGCGTCTCTGCGTGGATTTTGCCGAGAAGTGGTTGGAGCGCAACCGGCGTTAGCGACTAAGCCCCCCGGGGGTGGGTACACCGCCCGAGGGCGCCCCGCCCGGAACCACTCCCACCCGGGGCGCAGCTAGTGATCGCAGGTGTTGTCCCCGGTCTCCAGATTCCCCTTCAGGTAGCTGTCCACCACGAAATCGGGAGTCTCACTGGGTGCGCCGCAGATCACCTCGATACCCGCCTCTTCGAAGATCATCTTCGCCCTCTGACCCATGCCTCCGGCGATGACCACGCTCACGCCTCTCTCTTTGAGCCACCGGGGCAACAGACCGGGTTCATGGGGCGGAGGCGTGACATCTTCTCGGGCCTGGATCGATTGATCCTCAATATCGAACAGCGAGAACTGCTCGCTGTGTCCAAAGTGCTGCGAAAGCCTGCCGCCTTGAATAGGCATCGCAATTTTCATTCTTTCATCCCTCCGTGAATCAATTTGTCGATTATACCGCTGAAATCCTCTTTTCCTTTATCATCCTGGAGAACGTAGGGTGATCCCTGATCCGTAGAAACTACGATCTCGGGGCGGATCGGGATTCTACCGAGGAAGGGAACACCCATCTCCCGGGCAGTGCGCTCACCACCGCCTGAGGAAAACAGATCGATCTTCTCGCCGCAATGCGGGCAGATCAACCCGCTCATGTTTTCCAGAATACCGACAACCGGCATGTTGACCTGCCGGCAGAAGGTGATGGATTTTCGGATATCCAGGAGCGAGATCTCCTGGGGCGTGGTGACGATGATTCCCCGAGCGCCCTGCATGACCTGGGCGACGGTCAGTGGTTCATCCCCGGTTCCGGGAGGAGAGTCGATGAACAGGTAGTCCAACTCTCCCCACAGCACATCGGAAATGAACTGTTTGATGGCGCCGATCTTTAACGGGCCTCGCCAGATGACGGCCATATCCCGATCCTCCAGCAGGGCAGCCATAGACACGACCTTCATCCGCTCCCCGTAGGGGATCGGTAGAAGGTGCTGCCCGCTCATCTTCACAGGTTCGCCCTCCAATCCGAGCATCTTCACGGTGCTTGGGCCGTGCAGGTCCACATCCATCAAACCGACGGAGAAGCCCTTATCTGCCAGCGCGACTGCCAGGTTTACGGCAACCGTGCTCTTGCCCACTCCCCCCTTTCCGCTCATGACCAGAAATTTATGTTTGATCCGGGACAAGTGCTCGGCGATTCGCCTGTCCTGCTCCTGGCGCTCCTTCTCCTGATTTCTCGTATGAGTATCTGACATCTATCTTTTCCTTCCCGCGACACTGTAATCTCCGATTATCCTTTCAAGCGAGATTGCGATGTCTTCTATACCTATGTTATCGTTCATAAGATCGCAATCTCCGATTATCCAGTCAAGGGAGATTGCGATGTCTTCCATGCCCATGTTAATGTTCATAATATAACAAATCTCTTGACAAATGAGAATATGCTCATTATATTTTTAATGAGAATATTCTCAAAAAAGGAACGGGTTTATGGCCAAACCCAAGAAGGACAGACGAGTCCAGTATCCTCCGTCGGTAGTCTACTTCAAGCCCCAGGGTATCCCAATGGTTCAGCTTGAGCAAGAGACGCTTACTGTAGACGAGTACGAGGCGATCCGGCTGGTGGACAAAGACGGACTGGATCAAGAGCAGGCGGCAAAACGCATGGGTATTTCCCGGCCCACCTGCGCTCGCATCTTGGAGAGCGCCCACAAAAAGGTGGCGGAAGCTCTCACCGAGGGCAAGGCGATTCGAATCGAAGGCGGAAACGTGGTACTCAAGCAAAACCGCTATCGATGTTTGAGCTGCGGTGCCCTCTGGGAAGGAGAACTCTCCACTGAGACAGCGAAAGAACAACCCGCTCTCTCCTGCCCGAAATGCCAGAGCGATCAAGTCATTGACTTCGCTCGCCAGGCGGGCTGGCAGCCGGGCGGTGCGTGGGGAAGAGGCTTGGGCGGGCCGGGACGAGGTCGGCGCGGAGGAGGCGGAGGACGCTGGAGCTCTTGAGTCTGTCACCGATGTCAGGAGGTTCGCTATGCCACGAGGAGATAGATCAGGTCCCATGGGGATGGGCCCCGGGACGGGACGAGCAGCCGGTTACTGCACGGGGTATCCGGTCGCAGGTTTCGCAAATCCTCTACCCGGCAGAGGCGCATTCGGCCGCGGAGGCGGCCAGGGCGGTGGCCAGGGCGGAAGAGGCCACCGAAACTGGTACTACGCCACCGGTTTGACAGGCTGGCAACGGGCCGCCCGCGGTTGGTACCCGGCGCAGGCCGGCACAGTACCTTGTCCATATCCAGCCCCCTACACCCAGATGGCTCCGCAAGAGGAAGCTAAAATGATTCAAGACCAAATCGAGACACTGGAAGAGAACATCAGGGTGGCCCAGGAACGTCTTGGGGAACTGGAAACCAATCAAGATTGATTCATAATCGAGAGTTCCGGGGAGATCCTTTCCTGGATTCTTGGGAAAAACACAAGGAGTAACAATGAAAATAGCAATCAGTTCCAACGGAACCGATCAGAGTGCCCAGGTGGATCCTCGCTTCGGCCGCTGTCAATATTTCATCATCATCGATACCGAAAGCGGTGAGACCGAAGCCGTGGCCAATGCAGCCCAATCCGCCGGCGGCGGGGCGGGAATCCAGGCAGCCCAAACAGTTGCCGACCATGGGGCGGAAACGGTACTCACCGGCAATGTCGGCCCCAACGCCCATCGTGCGCTTCAGGCTGCAGATATTACGGTCATCACCGGGGTAAGCGGCACAGTTTCCGATGCACTGCAGGCCTTCCGCGACGACAAATACAAAGCAACGGAAAGCCCGAACGTTCAATCCCACTTCGGCATGTCCGGACCTCGGAAGGAGTAGTGTATGCCAGCAGGAGATGGAATGGGTTCCCGAAAGGGAGTCGGACGTGGGTCCGGAGGCTCTGACGGCCAGGGGCGAGGTCGAGGCGGGGGCCGGGGTGCAGGACCAGGGGGCGAATGCCTCTGTCCTCAGTGTGGCGCTACGATCCCGCACCAGCCCGGTACGCCCTGCAGCGCTTTGTCCTGTTCGAAGTGCGGCTCGCCCATGGTCCGAGCCTAGACGAACTTTGAGCAAGCACATAACAGACTCACACTTGCGCAACTGGAAGCAGCAATGAAGATCACCATCGCGAGCGGCAAGGGCGGCACCGGTAAGACAACCCTTGCCGTGAACCTGGCCTGGACCCTGGCTCAGGCGGGCAGAACAGTAGCCCTTCTGGACTGCGACGTGGAGGAGCCGAACGACCATCTCTTTCTCGATCCAGAGTTCACACATTCCGGATCGGTGACCGTGCTCAAACCGGTCCTGAATCAGGACAGATGTACGGGATGCGGCCGCTGTGCAGAAGTCTGCGCCTTCAACGCGATCGCGGTCATCAAAGGCAAGGTCCTGGTCTTTCCCGAGCTCTGCCACGCCTGCGGAGCCTGCAGCCTGCTCTGTCCGGAACAGGCCCTGCGGGAAGAGCCGTTTGCCATCGGCATCGTGGAATCCGGTACCGTCGGCGCTACTGTCGAAGGAACCTCCGGTGAGACTCCATTTTTCTTCTCCCATGGGATTCTAAACGTCGGAGAATCGATTGCCCCAAAGGTCATACAGGCGGTGAAGAACGGGGCAATCCGGGAAGAATCTCAAAACGAGGGACGGATCACTTTGATCGACGCTTCTCCAGGCACCGCATGTCCGGTGGTGCAGAGTCTGAAAGACAGCGACGCCTGTATCCTGGTCACCGAAGCCACACCCTTCGGTCTCCACGATCTGAAGCTGGCTCTATCCTTGAGTCTTCAGATGGGCATACCCACGGGGATCGTGATCAACCGCAGTAGTGGTGATGACTCCCTGATCGACTCCTACGCCGATGCTGTCTCGGTTCCCGTGATCGGCCGGATCCCGTTTCGCAGACTATATGCTGAACGCTATTCCCGAGGCGAAATCCTGGCCCGGGGCGAGCCGGAGCTCCAGAAACAACTAGTCGAGATCTTCGAGCGGATCGTAGCGCTGTCCGCGGAACCTGTTCCTCCGGCGCCGGAGAATTTCATCCACCCGGATTCAACAGACCAGGCCTCAGCCGGTGAAAAGCCCCGAACGGCTAAAACCCGCGGGCCGGCAAGCCATACTTTCGCAACCGAATCCGGCAACGACAAACCGACTCGCGAGATTGGAATCATCAGCGGCAAGGGGGGCACAGGGAAAACCACGGTGGCCGCCAGTCTGGCGGTTTTGGCGAAACAGGCAATTCGTTCTGACCCGGCGGATACGAAGCCGACGACTGTATTCGCTGACACGGATGTGGACGCTCCGGATCTCCACCTGCTTCTCAAACCTTCTGTCTTGGAAAGCCACGCCTTTACCGGCGGGAAAATCTATCAAATCGATGAGGATGCCTGCAGCGGTTGCGGCGACTGCGCCAGGGCCTGTCATTTCCAGGCGATTCATACGGCACGGGAAGGACGAAACAACGGGCCCCGCTTCCGCATCGAGCCGCTGGACTGCGAGGGTTGCGGTCTGTGCTTCCACTTATGTCCGGTTGAAGCGATCAGCTCCCAAGACAACGTAAACGGTACCTGGTTCGTCTCCCGTAGCCTGTACGGCCCGATGGCTCACGCACGTCTGGGCATCGGAGAGGAGAACTCGGGGAAGCTGGTCACGGAGGTGCGAAACCGAGCTGCGGATTTGGCGGCAGAGAGCGGGGCTCAGCATATCCTGAGCGACGGTCCCCCTGGAGTGGGCTGCCCGGTGATTTCCGCAATCACGGGACTCGACCTGGTTCTGATTGTCACCGAACCCACTGTATCCGGGGCCCACGACTTGCGACGGATCCTAGAACTGTCCAAGCACTTCGGAATCCCGGCAAAGGTCATCATCAATAAAGCCGACCTCAATCCCGATCAGTGCAGCACCATAGAGGCCCTGGCGAATCAGGGAGGCGCTCCCTGCATCGGGAAGATTCCTTTCGATCCCCAGGTTCATGAAGCGCTCATGCAGGCCATCCCCGTGGTGGATTTCGGAGACAGCCCGGCGGCCCGGGGGATTCGCAGGATTTGGAGCATCCTCCAAGCAGAACTCTGAAATACAGCCCTCGCTACCCTTAAAACTGGCCATATAGATAGTGAAATTATTATATTGTGGGTCAGGAGGGTATATGAGCTCCTTGGATATAATGAAATGCACAGCCTGCCGGGGCGGGGAGCAGCCGCTGTCCCGCGCGGAGATAGAGGATTACCTTCCTCAGGTTCCCGAATGGAAATTGGAGCGGCAGAACGGCTCCTACCGTATCGAACGTAGTTTTCGTTTTCCCGATTTTGCTACGGCTCTGGAGTTCACAAATAAAATCGGTGAGCTGGCCGAAAAAGAAGGCCACCATCCTTCCGTTCTCACCGAATGGGGCCGGGTAACCGTGAGCTGGTGGACCCATAAAATCAGGGGACTGCATCGCAACGACTTCATCATGGCGGCCAAGAGCGCGAAGGCGTACCGGGATCTGTAGTTGGCAGAGCAGCGGTAGTGAAGAAATCCAGCGGGAGGCGTATATCTCTGGCCGGCATACTTCTCATGCTTCTGGTTGCATCCCTTGCCCACAGCGGGGAGGATCACGGCGGGTCAGAGGCTTTAAACGACAACACCTTTAATCCGGATTTGAACTTCGCCCAGGTAACCTATGTGAGGGCAACCGAGGTGTCAGCAGGGGTTTGGCGATTCGATGTAACGGTTCGGCACAAGGATCAGGGCTGGGACCACTACGCCGACGCCTGGCAGGTGATCGATCCGTGCAACGGGGAGGTTCTGGGAGAGAGGATCCTGGCCCATCCCCATGACAACGAACAGCCCTTCACCAGGAGCCAGAGCGGGATCGCCATCCCGGCGGGTCTCAACCGCGTCCTGGTCCGGGCCAAATGCAGTGTCCATGGATTTGGAGGGCGGGAAATTCTGGTAGATCTGTCCCATGAAGAGGCAGAGGACTACCAGGTGCAAATCCGTAGGTAATCGTTTCGAAAATCCCCGGTCAGCGCGTCGCAACCACCTGGTACTCCTTGCCGACGATGTAGTCGGCACGGCTCTTGTGAGCCGAAATGATCCGGTGTTCGATCTCCAGCACTTTCTCCAGGAAGTCATCCTGGGCTTCCCGGGCCCGTTCCAGCCGGGACTGCAGGGTTTCCAGGTAGGTCAATTCGATGAACACCCGGGTATCGACGTTCTTCAACGCGGTCGTATAGGTCCCTTCCGCGACAATGGCGGCCACACCCCGGAGGGAGACTGTCTCCTGCGTGATACGATCCTCCCCATACACCACCAGCGGTTTTTCGATAGCCTCGGCGCCGGATCGGGCCTGCCCGAGGTGATCATCCAGAAGAGCAAGGCGGACCTCCTGCATGCCGACCCAGCCGATATCCCGACGGCGGATTCGGTCGTTGGACTTCGGGGGATGGACGAAGTAGTCATCCTGTTGCAACACCAGAGTTTTGAAGCCCCGCCCGTCCAGGACATCGGCCACAGCCCGGCCCATCTCCGACTTGCCGCCGCCCGACTCACCGGCAATGGTGATCGTGTAGATCCTCGGGGAGGATTTCAGCTGCGGCAGGATTCGTTTCACGATCTGCTCGGCTGCCCGACGGTGTTTGTCCTTGATGATGAGCTTATCCCCGATCACTGCGCTCCCTCCACCTCGTAGTATATTTTTCTCAACCAGGAGCTGCGCCCGTTTTCCGGCTCTGCAAACCCACGGTTCCCCGCATCGGCTCCCTGCAGGATCTTCACAAACTCCTCCAGATATCCATGGGCGGTACGCGCCCAGGTGTAGTGGTCCAGAACCCGGCGGCGGCCGCGGTCCTGCATCTCCTGCCGGTGCGACTCATCCGCGGCAAGCTCCAACAGTCCCCGGGCGATGTCCCCAGGATCTTCAGGGTCGACGAGTATTCCGTACGCCTTGCCTTGTTCCTGCAGGCTCTCCTGCGGGCCTCCGTTTCGGGTCACCACGGCGGGCAGTCCGGCGGCCATCGCCTCCAACGGAGCCAGGCCGAAGGGTTCATATACGGATGTCAGGGCAAAGATTCCCCGCCTGCTTCGACCCAAATAGCGATAGCAGGCGGCCAGCTCTTCCT
>Ga0315534_1002585_pt1 | contig 12047 bp, 6 predicted proteins | sample SalMarSW160240MG_FD_203094 | JGI IMG/M metagenome (GOLD analysis project Ga0315534, IMG submission 203094) | Salt marsh sediment microbial communities from the Plum Island Ecosystem LTER, Massachusetts, United States - Salt Marsh Sediment SW1602-40 ... | reverse complement strand
GCAACATTTTGAGAAGTCTTAACCATGCCAACTCATCGTGTGGATTCTGAAGTATCCGCATATAACATAAAACATCTTTCATATGAGCCTGCTCAAAGAAGCGTAAACCACCCCTAACACTAAAAGGAATATTACGACGCTGGAACTCCAACTGAATCTCAAGTGAATGCCAATGACTGCGATACAAGACTGCTATGTCATTTAAATTCCTGCCTTCATCAAGCAGATTAAGCACATACTCCGCTATGAACTGAGTTTGCACGAAGTGGTCATGAGTAGGAACGATGGCTGGTTTAAGTCCTGACGGTCTTTTCGCTCGAAGTTGTTTGGGAAGCCTATAAGTATTATGTTCTATACTGGCATTGGCAAGTGATAATATCTCTGGAACTGAACGATAATTTGTCTCAAGTCGATATTCTTTAACATCAGGGTATCGCTCTTTGAAGGTGATTATATTCTGAAAATTAGCCCCACGAAAACTGTAGATTGATTGTGAATCGTCACCCACAACTGTAATATTGCGGTGCTTAGCAGCGAGAAGATCAACTATTGCTCCCTGGATTGCATTTGTATCCTGGTATTCATCAACAAGAATATATAAAAACTGATTGGCGAGTGTATTTCTAAGCTCTTCGTTTTCGTTGAGAAGCCGAAGCCAGAAGCTGAGTAGATCGTCAAAGTCCAGTAGTTGTCTTTCCATCTTTCTGGTTGCATAGAGAACTAATACCTTTTCAATTTCTTCAGTTTCACGGACAAACATCGGATAGCGTTTGGTAAGAACCGTTTCTAAGGGTTCAAGTGTGTTTTGAACAAAACTGGAAATCGCAGACAGCACTGATCTGCGAGGAAACCTTCTGTTATGAATATCCACTCCAGCTTCTTGAACACATGAAGCAATAAGATCTCTTGAGTCTTCTCTATCTAAAATTGTGAAGTCCGGCGAAATATTAAGCTTCTTTCCATGTTGGCGAAGAAGACGATTGGCAATATGATGAAAAGTACCACCCCAAATATCTTTAGTCTTTTGTCTTACCAACACCTCAACTCGGCTTAGCATTTCACGGGCGGCACGATTAGTAAAGGTAACAAGTAGGATACGCGAAGGTTCTATTCCATTGTGAACAAGCCAAGATAATCGATATGTCAGAGCCCGGGTCTTACCGCTCCCTGCGCCGGCTATTACCAACATAGGACCACCTGGGGCAGTAGCAACAGCTAATTGTTCCTTGTTGAGATCTGCTGAAAAATCTATCTCATCAGCAGCAGTTCTTGATTTTAGTGTGAATTTACGCGTCATTTTCCCACATTAATGAACTATGTTCTTGATTTTTTCATTTATGCCACATTTACAAGTTATTTGAGGACATGGTATCAGAATATCGTTATACTGCCACACTTATTGCTCAACATAACACATGTAGCGATGGACACACAAAAAAAACGACACTAAGTTGCCATGGGGTCAAATCAATAAATGTAGCGTCTAGTGCAGATATCCAGTATACTGGGAAAAGATACTGGAACACACAAAATATGTAAGGAGGCTCAGATGCAGGAACTGATCCGGTTAGCCGTCGTTACAGCACTGTTTGCTTTGACAGGCATTCTTTCGGGATGCCAGAAAACACAACAATACCATTTTACGATGTCCGGGCATCACATGCTCAATAACGGACAGCCATTCTTCTGGCTGGGCGATACCGCCTGGCTGCTCGTGAAGCGAAGCCCGGAGGATGTGCAGCATTACATGACGAATCGCAGCAGCAAAGGCTTTACAGTCGTACAGATGATGACGGTTCGTATCCATCATCATGCTCCCACCGACCTGCTCGGACAACCCATGAATAACTACGCCGGCGAATCACCATTTACCAGCCTGGATCCGGTCACGCTAAATGAGGCTTACTGGCGCCACGTGGATTTCATCATCGAAACGGCACGGGAACACGGATTGACAATGGCGCTGGCAACCATGTGGGGACAGGATGCGAAGTCCATGTTCCCCCATCCGCTCAAAAACAACTGCGAGTACGGCAAACTCTTGGGTGAACGCTACCAATACCGTGACAATGTGATTTGGTTGGTAACCGGCGAGTACGAGAAAATCAACGAGAACTGGCAAGCAGACAAACAGGTTATATCCGACGAACAACGGGGACTGCTTCGCGCGGTCGCCCAGGGACTGGAGGAGGGACACAGGGGTAAACACCTGATGACTATCCACCCTGTCGGCACATCATCCGATGACTTCCACAACGACGCATGGCTTGATTTCAATATGCATCAGACCTGGGGACACCAGTCTGCCAACGTCACACGAGTTCGTTCCGATTACCAACTCACGCCTGTCAAGCCGGTATTGAACGGCGAACCGGGCTATGAGAATCGCTCGGAACAGCCAACATCGTCGGCCTGGAAATGCCGGTATGAAGGCTACTGGTCGGTGTTTTCAGGGGCATTCGGGTATACCTATGGCGCTGATCACGTATGGCAATGCGGCGGTGAATGGCACAATGCGCTGGAGTATGAGGGGGCATCCGACATGCAGCATCTGCGCTACCTGCTGGAATCCAGGCCGATGCTAAAACTCATACCGGATCAGTCCATGCTGCTCTCCGACGCCGGAGAATTGCACAAGGAGCCATCCCACCGTGCGATCTTACGCTCCGAAGACGGGAAATGCGCACTTGTGTATTCCACCAAGGGCCTCCCATTTAACATAGACCTTTCGAAACTTTCCGGCACGAAGACCAATGTCTATTGGTACAGTCCGCGGGACGGTTTGATGTACGATGCGGAATTCAGACAAATACAATCACCATTCGTTACCTTGTCTGTAAAAGGAGCACATACATTTACGCCGCCTACATCCGGTGAAAACCAGGACTGGGTACTGGTACTGGATGACGTGGCGGCGGGATTTCCGGCACCGGGGGCGAGAATATAGAATGAATCCTAGCGGGGGCAATTCCACCAGCTGAACCGGTTGAGTAGATTTTATATTTAAGGGAGTGAACAAAATCAGCAATTGACAAAAAGCACAAAATAATCACATAGCCTTTGCTTCTTTGTGCTTCGATGAGTACAATCGGGGTAGCTTGGGCCGGCTTGGATCGGTTCCAAACTATACATTGGCCGTGAACAGGCAGGAAAAGATGCCACTAGGCAACAGAGCGAAAAAAAGTAAGCACAAGTGATGTAGAACATGCATACAAAAACGTGGTAACAGGAGACAAACGAGAATGGAACGTATGAATCGACGCGATTTTCTGATTAGCTCGCTTGCGTTGTGGGCCAGTGCACGAATCGGTACGACGCGAGGGGCTTCCACGGCGTCCGCCAAACCCAACATCCTGTTCATCATCACGGACCAACAGTATGTCGAGGCCATGAGCGCAATCGGTAATACGTATCTGAAAACGCCGGCCATGGACAGCTTGGCGGCGCGAGGTATAAGGTTCACGAAGTCATACTGCACGTACCCTGTCTGTTCGCCGTCCCGCGCTAGCATGGTGACGTCGCGTATGCCTCACGAACTGGGTATCTACTCAAACAAAAAATGTCCCGGCATTCCCGATGGCATTCCCAACATGGGAGATCTGTTTCGGTCGGCCGGTTATCGTACCGCTTGGGCGGGCAAGTGGCACGTACCTACCCCTTATCCAGGTTTCCTGACCGGACCGCGGGCAAAGATTCCGGGATTCAATGTCCTTCCGCTTGAAGGACCGCCGCATCGCAGTATTCCCAACACGGGCCCGGGCATGGGTAGCGATCCGACAACCACAAAGGCCGCCTTGAAATTCCTAGCCCAGACCCAGAATCGGCCGTTCTTGCTGGTCGTTTCGTTGCTCAATCCGCATGATATCTGCGAGTATCCCCGCGAACCCGACCACTATCCTAGTCCTCCGGTGGTCGCGGCGCTCCCTCCGCTACCTGATAATTTCAACGCCATCCAGAATGAGCCATCTCTGTTGGCGGCAGTCCGCCAGCGGCAGAAGAAATCGGACGACCGGTTGAGCGGTGGGAACGAAGTCAAATGGCGTCAGTACCGTTGGGCATACTATCATCTGACCGAAGTCGTAGACGGGTTGATCGGGAAAGTATTAAAGGCGTTGGACGAATCGCCATACGCGGCCAATACATTGATCGTCTTCACCTCGGACCATGGTGAAATGGCCGGCTCTCACCAACTGCGAACCAAGAACTACATGTATGAAGAAGCGACCGCAGTCCCCTTGATCATCTGCCCGCCCGGTAGAGAATCGGTCGCCGTGGTTGACAAACTGCATCTCGTTTCCGGCCTGGATATTCTGCCGACAATGTGTGATTATGCCGGTCTGCCGATTCCCAAGTCGTTCGAAGGAGTTAGTCTGCGATCGCTGGTCGAAAATCCGAACTCCGAGTCGGAGACCTCCTGGCGTGATCATCTGGTGCTTGAAATCAATGACAAGACTGAAGTGCGGATGGTGCGCAGCGATCGTTACAAGTACATCGTGTATGCGAAGGGCGAAATGCGGGAGCAACTGTTCGACCTGGATTTGGATCCCGGCGAGACAACTAACTTGGTTCAGCGACCCCAGATGAAGGCAACCGTCGAAGCACATCGCGACATGCTGCGAGAGTGGATCAAACAGACCAATGACACATTCAGTATTACGGAACCTGTGCCATAAGACAAGCAACCTACTTATATGCGGACTGCTCAATGCCGGATCAGAAAAGTCGGTTTTCTGAGGGCATTTTTCTATATTTGCTTTCTGGCCGCATGAATCTGTCTGCGGTGTGGCACGGAAGCGGTGGCGCAATACCTTGGCGATGAAGTTGGTTTCATCGTGTTTGCTGAGCCCATAGGTCGTCCGACCGCTTGTGTAACTAGAGGGAGCTTTTCTATTTGAAACCCCAAAAGAATTATATGATCGATACATTTCTTTGTCACCGTATACTTAATCCGATATCACACTTAAAATTGTTAAGAAATATTCGTCTTTTCGCAAAAAATTGATATTTATTCGGACTCGATATAGGCAAAATCAACATTTGTGGTGTCAAAATAGAGAGTGTGCCAAGCTAAGCTGCTGTGAGTCAGCTGGACAAACCAGCCTGGTCAAAGGTTAGCCACCGGGCCAGAACGGAACTTAATGTATATCGAGGTAACAAGATATGCAAAGCTTAAGGAAAGGTGAATGGTCAGCCATAACGAAAGTGAAGGTATTGAGCCCCGAAATATGACAAAATCGCATTGGGCCAAGGGTTTCTCCATTTGGAAGCCAGTAGCGCTGCACGCGATAAAGGGCGAGTGTGTCAGCGACGTGCCGGGGTCGGAGGCCATGGCGGGTCATTCGATGATTCACAGCGGAACTTGGGAAGGCCATATCGTTCCCAATAGTGAAGCTTCCAACAAGCCGAAGAGGCAAAGGAGGAAGTATGGCGATATGGCACTCGGACTAACCCATAGTAGAGGCGTAAATGGGGTAATGCCCATTGAGTCCCAAGAGCCCGGGACACTCGAAGGGGTTAGCGGTAAAACGCAGAGGGATGAGGTGGCTTATGCCATACACTGAAATGGATAACATAACGCCAGCAAAATTGGCCCTCATATCGGAACGGGCTCGGAAGGACCCTAAGTTTCAGTTCACGAGCTTAGCTCATTTACTGAACGAGGGATTCCTGAAGGAATGCTACTATCAACTCGGCAGGGACCGAGCCAGTGGCATTGACGGTGTAAGTTGGGAGGAATATGGAGAAAGATTGGATGAGAACATTAGCGATTTGGTAGTCCGTCTAAAGGACAAGCGGTACATGCCGTTGCCTTCTCGGCGGACGTATATACCAAAGGATGAGCATTCGAAACGCCCGCTCGGCCTGCCCGCACTTGAAGATAAAATAGTGCAGAAGGGTATTGCCCAGATTTTAGAGGCTATCTATGAGCAGGATTTTCTGGATTGCTCATATGGTTTTAGGCCGAATCGTAGCTGCCATCAGGCGTTGAACGTGGTAGATAAGACAATGATGCGGCGCCCCATCAACTATGTCATTGAGGCAGATATCAAACGTTTCTTTGATAACGTCCCACATGATTGGATGGTAAGGTGTTTGCAAGTTCGCGTCAAAGACCCGAGCTTCCTTCTGATTATCAGAAGGTTTCTTGAGGCTGGTTATATTGATGCGGGCAAGTTTGTCTTAACCACCGAAGGAACACCTCAAGGCAGTAATTTCAGCCCAATAATTTCCAATATATTCCTGCACTATGTGTTGGACCTTTGGTTTGAGAAGAAAATCAAACCTAAGATTCGAGGAGTTTGTAAGTTGGTGAGATATGCGGATGATTTTATCTGCATGACTCAATACGCGAATGATGCCCGGTACATAGAGCAAGTGATGCGAGAGCGATTCGTGAAGTTCGGACTTGAATTGCATCCTGAGAAGACTCGCATCATCCACTTGGACAGAGAACAAAAATGCAGGACTAACAGGAGAGGCCACCAATCCCATACCTTTGACTTTTTGGGTTTTACCCATTACTGGGGAAAGAGTCGCAAAGGTAATCCAACACTGCGTCGTAAGACCAGTGCCAAGAAGTTTCGCAAGGCATGCAAGGAGATGAATATTTGGCTCTGGGAAGTACGTAGCACTTCGAAGCTCAAAGAGTGGTGGCAGACGTTGCGGTCGAAGCTCAGAGGTCACTATCAGTACTATGGTATTAGTGGTAATAGCCGAGCTATTGAACGATACCATTATGTGACGAAGCAACTGGTATTTAAATGGCTGAATCGGCGGAGTCAGAAAGCCTCATTCAACTGGGAAAATTTCACTGAGTATTTGAGGCACTATCCGCTGCCTGAACCTCGCATTGTTCATCATCTGTATACATTGTCGTTTGTTTCGTGAGTTTTACTGAAGAGCCGGATGAGTGGAAATCCTCATGTCCGGTTCTGTGAGGGATGTTGATGTTCTTTCACATGGCAGAATATTGTGACACTCTTCAATCGAAAGAGGAGAGAAACAGGGAAAACAAAGTATGCCTAAATGAGAGAGCTATATTACGTCTACTCGACCAAGATGTCACCTGAAAACCAGGGTGTTTTCCAGTTCCTGAAAATGGGGCTATTTTCGCGGTGCCATATCACTGCTCTACAGCTTTCTTTTGCGCAGCTTTGCCCACCTCTCTTCAGCCTTTTCTGGCTTACAAACAGTGCAAGCAGTGATTATATACAGTTGTACAACGGTGACAAAAAGACACTCATCGAATCGTTGGAACGAATACAGAAGACAACTTCAGAGATTTTAGAGGCGGTCATGATAGACAAGGAATCTGAGTGTGAAACTGCGGGCGGAGAGTCCCGTGTGGCTGTTGCTGCGTAGACTTGTTAACAGTATTTTGCCATTTCCAGATACCTTATCTACTCGGGCCGTAGCTATTCTCTTGTTTTCCTATTCTTACTCTACGGTAATCGCAATCAAAAACGGGGCGGAATTCATCATGGCCGACTGGTAATCGATGTGATCTATTTCTATACTTGGTAATGGACTCACCCATGTCGTCTTGAACACACCGATGGGAGGTCCATCCGGTGCGGAGTGGTTTTTCCCCGTCCACACAACATTTGGTTTAGAACCTGACGTGAAGTCTTCACTCATCCACCAATCTTGTACGTCAACGCCATAAACGATGGGGACGGAAAGGATTTCCCCATTGCGGTAGTGAATGACAAAGGCACCAATAGAGGTTCCCTCTGGCGACTGCCAACCACAACCATGCAGAAAATGGACATTCTGCCCTTTCTGCTGTACGGTGATGTTGGCTACCTCTTCAGGAAATTGTACACTAAGTTCTCGTTCGGCCTGCTGTCCAGACAATTGGATAATCCCCCGGATATCAAAGGAGGTACCATGAAATGTTTGTATGCCCCTGGGCAGGTCTTTCAAGGTGTTGTTCGACATGCCGCCCTTATGCCACGTCTCGTTTAACGCCGCGTTGTAGTACTTGGAAAGATCGACCATGCGCTTGTCCGTTCCCGTAGCCCGAGCTGGAATCTTCTTGCTGGGTTCTGCTGGCACCTTGGGTTGGGGCTGGGGGATGAAGGCCCATTGTGGATTGCGCGTGATCACTTCATCAAAGGCTGTGTAATCTCCATCACGCTGAGTGCTTATTTGACGCTGGAGTTGTGCGCGCCACTCCTGGGTGGCGAGATAGTTCTCGAATAGGGCGTTGCCAACCGTTCTCGTAAGAGTTGTAAGTGCTGCCGTGCTCTGCAGCATAGCGAACTGACAGGATTCATCACTGACCTTGGTATAGACCAGACTGCCCCCTACGCTATCGGCCTGGGCCGCGTAGTCCTCGAACAGCTTCTGTACCAAGGGAACGACCTTGGGCCGCGGAAACATCAAAGGCATATTACCCGTTGGTAATAGGGCGTAAACCTGCTTGGTCTCCGGATGAATGTTCACACTGCCGATGATCATGGGCATCTTCATACCGCGAATCGTGTGTTTTGCGGTCTCCAGATCGCTGCTGCTATCAACAGTGGCCTGGGCCTTTTCTAAGTATTTATGGGCGTCTGCATGCAAACGTGACTCCATGGCGCCGATCCAGCCCACCCAGCGCGGCAGATGCTGGAGTACACGCTGGACGGACACGTAGTTGGCCCCTTCGGGCACCCGATCCAGCAGATCAACCACTCCCGGAGCGATCCTACGGGATTGACTGGGTTCTAATCCAGCCAACCACGATGAAGCTTGGGCTCCTCGATGATAGACCAAGTAATCGCCCACACGCCGGGCGTGCACCACCTTGCGGTTCACCAGTGCATGCTGATCGTAACCAAAGATGCCGGTACGCGAAGTCCAGACACTCTCCCGGGTATAGCGGGTGACGCCTCCATCCAGTGGTGCCACCTGAAAGCGATTTTGATGCAGACACCAAGGTTTCTGTTTTTGGAAAGTATTGGCAAAATCCTGGCCCAACTCACGATTCTTATTCAATACCTCCGTTTCTTCCCGAAAACAGGACTCCAAGAAATCTCGCCCTTGATCCGGAATAATCTTCACCGAGCGATAGACAGGTTCGAGCGATACAAAGTAGTCCTCCAGGCTGGCCGCATCCTTAAGCGAGGGGGCCGGATGGAGGGGGGCACGGGTGCTTAATATCCACGGCGTTTGGCTCTCCACAGTCGGCACCGGCCTGAGCTCGTCTAACATCTCAACGAAACGGACAAAACCGGGCCAGGCAACCCTTTTCATCTCACACTGTTTTTGAACACGTTTGGCCCAGGCCTTGAGGATCGGCGAAGCCTTAGGCTGAAGTTTCTTCCCAGACACCGTAAAGGACTGATAGTCCGGTCCCAGCCAGGCCAAAGCTCGTTTCACCTGATCCATCGGCAGGGACTTGGTACAGGTTTCCGTCTGGAAGCGGCTAGAGTGCAGGCTGGCATTAAACTCCACAAAGCCATCCTGAAGATTGGTGGCCATAGTGAATCCCTCGAAGGCCAGCATTCGACCGGAAATGAAATCAATCAGTTGCTCCAGGGTCGCGATGACCATGCACTCGGCATAATCAGCCAATTGCTCCAGGTCGCGTACACCCAGTTGCATACGCATCTGCATTTCGATTTGCTCCTTTGCCTCCTGTGGTATTCGTTCCAGAAGGGCCGCACGCTGTTGGGGAATCATCTTTTTGGCTATCATGCTAATCCCCTGTAACTGTAGTACAAGAGGTTTGGCTGTGGCCGGATTCAGAACCATGCGCACCTGCTTTGTTTCTATTGCCGGCAGGGCGCGACTCATAAAGGGATCCTGACCGAAGCGTTGCGCTGTGGGGGTATGGTGCAGGGCCTGCACGAGAGAACGATCGCCGCACAGGTACAGAGTATCACTGGATGAAACGAGATATAACTCAGGCAGAAATTTGAATCGCTGTGAAATCACACGTATCGCCTTTTGGGCGCCGACACTCACCTCCTCAATATCCGAGGGTTGCAAAGCAGCATTGAGCAAGGGGACCAAGGGCTCACGGGAACGCGTGGGCAGACTCAATATAAACATACGTCGCGGATCGCCCAGATAGAGTGTTAGACCTATGGTTCCGCGCGCATTGATGCCCGTCGACTGCTCCAGAACCTCAGGTGTCAGAGGTTGCTGCAAGGTTTTCATTCCCAATAATGTCAGCAGGGGATGTTCGGTTTGCAGGAGTTGCTGGACGTCGGGTGGTGCAGCTTTTTCCGGTATGCCCGCCACCAGGATCTCTTCAATGCCTTCGAGCACACTCAGTAGATTATGGAATTGTAGGTGAATCACGGCCCCCGGGCCGGGTAGCACATCGCGGGCGGGTCCTGCAGGCAACCCTTGGTCGGCGAGTTGCTGGGCGCTAAGCCCCTTTGCCTCTACGGTACCGCTGTGCCCCAGCGTTACCAAACAAACCAATGTTATTAAGAGTAGTTTCGCTTTCATTTTGGCAGATCTCCTATGTAATTAATGTTTCGTACGAGCAGTATAACCAACCGATAAGTCGTTTTCGGCCCCAGAGGATCACCACATTCTACTGGCTGGAGCCTCCGTTTCCACCATCAGAGGGGATTATGACACACCGGGTGGCATGGTTCCACGGAAATCGGATGGATTCTCTTCCAGAGAAAAAGTATCCTCCTTATTTGGGATTTTTCATACGCACTTCTCCAAAATACTCCTGCTTGCTGCAAGTCCTATAAACCGGGATTTCCAATATACACTTCACTGAACCGCTCCTGCAAAGTTCAAGTCCTATAATACCAAAGTTCCATCTCAGTTTCAACAATATTCCGGCAGTTTGTCGGAAAAAAACACCAAAAAAGCCAAGCACTTAAATCAAGGACCCGTTTTTCCCACTATTTTGGTACACGCCGACCGTTGCCCTCCATTCCGGAACCTGGTTTTTCAGCAGTGCCACACATCATCCCGGCCTCGCAGGTATTGTCGAAAAACGCAACCGCCGGATTCGGTCAAGGATTTCACGAAAAAGCGTCCTCGGCACAGCCACTTCCTCCATTTGAAATATCATCTAACGGGAATGCCTGACTGCTTTGGCTCCAATCCTGATCAGCTTGGCTCTCAGCGTCCACAAGGACCACTCCTTCAATGCCTTGGGCAATGCCAGCCGTCTGAGAAAATTGCCGAGGTTGTAAGCCAGAACAAATATCCCAAAAAAAATTGTATGATTAATACATTTCTTTTCATCCGTATACTTAATCAATTACGAGTTTTTGTGATGCGTAGCCGTCACAAATGCTCTATTGGACTGAACCGCTTACGAGTTATTTGGAATTTTAATAAGCAAACTAAGCTCGACTTTTGCCATTTTATATAATTACGCTGCCTGACTCAGGTAGTCCAGCAGTAAGTTCCTTAATTTGGGCGATAGTTTTTTGAAACCCTTATGATACGAAGCATTTTCAAAAATAGTTTTTTGCCAAAACAGTCGTCGTACGGCCGCGATGGCATCCGAGAAGGTAGGTTCGGCTTTGATGTACCATTCTGTCCGTCGTACTCGAAGACGATGATGGAGCGTATGCTCAGCAAAAATCAAACAGACCACACTAAACAGGCCCAGCAGACACGGGGCAGTACGCAATACCGACTTGGCGACATACTGTCGCGGCGTTTCAAACCCCAGGTGGGCACGCACCTCTTGAAATGTGGTTTCGATAGGCCAGCGGGACGTAAACCAACTGGCAATTTGCCCACCCCTGAGGCTCGTATCGGTGGTGTAAAAGTATTCATCTCGATGTGTACCTTGAATATCGTGGACGAAAACCCAGCGAATTGGCACCAAACCCGCACCGGACTTATACCAATGCCCGGCGTCGCTGGTAAGTTGGACTCGACGGTCAGAGCCACCATACCAACTGACCGTTGCTTCGGTGAGTTGACGATGTACCACCACTTCTTGGGGCGTTGGCAGTTTACGTCCCTTGATTCGTGGCCGACCTATTCGTGGTTTTCGTTTCGGCGCTGGAGCGTAGAGATTGGCGTCGCCATGAAAGCGGCTGACCAGCGTGGCATGACGTCGATGGCGA
>Ga0315534_1002580_pt1 | contig 12060 bp, 12 predicted proteins | sample SalMarSW160240MG_FD_203094 | JGI IMG/M metagenome (GOLD analysis project Ga0315534, IMG submission 203094) | Salt marsh sediment microbial communities from the Plum Island Ecosystem LTER, Massachusetts, United States - Salt Marsh Sediment SW1602-40 ... | reverse complement strand
CCCTCAGACAGCTTGTGGAGCATCTCATTGAGCTCGCGGAGCGGCGTCACTTCCAGATCGATGGTCGGCATCAATGCCGTTCCCAGAAATAGACGGTCGAGGGCGTCGGCTCCCAAACACGCGCGTTCTCGATGCCAGGCAAACCGGCAAGCGCGCGATACTCCGAGCCGAACGCAACGTAGTCGTCGGTCTCGGCCATCACCGCAGGCTTGCAAGCAATCGGATCGCGCAGCACGCCGAAGCCATCTTCGGTGCCGACCACGAAGGTATAGAAACCGTCGAGATCGCTCAGCGAATGCTCCAGCGCTTCGCCGAGGCTGTCGCCCTCGCTGATCCGCCAGGTGAGATAGCCGGCGGCGACCTCGGTGTCGTTTTCCGTCTCGAATTTGAGTCCTTTGCGCTCAAGCTCGCGCCGCAGCGAGTTATGGTTGGACAGAGAGCCGTTGTGCACCAGGCACTGGTCACGCCCGGTGGAAAACGGATGAGCGCCGTTCGTCGTCACCGCCGACTCGGTCGCCATGCGCGTGTGCGCAATGCCATGCGAACCGGCCATCTGCTCCAGATGGAAGCGCATGCCGACCGAATCCGGGCGGCCGACTTCCTTGTAGATTTCCATACGCTTGCCTGCGCCGACGACCTTCACGTCGTCGGAGGCGACCTCGATCAAATCTCGCGCGGCCCGCTCCGACTTGGCCGGCACGGTGAACACCGCATGGGTGTCGCGCACGGCGACCTGCACCGGCGCGCCGATCTCGTCAGAGATTTGCGTAGCAAGCTCCGCGAAATCGAAATCGGAATTAGTCGCCCGCACGGTGATCTTCACATGGCCGTCGTCGCCGGCGCCGTAGACGGCAAAGCCTGCACTGTCCGGGCCCCGGTCGCACATGGTGGCGAGCATGCCCGACATCATGCTGCCGAGTTGAGGCTCAAGTTCTTTGCTTTTCAGGAAAAGACCGACAATGCCGCACATATAGGACCTCACACGCTGTCCGTTTTTGTAGGGGCGTGCACTGTCACATGTCAACTGGTAGGAATAATAATTTCCTGTGGAGAAAGACGGCTAAGCGCGCGGATAGATGATAATGGAAAGATAGCTCATGGGCAGCTGGGTAAGCTGTTCAGGCCCGTGCAAGGCGGCCGCATCGAAAAACAACGCATCCCCAGGCACCAGCGGATAGGCCTTGTCGGCGTGGCGGTAGAGCACCTTGCCGGTCAGCATATAGATGAACTCGACGCCGGCATGCTGGAACAGGGTGTAGGGCTGCGCCTCCTCGGTCAAGGTGATCAGGTAAGGCTCGACCACGATCTCTCCTGAGATGGAATGGCCAAGTAATTGGTACTGATGCCCGGCCTTGGTGCCGCGCCGCTCGATGGTCACCCCCTGCCCGGTCCTGACAAACGAACAGTCGCGCCGCTCCTCGTAGCTGGCAAAGAACGTGGTCAGCGGCACGTTAAGCGCACGCGCCAGCGCCTCAAGGCTGTCGATCGACGCCGAAACTGCGCCGTTTTCGATCTTCGACAGCATGCCGGCCGAGAGTCCCGCCTGATCGGCAAGCTCACCGCCGGTCAGATCGAGCTTATGGCGCAGGTTCCGCACTTGCGTGCCGATCGCTTGTGCGATGGAGAGGCTCCCGGCCAGCTGCGGCGCCAGCGATCCGGTCTTGAGCAACCCGCCGTCAGGCTTCGGCTGTGACGCCAAGCGGCGCCCCGGCTTGGCGCCCCGCTTTGATGCCGGTTTTCCTTTCGCTTTTGCTGCTGTGCTCATCCTTCGCTCAAAACTGTATGATGTTTGCCAGCACTGTCGCACGAGCTTACCCCAGTCAATCGATGATTTCTTCACAGGAAACAAGCCCCGTTACCATCCGCGACTTTCTCCCCGGCGACGAAGCCGCGTGGCGGCGTTTATGGGAGGGATACGTCGCCTTCTATGAGGCCGATGTGAACGAGCAGGTCACGGCGGCCACTTGGCGCCGGTTGCTTGCGGGCGATTTGGGCATGCTCGGCCGCATCGCCGATTGCGGAGGGTCCGTCGTCGGCTTCAGTGCCTCCGTCCTGCATCCCGGCACCTGGACGCTCGCGCCTACCTGCTATCTCGAAGACTTGTTCGTGGATCCCGCGGCACGCGGGCGCGGCATTGGCGCGGCCCTGATCGAGGATCTCATAGTGCTGGCAAAGGAACGCGGCTGGTCGCGGCTCTATTGGCACACGCGCGCGTCGAACAGCCCCGCGCGGCGGCTCTACGACAGGTTTGCCAGCGCCGACGATTTCGTCCGCTACCGGCTATTCCTGGACTGACGGGCTGGACGTCAAAGAAAAAGGGGCACCGGCGAAATGCCGATGCCCCGTTGCTTTTTAAGCGATCGCCCTAGATCGGGTGATCGTCGAGCGCTTTCTTGATGGCCTCCTTGCTGCCGAACTGAGCGATGTCGTCGGCATAGTCGTTGTTCTCCTGTTTGATCTGGACGATATGCCAGATGATCCAGACGGCAACGGCGGCCAAGACCATGATCAATTCAAGACCTTGCCAGGGGTAAACCGCCCCGATATCGGCGAGGTCAACAGCCCAAGTGCTACCCATTTCGGTTCTCCATTGTCTGATCTGCTGCACACATTAGGCGAGCGCCTTTTCCGCGCGACGTACGTCTTCGCGCGCCGCCTCTTCCTCATGCAGCGTTTTGAAATCGAGGCCCATCAGTTCGACCTGCTTCGGCACCCGGAGCAGTCCGGCGCCGTCCAGGATCTTCGATACGATCCAGGCGGGCACAAAACCGAGCACAAAGAACATGATGACCGCACCGATCGTCTGCCCGAGCGGATTGACCGTCGCAAAGCCCTCATAGGGCGAGGACGGGTACCCCCAGAGCATGAAGCCGGCGATGATCAGACCGATGACACCGGCGTAACCGTGCACTGCAACGGCTCCAACCGCGTCGTCGACCTTGAACCGGTTCTCGACCATGTAATGCAGCTTGTAAGCGAGATACGTGCCGATACCGCCAATGAACATGGCCTGGATCGGGTGGTAGAGATCGTTGCCCGCCGAAGCGGTGATGATCCCGGCAAGTCCGCCCGAATAGGTCCAGAACGGATCGCCCTTCGACACTAGATAGCCGACCAGCAAACCGCCCGACAGCGACATCAGGAAATTGACGGTGATGGCGCCGAGCGTGGTTGGCGTCAAATAAATGGTCGTTGCCGTCCACGTCGAGCCGGTGATCTCGCCGCCGATTCCTTCCGGAGAAATAATCGGCACGTTGCACGCGGCGTAAAAGCCCCAGAAGCCGGTATAGATCAGGAATAACCCGACAGTCACCAGCCAGGGATTTTGCGGCACGAAGGCACGCGCCGTACCGTCGGCCTTGAAGCGGCCAAGCCGCGGCCCGAGCACCACAAGAACACCAAGCGCCGTCCCGCCGGCGATGGCATGGATGACACCCGAGGCATAGGCATCGTGGTAGCCGAGCAGCTTCACCATCCAACCTTGGGCATGCCAGCCCCAAGCCGCATCGATAATCCAGGTCACCGACCCGATCATCACGGCGATGATCCAGAACGCGCCCGAGCGAATGCGTTCAATGACCGAGCCGGAAACGATCGAGGCCGCCGTCCACGAGAACAGAAGGAACGCTGCCCAGAAGACGCCAGTGATGCGGTCGCCAAGATTGGTTCCCATTGTTGGCGATGTTGGCGCATTCGGCGCCGCGGCATCGGTCAACAGCGGCCCGGTGATCCAAGGTCCATTCGGAAAGGCCCAATAGATCCACCATCCAAAAAAGAAGAAGGTGATGGTGACCAAAGGAATCAGCATCGTGTTCTTCATCAGCGTATGAAGGTGATTGCGGCGCCGGCTGGCACCCACCTCGTACATGCAGAACCCGACGTGAATCAAAAACATGAATACGACCGTCACCCAGTAGTAGAACTCGGTGAAGACCGTTGTCAGAGCAGCTAAGTTGTCGCCCATGTGATAAACCCCCTTTGTCCAATCCCGCCGGATAGTGTCGTTCCCGACCTGAGGCGGCGGGGCCCCGATGGACGATTCACCTACGTCCTTGCGTTATGTGTTGGATAGCGCAACTGCACAGTCCGGCAGGTCCAACGACTGCCGAATTCCCTCCCATGCCAGAGATCAATGCTAGGCGGTCGCCGAAATGCAGTCAACCGACATGAAATTAGTTTTCCTGTGGGGAAAATCGCGTTAGGCGCAATTTTCCGCTGTACCAGGATTGGCCGTCTCCCGAGTGACCGAAAGCCGCAGCCATGAGCAATCCGTCTGCCGACGCCCTGTGCGGGTATTTTCTCGCCTGGCAATGCCGCATCCGTCAGATCGCCATGCGCCAAGGCGGCGGCCGGCCGTCGCCGGGTATGCGTCCGCGCCTGCTCGACCGGACCGGGCACGAGCTTGCGCCAGCCTTGACCGTCCTGCTCATGCAGAAAGACCCGGCCGAGAGCACGGCTTTTTTCCGCTTTCAGGTGTTGAAGAGTTCGGATCCGCGCGAGACCTACGAGCGCGCGCTTGCCTTTTTGAGCGCCGATTATTTTCAGCAACCGGCCAATTTTAGCGACCGGCTCGTGGCGGTGTTGCCGGACGACTCCGAACTCGCCGGCAATCTTGTCGCCGAAGGCCGTTGCGTCTTGGAATTCGATCAGTTCAGCCAGACGTTCCGGCTTCCCTGCAAAGTGTCGGAGCTTGAGGCCAAAGACGCCGCCCGCGAGGCGGCCATCTGGCACAACAGGCTGTTCAATCCAAGTCTGCCCGGCTCGGTCCATGTGCTCGGTTTCAAACCCGATTGGGCTTCGGCCGAGGCGAATCCGGCGCCTCGAGGAAGGTCCACGTCCTAGAACTTACGGTACGCCTTGTTCAGCTCCATCAAAGGATGATTCGGCGACGTCTGGAACCGCACGAGAAGCTCGCGCGCCAGCATGTCGCGGTCTTGTTGCGTGTTGGGCAGCGTCATCGATTTCGGGATGCGCACCCAGCCATTGATATTGCGGTCGAAGATCGCGGGCTCGCCAGCCTCGAAGCCCATATGCACGTCTTCGAGCCAGTTGAGATCGTCCCAGCCCATGAACTCCATATACGCTTTAAGATAGGGGGTGAGCCGCGAATAATCGGGGAGCAGGTTGACGTCGTAGCGATAGCCGATGTGCTGGCCAATCATCTTCTCGCGCGCGGTGTCGATACCGGACCCGTCTTGGCCCTTCTTGGCTTTTCCCTTTTTCTTCGATTTCTCCGCCATCCCGAACGCTCCCACTTAACCGATATGGTGATAGTCGCCGACCCCGACCGTGAAATCGGTCCCGGCGAGCGGCACCTGCGCCATGGCCGACGCCTCCATGGTCAAAGCCGCCAAATCCTCGGGCTCAAGACTGTGGATGTTGGTCTTGCCGCAGGCGCGCGCCAGCATCTGCGCTTCCATGGTCAGCGTATGCAAAAAGTTGTAAACGCGCTCCGCCGCCTCATCGGGATCGAGCCGCTTGCGCAAGACGGGATCCTGCGTGGCAACACCTACGGGACAGCGGCCGGTGTGGCAGTGATAGCAATGTCCTGCCGGCACGCCCATCTCGCTCTCGAAATCTGATTCCGGGATTTCGCGGTTGCAGTTGAGCGCCATCAGCACGGCGTGGCCGATAGCCACCGCGTCGGCGCCGAGCGCTAACGCTTTGGCGATGTCGCCGCCATTGCGAATGCCGCCCGCATAGACAAGCGTGATCTCGCCGCGCTTGCCGAGCTCGTCGATGGCGCGCCGCGCCTGGCGAATGGCGGCGATACCCGGCACGCCGGTGTCTTCCGTTGCAATATGAGGACCTGCGCCTGTGCCGCCCTCCATGCCGTCAATATATATAGAGTCAGGACCGCACTTCACCGCCATGCGCACATCGTCATAGACACGCGCCGCGCCGAGCTTGAGCTGGATGGGAATCTCCCAATTGGTCGCTTCGCGAATCTCTTCGATCTTCAGCGCGAGGTCGTCTGGCCCGAGCCAATCCGGGTGCCGCGCCGGCGAGCGCTGGTCGATGCCGGCCGGAAGCGAGCGCATCTCGGCGACCTGATCGGTCACCTTCTGGCCCATGAGATGACCGCCGAGCCCGACCTTGCAGCCCTGTCCGATAAAAAACTCGCAGGCATCGGCCAGGCGCAAATGATGCGGATTGAAGCCGTAGCGCGACTGGATGCACTGATAGAACCATTTGCTCGAATAGCGCCGCTCGTCGGGGATCATGCCGCCTTCGCCTGAGCAGGTCGCCGTCCCGGCCATGGTGGCGCCGCGCGCCAGCGCGACCTTTGCCTCGAAGGACAGCGCGCCGAAGCTCATGCCCGTGACATAGACCGGGATATCGAGCTCCATTGGGCGTTTGGCCTTCGGGCCGATCACCGTCTTGGTGTCGCATCTCTCGCGATAGCCCTCGATGACGAAGCGGGTCAGCGTTCCGGGGAGGAAAGTCAAATCGTCCCAATGGGGAATCTTCTTGAACAGCGAGAAGCCGCGCATGCGGTAGCGGCCGAGATCGGACTTCACATGGATGTCGTTGATGACCTCCGGCGTGAAGATCTGGCTCTTGCCGAGGACGAAACGCGACGATTCCGCCGGCTCGCGCGCACCGTTTCTGCCATTCTTACCTTTCGCCATGACCCCGCTCACTCATCCCTAAAGCACCAGTTTCTTCTCGGTCGGCTCCAGATTGTCGTAATTCCAGAGCTGCTTGCCCGCGGCGATCTTGCGGAAGCGATCGATCCCGCCCGCAGGCAACAGGTCGTACATAGAGAGCTTGCGCTCGAGCCACGCGCGCTCGAGGTCGCTCATCTCCGTCCATACGGCATCGACGCCGAGGCTGGCAGGCTCGCCGGCGATATAGATCGTGCCGTCATACATGGAATCGCCGAGATTTTTGCCCGCGTTGCCGCAGATGATCATGCGGCCGCGCTGCATCATGAAGCCCGTGAAGGCGCCGGTGTCGCCGCCGACGATGATCGTGCCGCCCTTCATATCGATGCCGGTGCGGGAGCCGACATTGCCTCGGCACACGAGGTCGCCGCCGCGAATGGCCGCGCCGAACTGCGAGCCCGCATTCTTCTCGATCAGAATGGTGCCGCTCATCATGTTCTCGGCGCATGACCAGCCGACACGGCCGGAAATGCGCACGTTGGGGCCGTCGATCAAACCGCAGCCGAAATAGCCAAGTGACCCGTCGATGATCAGATTGAGCCGATTGAGAATGCCGACGGCGATGGAGTGCTTGGCACCCGGATTCTTGAGCACGATGCTGCCGCAGCCTTCCTGCATCAACTCGCGAATGCGCAAATTCACCGCATTCGGGGTCATATTGCTGGCATCGATCTCAGCACGTTTGTTAAAATCGACGTCGTAAGCGTCTGGCAGCGAGAAGCCATGCTCCTCGCCCAGATCGATATCGAAGAACTTCTCGATCGAGCGGCCTTTGAGCGGCTCGGTATGCATGCCCATCTCGTGGGAGATGCGCTCCTGCTCCGTCGGTGCCGACCGGGTTAGCGTTGCCATACGCGAACCTCTTCGTCGTAAGGATCTGACGTGTCGATCTCGCGTGGAACCACGGCACGGATGGCGACCTCTTCGGAGGCCAGCGCGACAAGATTGTCGCCTTCGTAGAGGACCATCGGCTTGGCAGCCATAGAGTCCTTGGCCATGCCGAGTTCCTTGTCAGTGGCCACCAGATAGGTGAACACGCCGTCGATCTCGTTGAGCGAGGCTTTCAGCGAATCTTCAAGCGTCGCACCCTGCTCGAGATTGTTGGCGGTGTAGACGGCCAGCAGCTCCGAATCGCAGCTCGACATGAAGCGATGACCGAGCCGCTCCATCTCCCGGCGCATGATCCAGTAATTGGTGATCTGCCCGTTATGCACCACGGCGATGTCGTTATAGGGATAGGCCCAATAAGGATGCGCCGAGCGAATATCGACGTCCGATTCCGTCGCCATGCGGGTGTGGCCGATGGCATGGGTGCCGTTGAACCCCTTGAGCCCGTATTGTTCGGAGACTTGGGTGGCGTCGCCGAGATCCTTGATCAGTTCAAGGGCGCTTCCGAACGACAAGACCTCGGCACCGTCGATCTGCTCGATCTCCGCGGCGAGCTTGCGCGTGTCGCCCGGATAACGCAGGCGATACCGGAACGCATACGGCGTCGGCTCGCTCGCCTCGATTAGATGCGCACCGAGTTCGGAGAGACGTTTGTCGACTTCCGCTTGGCGTTGTTTGATTTTCTCTCTGATATGATGGTCGGTCGTCATGTCCTCCTGTTCTGCAAGCTTGAGGCGCATGACATATTCGTCCGGCGCGGTGGCGCCGTAGACGGCGAAGCCGGTCGAGTCCGGACCGCGATGCCGCAGACTTTGCAGCATCGCCGTCATCTCGCTGCCGACGGCGCTCGCTCCGTCGCGATGAATAAGGCCCGCAATTCCACACATGGTCCGCTAGCCTCCCTCGTTCCGCGTCATGGCAGACAATCGAGATAGGTTTTGAGATCCCACTCGGTGACGGTGTGGTTGAAGCGCTCCCACTCGTCGCGTTTGTACTCGTCATAGAGCCGGTACATCTCGCCCGGCATGGCGGCGCGGATGACGTCGTCCTTGGCCAGCGCGTCCAGCGCATCGCCCAAAGTCATCGGCAGCTTCTTGACCTGCTTGCCGGCCTCCATGGCCTGATAGATGTTGCGCTCCTCAGGCTTGCCCGGATCGAGATTGTTCTTGATGCCGTCATCCATGGCCTTGAGCAGAACCGTCGCCATCAGGTGCGGATTCACCATGGAATCCACGGCGCGATATTCGAACCGCCCCGGCGCTGAGACCCGCAAGCCGGTGGTGCGATTCTGATAGCCCCAGTCGGAAAACACCGGTGCCCAGAAGCCCGTGTCCCAAAGCCGGCGATAAGAATTCACCGTGGAACAGCCGACGGCGGTGAGCGCGCCGAGATGTTTGACGATGCCGCCAATGGCCTGAAGGCCGATCTTGCCGGGAAGCTGGACGTCGTCGGTGTCGGGCATGAATGTGTTATCGCCGCCGCTGCGATAGAGGTAGTTCTGCGCCATGCCGGGCAGCTTGTTCGGATCGTTGCCGAGCGGCTTCAGCTCGTCCTCGCCGCCGCGCCACAAGGAGATGTTGTGGTGGCAGCCATTAGCCGAAACGCTCATGAAAGGTTTCGACATGAAGCAGGCGATGATGCCGAATTCGCGCGCCACTTGCGCGCAGATCTGGCGGTAGGTCGACAGCCGGTCGGCCGTGCGCAAAGCGTCGTCAAACGTAAAGTTGAGCTCGAGCTGGCCGGGCGAATCTTCATGGTCGCCCTGGATCATGTCGAGACCCATCTCGCGGCAATAATCGATGACGCGGAGATAGACCGGGCGCAGGCTCTCGAACTGATCGATGTGATAGCAATAAGGATTGGAATAGCCGCCGGCGGGCTCTCCGTTCGCGTCCTTCTTGAGCCACATCATCTCGGGCTCGGTGCCGTGCCTGAGCTCCAGCCCGTGGTCCTGCTTGAACTGGTCGTGGATGCGGCGGAGATTGCCGCGGGCATCCGCGGTGAGGAAGGCGCCCGGCTCCTTCCGCTCCTCGCGGTTCCGGAACAGGGTGCACCACAGCCGCGCCACCCGTTTGTCCCAAGGAAGCTGCATGAAGGTCTCGGGCTCGGGGATCCCGACCAGCTCGGCGGCTTCAGGCCCATAGCCTAGATAATCGCCGTGGCGATTCAGAAAGAGATTCATGGTGGCGCCGTAGACGAGCTGGAAGCCCTTCTTGGCCACGCTTTCCCAATGGTCGGCCGGAATGCCCTTGCCCATGATGCGGCCGGTCACCGACACGAACTGCAAATAAAGATAGTCGATGCCGAGCTCGTCGATCTTCTTGCGGACCTCGGCCACGAGTTCCTTGCGTTGCGGATCCTCGACGAACCGTTCGATATCCGTCGCTTGACCTGATGCGGCGTCGTTCATGTCACACCTCTACCGTCAACTCCACGGGAACGGGCTATGGGAGGTCGGATGCAGCTCGCCCTTCGCGAACCGAGCAAAGCGGAACGGTTCGAGAAGCGCGCTCTTCTCCCCCACGAGCTCTTGCGCCACGAGCTTACCGACGCCGATCATCTTATATCCGTGATTGGAGTCGGCAATGACGTAAACGTTCTCGCGGAACACATCGAAGACCGGGAAATTGTCCGGCGTGAAACAGCCGAGCCCTCCCGACTTCTCCTCCTTTTTGTAGAACGGCATCTTGCCCTCGAAACGCTTTTGGCAATGGGCAAGCGCCGAACACCACATGTCGACGAAGTCGTCGCCGACGACGAAATCGGGCGACTCGGGTCCGTAAGGATCGACCGCAACGCGATCGGGATCCTGGTCGACTTTGTAGGGTGAGGCCCCGCCCTGGATCCCGCCGAAACTGAAGTCGGGCTTGTAGTAGATACCCCAGATCTTGTCGGTGATCAGTTTTCCGTCACGATCGGAAAGTAGCGGCGCATCGGTATCGACGTGCAGAACGGGCGGAAAGCGTCCGTCATTGGTCTTGTGCAGATTGGGATCGACGCCGAGCGTGCCCTCTTCGAGGCACCAGAATTTCCACATGGGCACGCCGTCATGGACAACGCCGTTGACTTTAACGGGGATGGCCTTCGGCAGTTCCAGCATGGTCCAGAACTTGTTCACCCAGGGACCGGCGCCGACCACGACCGTGTCGCAAGCGATCTTGCCCCGATTGGTCACCAGCGCCGTCACGGCGCCGGAGTTTGAGCCGAACTCGAATCCTTGCACCTCCACACCACCCAGAACGCGCACGCCTTCGGCTTCCGCCTTGGCGGCAAGCCCGTGCATGCTAGCCATGTTGTTGGCATAGCCGCCGCGCTTCTCATGCAGCACGGAGGTAATGCCTTGCGCCTGCCAGTCGTCGAACAGGCTCTTCATATATTTGGTCGAAGCCTCAGCGCCGTCGATGAACACGGACTCATAACCGATGGCCTGCTGTTGTTCGTAGATCGAGGCGACGTCCTCGCGCATGCATTCGGGGCTGATCTGCATATAGCCAACGGGGTGGTAGCTATAGGCCTTGGGATCGCTCTCCCAGACCTCGACGGAATGGGCCATCAACTCGCGCATGGCGGGCTGGAAGTAATTGTTGCGGATGACGCCGCAGGCAATGCCTGACGCGCCGGAGCCGACCGTGCCCTTGTCGACGACGAGAACGTCCGCGCCTGAGCCCAGTCCGCGTTGCTTGAGGAGTTGAGCCAGATGATAGGCGGTGGAAAGCCCGTGAACCCCGGCACCGATCACGGCGTACTTAACCGAACTCGGGAGCGACATACCCAGCTGGCCTTCGCGAAATGTCCAGACCGGCGGCTCCCCGCCAGCAGTCGGACCGAGGAAGAAAAACCTGCCACATTAGGACATGGTCCTGGACCAATGTAAACCGATTTCGTATTATACAGGACCAAACCGAGCCCAATTCTGTTGAAGGAACGGGACGCGTTGACCGACACCCTTACAAAGTCAGGTGAAACCGCCGCCGTGGAACTGCCGCGGCGAGCCGGCCGGGTCAGCAAAATTTCTCAGCAGTTGCGGCACGCGATCGAAACCGGCGCCTACGGCGAAGGCGACCGGCTGCCGGCCGAGCGGGAGCTCGCCGACGCCTTCGACGCCGCGCGCAGCACCGTGCGCCGTGCGCTGGATCAGCTCGAGAAGGCGGGATTAGTGTCGCGCCGGCTTGGCAGCGGGACCTATGTGGGCGGGAGCGAGCAGGCGCCCGACCTTGCCGACGAGATCAGTCCGTTGCAGCTCATCGAGGCGAGGCTTGCGGTCGAGCCTTTCACCGCGCGGCTTGCCGTGCTGCACGCCACCAAACGCAGCCTCGAAGATATGGAGGCGGTATTGGCGAAAGCCGAGGCGTCCGGCCCCGACAAGGACTCCTTCACGCATTGGGACAGCGAATTCCATTTGCTGATCGCCCGCGCCTCGGCCAATCCGCTTCTGATCAACGTCTACCGGCAGATCAATCAGGTGCGGTTGCACGCGCAATGGAACGCCCAGAAGGAGAAGATC
>Ga0315534_1002578_pt1 | contig 12060 bp, 11 predicted proteins | sample SalMarSW160240MG_FD_203094 | JGI IMG/M metagenome (GOLD analysis project Ga0315534, IMG submission 203094) | Salt marsh sediment microbial communities from the Plum Island Ecosystem LTER, Massachusetts, United States - Salt Marsh Sediment SW1602-40 ... | reverse complement strand
GCAACAATTACAACGCATTCTGACCGGTGATCGGCCCACGGGACGTCTTCACCTCGGTCACTACGTGGGCACCTTGAAAAATCGACTGCGGCTTCAGGATGATTACGAAAGCTTTTACATCATCGCAGACTTACACACACTGACGACAAAGCCGGAGAAGACGGCGATTGCGAAAATCAGCTCCCACATGCGGGAGATCGTCCTCGATTATCTTGCGGTCGGTATCGAGCCGGAGAAGAGCGTGATTTTCTTGCAGTCGGAGATTCCCGAAACCTACATGCTCAATTTGATCTTCGAGATGCTCGTCAGTGTACCGAGATTGGAGCGCATCCCCAGCCTAAAGGACATGGCTCGCGATGCCCGTCTCGAGACGATGCCATTTGGTCTCCTGGGTTACCCGGTGCTGCAGGCAGCGGATATCTTGTTGCCCCGCGCCCACCTCGTGCCGGTCGCCAGGGACAACGCCGCGCATGTCGAAGTGGCGCGGGAGATCGCCCGTCGTTTTAATCGGCTGTATGACGCTGTTTTTCCCGAGCCGCAGGCGCTGCTGGGTGAGATTCTGGTGGGGACAGATGGACAGTCGAAGGCGAGCAGTTCGCTGGAGAACGTTGTCAATCTCTCGGACGACGCTGAAACCGTGGAGCGAAAAGTGCAGGGCATGTATACGGATCCGAAACGTATCCGGGCGGACATCCCCGGCGAAGTGGAGGGCAATCCGCTGTTCATCTACCACCAGGCATTCAATGATGATTCAAACGAAGTGGCTGAGCTTGAAGAACGCTATCGAAAAGGACAAGTCGGCGATGTGGAAGTCAAGCGCAAGCTTGCTCGAGCGTTGAACCGATTTCTCGAGCCGATGCGGGAACGCAGGCGGAAGTATGAGGCGCAAGTTTCGCTCGTGGAGGAGATCCTGCAAGAGGGCACGAAGCGCATGCAGGCGGAAGCACGTGAGACCATGGCGCTCGTTCGCCAAGCGATGGGATTGCATTCCCTGCTGGAGTAATCCTGGCTGCTGTATGGAAGAAATCAGCCACAGGAAAAGATGCGCAGCACTTAAGATGAAGGCATCGACTAAATATTATGTCCGTCGTTTCTCGAGTAGTGTATAATCGCCTCGAGCCCAAGTAACGAAGCACGGACAGGTGATATGACAGAGAAACGAATACGTGTGCTGATCGCCAAACCTGGTCTGGATGGTCATGATCGAGGCGCGAAAGTCGTGGCGCGCGCCTTGCGCGACGCAGGTATGGAAGTCATCTATACCGGTTTGCGGCAAACTCCGGAGATGATCGCCGAGGCTGCGCTGCAGGAGGACGTCGATGTTGTTGGCTTGTCGATTCTTTCCGGCGCCCACATGGCCCTGGTTCCTCGGGTGTTGGACATTCTCAAAGGGCAAGACCAGGATCAAGTGAGAGTATTTATTGGCGGTATTATCCCGGATGAGGATGTGGAGAAGTTGCATGCAATGGGGGTCGCCGCAGTTTTTGGACCTGGCACCCGAACCCAGGACATCGTCGAAGCCATCGAAAACACAGTAAAAGCCGCCGGGATTCGTGCCTAGAACCGAAGTTCATATGCGATTAGTAGAAAGCGTGTTGGCCGGCGATCGGCTTGCGCTGGCCCGTCTTTTATCGATGATCGAAAATCAAGAAGAAGATGGGTTTAAGGCGCTGGCTGCCCTCTACCCGCGTACGGGTCAGGCCCACATCATCGGCGTGACGGGGGCACCGGGAACGGGAAAATCGACCCTGGTCAACCGCCTCGTGAAACGGCTGCGCTCATTTACTGCGGCGGGCGAGAAAGATCCAAGCAAGGTGGGCGTTGTAGCGGTCGATCCGAGCAGTCCATTCAGCGGTGGGGCGATCCTGGGAGATCGAATTCGAATGCGCGACCTTGCTGGAGACCCGGGCGTATTCGTTCGCAGTATGGCCAGCCGCGGGGCGCTTGGTGGATTGGCGAATACGACTGGTGGAGTCGTCCAGGCTCTCGATGCTGCCGGGTTCGATGTGATCCTGATCGAGACAGTCGGCGCGGGGCAGGCCGAAGTCGATATCGCACGCACTGCGCACACGACCGTCGTCGTCACGACACCGGGAATGGGGGATGAGGTGCAAGCGATCAAAGCCGGCATCCTGGAGATCGCAGACATCCTCGTGGTCAACAAGGCGGATTTGCCCGGGGCCGAGAACGCCATGCGCGGCTTGCAGGTGATGTTGGAAATGGGTCGCCACACAAATTCAAATCTAGGTGAGCAGAATCTGGACGTTGAGCCGGCCTGGCGTGTGCCCGTTTTGGCCACTGTTTCGACGGAGGGGCAAGGCTTCGATACGCTTCTCGACAGCATCATCCAGCATCGTGACTACTTACATAACTCAGGCGAGTGGGATGTGCGCGAACGGGAACGCCAGCGCGCCGCTTTGGATGCGCTCATTCACGAACGTCTGCGGAAACGATTTCTTGAGTCCCAACCGTACGGCAAATTCGAAGAGGTTCTGCAGAAAGTGGTTGCGCGAGAATTGTCCCCTTGGCAGGCTGTAGGAGAACTTCTTAAAGAGGAGGATGCAGAATGAGATCGTTGCCGGATGAATTATCGACGAACGAGGAGGCAATAGAGCGTAAATGAAAAAACAATATGGCTATGGCGATATCAAACTGCTCGCGGGGAGTGCAAGCGGGGCTCTTGCAGATGAAATTAGTGCATACCTTAAAGTCCCCCTGGAAACCTACGACTTAATCGAATTTCCCAATGAGAACTTATTTGTACGCTTGAACAGCAGCATTCGTGGGCAGGATGTGTATCTCATCCAGACGATGTGTCCCCCGGTACATCGCAACATCATGGAACTGCTTATCACCATTGATTGCCTCAATCGCGATTCGGCTGGACGGATTACGGCTGTGTTTCCCTACATGGCTTACGCCCGATCGGATAAAAAGGACCAGCCGCGCGTTCCCATCAGTGCGCGTATGATCGCGGACATGATCGAGGTTGCAGGAACGGATCGTTACATAACGATTGACCTGCATGCCGGCCAGATCCAGGGATTTTTCTCCATCCCCGGAGATGTGCTAACCGCGTTTCACATCCTCAGCGATTACTTCGTGTCCAAGAATCTCAAAGATGCGGTCGTTGCCACGGCCGATTTGGGATTTGCGAAAAAAGGACGCAACTTCGCGGAAAAACTGGGTCTGCCGCTGGCGTTTGTCGAGAAGAGACGCAAGGGAGATCACTCTCGTGCTCGGGCGACGACCGTGATTGGGAGCGTGGAGAACAAAGACGTCATCCTCGTCGACGACGAAGTGCTCACCGGTGGATCGATGTGCGAAGCTGTGGAAATCGTAAAGGAGCACGGCGCCAAAGACGTTTACCTGTCCTTCACCCACGCACTTCTCGTTCCACCGTCATTTGATGAGTTAGCTAATTTGCCCATCAAGGAGATCGTAACCACCAACACAGTACCGCTGCCGAAGGAAATAACCATTCCGAATTTAACGGTGTTGTCGGTAGCGCCACTTCTGGCGGAAGTGATCCTGCGCGCGCATGAAGGCCGCTCAGTTGGTCAGTTGTTTAACGAATAAGTCTGCATCTGCTCAGATCCACACGGCGTTGTAGATGACGGCACATGAGCGTCTCTGCCGCGCCGTGGCGCGTGGTTGCAGTCGTGGTGCCTGGAGGAAGATTTGACCGGTGCCTGAGAGTGGAATGCACGATTTCCCGTACGAACTCGATCAATGGGTGGAGAAAGTGAGGGCGGTCTTGGATGAAGCCTGGCTGGTCATCCGCGAGACGCTCGATCTTTACACCAGGCAAGGATGTGCCATCCGGGCTGCGGGGGTTGCCTACCACCTGTTGCTTTCCATCTTTCCCCTGCTGCTGTTCTTGATCTTCCTCAGCAGCCAGGTCCTGGTAACTTATGACGTTCGTGAACCGTTGAACGAGTATCTCAAATCAACGTTTCCCGGAATCGCCGACGATGTCATGCGCGTCGTTAACGAGACTCTGCAGGCGAGGGGCTCATTTGGGTGGGTCGGCGGTTTGCTGCTCGTGTGGAGTGCCTCGTCGGTATTCAACTCGGTCTTCGTCACGATGAACGTAATCTGGGGGGCTTCGAACCGGTCGTTGCTGCACCGACGTGCGGCGGCGATTGCATCCGTGATCGTCGTCTGTTTGTTGTTCATCGCTTCGGTTTGGTTGAGTGCCTTTACGGTTTGGCCGCTGGCGGATGGTTCGACACTGAGATACTGGATTCAGTTCATTATCGATCCCGGGCTGATCATCATATTTTTGTGGCTCATCTTCCGTGTTCTGCCCAATCGGACGATTAATCCACGTGCCGCGTTGGCGGGTGCCGCGCTTTCGGGTGTTACATGGCGCGTCGCCCGGTCCGCCTTCGCCCTGTTCTTGAGTTCAGATCTCGCGAATTATGGTTTGCTATATGGTTCCTTGGCTTCGGTAGTGATCTTAATGCTCTGGGCCTTCGTCTCCGGTGTGATTCTCTATCTTGGCGCTGCATTTGGTTCCGTCTTGGAAAAACGATATTGGAGCGGGCAGTAGCGTAGAGGCAATCATTGGGTCAATGGATGAGGTAATCCTTCATGAGTCATCAAGCTGATCTGGAATTGTCGAGCGCTCGAAGCAGCGTGAAAACCCTCGGATTTTGGGCTGCTCTGCTCGCTGCCATATTCTCGCTACTCTTCGCTGTGTTGGCCATCGCTTTTACACCTCCGGAATGGGCCGGCATCGAAGCATACGCCAAAGGCTACGATTTTCTGCAAATGCTCAACATGATCCCGGTCGTGCTTGTAACCATTGCCGTCATCGTGGTCATGGCGTGCCTGCATACGCTTGCGCCGGCATCCCACAAGGTCTTCAGCTTGATCGCCATTGCGTTTTCGGCGATCTATGCCACGATCATCTCTTCGAACTACTACCTTCAACTATTCGTCGTGCGTCTCAATATCGTAACTGGCGATCTTGAGGGGCTCCAGTTGTTGGCGATGCCCAATCTGCATTCCGTGTTCTTCGCGCTCGAAGCGCTCGGATACATGTTCCTCAGTTTGGCCACACTTTTTATTCTTCCATTGTTCGGTCGGGGGAAGTTGGCAAAGTGGCTTCGCGCCGCCATCATCGTCAGCGGCGGGCTGGGTATTTTCGGCGCCATCGTGGCGCTGTTCGATCGACCCCTGCTCATCTTTGCCGGTCTCGGGTTGTGGTCGCTTTCATTTCCGATCGCCATGATCTTGATTGCGATCTATTTTCGAAAATTACCCTAAGAAAATTTACGATCGGTGAAGACAATAAAGACAGCGATTCACACGCTGGTGACGGAGCAGGCGCCGATTGCAGGAGTTGATAATTCCTTTTTTTCGGAGATTGAGCGCGGATTTACTCGTACCATTTCCCTCACCGTTTTGAATCCAACGTTTGAGAGCAGACCATGAATTTTCCTGAAAGCGTTTCTTTTACCATCACGAATGTATGCAACTTGCGCTGCAAGATGTGCGGTCAGTGGAGTGAAGAGGGCTACATGCACGCCAACAAAGAACGCTTGCGGCACGAGATGACGCTGGAAGAGTGGCTGCGGCTCGTTGATGAGCTGGCTTCCAACGATGTTCGCTCCGTTCTTCTGCGCGGTGGAGAGCCGTTTCTCTTTTCAGGCATCATCGATCTGTTGGAATACATCAACGCACGCGGGATGTTTATTTCCATCGACACCAACGGAACAATGCTGAAGAAGTACGCCGCCGACATCGTCCGCCTCGGCAGCATGCACCTTACAATTTCGGTGGATGGGCCGGAAGAGATTCACGATCAAGTGCGCGGCGTCGAGGGCTGTTTTCAACGATTACGTGAGGGGATCGAGTCGCTTCACGAACTGGAGCAAGATGGCGGGAAGAGGATCAGCAAATCGATTTGCTTCACCATCAGCCCATATTCCTACCGCGGCCTCGGAGATATGCCGGATGTCGCCCGCAGCCTGTCGATTGAGAGCATCAACATCGTGCCGTATTACTATGTCCCCGAACAAATCGGGCAGGTATACGAACGAGAGATGGAAACGCATTTCGCTTGCAGCGCATTCTCATGGCGAGGTTTCCATCACGATGAGTCCGGCGTGGACGTCGACGAATTCCAAAGGCAGTACGATCAATACCTGGCGAACCTCGCCGGTCTTGAGAACTTCCCTTACATGACTTTGTCTGCTGCGGAATACAGGACCTGGTTTGAGAACGCCACAAGTCCCATCGGCTCGATGAAGTGCATGAACGTAGAAAAACTGATCGACGTTCAGCCCAACGGCGATGCGAATTTCTGCGTCGATTTTCCGGATTACGTTATCGGCAATGTGAAAGAGGCGACGCTCGAGGAGATCTGGAACGGCGAACGGGCGCAACGTTTCCGTGCGTACCGGCGAGAGAACCCCCTGGCGGTTTGCTACCGCTGTGGGGCGAAGTATATGTCGGAGATCGAGGTCTGAACGTATAGACGCTTACAGTTCGCTGTTTGCGGCGAGCACCTCGGAAATGTCCCTGACTTCCATTTCCTCCCCCAAACCCTTCGAGCGGATGGCATCGTCGAGCATGATCGTACAGTAAGGACAGGCGGTTACGATCACGTCGGTCCTGATGTCCATCGCTTCCGCCAGGCGTCTGTGGTTGATGCGCGTGTTGGGATCGATTTCCATCCACATGTGTCCACCGCCGCCGCCGCAGCAAAAGCCATCGACCTTGTTCCGTTTGAATTCAACTTGCTGCAACCCCGTTATCTGGTCGAGGGTCTTGCGCGGCTCCGCGTAAAGTTGATTGATGCGGCCGACGTAGCAGGAGTCGTGATAGCTGAAAACGCGGCTGTCGTCCGTCGGGCGCGTCTGCAGCTTACCAGCTTCCAGCAATTCGGCCAGCAGTTCGGAGTGATGCTGCACGCGGTAATTTCCACCTAACTGCGGGTATTCATTCTTCAGCGTGTTGAAGCAGTGTGCGCAAGCTGAGACGATGCGCTTGAAAGCGACAGATTGGAAGGTCTCGATATTCTCCTGCGCCATAACCTGGAAGAGGTACTCGTGACCCAGGCGGCGGGCGGTTTCACCGCAGCAGCCCTCCGCCGCGCCGAGCACGGCGAAGTCGACACCGGCATGCTGCAGCAAGCGTACCAAATCCGCTCCGGCTTGCTTGCCGCGGTTGTCGTAGCCGTAGGCGCAGCCGATGAAGAGCAGCACGTCGGTTTCGTCTCCAGGCTGGAGCACGCGAACGCCGAGTTCTTTCACCCAGGGCGCGTGATCCTCCTTGGGCAATCCCCAGGGATTGCCGCGCCGCTCGAATTGGGTGAGGGAATCGCCCACGGACTTGGGTACTTCACCGGTGGTCAGGGTGAGGTAGCGGCGCAGCTCGACCGCCGCGCTGACCGGATGGATCATCAAGGGGCAGGCTTCCAGGCAAGCGCCGCAGGTCGTACACAGCCAGGGCGTTTCTTTCAAGATCGCCTCGCCCAGCAAAGCCTGTGGTTTGCCATTCTCAGGGGCGGTCAGGGTGGATTTCATGGTGAGATACAGATCTTCGAGCAGCGCCCGTGGGGAAAAGGGCATGCCGCTGATCGTCGCAGGGCAGACGTCTTCGCAGCGTCCGCACTGCACGCAGGCATCGATCATCAGCAGCGCCTGGCTTTGAAATTCGTCGATCTCTCCGGCTCCCAGCTTTTCCGCATTCTCGATGTCTGCAATCGGTTCGAGGGCGCCGTTGGAGCGTTGGGAGCGGGTGATGATATTGAGCGGACCCAGGATCATGTGCCGCAGCTTGGTGAAGGGCAGGCTGACGAGGAAGAGCATGCCGGTGGCGGCATGCAGCCAGAACAGATAAGGGTGAACCGCCACCGCGGCATCGATGGAGAAACCGGCCGCGTTTAGCAGCCCGGCAAGCAGACTGCCCACCGGCGACCAGGCCTGCCAATCCGGGTCGACGGTCTGCAAACGCACGGCTTCGGAAGCGAACCCGAGCAGGGATATCAGCATCAGCAATCCCAGCGAGAACCAATCGTCCCAGCGGTTGACCAGATAGGACGGCCGGCGGAAGGAACGGCGTAGAAAGGCCATAATCACACCCACGACGATCATGATTCCACCGATGTCCATGATCAATTCGAATCCGAGATAGTAGCCCTCGCGCGGCCAATTCACGACGAAAGGCGTGAAGAGTGGATACTGCAGAATGTTGACGATCGTGCCCAGGATCTGGATGGTCATGCCCCAGAAAATGAACAGGTGCATGATGCCCGGGTAGATTTTCTTGAAAATACGGTCCTGCACGATGGCGCGCAGGGAAAGATTCTTGAGCATGGTTTGCCAGCGCCGCTTTTCGGTCACGGGAAATTCCTGTATCGGAGCTGCTGTAGTCACACATCACCCCCGATGTAGAGTGTGTCGTCTTCCGTGAAAACCCGAAACGACTGCAGCGCTTCAGGAGGAGGCCCGGAGATTACGGTGCCGTCGCGGGGATCGAAGTACCCATCGTGGCAGGGACATTCGATTCTGCCGCTTTCGGGGTTCCATTTAACAATGCAAGCGAAATGCGTGCACACCGCGGAGTAGGCCACGAGGCCTCGCTCGGGGACATGGATCACCAATGCCGGATAACGCCCGAACGGGATGGTCACGGCTTCGCCCGGTGAGATCGAATCAACGCTTCCAATAGCTTTCGGCTCGGATGGGATTTCTTCCAATTCCGCGGGCCAGAAATAGGCCACCACCGGCGCCAGCAGCGCGCTGAGACCCGTGGCGACGAATACGCGGTTGAGCAGTTTGAGGAAATCTCGTCGGGTCAACGATGGCTTTTCGGCAGTCATATTATTCTCCAAAGACGAACCTGCTTGACAGCTCGTTATCCGTGTGTCTGCAATCAACTGAACTCGCCGATCAGCGTGAGAGCAATAATTGCGGCGACCAGTACTGTTGCCAATATAAACCGGTTTCGACGGGCGGACTTGGTGTCTGTTTTACGATCGAGGAACGGCCAGAGTGCAAGGACCAAAACCGCCACGAAGGGCAGGAGCGCACCGATGCTTTTAGGAACGTATTTCAGGATTTGGTACAGGAACAGGAAGTACCATTCGGACTTCGTGTGCGCAGGTGTGTTCATCGGGTCGGCGGGATCGCCCAGGCCGACGGGCGAATGAAGCGCATATATCCCGATACCGGCGATGATGAACAGGATCACCACTGCGACCCGCGCCTCGGTGAGCAGATGATCCGGGAAAAAGGGGATCGTCTTTTCTTCTTGGGGAACTTCGCTTTCAGCCATATGCTCTCCTATCTCGTGTAACCCGATGCCGAATTAGAGCGGACGGGCGATGCCCTGCCGTCGGATCATCCAGAAATGCCCGGCCAACAGGATGACGATGATGGCGGGCAGTACGAGCACGTGCAGGGCAAAGAAGCGGCTCAGTGTAATGGCGGTCACGTCCCAACCGCCGCGCAGGAAGACCAGTGCCAATTCGCCAATCTGCGGGATTCCCCCGCCAATTTCAGTGCCGACCGTCGTTGCCCAAAAGGCCCGCTGGTCCCACGGCAGCAGATAACCGGTGAAACCGAAACCGAGGGTCAGCACGAAGAGCAGCACACCGGTAAACCAGTTTAATTCGCGCGGAGGTTTGAATGCACCGGTGATAAAGACTCGCAGCAGATGGGCAACGACCATGATGATGGTCCCGTTGGCGGCCCAATGATGAATGGCGCGAATTGCCGAGCCAAATCGAACTTCGTTTTCGATGAATTGAATGCTGGCGTAGGCTTCATCCGGCGTAGGTTTGTAATACATGGTGAGAAGCACGCCCGTAACCGCTTGGATAACGAGCAGCATGAAGGTGATGCCTCCCAGGCAGTACATCCAACGCGTGGCGAAAATGGGGACCGGTTTCGAGAGCATCTTGCGGATCGGTTCAATGATCTGAAAACGCTCGTCGAGCCATTCCGCAGCTCTGGCTGTGAGGGGCTTCCAGGGCTTGCGAGTGACCCAGGCGCTTCCCATACGGTAGGAGCCGTAAACGAAAACCACACCCATGACGGAGAACACCAACCAACGCCAGGCCGGAGTCCACATATCTTCAATCGATCCGGACAAGTGGCAGTGCTGGCAGGTATCCTGCACAGGTGCCGGCGGAACAGCCTCGTGGACAAGCGCCAGTTCGGCTTCTGACAATGAGTGGGCTTCCAGGGCTGGATCGAACGGTGCGGCGGCTACTTCTTTCGGAGCCAGGATGACGGCGAGGGAGACGATTACGACGAGAAGCATGACTCCGACTGCGATGCGGTGTCGTTTCTGTGCCATTACCCCTCCTTGGATGTGGGTAAAACGCACTCGGACTGCACTGCGGGCGTTATCTTACATCAATGACGCTGTTTTCGCCCAAATATAAAAACAGGATATGTGACCTATTAGATGAAAGATAGTGAATTGTCTCATGTTACCTGGTGAAAATCATCATTCCTGCGACAGGTATTACCGACAGACCTTCTTCCGCAGCGATCATGAAAACACGAGCAGATCCCTACTGACGACGTATAGGGATGGATCGTGTGTGGAGTTGAATCAGGCAGTTGAGGGTTCGGATTCGGGCAGCGTTTCCTGTTCGCGGCGCAGTATGATGAAGATCAAGGTTGCAATCAACCCGATGATTCCTGCTCCGAGCCACACCCAGCGTGGATCGCCGTAATCCATGATCAGTCCAGCGAAGAAGGGTCCGATGGCGAAGGGAATTGCCCAACTCAAGCCAAACATGGCCATGTAGCGACCGCGCATGTCTTCAGGTGCGATTCGCGCCACGAGCGCTTGCGATACAGGTACGTGTACCATTTCGCCGACGGTGATTATGACCATGGCGAGCAAGAATAGACTGTATTCTGAAACCCACCCATACATGGCGAAGCCGAAGGCGTAGAGTATGCTGCCCAGAGCCATGATGAGCATGGGGGGATACTTGGTGATACGGCGCGTGATGGCGAATTGGAAAAGCACCACCATAGCGGCGTTCAAACTCAGGATGTATCCAAACCCTTGCTCGGGTATACCATGCACGTCGCGTAGATAGGGCCCGAGCGTGCTGTTCATTTGCGAGTAGACGATCACGGTTAAAATTGAAGCGCCGATGAAGGCCATGAAGAAACCATCGCGCATTATCTTTCCGTATCCCGCGAAGGTTGTCATCATGCTTTCCTTCGTTTCGTCGGACGAGTCAGCTGGACGGGTCTCGGGCAGAATGAGATAAATAATTACGGCAGTAATCAGACTGGTTACGGCATCGGAAATAAACAGCAGCATGTAGGATTGCGCGGCCAGTAAGCCACCGATGGCCGGGCCAATGGTGACCGCCAGGTTCATGACCACGCGTAAGATTCCGAAACCATCCGCTCGCTGTTTTTCAGGGAGCAAATCCGCAACCATGGCCTCACGGGCCGGAGCACCCACATCGGACAGCAGCCCGATGATGATTGCGCCTGGAAAGAACAGTTCGATTCTTTCCACGGATCCCATCCAAAGTGTGGAGATTGCGCTGAACACCAGGCCAAACAAGAGTATGGCTTTCCGTCCCATTCGATCGGCCAGCGCGCCTCCGACGGTTCGACTGACCATGCCGGCCACCGTGAAAATGAAGAAGATCACACCCACCGTCGACATACCGATGTTGAATTTGCGGGTGAGGTAGAGGGTGAAGAATGGGAAGAGCAGCGCTCCGCCGACATGATCGATAAAGGAGGCCCCAACGAGTGTCCAGAAATCTCTGGGGTACTCATTCATGATTGCGGTCAGACGGCGATATTGTCGCATGAGTGTCTTGGCTTTCTCCGTTGGAAAAGGGATCCACCCTGATGAACCAACTTCCAACGGCAGGACTCGGGAAACGGCCTTACCCGAGATATAAAATTATACCAATTAAAATTTTGGCATTTTCCCGCGACTTGCGTGAACTCGATGGATTATGTATCAAAGGAAGTTGACTGTGATGATGACTCGCAACCGCTGCTCCTATACTTTCCAATTCGTTGTTGCCCTGCTCGTAGTCCTAAGCAGCTG
>Ga0315534_1002577_pt1 | contig 12068 bp, 12 predicted proteins | sample SalMarSW160240MG_FD_203094 | JGI IMG/M metagenome (GOLD analysis project Ga0315534, IMG submission 203094) | Salt marsh sediment microbial communities from the Plum Island Ecosystem LTER, Massachusetts, United States - Salt Marsh Sediment SW1602-40 ... | reverse complement strand
GATAGGCAAACGGCCAGGGCTCTGCCGAGCCAGCCAATTGCGCGTGAAGCTCGGAATGATGCGCCCGCCAATGAGCGACAAAAGTATGACGGCAGCAGCGATCCCAAGACGCGTTCCATAGCCGAAGAACGTGCCCGAGTGAGCTTCCGCGAAGAAGACCGCGTCGCCTACGAGAAGAAGACCGATAAGTACAAGCACACGGAGGTTGCGCAGATTGTTGCCCGCGATGATCTCGCGGGCGATGACGGCGACGAGGGCGGCTGGGAACGCCAGGTCGATCGCAGCCGCGATCCAAAGTCCCGTCAGCTGAGAGGTAAGGACCGCTGCCCGGCCCGCCACCCAGATGAGAAACAGTGCGAGCAAGGGCGTTCCCTGTACCGGAAAACGCCCCGTCCAATTGGGTACGGCCGTTAACAGGAAGCCCGCGGCGACCGCAGGCAAGAAGCCGTAAAGCATCGCGTGCACGTGCCAATGCAACGGGGAAAGCGCGGTCGGAAGCGCAACTGATCCTGTCAGCATCGCCGGCCACACGGCAACCGCGATCGCTCCCCACACCGCGCCACCGAGAAAGAAAATGCGAAATCCGTAGCTCAGCAGTGCCGGGCCGGCGAAGGTGCGGATCTTCTCTGCGGACGTGTTCATCGTCTGCGGCCCTATGTGCGGCCCTCATCGCTGAAGCGGCGCCGTCACACGAAGAGTTGAAGCCCTGTTGATTTTCCGGTGTCGTCGTCAAAAGATATACCAAGAATATATCTTTTAACGGCCCCAGTGTGTGGCGTCAACCCGACAGCATTGGGTGGAAGCTGTGCGCTAGCGGCAAGGAGCCACAGGAACGGCCATGACCTACGTCGTCACTGAGAACTGTATCAAATGCAAATTCACCGACTGCGTCGAAGTGTGTCCCGTCGACTGTTTCTATGAAGGCGAGAACATGCTTGTCATTCACCCTGACGAGTGCATCGACTGCGGTGTGTGCGTTCCAGAGTGCCCGGCCGAGGCGATCGTCTCGGATAGTGAACCGGCCGCAACGTCCCGATGGCTTGAGCTAAACCGTAAATACGCGGAGATTTGGCCGAATATCACTGCCAAGAAAGCCGCGCCATCGGATGCAGACGAGCAAAATGGCCGGCCTGGAAAGGCGGCGGAGTTTTCACCGGTGCCTGCCCGCGTTAGCGAGTCGGCGAGCTAGAGATCGCTGCCGCCCCACTAGGCTCTCTGCCGGCTGACGTAGCGTGTCGTGAGGTAGCGCAGTTTCACGACGCCATCGGGATAAGCCTCGATCCCATCGAACGTTAGGGTATGGCTGTTCTTGAGCTCGTTGAGAAGCGACAGCCCTGCGCCGAGCAGCACTGGCACCAGAAAGATTTCGATCATGTCGACGAGGTTTTCGTCAAGCGCGGCCTGCATGGTGTAGGCGCCGCCCACAATCCAAATGTCTTTGGCTGTCTTTTCGCTGGCCATCTGGAGCGTCCCCATCAGGCCCAGGTCGGTAGGGACGACGCCGGCAGGGAGGTTTGTCAGCGGGTGCGACGAAAGCACGTAGACCGGCTTGCCGGGATACGGCCAGTCATCTCCGATGGCATTGATCAGCTCGAAGGTCCGGCGGCCCATGACGAGTGCGCCGGTCTCGGCAAGGAATTTGTCGTAGCCATATAGACGCGCGTCGTAGGGGGCGAGCCAGTCGACGCCCCCCTCCCGGTCAGCGATGAAACCATCGAGGCTTGTTGCGACGTAAAATCTCACGCGTGGCATGTCGATTTTCCCCCAAGCCCCCCGGCCGGCACTGAGTGCTTCAGCCGACAATCTCGGTGGCGCGGAACGTCAATGCAATTTCGCGCTCTGCAGATTCGGGGCTGTCTGAGCCGTGGACAGAATTTTGCTGCTTGGAACGGGCATGAAGCTTGCGGATCGTGCCTTCCTTGGCTTCCTTGGGATCCGTTGATCCCATGATTTTCCGGTATTTGGCTATCGCATTTTTGCCTTCGAGCACTTGTAACACGATTGGGCCCGAGGTCATGAAGTTGCACAGCTCCTCGTAGAATGAACGGCCCTTATGTTCCGCATAAAAGCGTTGGACCTGCCTCTTGGACCATGTGACGCGCTTCTGTGCGATGATTCGCAGCCCCGCTTTCTCGATGATGGCGTTGATCGCCCCGGTGATATTGCGTGCTGTCGCATCCGGTTTGATGATAGAGAGCGTACGCTCGGTGACCATCTCAGTCCCTCGGTTGTCAGATTTTGTGTATGGATTGCGGCGGGTTATAATGATGATCCCGCCCCTCAACAAGGAAGACTGCCAACGGCTAGATTGGCGAAATACTCTTAGCCCGACGGGGGTGATTGACGAAACGGGGGAGGTCGAACCAAATTGACGCTGAGCGAACAAACCGCATGGGCAAGAAACTGATGTGCACTGCTCAGTATTTTGGCCCCGATTATCCTGCAAGCAACTGACATGACCGGCCAACAGCCCGAGATCCACTGGTTCATCGCCCGCGAGGGCAAGCAGCACGGTCCCTTGACCGATGCCGAGATGCAAACATTCGTTGCACAAGGGCATCTGAGGCCGTCTGACCTTATTTGGCGTGCCGGGTTCACCGACTGGCGCCCGGCCCCAACTGTGTTTTCATTCAAGCCGCCTCAGGCCGCATCGGCGTCGCCCCGGCCGCCAGAGGCCAGGGGGCTTGGTGCCCAACCAGCACCTTCGGCTCAGCCATCCCCTGCTCAGCTTGAACGCTCTTTCGAGCCCGACCGCATCCGAATGGCGAAGGCTCACGGTGGCGTAGGTGGATCGATGCTCGGCCGTGCCATCGGTGTTGGGGTTGTGGTTGCCCTCATCGCCGCAGCGGGCGGCTGGTACTACGTGCAGGGGAGCGGCGGCACTAAGGTTGGGGAGACTGACGCAGGGGTGCCTGTTGTGGAAGCACCAGCTGCCAGCACGACTGGAGAGTCCCCGACCAGTGCGTCATCGGCTCCATCTGCGCCTGCGGGGACCGTTGCGCCTGTGGGCGCCGAGGAAGCCGCACAGACGCTCGATGCGAAGTTTCAAGAGACGGAGCTGTGGACGGTCGTTAAGCGCGAGTTCCCGGATTGGTATGGAGAACGCCTAAGAGAGGTCGCGAAGCTTACAGCAGACCAACAACCCCAGTTGGTCATCAACAAGCATATGACGGAAGCGCTGGTGGCCTTGCGGCGGAAGCATGCGAGCGAGGCGTTGGCTGCGAGCACCCAAAAGCTCAAATCTGTCGCAGCAGCGTTCCTTGAAAACTTGAAGAGCCTGAGCGCACACGGGGCGACGGCCTGCTACAGCTTCATCTCCAAGGGTGAGACAGCGCCAGTCGTTCTGGAGTTGCTGAGCGCGCCGAAGCAGGCCGCAGCCATCCAGGCACAGGCCGCTGCGATCTTTGAAGCTATCGCAGAGGGCCGCAAGACGCCTGTCACCCACGCGAAAGCTGGCAAAGCCGACTACGAGGAGCTTGTCCGCCAACTCGCGAAGCTGGGTTGGAAGGAGGAGGATCTCAAGGTGTTCTCAGATCCCACCTCACTCGGACGCCAGCCAGCGGCCCGTGTTTGCCAGATGGTGCAGGACTGGTTTTCGGCGCATCTGTCGGTCGAGGACCAGAAAACCCAAGAGCGGCTTCTGGTTGAAACGCTGAAGCCCGTTGTTTCCGGCTAGTCCATCCCATGCTGCAAGTCATCTTGAAGGTCATCATCACGAGCGTCTTGGTGGTGGCTATCGCCGAGGTGGCCAAGCGCAGCTCATTGTTGGCCGCCATTTTAGCGTCGCTGCCGCTGACCTCTGTGCTCGCGATGATCTGGCTGTATCTTGACACCGGGGATGCCGAGCAGGTCGCTTATTTGGCGGGCGGCATCTTTTGGCTGGTGTTGCCTTCACTCGTCTTGTTTGTTGCCCTGCCGCTGATGCTGCGGGCCGATTGGCCATTTGCTCCCAGCTTGCTTGCGGCAAGTGCGCTGACCGTAGCCTCATACTTTGTGATGATTGCCGTTCTGAAGCGATTTGGCATCGCCTTTTGAGTGCTGCGCGCGTGACACGGCGAAAGTGACCCGCTATCCCCTGGGCCCATGCTCCATATCAACGATCTGACTTTTCGCATTGAAGGCCGCCCCATCTTCGATGGAGCTACGGCGGGTATACCGACGGGGCACAAGGTAGGGCTTGTCGGACGCAATGGGGCCGGGAAGACGACACTCATTAAGATCGTCGCCGGGGATCTCGCCCCCGATAGTGGGACCATCACAGTTCCGCGCAATTCACGGATTGGACACATCGCGCAGGAAGCGCCGGGCGCTCAAAGCAGCCTTATCGACTGGGTGCTTTCGGCCGACACAGAGCGCGCGCGTCTGCTCGAAGAGGCCGAGCATGCCGACGATGCGCACCGCATCGCCGAGATTCATGAACGCTTGAACGATATCGACGCGCATTCAGCCCCTGCACGGGCTGCGCAGATCCTCGCCGGATTGGGTTTCGACGAGGACACTCAGCAACGTCCCTGTTCTGCGTTGTCGGGTGGCTGGCGTATGCGGGTCGCGCTCGCCGCCGTCTTGTTCCTTCAGCCCGAGGTTTTGTTGCTCGACGAGCCCACGAACTATCTCGATCTTGAAGGTGCCTTGTGGCTGGAAAACTATCTGCGCAGTTATCCGCACACCGTCCTGATCGTAAGCCACGACCGCGAGCTCTTGAACCGCGCGGTGGGTGCAATTCTGCATCTCGATCGCGGCAAGCTCACACTTTATTCGGGAGGCTATGACGACTTTGAAGAGGCGCGGCGCGAGAAACAACGCCTTGAGTTGAAACTCAAGAAAAAGCAGGACGAGGAGCGCCGCCGGATACAGGCCTTCATCGACCGCTTCAAAGCAAAGGCAACGAAGGCTGCGCAAGCGCAAAGCCGCGTCAAGGCTCTGGCGAAAATGCAGCCAATCGCGGCCCAGCTCGATGAGCGTGTGGCGTCGTTTTATTTTCCGCAACCGGCAAAACCTTTGGCCAGCCCGCTTCTAAGACTGGAGGATGTGGCCGTCGGTTATCAGGCCGGCTGTCCCATTCTAGCGGGGCTGGATCTCAGGATCGACCAGGATGATCGCATCGCGCTGCTTGGCCAGAATGGAAATGGAAAGTCTACGTTCGCCAAGTTGATTTCGGGCAAGCTCGATGCGCTCTCAGGCAAAGTCTTTGGTGCCAAGCGCGTTGACGTGGGCTATTTCGCTCAGCATCAGCTGGATGAGCTGCACCCGCAGGCAACGCCATACGACTACATGCTTAAGTTGATGCCGGATGCGACGGAGGCGCAGCGGCGTACGCGACTTGGCACCTATGGCTTTGGGGCGGATAAGGCAGACACCAAATGCTGCAATCTCTCCGGTGGTGAGAAGGCGCGCCTCCTCTTGGCGCTCGCGGCATTCCATGGTCCCCACCTACTCGTCCTCGACGAGCCGACCAATCACCTCGACGTCGATAGCCGTGAGGCGCTGGTGCGCGCGCTGAACGAATATGAAGGCGCAGTCCTTTTGATCAGTCACGACCGCCATCTCATCGAAGCCTGTGCCGATCGCCTTTGGGTGGTCAGAGCCGGGACGGTGTCGTCTTACGAAGGTGACATCGATACCTATCGCGCGGAATTGCTTGCAGGACTGAGTGGCGGCAGCCGCCCAGCGTCAAATTCGGGGGAGTATTCGGAAGGCTTACGTCAGGGCCGGGCAGAGCAACGACGCGCGGCCGCCGACCGGCGCGCGGGACTTGCTCCACTGAAGAAGGCGATGAAGGCGGCCGAAAAAGTCGTCAACAGAATTGCCGGCGAGATTGCGAAACTCGATGACATGCTGGCGGACGCGAAACTCTATGCGCACGATCCCGAAAAAGCACAGAAGGCCAGCATCGAGCGCGGGCAGCTCGCCAAGCGATTGGCGGAGGCGGAGGAGGCTTGGCTTGAAGCCAGCGAAGACTACGAGCTCGCCGCTGCAGAATCCTCCAGTACCGCTGAGGTTTAGGGCGTGCAACCGCGGCGGATCGGCGGTGCCCAAAGCGAATGACCTTCTTGCTTATGCACACCTAAACGGATTCTCCAGCACGAAGGTTATGGCTTGAACCGGAGTATTGTATCAGCATGCTTTTGAGAGCTGGCCGCTGGGTCGAAGCGGGGACCATGCCCTGTGGGCTACGAGCCTATTTGGGATTGGCGGTCCAGCTCTCAGTGGGGCGCAGAGCCTCCGTTGCAAAAATTTTCGGATCTCAAACTGGTCCCTTCCAGCGGCCCGACGCAATCGGGCGAAAGCGTGCAACCTCGCGCAGGAAAACATAGACCCAGGCTGGGCGCTCTGTTCCCCCGTCAATACGAACGTCGCGTTCAACGCGCGCGTACTCATTCTGGTCGTGGTCGCCGGAGACGAGACCTTCATAATCATCCAGCCAGAGCAGTGTGAGCTGCGGGTTCTTGAGGCCAATCAGTTCGCCTCGCACCACGTGGTCCGGATTGCCTGTTTCGACGAGACCCGGGTAGCGCCCGAGATTATAAAGCCGGGCGCCATGCATCGATGCGGGTCCAAGGCTGCGCCCTTCGCGGACGAGCCGATCGCGCTGGGCCTTGCCAAGCGCTCCTGACGTGCTCGACATCAGTGTTCCGTAAACGAATAAGTACTGAGCCCGATGCGCCATTCTGCGCCTTTCGTGCCGCGGCGAGACGAGGAGTTGATGTCTGTTCCCCGAGGCGCCGGGCCACGGCCACCGATGAGGGAATGACCTTCGTTCCTAGTGGTTGAGCGGGATGTTCACCCAGAGCGAACCAGATAGGTATTGAAATACACCACTTGCCCGGGATTTCGCCTCTTGTGCATCCAGCTCCCTTCGAAACGCACCCGCACCATGCCTTTTCCGTGGACGGACGAATTCTTTCCGTTGAGCGAGCAGTCAAACCAATTTAGAAAACAATCGCTTCGATCATAACAAAAGTGTCGTTTACTCGATGGGCGATCGGGAACTCGAACTCAAACTGACCCTGGGCAAGGATGCCTTGGATCGCCTGCGCCGCCGTCCAATTCTCCGGCAAGTCAGCGTCGGTCGCCCCAAGCGGCGAAAGTTGCGGTCGATCTACTACGACACCCCTGATCTGCGCCTCTATCACGCAAACATTTCGCTAAGGGTTCGGCGCGATGGCCGCCGATGGCTGCAAACGGCCAAGTTCGGCACGCAGATTCAACATGGCATGTCGAACCCGATAGAGGTCGAGCAGCCCGTCAAAGGGAATGCCCCCAATCTTGGTGTGATCGGCGACGTCGCCCTCAAAGAGAAGCTCGCTGGGATTATTCTGGATCAGCCGTTGCGGCCGGTCTTTGAAACGTGCGTGTGGCGCACAACGCGAACAATTTAGGTCGGCGACACTGGTACGATCGAACTCGCACTGGACCACGGTCAAATTCTGGTTGGCGACCTGGCGATCGACATTCAGGAAGTGGAGCTTGAGCTGAAATCCGGCGAGGCGCAGGCGCTGCTGAAGGCCGCCGAAACGCTTTTTGCCCAGGACACGTTTTCTGTTTCGAAGCAAAGCAAGGCACAGCAGGGCTACGCTGTGCTGATCCGCGCCAATGACGATCATATCCACTCGGCTCGGCCGCAAAGTGGGCGAAAGCCCACCCTCGATGCGCGAATGTCGGGCGCGCAGGCCCTCTGCAGAATCGGTCGGGCCGCGAGTGATCAGATACTCGAAAACTGGGACGCTGTGCAGATGTCCTTGGACGCAGAGGGGCCGCATCAGCTGCGTATCGGCTTGCGCCGTTTGCGTACTGCGCTCAAGGGACTCAAACCGGTGATGGCCGACAGCGATCTCTCCTGGCTTTCTCGCGATGGCCGAAACCTCGGCCGGGTTGTTGGTTGCTTGCGCGATGCCGACGTCTTGCTGGAAGACATCGTGGCGCCGGCGGCCAGAGGCATCAATGGCGGCCTCAATCACTCGGGCCTGTGCGACGTGCTGATCGAGCACCGCGAGCGGCAGCGGTGGATCGTCCGTCAGAGTCTGAGCAGCCCCAGATGGTCCCGATTGAGATTGAACTGCATCCTGTTTGAAGAGACTGTCGTGTCATCGAGCAGCTCGTTGGATGGCGCAGCGAAGTACGGCGATATTTTTCCTCTGGCGCAGCAGGCGTTAAAGAAGTGCTGGAAGCGTGTACGTCAGTGGGGCCGCCGCCTGGAAAAGCTCTCGCTTGCCGAGCGCCACGAGATGCGCAAAGCGCTCAAGTCGCTGCGCTACATGACTGAGTTCTTCCTTCCCCTCTATGCGCCGGCGGGCTCTCCTTCGCACGCCCGAACATTTCTTAAGCAACTCAAGAAACTTCAAAATGTTTTCGGGTACCTGAACGACGTTGCCCTCGCAGAGCAGATGACCGGAATCGTTGCTAAACTCCGGCCCGACCGTCCGGATCTGTTGCAAGCGGTCAAGTCCGTACAGGACTGGCACGTGCAGCGCGCCGATCGAGCTTGGGACGATGCGCAACGACGTTGGCAGGATCTGTTGGGCGCCCCCCGCTTTTGGGTTCAGACAGACCCTGGCGGTGGAATGGATTCAAATGGAATGGTCCCGGCGTAGAGCTCGCCTTCCATCTCTGTGGTCATTGCAGCGAGGATCATTCAGCGCTCGGTTCTGGAATTTTCTGGTCTAAAGTCTGCCGCGTGCGAACTGACTTATCCCCGCGCTCCCACCTCGTGAGACACTCCGCCTATCCCGCCCCACGGGGACGAGTTCTAGACCGTCTAAGACTTGGGAGCGGGCTGCGGGTAACGAACTAGCCAGGAGGCGAGGAGTAACGCCCGAAGCACCTGGTGAACGGAACCGTCCTAAACCGGCCCTGCCGGTAGCGGGAGTAAAGAGCCCGACGTAAGGCCTGGACGGTCGCGACACTCACCGCCACGGGGCGCGGAAGCGCCGGAGCTAATAAATTATGATGCGGTGTTTTCGCGCCCCGTGTCCCCACTCTCTTCTTCATCCCTTCGGGTGCTCCGCACCGCGAGAATGATGAGACGTGCGCCGTTGATGCGCCACCTCAGATGACGAGCGCGTCCACGACGGCTGCGAAATGACAGGCAGATGCCACCAGCACGAAGCCGTGCCAGATGGCATTGTGGTAACGCAAGGTGTGCCACAGATGGAAAGCTACGCCGACGGTGTAGAGAACTCCGCCGACGCCAAGCAAGATGAGGGCGGTCGATGAAAGGGCGGACAAGAGCGGGTTGATCGTCGCTACGGCAGCCCAGCCTTGTGCGAGATAGAGCACGTACGCAGTGCGCACGAACTGTCCCGGCAACGCCAGCTTGGCGATGACGCCGATAACCGCTACCGCCCACACCGTACCGAGCAATGCAAATCCGACAACGCCGGTCAGTTTCACCACGGCAAATGGCGTGTAGGTGGCGGCAATCTTGACGTAAATCGCGGCGTGGTCGAAACGGCGAAGGATCGACTTCCATGCCGATGTGCCGCTCATGTTGTAGGCTGCCGAGCAGCAGAAGACTGCCAGGAGTCCGGCGCTATAAACCAAAACGCTGGCGGTGGCGTGTGACGGCAAGTGATGAATTGCGATAGCAATCAATATGGAAGCCGCAACAACGCTCGCTGTGACACCGAGAATGTGGATGCAGCCATCCGCGACGCGCTCGGCCTTGCTATACTCTGGATACACTTGTGCCATCGCTTCGAGCCTAAGGTTGTGCCGTGGCGAGTTTGCGACGGCCCAGGGTAGCTTGGCTAGCGGGGTCTAGAAAGAGCAATAACGAACCGTGCACGATCTGGATGACATCTTCGCCCGCTTGGCAAAGTCCGCGTTCCGCCGGCGGTTCAAATTGGGACCCCAAGAGCGCAGCTACCTGGAGGCAAGGGGGCTTCCTGTCATTCTGGAGCATGCAAGAGACTTCGTCGACAAGCGCCTTGCAATGGCCCTTCCCCCCAACGATGGCAAGCAGACCCCTTTTCGCGGCCATCCCGTTTTCATTGCCCAGCACGCAACCGCGACATGTTGCCGAGAGTGTTTGGCCAAGTGGCACGGCATCGCGCGCGGGCGCCCTCTCAGCGCCGAGGAGAAACGCCACGTCGTCGCTGCACTTGAGCGGTGGCTCAAGAAGGACGCAGGCAAGACTGCAACGGATACGGAAAAGGATCGCCTGCTTTAGTCGGACGGCTCTGCGTTTTCGGGAGGGCTCTGGAACTGGAGCTGATAGAGCCGCGCATAGGATTGCCCGTTGTTGATCAGATCCTCGTGCGTTCCCGTCTCAACAACGCGTCCTTGGTCAATGACGTGAATCACCTGGGCGCGGTGGATCGTGGCGAGCCGATGGGCGATGACAATGGTCGTGCGCCCCTGCATCAATTTGGCCAATGCGTCCTGAACGATTTGTTCGGCTTCGCTATCCAGTGCCGAAGTCGGTTCATCTAAAAGCAAGATCGGTGCGTTCTTGAGAAAGGCGCGCGCGATCGATATTCGCTGCCTTTGTCCGCCAGAAATCATGTCGCCGAGCTCGCCAACGGCCGTGTCATAGCCATTCGGTAGTTGCGCAATAAAGTCCTCGGCGTGAGCGGCGCGTGCCGCCGCCTTGAGTTCTTCCTCGCTCGCACCGGGTCGGGCCGCTGTGATGTTGTCGCGAATTGAGCCTTCAAACAAAAAGACGTCCTGGCTGACGAGAGCGATATTCTGGCGCCAGGACGCGAGGGAAACCGCGTCGATAGACTGGCCATCGATGGTGATCTTGCCCTCGTCGGGTGTCCAGAATCCCTGGATGATCCCCAAGATCGTGGTCTTGCCACCGCCTGAAGGCCCAACCAAGGCCGTCATCTCACCGCCCTTGGCCGTCAACGATACGTTGCGCAGTATCGGCCTGCCGCTGATGTAAGAGAAGCTGACGTCCTCAAGCCACACATCGCCCTTGGAGACGGCAAGGGGTGGTCCATCGGAGATTTTTGACTCGGCAATTGGTGTATCGATGATGTCGAACATCAGTCCCACGCCGACCGCGAGGGCCTTTAACTGAATATGAAACCTGGAGAGACGGCGGGCGGGATCAGCAGCCAGCAGAAGCGCGGTTGCAAACGCGATGAGACTGCCGGGCGTTTCGACGCCAGACATTGCTTGCCATCCCGCATACGCGACAACTCCGGCGACCGACAAACCGCCCAAAGTTTCGATAAGCGGATTTACGCCTGCCCGGACGGTGGCAGCCTTGTTGGCGGTGGCCTCCATCGTATCGATTGCCGATGACATACGTTTCGTAAGCATGTCCTCAAGCTGAAACGACTTGACGATGCGTACCCCCTGCGCCGTTTCCCTGATGATTCCAATTGTCTTTGTAGTTGTCTCGGCTTCCACCTTGGCCGCCTTGCCGGCGATGGTGCCGAGTTGCTTCACGACAAGCGCCGCAATCGGTCCGGCGATGATGACAATCAGAGACATCAGTGGGTCCTGGCTCACCATGACGATGATGAGCCCAACGAGTGTCAGGAGATCCCTTCCAAAACTAACGACGACCAGATTGAGCAAGCCGCGGGCCGACTGAGCCGCCCGCGTTGTGCGCATGATGAGGTCATTGGACCTGTGCTTCTGGAAGAAGCCTACATTCATCTGCAGGATGTGCTGGTAGATGTCGCGCTGATATTCGGCAACAAGTCGATTGCCAATGCGGCCAAGCCAGACTTCCTGTGCGTACGAGGCGATACCCTTTATGAGAAAGATGGTCATGATCGCGAGGGGGATCCACGTCATGGCTGTCACATCGCGGCGCACGAAGATGTCGTTGACGACATCCTTCATCATCCATGCGGTTAGCGCTGTGGCGCCGGAGGCAATAGCCATCAGCACCAGTGCAATCGCGTATCGCGGCCAGTACTCACGCCAACGCTCGCGCAAGAGTCGAACCAGCACTGTCCACGGCGAGACATCGTGCCCTGCGCTGGCATCGGGCGCGTCAGGCGCTGGCACCGGCTGCTTTGTTTTCTGGAGCATTCGCGCGATCCCGAGTTCCGCAGGTGACCCCCGCAGTGTCAGCACCGATTCTGGCACTAACTATTGTGAAGAGTCCA
>Ga0315534_1002572_pt1 | contig 12076 bp, 12 predicted proteins | sample SalMarSW160240MG_FD_203094 | JGI IMG/M metagenome (GOLD analysis project Ga0315534, IMG submission 203094) | Salt marsh sediment microbial communities from the Plum Island Ecosystem LTER, Massachusetts, United States - Salt Marsh Sediment SW1602-40 ... | reverse complement strand
GATCTCCATGCCCTCTTCAGGGATCGTCTCCTCGATCTGGTCAATGATCTCTCCAGTCTCCCCGTCGGCCACGTAGACACCCACCCGCGCGATGTAGACGCGATGGTTGACGGGGTCTACTTCGATCCTGCCGTAAGCATCGATGGAGCCCAGCGGAGACAGAGTTTCCCTGTCCAGAATGGGCGTCTCTTCACGGAGGCCATCAGCGATATATATCCTCCCACTCCCAGTATCCAAGCCCAACGCGTAGGTGCCGCCCTCCTCGCGAGGCTTCAGCACCCGCTCCTTGGCCACGATCTCCAGAGAAGCGCCATCAAAGACGTAGAGCCACCCTGCCGAGTCGAGAAAGTAGGCCAGTCCAGTTGTACTGTCCACCTCTCCGGTGACAACGGAATCACCGCTGGAGGCCAGAACCACAGTCATCCCACCCTCAGGGATCGTTTCGCAGGCCGGGGTCGGGCTGGGGACTGGAGTGGGTATATGGGCGGCAGTCATGGTCGCTGTTGGAGAAGAGACAGGAGGTGGAATCGCCGCCTCTTGTGCGCACCCCTCAACCAGCAGGGCCAAGACGAAGCTGAGAAGAAGGTACTCCCTCACTCTTGACATCTTCACCTCCTTGTTGTTGCCATCGTGCCCGCCGAGGCAACGGCCTGGCTGTCGGTCCTCCTAGGCATCCTAGTCCTTCTCGATAATGACGTGGAGCTGACCGGTGATCTTGTGTGGAATGTCTGCGGCGAGTACTTGGCATTCTACGCCAAACGATCGGGCGCCCTCAAACGAGTCCAACGTCGCGAACAGTGTGTCGCAAGACTCTTGCATGTGATGCTTGATCCTCCAAACGTTGAACAGGACCCCGTAGCCTTCCGAGCGCTTGATCTCAAGAGATGGGACATTGACGATGAGTGCCCGGGAGGCGGCTCCGCCCGCGGTATCTACGGCCATACCCACAACGATCACCTCCGAGGGCGGCACTCTGACGGGCTTACCAGCAAAGAAGTAGACGCTCGACCACAGGCTCAGGCCGAACATGAATGCGCCAGAGTTCCGCAAGACTATCCCTCTCGGATCGGCAGATGCGGTCTTCTGTGGGGGGCCTGAGCAACTGGCCAAGCTCGGTTTGCCTGCATGGAAGGGAGTAGTAGCCTCGCGAGATCTCCGAGGCATAGATCGAAGAGACCTTCTCGATGCAGTCAACGTCTCCACACAGGGGACAGGCGGGAGGCGCAGTTGCCGGCGCAATGGGGACGGCTGTCAGCTCGACCCGAAGCTGTGCGCCGCAGAGAGGGCATACCGCTTGCTCGCCGACGCTGTGTCGTGGCAGCGCGGCGCCGCACTTGGGGCACATGAGCTGGGCTGACCCGGTCATCCCTCACTCCGTGCGTTATCCCTGGTCGACAACCTGACAGCAAGACTAGGCCACTATCATAGTGTAGGGTGGATCACAGGAGGCCGCAAGGCAGATGGGCAACAGCGGGGTTCGCTGCCCCCCCAGGGGCAATGTCTACTGCGCTGCCGCACTGAAGGATTCATCGGCGCGATGGGACCACAGCGGGAGGGGCAAATAGCTAAGCCTTTCCGTACAGCCCGGCCAACATGAGGCGGATCATGGTGTCGATGACCTGGTAGAAGCGCTCTTCCCGTGGAATCTCTTCCCTGTGGATCGTCTCGTTGGCCAGGTGCACCACCGTGCCCTTGTAGCCCTCCACCAGGTTCCGGGCGTCCACCGCTCCCAAAGCGCCCTCGCGCTGCCTCATCTCCACGTAAGCGACGAGACTCTCCCAGGCCTCGTCTCGGAACTGGCGGAACTTCGCGAACAAGTCGGGGTACTCCAACATGCTGAAGGTTGTCAGGCGGAGGTTGGACCGCCTGGCTGCCCGCAGGTTGTTCTCGAATACGTGCTCGGCGCAGGCGCGGAATACGCCAAAATCGTCTCTCTCCCGCATTCTACGCTGCACCTCCAGGTCCTCATCCAACGGGTGGGCGTGCCCCACTGCCTCGGACAGTGCGTGGTATAGACCTTCCTTGCTCCCGAAGTGCTGCACGATCAGGGTTCGGCTGACGCCTGCGCCCTCGGCAATGTCGTCCAGGGTGGTGCCCGAGAAGCCCTTCTCGGCGCACACGCCCAGCGTGATCTCCAGGATCTGCTGTCTCCGTTCCTCGCCCGAGATTCTCATCTAGATCGCCTATCTCCTGGTCCGGCAGTTGGCTCGCAGACCGGGCAACTGTGTATCGCCATTGTACCACTGGCTGCAAGAGCATGCAAGTGGGATGACCCGCAGCAGGACGAGACATGCTAGTAGTAGCAGGACCGACCGTTGTCCCCAGCTCCGGCTTCTTCGGCGGAGGTTGAAGACCTCCGTTGGTACCTTCGTTCTTCGCACTCCAGGCTCCTCGTCGGACGCCATCCGGACACGAAGGCGAAGGTCGCCCGGGGATTGACGCTGTGGCATCGCTGGACTATACTCTGGCATCATCGTCTGCGCAAGGTTGTGCCCTCGGAGGCGGCGACTTAAGGCTGGGTGACCGCCCGAAGGAAGCGATCCACGGGGATCGTTTTTGCACTGCGCAGTGAGTGTGTGTGAGGAGGACAGTCATGCTAGGGATAGAGGCCTTGCTGGAGATCCTCGCCGCGTCTGGCGTGAGCCACATCTTCGGCAATCCTGGCTCCACCGAGTTGCCCTTGAACGAGGCCCTGGTGAACGACTCTCGTTTTCAGTACGTCCTGGGCTTGCACGAGCTGCCGATCACGGCCATGGCGGACGGGTATGCCATGGCCTCGGGGGGATTGGGCGTGGCCTGCGTGCACATTACCTGCGGCCTGGGCAACGCCATGGGCATGCTCTACAACGCCTACCGCGCGGGGACGCCGCTCTTGCTTCTGGCGGGCCAGCAGGACCGGCGCCTGAGGCTCGGCGAGCCGGCGTTGGAGGGTGACATGGTCTCAGTGGCCCGGCCGTGGACCAAGTGGTCGGTGGAAGTACAGCGCGTAGAGGATTTGCCGGCGGTGGCCCGCCGCCTGGTCCAGACCGCTTTGACCCCGCCCACCGGTCCGGTCTTTGCGTCGGTGCCCGTGGACGTCCAGCTCGAGCAGACGGATGGGCTAGACCTGTTCCCGGCTCAGGTTCCGAATAGGCGGGTTCGCCCTCCGCTGGAGGCGGTTCGCGAAGCGGCAGAGCTCCTGGCCCAAGCCCGAAACCCGGCCATCTTGGCGGGCAGCCGGGTGACCGAGGCCAACGCGGTGGCGGAGCTGGTCACTCTGGCGGAGCGGCTAGGCGCGCCCGTGCTGGCGGAGCAGCAGACCTCGCACGGGCGGCTGCCCATGCCTGCCGATCACCCTCTGTACGCAGGGAGCTTGCCGCTGTGGTCGCCGGGCGTTCGCCAGCGCCTGGATGCGTTCGACGTGATCCTGGCGGTGGGCATGAATCTGCTGCGTCTGTTTCTCTACCATGAGCCGGCCTGCGCCATTCCGGAGCACATCCGGTTGATCCATCTGGACGCGGACCCCTGGGAGATTGGCAAGAACTACCCGGTGGAGGTCGGCCTGGTGGGCGACCCCAAGGCGGGCCTGGCGGAGCTCGATCAGCGTCTCTCGGAGATCCAGTCGAGTGAACAAGCGGGGCGGGCCGAGAAGCGTTTGGCGGGGCACTCCGCGCGCCGTGCCGCCGAGCGCCAGAAGCTGCTGGCCGAGATAGACGCGCAGTGGGACCGGCGGCCGATGACCCCCATGGCCTTCATGGGAGCACTGTGCCGCGTACTCCCGCCCGACGTTGCGGTGGTGGAAGAAGCGGTTACCACGCACGGCAACGTGCTGGAGACACTCGGCGTGTTTGGCGACCCCACCGGTTACTTCGCACACCGAGGTTGGGCCTTGGGATGGGGAGTGGGTTGTGCTGTGGGCGTGAAGCTGGCCTGGCCCAACCGGCCGGTGATGGCTCTGCTGGGGGATGGCGCGTCGCTCTATGGCATCCAGGGGCTGTGGACCGCTGCTCACCACCACGTCCCGGTGGTCTTCGTCATCGCCAACAACGCTCAATACAAGATCCTCAAGATCGTGGGGGCCGAGATGGAGCTGTCCCAGATGGCGGAGAGCCAGTTCCCAGGCATGGACCTCGCGGAGCCGGAAGTTGACTTCGTGGGGCTAGCCCGTTCGTTCGGCGTGGAGGCGCACAGGGTGACCGGGCCTGAGGAACTTGCTGAGCGTGTGCATGAAGCGCTGGACAGGACCGAGCCGATCCTGTTGGACGTGCCCATCGAACGCTGAGTGCTCCCATGCCCCCGACGCGAAGCGAGGGGAGGGCATGGGCGGCGGCCTGGAAGCAGGTCCGTGCACGGTATGAGCTTCGTCGTATCGGCGAGCTACAAGATGAAGGGAGAAGTGACAATGGCGACGGGGAAGATCAGCGGCAAGGCGGGCCAGAAGAAACGAGACACCGGGGCGACCCGGAAGACGGGCACGAGGAAGAGCCTGTCGAGCAAGAAGGGGGACTCGTACGTGCGGTTCTCCGACAAGCTGGCCGGCTCGCTGGAGGACATCAGTCGTATCATCGAAGAGAACAAGCACACCATGGACTCTATTCAGGACATAGGGGTGGAGCTCACCAGGACGGCTGGGATGTTGCAGGCTACGGCCTCCAGGTACGTGGGAATGGTGGACTCGCTGCTGGAGACCGCCGTGCCCATCATGCGCAACATCCCGCTGGTGCCAGCCCGGACGATGGAGTTGGTGGAAGAATTGCAGGATCTGGCCAACACTATCCTCGATGTCTGTGCGAAGGCAGACAGGGTGATCACCGACGTGGGAGACGGACTGGAGAACGGGGACATCGCCAAGATCAATGCTCACAGCGGCGACTTGCAGAAGATGACGACGGCTCTACAGAAGGTGCTCCCCGGCTAGGAGGAGAGAGGAGTGTGGCTGGGCAGGGCATTGCTCGACGCCGACAGAGGAACTGCCTTTCCAATCGTGGCACTGAGGTGAGGCGGATCGTGGTAAAGGGGCACCGAGGGAGTCATAGATGGCGATGCGCTTGACATGAGTGTAGCATAGTGCTATGCCGTGTTGAGCCGGCGTGCAGCCTCAGAGGCACCTCTGGCTAGCGGATGCTCGACGCTATGGCACGTATTGTGGACAAACCGGAGTAGCAGTGTTTGGGCGTAGGAGGCAATGGAGATGAGACGAAGATGGGCGGTAGCCGGGTTGCTGGCGCTGACAGCCTCACTCCTGCTGGTGGGCGTGGCCCTGGCGCAGGACGTCGGGGCGGGGATACCGACACCGCCGGATCCACCGAAGGCACGGGCGGGCGTGTACGTGACCTCCGAGGACAACGAGGACAACGCTGGGACCGGCGTGGCTGACAATGACATGGGCACGATCAAGCCACGCCTGATCTGTGGTAACGACCCGCTGGGTCCCATCGAGTTCAATATCGTGGTGGGAGAAGAGATGTCCTCGGGGGGTCAGTTGGCCCTCGCGGCCTGGGACTTCACTTCCGGTCTGCACGGCGTGTACGTCAACGGCCACTTCCTGGGGACCATACCTGTGCAGGAGAAAGGTCCGTGGGAGGTGCTACTCTTTGAAGTCCCGCAGGCTGTTCTCAAGCAGGGCGCCAACCTGGTGGAGATCGAGGTTGCTTTCGGCGATTGCGGCTCCATCGCCTGGGGGACCCTGGCTCAAGAGTTCGAGCCTTCCAACGGTGCGCCACCTGAGCCGCCCAACGCCGTGCTGGGCTTGTACGTGACCTCTGAGGACAACGAGGACAACGCTAGGACAGGCGCGGCCGATGACGACATGGGCACATCTGATCCCCCGTGGATATGCCCCAATAGCGAGAACGCGCCCATCGAGTTCAACATCGTGGTGCGGCGGCAGGTGTGCTCAGGCGGCGAGCTGACCCTGGCGGTCATGGGCCTCGAGACCGGGGAGCACGAGGTGTACGTCAATGACAACTTCGTGGCACTCATCCCGCCGCAGGAGGATGACGTATGGGTAGTACTGCCCTTCCAGGTTCCTCAGTCGGCCCTCAGGCGGGGTGAGAACCTGGTGCAGATCCGGCTTATGGGGGGTGACTGCGGCTACATGGCCTGGGGTGCGCTGGCTATCGAGCCGTGTGCCGAGGAAGAGTTCGTCCCCGAGCTGGGGAGTTTGATGCTGCTGGGCAGTGGGCTGACGGGGCTGGCGGGATATGCTGGCCTCCGTTGGAGGAATCATCGCTAGGCTGCTGGCAGAGTTGATACCGAGAGGGCCGCTCCCGACCGGGGCGGCCCTTTTCGTAGCAGGTGGGGTGTGATCGCCCAGACTCCTGGCCTCGAGTATACTGGAGATCCGAGCACAAGATAGACTTGCTGGGAGCACTCTCTCATGGACAAGATCGAGCTGACGCCCATCGGCATCATCCGCACCCCCTACGCGGAAGCCAAGGATATGCCTATCCAGGGGCGCTTCAAGGAGGACGTCGAGGGTTGGATCGACCTCAAGGAGCAGTACGTCCCGGCACTCAAGGATCTGGAGGGCTTCAGCCACCTGATCCTGATCTACTACTTCCACCGCTCGGATAGGGAAGAGCTCCAGGGCAGGCCGTTCCTGGAGGACGAGACGCACGGCATCTTCGCCATCAGGAGCCCTCACCGCCCCAACCACCTGGGCTTGTCCATCGTCAGGCTACAGCGGATCGAGGGGAACCGGGTCTACTTCACCGAAGTGGACATGCTGGACGGCACGCCCTTGCTTGACATAAAGCCGTACGTGGAGCACTTCGACCATAGGGAAGGCGTGAGATCAGGCTGGCTGGACAAGCACTTCGCGGAGGAAAAGCCACCGGAGCGGACTATCTTGGGGTAGGCGGGAGCTAGCCCTCGGTGTTGCGGCCTTGCGGGCGGGAGGAGGCCAGCTCCTGCCAGAAGTCCTGGGTGGCGGTGCGCAACGCGCTCTCCGCATCCACGCCCAGTTGCCGGCCTAGATTGGCCAGGGCGAATAGCAGCCGGCCCAGCTCAGCTTCCGCCTCCACCTGGTCATCCATCTCCTCCAGGCGTTCCAGCCTAGCCCGGGCCTCGGAAAGCAGTTGCTCCCTGGTGCTCGACAGCAACTCTTCCCTCTTGGCCCTTTCCTGGGCCCTCCGCGCCAGCGTCAGCGCGGGCAGATTCAGGGGCATGCCCCACAGAGGTTGGTCTTCCTTCTCTTCCTTCTCCTCCCGCTTGATCGCCTGCCAGTTGCGGAGCACTTCGTCGGCATCGACTACTTCCACACCGGCGAAGACGTGAGGGTGACGCCGGATGATCTTCTCGATGATGGTCTCCAGCACCTGGGCCAGGGTGAAAGAGCCCTCCTCCACGGCGATCTGCGTGTGCAGGATGATCTGAAGCAGGAGATCGCCCAGTTCCTCTCGCAACGCCTCGTCATCCTCTTCGTCGAGGGCCTGGAGGACCTCGTAGGTCTCCTCCAGGAGGTGCGGCCTTAGGCTCTGATGGGTCTGTTCGCGATCCCAGGGGCAGCCGCCCGGTGCCCGCAACCTGGCCACGATGTCGTGGAAAGTGGACACCGAGCTGGCCTTGGGGAGTGGGGGCACGAACAACGACGTCAGGTGATCGATGTCCTGGGAGTGATCCAGTTCGTGGAGGGGAATAGCCTCGGTCGCCACCTCGGGAGTTCCCAGCGAACGGAGCAGGGTCACCACGTGCTCGGCTGGGTACAGGTTCAGGAGAGTGAGCTTGACCTCGGCCGCCACTCTTCGGCTGTACAACTGGCCCACCAGCGCCGGCAGATCTGGGTCCAGAGGCGGATGCAGATGGTCCGCCAGGACGGTGGCATCCACGATCTGCAATCCGTTGAGGGGATCTATGCGCAGAGGTGCCAGGGCGGCCTCGATGAAGCTCAGGCCGGGTACCAGACGAACCTCACAGCCCTTCTGCTCCGCCAGCGCTAGTATCCGTGACACGGTCTCCTCACCGACCAGGGGGTGGCCCGGCACGGCGTAGAGAACGCCTTCGGGCCGCCGGGCCAGCTCCAGGATGCGGTCCGCGATCTTCTCGTAGACGCTGGAGAACTCCTCCTCCGAGTCATAGAGGCAATCGAAGGAGTGCAAGTCCAGGTGGGAGGCCAAGGAAGCGACAGTGGGATGGCGACACGTACGAAGATAGACCTCCTCCGCACTCTCCAGAACCTCTAGAGCCTCTTGGGTGAGGAAGCAAGGATCGCCTGGCCCGAGACCGATGATGGTGATGCTCATGCTTTTCCTCTCGCTGAGGACAGCCCAGGTAGATACTCACTGGGGGCGGACCGCTGTCCAGATCCCATGTCCGTCCCTTTCCTCTCGCGTGACCTTGCCTGCCAACTCCAGGATGTCCAGATGGCCGATGATCTCCGACATGACCAAGAACAACTGCACTCCTGGTAGCTGGCCTCCGAAGAGAGCTACGCCCAGCTCGTATACCGTCCTGTCCTTTTCCTCCAGGAGCCGGAGCACCAACCGGCTCCGTTCTTCGTGGTGCAGGAGGATCTCGTCCACGAGTGCCCGGTGATCGTAGACCGGCTCGCCGTGCCCGGGCAGCACCTTGCGTACCTCCAGTTCCCTCGTCCGGCGCAGGGATCTTACGTAGTCAGGAAGGCTGCGGGGCCGGTCGGCCATACCCAGCCGTGGTGTCTCCACGACGGGGTTGGAGGTGATGTCCCTCAGCAAGTGGTCCCCGGAGAGGAGCAGCTTGCTCTCGTGCTGGTAGAAGCAGAGGTGGCCCAGGGCGTGGCCTGGCGTGTGCAAAGCTTGCCAGGTGGTGTCGCCCAGTTGGAGCTCATCCTGGTCGTCCAGGGGGTGGACCGCCGGCACGGGCGCGGCGTACTGCTGGAACTCTCGGATGGACTCCACCTCGTGGATGGATTGTCGGGGTGCGCCCTCCTCGAGCACCAGCTCGGCTACGTAAGATACCCGCTGGTCCCACCAGGTGTGGAAGTGTTCCAGCGGGTAGCTGTTCAGATGGGACGAAAGTAGCTTCGCGCCCGAGGCCGCCACCACCTCTGCGGCTAGACCGAAGTGGTCGTGGTGCGCGTGGGTGATGACCAGTTGCTCGATGTCCGAGAGAGAGTAGCCGAGTCTTTGCAGCCCCGTTCTCAACGCTTGGAGGGCTTCGTTGGTGAGGGGTCCCGCGTCCACGAGAGTCAGCGGTTCCCCCTCCAGCAGGTAGACGTTGACGGGTCCCACCGGGAAGGGGGTAGGGATGGTCAGTAGGTGGATTCGAGGTTCAGGCTGCGTCATGGGAATCTAGACCACCAACTCCTTCCGTCCCTCGTAGACGGCCAGAGCGTCGTCCACGCTCCACCCCTTGATGGTGATGGCCGAGATGGCGTTGCACATCCGGACTGCCTCGTCCAGGGGCTTCTGGTGGATGTTCCTGCCCGTGGCGTTGCCGGCAGCGCCACTGACGAAGATCTGGTCGTGGAGCTGCTGGAGGAACAGCCGCACGTCCACGGCGGAGCCGCCAGCGCAGACGACCTTCGTGCGCCCGGCGGCGGTGATGGCCTCCTTGAGCATCTCCTTGGGGTCGCCGCCCTCTCTCTTGGGGTAGTTGACCTTGACGAAGTCGCTCCCCAGGCAGGCGGCGACACCCGTGGCCCCGGCGATGAGGTGCGGGTCCCGCTCGTCTCCGACCGCCTGGCCTCGGGGGTAGATCCACAGGACTGTGATCAGGCCGTAGAGGTGGGCCTGATGGACGATCTGGGCGGCCTGGTACAGCATCTCGTGCTCCCACTCGCTTCCCAGATAGATGGTGTACCCCACGCCCAGTATCCTGAGCCCGGAGTGGAAGGCGAAGTCCACTACTTGCTCCACGTCGTACCATTGCTGGCTGAAGGGATCCATCTGCTCTGTCTCGATCAGATTGGTCTTGGAGTTCAGCTTGACCAGATAGGGAACCGACCGGTAGTCGTCACCATAGCGGGCGATGAGGCCCAACTGGGTGGCGAAGACGCCGATCTCCGCCCGTGAAGCAATCCTGAACAAGTGCTCAGGGTCGGCGTCGTCCTGGGCGATACCCTCGCCGTAGAAGTCACCGTTGAGGTGCTCGACCTTCTGGTCTCCGGCGAAGAGCATGAGGTTGCCGCTGCCCCTGGTGATGGCGGCGTAGTTCTCCTGGTACGTTTCCCTCGCGTCCTCGGGGACGTCCAGAGGGGCCGGCGTGTCCTTGGCTTTCAGACTCATCTTTCCGTTCCTCCGTACACTCTCGTGCACTTGGTCCTAGTCGATAGGAGTTGGTGGAGAGGGTGTGTGCCTCTCCTCGATGGCGGTACCTCTGATGATCCGTCTGGCAGGGGACCTTCGGCGCGGTATTCGTGAATCACATCGACAGCGGTGGCGGGGGCCGTGGCGGAGGCCAAAGCTCCGAACACCAGAGCCAGGGGCACGACGTTCAGGAACGAGGAACCGAGCAGCACGCCAACCAGGATGAAGCCCACAACCTGGGGTACGCCCCGGCGCTGGATGCCCTTGCTGGCCAGGTAGGCGCAGATCACGATCAGGCCGATCAAGGAGAGGATATCCAGCTCCCAAGCTCCAACGGTCATACCATGGTCTCCAAGGGGAAGAGGGTCAGGGTACGTGGCGTATGGATTATAACATACGGCGCGGCGGCGCAGCAAGGACCAGACGAGGTCTTCTCGGTATTGATAGCTCACTTATCAAGAGTGCTGATAGATGGATTTGACAAATCTACGCACTTGTGCTATAATGTAGTTGAGAGAGACCACAGAAGGAAGGAGGCAAATCTGATGAGTGCAATCACACTGTGGAGACCTCGTAGAAACACACTTTCCCTTAGGGGACCGTTCGATCGTTTCTTCGACGACTGGTTCTACGCCCCGAATCGTATGTGGCTGGTCCCGGAGTGGGCGGAGTCACTGCCCCTCGACGTCTACAGAGAGGATGGCCATCTGGTGATCAAGGCCGAGGTGCCGGGCGTAGCCTCGGAGGACATCGATATCTCCGTCAAAGACAACGTGCTGACCATCTCTGGCGAGACCAGGTCCGAGGAAGAGGTGAAGGAGGAGGACTACGTCCGCCGCGAGCGTCGCTATGGCTCCTTCAGCCGATCGCTGGCCCTGCCGGCGGAGGCGGAGGGGGACAAGGCCGAGGCCGCTTTCGAGGACGGCGTTCTCACCGTAACCGTGCCGGTGGCAGAGGAACCGCAGCCGGAGGCCGTCAAGATCGAGGTCAAGGAGAACTAAGACAGACAGGCGGAGAGGCGGGGAGCCCAGCGTTCCCCGCCTCTTTTGGCGTCCGCGGTTTCTGGGGCGCGTGAAGAAGCATGTCGGGCAGGCGTGTTATGGCCTGTCCGTACCTCGGGCCGCTGGACATCTCCCCACCAGTCAGCGATCTTGTCGAAGATTGCTCGGAGAGCGGCGATCCGGCTGGTGACAGCGTCGCAGCGCATTCTCTGTTGGCCGTTTCTGCTTGACATGCGGCAGGAGTTGGTGTAGAATCTGGACGACTGGCCGAGGTAGCTCAGTTGGTAGAGCACATGACTGAAAATCATGGTGTCAGCAGTTCGATTCTGCTCCTCGGCACCATCTGATAGGCGGAAGTGGCTCAGCGGTAGAGCATCTCCTTGCCAAGGAGAGGGTCGCGAGTTCGAATCTCGTCTTCCGCTCCATAGCTGGTGACGTGGCCAAGTGGCAAGGCAGGGGTCTGCAAAACCCCGATCGCCGGTTCGAATCCGGCCGTCACCTCTGAGGGGCTGGTGGCTGATAGTGGTATCAGGGGCTATCGGCCACCTGTCATGTAGGCAGGGGGTCGGTGTGAGGGTCGGTGAAGGGGACTTGAGACCTCGGGCGGTGGTGTTCGCATTCGCCGGCACTCCTGCTAGCTTCATACAGTTTTATCCAGGCCGATAGCCGCAGACAGCGCTGTCGGCCTTTTGGTTCTGATAGGGCTCCGGCGGGCAGGGCGATGTCGCTATCTCTGATCACCCTGCTTTGACAAGCTGCGTGTGCGGAGAACTCCAGTGGGGAGGACATGATGATCACCGGTCTGTGCATGAGAGACTGTATGAAACGCCGCGTCATAACCGTCACTGCGGAAACCACGTTTCTAGAGGC
>Ga0315534_1002571_pt1 | contig 12079 bp, 10 predicted proteins | sample SalMarSW160240MG_FD_203094 | JGI IMG/M metagenome (GOLD analysis project Ga0315534, IMG submission 203094) | Salt marsh sediment microbial communities from the Plum Island Ecosystem LTER, Massachusetts, United States - Salt Marsh Sediment SW1602-40 ... | reverse complement strand
CAAGGCAGTCGCGTGGGAGTACGCCCGCCGCAATGTCACTGCCAATTGTATCGCGCCCGGGATTATCACTTCGGCCATGACCGACAAGCTCAATGACAAACAGCGCGAAATGATCCTCGCCAAGGTTCCCATGGCCAGGCTTGGCATGCCGGCCGACGTGGCTGCCGCAACGGTCTATCTCGCATCCGACGAAGCGGGCTATGTCACCGGGCAGACCATCCACGTCAACGGCGGCATGGCCATGCTGTAACAAGGGGAAAAGCTTGGGATTGCGGGGGGTTGGGTCACTTGCTCACACTGCTAGTCAACGCATATGAAGTGTGGTAACCGAATTTCGGCCCGGCTGGGGCGGCCGATCGCGGACTAAAACTAGGGAATCTCCGCGGCCGGGGTTTGTCTCGCAAGCGTCAACCACGACGAGGCCGTATCGCGATGGCTGCGATCCCTTTCGAAGGGTCGTTGTCCAAATCAAGAACCACGAGGTTGGAACGATGAGTGACATTGGCGAGCGGGTAAAGAAGATCGTCGTGGAGCACCTGGGAGTCGAACCCGACAAGGTGACAGAACAAGCAAGTTTCATTGACGATCTTGGCGCCGACAGTCTCGACACCGTTGAGCTCGTGATGGCTTTCGAGGAAGAGTTCGGCTGCGAAATTCCGGACGACGCTGCCGAAACCATTCTGACCGTCGGTGACGCCGTCAAGTTTCTCGAAAAGAACGCAAAAAGCTGAGCCCACGCCGACGCGGCTGCTCGACAGCTTCATCCGTTCAAGGCTGCTGGGCAATGCCCGGCACAGCGGTGCGTAGAGCAAACCAATTTGGCTAATGAAAAGGCCATGAAGCGTGTTGTCGTCACCGGCATGGGTATGCTGACGCCGCTCGCTTGCGGCGTCGAGCCGACATGGGAACGTCTGCTCAAGGGCGAAAGCGGCGCGCGCAAGGTCGATCGTTTCGAAGTCTCCGACATCGCCTGCAAGATCGCCTGCATGATCCCGCGAGGCGATGGCTCCAACAATACCTACAATCCCGACCAATGGATGGAGCCAAAGGAGCAACGCAAGGTCGACGAGTTCATCGTCTTCGCCATGTGTGCGGCACGCCAGGCGCTCGATGACGCCGGCTGGCACCCCAGGAGCCACGATGATCAGGCCCGCACCGGCGTTCTGATCGGATCAGGCATCGGCGGCATCGAAGGTATTGCCGACACCGCAATCACCCTGCACGAGAAAGGCCCGCGCCGGGTGTCGCCGTTCTTCATTCCCGGCCGCATCATCAATCTTGCCTCGGGCTATGTGTCGATCGAGTTCGGGCTGAAAGGTCCGAACCACGCCGTGGTCACCGCCTGTTCGACCGGAGCGCACGCGATCGGCGATGCGGCGCGACTGATCGCGCTCGATGATGCAGACGTCATGCTGGCGGGCGGCGCTGAATCTCCGGTCAACCGTCTGGCGCTCGCGGGCTTTGCCGCGGTGCGTGCCTTGTCCACTGATTTCAATGACGAACCGATACGCGCCTCGCGTCCCTATGACAAGGACCGCGACGGATTTGTCATGGGCGAGGGTGCCGGCATCGTCGTGCTGGAATCGCTCGAGCATGCACAGGCGCGCGGCGCCAGGATCTACGCCGAGGTGGTCGGCTACGGGCTGTCCGGTGATGCCTACCACATCACGGCGCCTGCTCCGGATGGCGACGGTGCTTTCCGCTGCATGCAGGCGGCAATGAAACGCGCCGGCATCTCCGCCGACGACATCGACTATATCAATGCCCACGGGACTTCGACCCCGATGGGCGACGAGATCGAGCTCGGCGCGGTGCAGCGGCTGGTCGGCAATGCCGCTGGCCGGATCGCCATGTCGTCGACCAAATCCTGCATCGGCCACCTGCTCGGCGCCGCCGGCGCAGTCGAGGCAATCTTTTCGATCCTGGCGATCCGCGACCAGATTGCCCCGCCAACGATCAATCTCGATAATCCTTCGGTGGAGACGCCGATCGACCTGGTGCCGCACAACGCTCGCAAGCGCGAGATCGATACGACGCTGTCAAATTCGTTCGGCTTCGGTGGCACCAATGCGTCGCTCGTCTTCCGGCGTTTTGCGGACTAGCGCATGATTCCGCTGCGGGCAGACCGCGTTTCAGGTTGGGGGGCAGGGCCTGCTTCCGGCCCGCGCGCGGCAGCGCCCCAAGCTTTCGCCATAATTCTACCTAACGTGCGGGACCTGTTGAGTTTTTCATTGTGGTTGCTGCATGATGATGCGGCCTTGGTGCCGGCGAGGGCAGGAACGGACGCGTGAATTCCAACTCACCGCCAAACGGCAACGGGAACGGCAGCGGAGCAGGGGCGCCGCCGCGCGGCCATTCTTCGGGATCGGGGATTCCGGCGTCGCCCCTGCCGCCGATGTCAAAGCCGCACGCCCCCCGAAGTCCGCGGGCCGCGCTGGAACCGGAGCGTGTGCCGCTGCCGACGCGCCGCTCGAGACGCGTGCGCCATCCGGTGGTCATTGTCGGCAACGCCTTCTTCACCGCGCTGGTGCTGCTCGCAATCGGCATCGGCGCGGTCCTGTTCATCGGCAAGCAGCGGTATGACGCACCCGGCCCGCTTGCCGAAGACAAAATGGTCAATATCCCGCGCGGTCTCGGCACCCGGCAGATTTCCGAACTGCTGGTTCAGCAGGGCGTGATCGACCAGCCCTGGGTGTTTCTGGGCGGCGTGGTCGTGCTCAAGGCGCGCGGCGAACTGAAGCATGGCGAGTATCGTTTCCGGCAGCACGCCAGCATCGGCGACGTCGTCAACACGATGATCGAGGGCAGGGTTGTCCAGCACCGGTTGACGGTCCCCGAGGGCCTGACCTCCGAGCAGGTCGTGGCGCGCCTGCTCGAGGACGACTCTCTCTCCGGCGAGATCAAGGAAATTCCGCGAGAGGGCACGCTGCTGCCGGAGACCTACAGTTTCACGCGCGGCATGACGCGCGAGCAGATCGTCAACCGCATGAAGCAGGATCACCAGCGCGTGGTGAAGGAGGTGTGGGAGCATCGCTCTCCCAACCTGCCGCTCAAGGATCCCCAGGAGCTGGTCACGCTGGCCTCCATCGTCGAAAAGGAGACCGGCAAGCCGGACGAGCGCACGCGGGTGGCCGCCGTTTTCGTCAACCGCTTGCGGCGCAAGATGCGGCTGCAATCGGACCCGACCATCATTTACGGTCTGGTCGGGGGCAAGGGCTCGCTTGGGCATCCGCTGCGGAAGAGCGAAATCGAGCAGCCCACGCCATACAACACCTATTTGATCGACGGGCTGCCGCCGGGTCCGATCGCTAACCCCGGCCGTGCCTCGCTTGAAGCCGTCGCCAATCCGGCGCGCACCAAGGAGCTCTACTTTGTCGCTGATGGGACCGGCGGGCACGTGTTCTCGGAGAGCTACGAGCAGCATCTGAAGAACGTCGCCAAGCTGCGCGGCATCGAACGTGCGAAGGCAGCCGAGTCCGGGTCCGAGCCACAGGCCGAACCCGCGCCTGAAGCCCCTTCTGAACCCAAGGCTGACGCCAAGACCGAGCAGAAGACCGGTCAATGATCGCGCGTCGCTTGCCCTTGTGAGCCTGCGGGTGCGCCGGTAAGGTCCGCCACTTTCGCAAGAGCCACGATTCTCCCGCGCGAGACACCGTCCCATGGCCCTCTCGAGCATGACCGGATTTGCTCGCAGCCACGGGCTCGCAGGCGCCTACGCGTGGAGCTGGGAGCTCAAGTCGGTCAACGCCAAGGGTTTTGACCTGCGCTTCCGCCTGCCGTCGGGCTGGGACGCGGTCGAGGTGGCGGCACGCAGGCGCGCCGCCGAGTTGCTCGCCCGCGGCACCGTCTATGCCAATCTCACCGTCGAGCGCAAAGGCGTTACCGCGACCGTGAAGGTCAACGAGCAGGTGCTGGCGGCCGTTCTGGCGATGGTGCAGGGCCTGACCGGCAAGGTCGAGGCGGCGCCCCCGACGCTCGACGGCATTCTCGCGCTCAAGGGAGTCATGGAAGTGGGCGAGGCGGACGAATCCGAGGAGGATCGCCGGGCGGCCGAGGCCGCCATCGGACACGGCTTTGCCGCCACGCTTGACGACTTCATCGCCATGCGCCGGGAGGAAGGCGCGACGCTCGGCCGTCTGCTGTCGGCGCGGCTCGACGAGATCGCGGCGCTGACCGCGCGGGCGGAGGCCGCCCCCGGCCGCAAGCCCGAGGCGATCAAGGCGCGGCTCGCCGAGCAGGTGGCGACGCTGCTCGCCGCGTCCGAGCGTTTTGATTCAGACCGCCTGCACCAGGAGGCGGTGCTGATGGCTGCCAAGGCCGATATCCGCGAGGAGCTCGACCGGCTCGCATCGCATGTGGCGCAGGCGCAGAAGCTGATCGGCGAGGGCGGCGCTATCGGCCGTCGCCTCGATTTCCTCGCCCAGGAGCTGCATCGCGAATCGAATACGCTGACCGCGAAGGCCAACGACGTGGAGCTGACCAATATCGGCCTCGAGCTGAAGACCGTGGTCGAGCAGTTCCGCGAGCAGGTACAAAACCTGGAGTGACGCGAATGTTCAGGGGGCGGAAGCACGGGACCGGTATCGCCCGCCGCGGGCTGATGCTGGTGCTGTCCTCGCCCTCGGGCGCGGGTAAGACCACGCTCTCGCGCAAGCTCCTTGAAGAAGACAGGGACGTCACGCTGTCGGTCTCGGTGACCACGCGCAAGATGCGGCCCGGCGAGGTTGACGGCCGCGACTACCGCTTCATTAATCGCCGGACGTTCGATGCGCTCGTTGCCGGGGACGAGCTGCTTGAGTCTGCCGAGGTGTTCGACAACTACTACGGAACGCCGGCCAAACCGGTGATGGACGCGCTTGCCGCCGGGCACGACGTCCTTTTCGATATCGACTGGCAGGGGACCCAGCAACTGCGGGAGAAGGCGCGCACCGATCTCGTCAGCGTCTTCGTCTTGCCGCCTTCGATCCCGGAACTGGAACGGCGGTTGCGCGCGCGCGCGCAGGATGACTACGAAACCATTCATCGGCGGATGGCCAAGGCCTCCGACGAGATGAGCCATTGGGCGGAATACGACTACGTCATTGTCAACCACGACCTCGCGCAGGCTTTTGCCGACGTCAGGGCGATCCTCGCCGCCGAGCGACTGAAGCGTGAACGTCGGCCTGGCCTCTCCGATTTCGTGCGCGGCCTGCAGGCGAAGCTCTAGCGCGCGAACGCCCGCGCCAGCGCAACAAATCCTTCGACAGGGATGTCCTCCGCCCGCGCAGTGGGCGCAATGCCGGCTGCGCCCAGCAGCGTGATCGCGTCAGCGCCGAGGGTCTTCAGGCTCTGGCGGAGCATCTTGCGGCGCTGGCCGAATGCCGCCTCGGTCACCCGTTGCAGGGCCGATGCATCGCATGGAGCCGGCTCCGGGCGGGGAATCAACTGAACCACGGATGAGGTCACCTTCGGCGGCGGGATAAAGGCGGACGGCTTCACGTCAAACAGGATTTTCGCCTGCGTGCGCCAGCCTGCCAGCACCGACAGGCGGCCATAGGTCTTGCTGCCGGGTCCGGCGACAATGCGTTCGGCCACCTCGCGCTGGAACATGAGCACCAGCGAGTCGTACCAGGGCGGCCAGGGCTCTTCCGTGAGCCAGCCGACGAGCAGAGCAGTGGCGATATTGTAGGGCAGGTTTGCGACCACGCGTGCCTGCCCATCCGCGAGGACGTTGCGCGCGTTGAACTCCAGTGCGTCGCCCGAAACGACGGTGAGGCGGCCGGGATAATGCGCGGCAACTTCTCCCAGGGCTTTAATTGCCCGGTCATCGCGTTCAACGGCGACAACACGCCTGGCGCCTTCCGCCAGCAGGGCACGGGTCAGTCCGCCCGGTCCGGGTCCAACCTCGACGACGGAGATGCCGTCCAGTGGACCGGCAGCACGAGCGATGCGCGCGGTCAGATTGAGATCATGGAGAAAATTCTGCCCCAGCGACTTTTTCGGCCTCAGGGCATACCGCTTGATCACCTCGCGCAGCGGCGGCAGCGCATCGATCGGCGCCATCGGGCGTCAGGCGTGGACGCGTACCGGTGCCGCGGCCAGCCGTGCCGCCAGCGCCAGCGCCGCCACCAGACTGGTCGGATCGGCGCGGCCGGTACCTGCGATATCGAAGGCAGTGCCATGGTCTGGCGACGTTCGTACGAACGGCAGGCCGAGTGTGACGTTGACCGCGCTGTTGAAAGCGAGTGTCTTGATCGGGATCAGGGCCTGGTCGTGATACATGCACAGGGCAACATCGTAGCCCGCACGCGCCGCCTCGTGGAACATGGTGTCGGCCGGCAACGGTCCGCGCGCGTCGATACCCTCGGCGCGCAACGCGGCCACAGCTGGTGCCACGACAGTCCGGTCTTCCCCGCCGAGCATGCCATCCTCGCCGGCATGCGGGTTGAGCCCGGCGATGGCGAGCCTCGGACGCGCGACGCAAAAGCGGTCAGCGAGGTCGCGCGCCACGACGCGCCCGGTCTCGACGATGAGGTCGGTGCTCAGGCGGGCGATCACATCCCGTAGCGGAAGGTGGATTGTCACAGGCACCACAGCCAGCGCCGGTGACCAGAGCATCATCACGGGATGCGGCGGCCGCCCGGTGGCCTCCTGGGCCAGCCGCCCGAGAAATTCGGTGTGGCCGGGCTCCGCAAAGCCGGAGCGATAGAGCACATTCTTGGCCACCGGGTTGGTAACGACGGCGGCGGCGCGGTCGGCAACAACATCGGCAACGGCACGACGGATCGAGGCGATCGCCGCCGGCGCGCTGGTGGCATCAGGCTCGCCCGGCGCGGCACTGATCGGTATGCCGAGCGGCACCACGGGCAACGCCTGCGCGAAAACTGCCAGCGCCTGCGTCGGGTCGACCTCGGTGATCGGGACCTCTAGTTCCAGCGACCGGGCGCGACGGTGCAAGAAATCGACATCGCCGACGATGTAGAAAGGTGGCAGGTCGAGTTCGGCCCGACGCTTCCATACAGCAAGCGTGAGATCGGGACCGATGCCAGCCGGTTCGCCGAGCGTCAATGCGAGGGGAAGGCCGCCCGGCGCATTCATTTGTATTCAATCATCGCCGATTTGCGAATCTCTTCCAGATACTTCCGGGATTCGGCCTCGAAGCGTTTGCTAAAAATCTCCTCCCGAACCTTGCGCTTGAGCGGCGATTCTATCGTCGTCTGTTTCTTGTCGCAGAGCGCGAACATTTGCAGGCCCTGCGCGGTCACATCCGGCTTCGTCAATTGGCCGATCGACATATTGTCGAGCAGATCGCGCAGTGATGCAGGCAGCGCCGCGGAACTTTTGGCGATCGGCTCATTCACCGCCACGTCACGCAGTGCGCGTGCCAGCGCCAGACCCTGGTTGCAGGAGGTGAACCGGCTGCGCAGGTTTTCCGCTTCGCGATGCTTGGTTGCGACAACAGCCTGGCTCGATCCCCTCGGAACGACCACTGTCACCGGATACAGCGTGTAGACATAGCCTACGGATTCCTCGGATTCATTGCGGTCCCGCAGCGCTCTGGTGATGTCGGCGTCGCCGACCTGCAACGACGAGCCATATTTTCCGCGAACCAGCTGGGTCCAGGTCATCTGTGCGCGCAGGCGCGCCTTGATCGCGCTCGGCGAGATGCCGATACGTTCAAGATGCTGAACGAGCTGCTGTGTCGAAGCACCCTGCCGCTGGGCCATATTTTCGAACGCCTGGTCGACTTCGTCGTCGCCCACGACCAGCCCGTACACTTTCGCCTTGGAGATCTTCAGGCGATCGTCGATCAGGTCCTGGATGACCTCTTTGCGGCCAGGCGTCTTGCCCGTCGACGACGCAATGATCTTGGTGCGTTGCTGGATGTCGAGCTCGGTGATCGGCGAGCCGTTGGCAACCACCACCACCTGCGCCTGTGCTATGCAGGGTAGCGCGAGCGCTACGGCCACGACGGCGGCAGTCAACAATCGGCGCAACATATCGGGTCTCGAGCTCATCTCCGGCATTTTCGTATCCATCGCTTGTGCCTGCCGTACGACGCGACGCCATTCGCGGGTGGGCTCAAAAGCCACCGTCAGACCCGCCAACGCTCTGTCTCACCTGAGTATCGCCGAGCGTCCGCAGGCTCAGCTGCAGCATGATGGCATGATCCGTTTCCGGATTTCCGCTGTACGTGTAATCGGTGATGTAATTCAGGGCCAGGATCAGGCACTCATCGACGTAGCCCAGACCCACGCGAGTCTGGTCAAACTGTGCGGCTTCGAGATCGTAGCGGGCTCCGCCCAGCAACACCCAGTTCGCATTCAGCTTGACCGAAGCCGTACCCAGAATGCCTTGCTGCCGCTTGAGGATGCCGATGGCCTGCTGGGCTGCGTAGTCGCCATACAGGACACTCACGCGCCAGCGGTCGAAATTCGCGACGGCCTCCAGCTCGGCCCGCCTGACGGCAAGATCGTCCTGGTCGAAGCGGAAACGTGACGAGAATGTAAGCGTACTGTTTGGCTGATATGAGAACCGCGCCACGTAATCGGACAAGCTGGTATCGAGGCCGCTGTCCAGACCGGTATTGGTCGTGCTGGCGACGGCGTAGGAGTTCTTGCCGAACAGCTGGTAGGATTGCCCGAACAGCGCGCTGAAGAATCCGCCCTGATTGAACTGCGCCGTATATTGTACGCCGTAGTTGACGCGACCGCCGCCCTCCACCCGGTCCCAACCGGTAAACTTGTTGACGCGGAACAGATTGCCGTCATCGAATATCAGGCTCTGCGCATCCTCGTTCGGCCACCTGCCGGTCTGCGGCTCGTCCGGGCGCGCGATTACCTGGGCGATCGGTTCAATGGTCTGAGTTCCCCACGATTGCACTGCGATGAACGGATAGCGGTATTCGACGCCGACGGTCGGCATGGCGCGGACCAGCTCCGAGTCGCCGGTCGACAGATAATTCGATACGCCCGGGAGCGATTTGACGTCCATGACCCCGAGGTCGACCCGTACCGAGGCGAACGGGGTAAATACCTGACCGAACGAGTCGGTAATGGTGCGCCGCCACTGGGCCTCGGTCGAGAAGCGGGTATAGGTGCCGGGTACGCCGCGCAACACGCAATTTGACGAATTCTTGATCGCCGGATTTGCCGTCTGCTTGCAGGTTCCGTTGATCGACGCCTTTGAGGTGATCGCATCGAAATCTGCACCGTCACGCGACAGGCTGGTAACATTGGTGTCAATTGCAACTTCGCCGCCGAGAACCGGCTGGTCGAATGTGTACGTGTAGTCCAGCACGGGATGAATAATCGGAATCTCGTTCTGCACGTCCGACTCCGAGAATCCGAGATAGTACATGGAGCGAGCATCAAAATAACTGCGTTTCCCGCGGCCAACCAGATAGAGCTGCGAGATGCCTGCGTCGGAGCCGCTGGCGAACAGGTTGTCTACGCGATATTTCGACAAGCGAGGGCTATAGTCCTGCAGAAAGGTGCGATCTGATAACAGCAGGGCGTCCCACCCCCATACCCATCGGCTGTTGAGAGCGAACTGGCCGTTGCTTTCAATGCTGCCGCGCGTATCGCGATATCCGGGCGTCGGGGTCCCGTTGTCCCGAATGAAGTAATCCTTGTCGAGCTGTTTGATACCGGCGGCGCGGATCGAATAGGCACCGTTGATGAGGCGTTGACGGAATTCTCCCTGCAGGAGTGGCCCCTGCCTGGTGGTGATCATCGGCGCGAAAGTGGCGTCATAGTCGGGTGCCAGCGCCCAGTAGTACGGTATTTCAAACGCGACTCCGTATTTCGAGTTTCCCGATATCGATGGCGTCAGGAAACCGGTCTTGCGTTTGACCGTCGGATCAGGCCCCGAGAAATAGGGCAACCAGGCGACCGGTGCACCGAAGAATTCGATGCGGGCGTTCTCGAAGTAGATCATCTTCTCGCCCTGGTCATGAATAATTCGCGCGGCCTTCACCTGCCAGAGCGGCGGTTTCTTCGGATCGTCCTTGCACGGCAAGCAGGCGGTGTAGACGCCGCTGTGAAAAACGGTGAAGTTGCCGGCTGTGCGTTCCGCCCGGGCAGCTGCCATGCGTGTCCGGTCGGGCGTGTCGAGCCTCAGCGAGTCGACAAACCCGTCACGGTAATCGTCCGACAGATTCATGATCTCGCCGTAAGTGATCTTGCCATCCGGCTCGGTGAGGCGGACGTTGCCTTCCGCGTGCAGGCGCTTGGTCGTCTGGTCGTAGATAACCTTGTCGGCTTCGATCGTCGCGCCACTGTAGTAGATCTGCACATTGCCCACCGCAGCGACGCGGTGGTTGGAATAGTCGTAGTTGATCTCCTCTGCCTGCACGAGCATCTGCTTTTGGGCGGCGCGTGCACGCTCAAGCGCGGCCCCCCTCTTCTGGGGCTGCTTTGGAGGCTTGGGAAAGGACAGTTGCTGTGCCGCGGCTGGCGCCGGGACAAGGACAGACACAACCACGCCGCCGCAGGCCAGCAGGCTGAGGACGGCAAGGACGCTACAAATGGCTCGGCGGCGGGGCCGGGCCGCTGGAGGGGGAGCACTCGGTGGCCCCGCCATCACCCGTCCTCCTGGTACAACAACGCGATGAACCCCGTCAGACCCCCGAAGAGCACAGGCAGCCACGCCGCTGCTACCGGGTGCATCAGCTCGGCTTTACTCAAATCTTCGGTCACTTTCGACAAAATATAAAGCAGAAAGCCGGCGGCCACGCCACTTAAAACCATCTTTTGCACGCCGCCGAACCGGAAGAACCGCAAACTCACGGCCGCAGCAAGAAAAACCATAGCAACAAGCAGAAATGGTTGCGCCAAAAGCTTCTGAAACTGCAATCTATAGCCTGCGGCTACAAGTCCTGCGTTTTCCGCAATCTTGATATACAGAGGGAGTTCCCAGAAAGGTACTGTTTCCGGGGTTGCGAAACTTTCCCGGGCCTGCTCCGGCGTCAGGCTGGTCTTGAGCCTGTACACGGGCATGTCGACCGGTACGACGCCCAGGCGGTAGACCCGCGCGTCCAGCAACCGCCATACGCCCGGATCCAGCACGGCCTCACGGGCCTCCACCCGTTCCTGGAAACGGCCAGCCGGGTCGAACATGAATACGGTCACGCGGTCGAGCTCGATGCCCTGGTTGCGGCTCGATCTGGCATTTATGATTGCGAGACCATCTGCGTTTCGCTGGCTCGCCCAGAACGATTTGCCTTCGCCACCCAGGCCGGCCAGGTTGTGACCAAACAACTCGGACTCGTAACGCTTGGCCTGCTCCTGCAGCAGCGCGGAGACCGGATTGTAGATGGTGGTGGCCAGCACGCCGAGCAGGAATGCGACGACAACCGCTGGCGAAACAAACTGCCAGGCCGACATGCCGGCGGAACGCGCGATCACCAGTTCCAGCCGTCGCGACAGGTTCAGGTAGCAGGACATGGCGCCGGTCAGCACGCAGAACGGAATGAGGCGTTCAACGACATGTGGCACCCGCAAGAATGACGTCTTCGCCACCACGAACGCGGACGCATCCTGGATGCTGCTGGCCCGCCGCATCATCTCGATATAGTCGAGCAGCGCCACAAGGAAGAACAGGCCAAGGAACACGACCAGCACGGCGCTGAGGAAGCGCACGCCGAAATAGCGCGCCAGTGTTCCGCCGACGATTTGCAAGGGCCAGTTCATGACGTGGCAAACCGTTGGGTGATGCGCGCGGTGAGCGCACTGAGCCAGTTGACGACGAAGGCGGGTGGCTCAAGGATCAAACCGGAACGGATGACGTAGATACTGCCGCCACCGGCGACCGCCAGGGCAATGTATTGCAACGACAGCATCCATGGCACTTTGGCGCCGACCACGGTAGAGACGTAGCCAGTCAGCCGCAGCACCGCTACGCCTGCAATGGCGCCGAGCATCGACATGGTCCGGCTTTGGCGATTGGTGCGTGGTGCTCCCAGGAAGGCAAAAGCGATCATCACGAAAGCGATCGGATAAAGCGGCGCCATCAACCGGTCGTGCATCTCGGCGCGGAAACGACCAGGCTGCTCGAGGAAATACCGGTCATTCGGGTCGGGAAGCATCAGCTGCCAGAG
>Ga0315534_1002568_pt1 | contig 12086 bp, 9 predicted proteins | sample SalMarSW160240MG_FD_203094 | JGI IMG/M metagenome (GOLD analysis project Ga0315534, IMG submission 203094) | Salt marsh sediment microbial communities from the Plum Island Ecosystem LTER, Massachusetts, United States - Salt Marsh Sediment SW1602-40 ... | reverse complement strand
ACCGGCAGACCGCGCCGGAGGTGGTCCGCTTCTTTCCCGGCCTCACCGAGGACGACCTCCCCGACCGCGAGGGCTGGGCGATCGAATGGGTCAAGCTCTCGACCCATTGCACCACCCATCTCGACGCGCCGTGGCACTTCGCGTCCACCATGGATCACGGCAAACGCGCCATCACCATTGACGAGGTGCCGCTCGACTGGTGCTTCCAGCCCGGCGTCAAGCTCGACTTCCGTCATTTCCCGGATGGCTACGTCGCCACCGCCGCCGACGTGGAAGCGGAGCTCGGACGCATCGGCCACACCCTGTCGCCCCTCGAGATCGTGGTGGTGAACACCAGCGCCGGCGCCGCCTACGGCCAGCCCGACTACGTGTCGCGCGGCTGCGGCATGGGACGTGAAGCAACGCTCCACCTGCTCGAACGCGGCGTGCGCGTTACCGGCACCGACGGCTGGAGCTGGGACGCGCCCTTCATCCACACGATGAAGCGCTACGCGGAAACGCACGACGCCTCGCTGATCTGGGAGGGTCACCGCGCCGGTCGCGAAATCGGTTATTGCCACATCGAGAAGCTGCACAATCTCGAGGCGCTGCCCGCCACGGGCTTTATGGTCAGCTGCTTCCCGGTCAAGGTGCGCGGCGGGTCCGCCGGCTGGACGCGTGCCGTTGCGATCATCGACAGCTAGCGGTCACACGATGGTCACAACAAAAAATCTCCGCATCGATCCCCAGCGCCTGTGGGACGACCTGATGGAGACGGCACAGATCGGGGCCACGCCGAAGGGCGGCATCTGCCGGCTGACGCTCACCGATCTCGACCGCCAGGTGCGCGACTGGTTCAGGGCCCGCTGCGAGTCGCTCGGCTGCACCGTCACCGTCGATGACATGGGCAACATGTTTGCCCGCCGTGCCGGCACGCGCGCCGACATTCCGCCGATTGCCATGGGCAGCCACCTCGATACCCAGCCGACCGGCGGCAAGTTCGACGGTGCGCTTGGCGTGCTGGCGGCGCTGGAAGCGCTGCGCACGCTACACAATGCCGGCTACGAGACCTTCGCCCCCGTCGAGCTGATCAACTGGACCAACGAGGAAGGCGCCCGCTTCGCGCCGCCCATGCTGGCCTCCGGCGTGTTCGCCGGCATCTACAGCCGCGACTGGGCGGCGGCGCGCGCCGACCGCAGCGGCGAGACGTTCGGCGCCGCGCTGGATGCGATCGGCTATCGCGGACCGGAAGCCTGCGGCGACCACAAACTGTCGGCCTTCTTCGAGGTGCACATCGAGCAGGGCCCCTGGCTCGAAGCCGAGGGCAAGGATGTCGGCGTGGTCACCGGCGTGCAGGCGATGCGCTGGTACGAGATGACGCTGACCGGCCAGGACACCCATGCCGGCACCACGCCGATGCCGCGCCGTCACGACGCGCTGGTCGGCGCCGCCCGAGTTATTGAAACCGTCAATTCCGCGGCGCGCGCTCATCCGCCGGCTGTCGGCACCGTCGGCCTGCTCGAGGTCAGGCCGGGATCGCCCAATGTGGTGCCCGGCGAAGCGTTTCTCACCATCGACCTGCGCTGCCCCGACCCGGCGGTCCTCGACCGCATCGAACGGATAATCAACGAGACCGCCGATGCGATCAGACGCGAGCTCGGTCTCGGCGTCGCGCTGAAAACCATCATGACGCAGCCGCCGGTTTACTTCGATGCCGACTGCGTCGCCGCCGTGCGCGAGGCGGCGCGGATCTCCGGCTACTCCACGCGCGAGATGATGTCGGGTGCCGGCCACGACGCCGCCTATGTCGCGCGCGTGGCACCGGCCGCGATGGTCTTCGTGCCATGCAAGGACGGCATCAGCCACAACGAGATCGAGTATTCATCCCGGGAGCAGTGTGCCGCCGGCGCGCAGGTGCTGCTGCAGGCGGTGCTCGACTACGACCGGCGTCTCGCAGAGTGCCACGGGGAGCAATAAAGACGGTGCGGCGCCGACTCACGCCCACAGACGCTCGCCGATCATCCCCTTGTACAGGTCGGCGACGGAATCGCCGTAGCCGTTGAACAGCTGCGTCGGCACCCGCTCGCCGGTGCCGATGATCTCTTCGGTCGCCTGGCTCCAGCGCGGATGCGGCACTTCCGGATTGACGTTGGCCCAGAAGCCGTATTCGCGCGACTGCATCTGCTGCCACATGCCGACCGGCCGCTCCTCGGTGAAACTGAAGCGCACGATCGACTTGATCGACTTGAAGCCGTATTTCCAGGGCACCGCCAGCCGCAAGGGAGCTCCGTGCTGCTTGGCCAGCGGATGGCCGTAGGCACCGGTGACGAGAAACGCGAGTTCGTTGGTCGCCTCAGCGATCGTAAGCCCCTCGACATACGGCCACGGAAACCAGGAAACGTGCTGGCCCGGTGCCATTTCCGGGTCCAGGAAGGTTTCCATGCGCACGTATTTGGCCGATCCGAGCGGACGGGCGAAGTCGACAAGCCGCGCGAAGGGAAAGCCGGTCCACGCGATCGCCATGCCCCAGGCCTCGACGCAGCGGTGGCGGTAGGCGCGCTCCTCCAATGTCATCCTGCGGATCAGGTCGTCGATGCCGACTTCCATCGGCTTTTCCACCATGCCGTCGATCTTCACCGTCCACGGCCGGGTCTTCAGGGCCTGCGCCGCCCTGGCGATGCGCTTGGAGGTGCCGAACTCGTAGAAGTTGTTGTAGTTGGCGTTGATCTTTTCGTCGGTGATGGCGCGGTCGAGCTTGTACTTGTCGTTGCGTTTCGCCGGATAAAGCTCGGCGGTCGGATCATCCATCCTGGCGAGGTCGGACACGCGCTGCGCCAGGCCGGTGCGCGGCATCATCGCCAGCGCGCTGGCGCCGCCGACAAGCAGCGTGCGCCGGCTGAAGGCGAGATGCTCCGGCGTGACGAGCCGCTCGGGAATTTCCCAGCCGCGCCGGCGAATGACATTCATGGGCCTGGCCCTCCGCAAATCGCGCTGCAGGATTAGGGCACGGCTTCGCTCAATGGCAAATCACGCTTGCGGGAGGATCTGGCGGATGAAGCATTGCGCGGGCTGCACACTCTCTTTCCCTCTCCCCTTGCGGGAGAGGGTGCCCGAGCGGAGGCGAAGCCGAGCGCGGGCGGGTGAGGGGTCCGAGCGCAATTGTGACGCTGACCCCCTCGCCCGGTTCGGACCTTCGGTCCTCGCCATCCTCTCCCGCAAGGGGAGAGGGTAAAGGCCCTACTCCGCTGCCCGTCGCGCCGCCACGATCTGGTCGGCGGTGCGGCCGGTCAGTTCCTGCATGTGATCGAACTTGAAGGTGAACGATCCCACGCCGGCGGTCGCCGAACGCACCTCGATGATGAGATCGCCGATCTCGCTTTCCGGCATCTGCGCGCGCACCATATCCCATCCCGGCCAGTCCTCGCGTGCGTCGAAGCCGAGGATCTGGCCGCGCCGGCTCGACAGGATGGCGTTCATCTTGGCTGTGGCTTCGTTCGGGCAGACGATCTCCACCTCATGGATCGGCTCGAGCAGCACCGGCTGGCATTGCGGCAGACCTTCCACGATGCCGATCCGGCCGGCCGTGCGGAACGCCATGTCGGAAGAATCCACCGTGTGATAGGAGCCGTCGACCAGCGCCACCGCGATGTCCACGACCGGGAAGCCGAGCGGGCCGTGCTTGAGCGCGTCGATCACGCCCTCCTCCACGGCCGGAATGTAGTTGCGCGGCACCACGCCGCCGGTAATGCGTTCCTCGAAGTGGAATCCGGCACTGCGCGGCTGCGGCTTGATCTCCAGCACCACGTCGCCGAACTGGCCGTGGCCGCCGGACTGTTTCTTGTGCCGGCCGCGGATCGAGGTCGGCTTGCGGATGGTCTCGCGGTAGCCGACGGAAGGCGGCCGGCTGGCGACCGGCACGCCGTAGCGGTCGGCGAGGCGTTCGGTCGCGACCCGCAGGTGCATTTCGCCCTGCCCCCAGATCACGACCTCCTGGTTTTCCGTGTTGTGGTCGACCCTGAGCGAGGGATCTTCTTCGGTCAGCTTGGTGAAGGCCTGGCCCAGTTTGACGTCGTCCTTGCGTTCCTTTGCCTGCACCGCGATACCGAGCACCGGCGGCGCTGACTTCACTTCGATCAACGCCTTGTGCGGCTGCTTGCCGGTGGACAGCGTATCGCCGGTCTTGGCGCCGTCGAGTTTGCCGAGCGCGACCGTTTCGCCGGCATTCGCAGGTCCGCGCTTCTCGAATTGCTGGCCAACCTGCTTGAACACGCCGGAGGCACGGCCCGCCTCTCCTTCCGGCGTATTGAAGGTCGTGCCGTCGGTCGCGGTGCCTGCGAGCAGGCGGGCAACCGACATCTTTCCTCCGTGTGTCGTATGGAACGTCTTCAGCACCAGCGCGACCGTCTCGTTGCCCGCTTCAACCCCGAGACGCTTGACGGTCTCTGCCGCGCCGGGCGCCTCGTGGCGCAGGGCCTTGAGCAGCCGCAGCACGCCGTTCGAGCGGGTCGCCACACCCAGTAGAACGGGACACACTTGGCGGTCGCGCAGTTCCTTCGACAGGTCGTCGAACACCTTGTCACGCGGCGGCTGGATATCCTCGAGCAGCTGCTCCATCAGCTCGTCGTCGTGATCGGCGAGCGTCTCCAGCATGGAGAAGCGCGCCTCCTTCTCCCGATCGAGATCCTCGCCCTTCAGCTCGATGATCTCGGACGGTGCATGTTCCTTGTAGACATAGGCGCGCTCGAGCGCGAGATCGACGAAACCGGAAATGAGATCGCCGTTCCAGATCGGAATTTGCCGCAGCAGCAGCGGCACACGCGAAGCCGGTTGCAGCAGCTTCAGCGTCTCGCGCACGCGCTTGTCGGCCTTGTCGATCTTGTTGAGGAAGAGGAAGTGGGGAATGTTCTGGTCTTCCAGCTCGCGCAGGATCAGTTGCAGCTGCGGCACCTTCTTCTCGTCGGCCTCGCAGACCACCACCGCGGCGTCGACCGCCGGCAGCACGCTGCGCATGTCCTGGATGAATTCGATGGAGCCCGGGCAGTCGATGAAAGTGTAGTCGTCGCCCATGAAACTGGTGGTGGCCACCGAGCACTCGACGCTCATCTTGTGGTGGCGGGCTTCCTTGCTGGAATCACCGACGCTGTTGCCGGCGTCCACGGTACCCTGGCGCTGAACCGCGCCCGTGCGGGCGAGTATGGCCTCGAGAAGTGTGGTCTTGCCGCTTTGGAATGGGCCCACCAGGGCAATGCACCGGGGGCCCTTCGATCCCGAGCCGTTTTGAGCCATACTGTTTCCTCCCTCGCCGGCCGGGGAGTCGGACCTTTTATCCCGGCCCTATGTCGCAATATCGTCTCAGGACCGCGCGGGACTGGCAAGCGAAGAATAAATCAATCCGATCAAAGCAGAGCGAAATGGCCGACGATGGCCCATTACCGGCTTTGCGTCAGCGGCCGGCCATGAACGTCAGATCAACCACGTTGCGCGGGTCAATCTGCTTGCTGATCAGGCCTTGTGCCTTGTACCAGTTCACTTGGCGCTCCACGTCGGCGAAATCCAGCCGGGCCTCCGGGTCCATGTAATAGGCGGCGCCCTCAATCGCGTACCTGGCACGTTCTCCGTCCAGATCAGGATGCACATAGTGTGCGATTTCTGCCGCCGCCCGTTCGGAAATCTCGTCCGATCGGCGCTTGCCGGAGGAATCGTGCCGCAACAGCGCGGCTGCGTAGTCGGCGGCGCCGCGGCGATAGGCGCGCAGAAACTTGCCGACCATGGGGCGCCGGCTCTGCAGCGTCCCGGCCGAGGCGAACAGCGCTCCCAGCTGCTGCGCATCCAGCTCCGAATACCAGCCGAGCAGGCGCGCCTGTCCGGTGAGCAGCATTTCGCGCGCATAAGGTGCCGGCAGGATCGCTGCGTCGGCGCGGTTTGTCGCCACCGCATCCATGACGGCCTTGTACGAGTGCAGCGGCTTCAACGTCACGTTGGCGGCATCAAAGCGATGCAGGCGGGCGATCTGGCCGAGCTGGTAATGATAGTTGGTGCCAAGCTCGGTGACCGCCACGGATCTGGCGACCAGATTGCCGAGGTTGCGCAGCCCCCGTTTGTGGGCCAGATCCGACGCGACGATCTCGTTGCCTTCGTGGCCTTGCTCCTCCCTTACCTGCGCTGCCACCGCCCTGATCTTGCCCTTGCCGGCGAGTTCGAACGCCGTCGCGGTGAAGCTGGCCAGGCCGAAATCGGCGTCGCCTGCGGCCAGCGCCTGCACCGCCGCCTGCGGGTTCGGGTAGGCGCGCATGACGAGGTCGATGCCTTCAGCCTTGAAGTAGCCGCGGGTCGCCGCAAGGAACAGGGCGGCGTTATCGGTCAGCCGCATGGTGGCGACGGTGACGCGCTCGCGCGCGGCGGCGGGCATAATCACGGCGACAAGAAGCAGAATCGGGAGCGCCCGGCGAATCATCCGTCCAGACTAGCCGAGCCCTGCCCGATTCGCCTCACGCGCCGGTGGCGAAGGCCTCAATCTCCCGCATCAGCACTTCCCAGGCGGGGTCGCCCGGCACCGGCACGTGGTTCTCCGACTCCACCGTGACAAATCGTGCGCCGGGAATCCGCGCGGCCAGCAGCCGGCCCTGCTCGAGCGGCGCGACGTGGTCGTGCCGCGCATGGATCACCAGGGTCGGCACCTTGATCTGCGGCAGCAGGTCGACAATGTCGATGTCGTCCGAGGCAACGCGCAGACGCGCTGCCATGTCTCCGGTTGCCGACATCCGTTGCATGTCGGCGAACCAGTCGAGCATCTGTCGCGACGCGTCGGAGAGATAAAGCGAACTGAACGCGCGCATGAAGGCGGAGTCGGGATTGCCCCATCCCTGTTCCATCATGGCGAGCATCGCCTGCGACGTGGCAGCGTCCGCGGTCGAACCGCGCCGGTTGCGGCCCTGCGCGTAGCCGCCGCACAGGATCAGGCGGGACACCCGTTCGGGATGGCGCGCGGCGTAGCTCGCAGCGGTGGCGCCGCCCTGCGACAGCCCGAACAGCGCAAAACGTTCGAGGTTCGCGGCCTCGACCACCGCAGTCAGGTCGCGTTCGAAGGCAGCGAATGAGATGTCTTCCACGTCCCGGTCACTGAGTCCGATGCCGCGGCCGTCGTAGCGCACCAGCCGCACGCACGCAGCCAGCCGCTGCAACATCGGCGACCAGATCGGGCTTTGCCAGTCGTGATCGAGATGGGTGAGCCAGTGACCGGTCTTCACCAGCGCCGGGCCCTCGCCGACGGTGGCCATGGCAAGATTCACGTCGTCGTCGGTGCGGCAGAAGGTGATGTTCTGCGTCAGCGACGCCGGCATTGGTGCAAACTCGCCCATCGGTGCCGGCGCGTCGTCGGTCAGTTCGTTCGCCTCTCCGACGAAACGGAATCCCTTGCGCACGATGGTCTTGATCAGCCGCTGCGCCGAGCCGTCGTCGCCGATGGCGCGGCGCACGGCGTTGATGCGGCTGGCCAGCGCCGATTCCGAGACAATGCGTCCGTTCCACACGCCGGCGATCAGGTCGTCGCGGCTCACCACACGGTCGCGGTTGCGCACGAGAAAGGCCAGCAGATCAAAGACCTGCGGCTCCAGGTCGACCGCCGTCCCGCCCTTGCTGAGTTCGCGCCGGTCGAGGTCGAGCACGCAGTCCTCGAACGCGTAGCGCATGCGGCCGTCCTCCCGCCTAAATGCCTCAGCCCGCAAAATAAAGGCCATCTCAAGGGAATGCCAAGGCGTCCTCAAAGCGGCGGGACGGCGGCATGGGCATGTTTTGCTCATCCGGCCACCGCGGCCGATTCCGAGGAGAAACCGCCATGTCCCTGACCGATATTACCGCGCACAAGCCCGTCTATCGCCGCACCGACGGCTCCATCGATCCCCGGATATTTTACGTTGAGGCGCAGCGCCGGCGTCTTCGCAGAAAACCGCGCCGCCTGGCGATGGCCGGTCACGACGGCGACGATCGCCAACGGCCGGTGCAGGACCGGCTTCACAGCACGCCCGGAGAACCCGTCAATCCGGGCATCAGCGCCGAAGAGGACACTGCAACCGTTCCCGTCCGCCGACTGGCCGACGGGTCGATCGACTACCGGCACTATGACGACTTGTCGCGCCGCCTCCGTGCCGGGCAGAACCGGGCCGTTCTGCGACGGATGGTGACCATGGCAAAGGCGGCCGTGACCCGCTGCGGCATCGCCGCCACCGTTGCGATTGGCAAAGGCCGGCAGGCGCAATCGCCCGCACCTGCTCCGGTTCCGGCGCGACGGGCGGGCAGGAAATTACTTTAGGTTTCCGCAGAAACGCTGGATGCGCCGACCGGCCTCTTCCAGGTCTTCGGTTTTGGTCGCATACGAAATGCGGAACGCCGGCCCCAGGCCGAATGCCGAGCCGTGCACCACTGCCACGCCTTCCGCCTCCAGCAATTCGGTGACGAAGTCCTCGTCGGTGGCAAGCTTTTTTCCCGACGGGGCCGTCCTGCCGATCGTCCCCGCACATGACGGATAGACGTAGAACGCACCTTCGGGCACCGGACACCTGATGCCGTTCGCCTGGTTGAGCATGCCGACAACGAGGTCGCGCCGCTCCTTGAAAATCTTGTTGTGCCTGGCGATGAAATCCTTCGGCCCGGTGAGCGCCTCCACCGCCGCCCACTGCGAGGTCGCGGCCGGATTGGTGGTCGACTGCGACTGGATCATCGCCATCGCCTTGACCAGCGGCTCCGGCCCGCCGGCAAAACCGATGCGCCAGCCGGTCATGCAATAGGCCTTCGAAACGCCGTTGACGGTCAGCGTACGCTCGTAGAGCGACGGCTCCACCTGCGCCGGCGTGGTGAACACAAAATCGTCGTAGACCAGGTGCTCGTACATGTCGTCGGTCATGACATGCACGTGCGGATGCCTGACCAGCACGTCAGTGAGCGCCTTCAGTTCCGCGCGCGTATAGGCCGCACCCGAGGGATTCGACGGCGAGTTCAGCAGGAACCACTTGGTCTTCGGCGTGATCGCCTTTTCCAGCTGCTCCGGCCTGAGCTTGAAGCTGTGCTCCATCGAGCAGACGACCTCCACCGGGGTGCCGCCGGCGAGCAGAACCATGTCGGGGTAACTGACCCAATACGGCGCCGGAATGATCACCTCGTCGCCCGGGTTCAGCGTTGCCATGAAGGCGTTGTAGAGCACCTGCTTGCCGCCGGCGCCGACGGTGATCTGTGACGGCTTGTAGTCCAGACCGTTCTCCTCCTTGAACTTCTTGCTGACGGCCGCCTTCAGCTCGGAGATACCATCCACCGCCGTATACTTCGACGCCCTTCCGCTCTCGATCGCCTTGATCGCCGCCTGCTTGATATTGTCGGGCGTGTCGAAGTCCGGCTCGCCGGCGCCCAGCCCGATGACGTTGCGGCCGGCCGCTTTTAGCGCGCGCGCCTTGTCGCTGACGGCGATCGTCGGCGACGGCTTGATGCGCTTGAGGTGCTCGGCAAGGAAAGCCATTGCATGTCTCCGGGGGTGCGCCGCAGCGAAGACGGCGCCTTGTCCTAATCCCCGGAGGGGCCGCCAGCAAGGGGCCGATTGGTGAAGAAATGCGATGGCCCACATGCGAGGCATCGATCATTGCCGGCGGTTCCGGCCGATTCGGCCGCTGCGGCAGAAGCTAACCAAAAGTTAAACCGGCCAGCCGTAAGGTCCCCGCGCACCCCGATCGACCGCGAGCGGACATGGCTTCCATCGGACAGCACATACGAACCGGCGACTGGCTGACGCTCGCGCGGCTGCGCAATTACGCCGTCATCTTCCTGACAATCTACGCGCTGGCCGCCGTGCTCTGGATCGGGCTCGCCGACGGTCTTGTCGACCGCAACGGCAAGCCGCTGGGGACCGATTTCTCCAACGTCTATGCCGCCGGCACGCTGGCGCTCGCCGGCAAGCCGGATGCCGCTTATGACTGGGAAGCCGAATACGCTGCCGAAAAGGCGATCTTTGGCGGGCGCGACGTGCCGTTCTATGGCTGGCACTATCCGCCCCAGTTCCTCATCGTAGCGGCCGCGCTTGCAATCGTGCCCTATGCCTGGGCGCTGGTGGCGTGGATGGCGATGACGCTGCCGGCCTGGCTGCTCGCGATACGGGCGATCCTGCCGCACCCGGCCGCCCTGCTGCCCGCCCTCGCCTTCCCGGCGGTGTTCGTCAACCTCGGCCACGGGCAAAACGGCTTTCTCACCGCTGCGTTGCTGGGCGGAGCGCTGGTGCTGCTCGACCGGCGACCTGCGCTCGCCGGCGTGCTCATCGGGCTGCTCGCCTACAAGCCGCAGTTCGGGGTGCTGATCCCGCTGGTGCTGCTGGTCACCTTCCGCTGGACGACGGTCGCGGCGGCGGCCGCCACCGTGCTCGCGGTTTGCGCCGTGACCCTGGCGCTGTTCGGCACCTCGGTCTGGGCCGCCTTTGCCGATTCCACCGTCCTCACCCGCCACGTCGTGCTCGAAGCGGGCACCACCGGCTGGGAGAAGATCCAGAGCATGTTCTCCTTCGTACGCATGTGGGGCGGCGGTATCGAGACGGCCTACGCCGTCCATGGCGCGGTCGCGCTTGCGGTGGCAGCCGGTCTCGTCTGGCTGTGGCGGAGCACGGCCGCGTACGAACTCAAGGCGGCGGCGCTGGCCACCGGCTGCCTGCTCGCCACACCCTATGTCCTCGACTACGACCTGACGATCCTGGCCGTGGCCGTGGCCTTCTTCGCCCGGCATGGCCTGGCGCGCGGTTTCCGCGACTACGAGATCACACTGCTTGCCGGCGTCTGGTGCGCTCCGCTGCTCGCGCGCGCCGTCGCCCTCGACACCGGCATCCCGCTCGGTCTGATCGCACAGGCCGCCCTCTTCCTCATCATTGTCGATCGCGCGCGGCACGAGACGCGGTCGCTGCCACGGAGTGAAATCCTTGCCCCAGCTTGAACGCGTCCGTGAAGAGCTGCAGGAGCTGTTTCCGCAGAGCGCCTGGGTGCGCAACCGCTCGATCGCGGTGCTGCTGCCCTGCTACAACGAGGCCGCCTCGATCGCCGACGTGGTGCGCGACTTCCAGCGCGCGCTGCCGTCCGCGCAAATCTACGTCTACGACAACAATTCGACCGACGACACTGCCGTCGCCGCGCAGGCGGCCGGCGCGATCGTGCGTCACGAGCCGCACCAGGGCAAAGGCAATGTGGTGCGACGCATGCTTGCAGACGTTGACGCCGATATCTATGTGATTGCCGACGGCGACGCGACCTACAATCCGCACGCCGCCGGCCAGCTCATCGACACGCTGGTGACGCGCAATCTCGACATGGTGGTCGGCACGCGGTCGACCGCGAGCGACGGCGCCTACCGGCGCGGGCACCAGCTGGGCAACCGCTTCTTCAACCGCACGGTGCGCCACCTGTTCGGCGCCGGCTTTACCGACATTCTGTCCGGCTACCGCGTGCTGTCGCGCCGCTTCGCCAAGTCGTTTCCGGTAACCTCGACCGGATTCGAGATCGAGACCGAGCTGTCGGTACACGCGCTCGATCTCAAGATCGCTACCGCCGAGATCGCCCTGCCCTACGGCGCGCGGCCGCAAGGCTCGCACAGCAAGCTGCGCACCTACCGCGACGGCCTGCGCATCCTCAGCGCGATCCTGCTACTCTACAAGGAGCTCAAGCCGCTGCGCTTCTTCGGCACCATCGGTCTCTGCCTCACGCTCGCCGCGGTCGGCCTCGCGGTGCCGCTGGCGATCACCTATGTCGAGACCGGGCTGGTGCCGCGGCTGCCGACCGCCATCCTCGCCACCAGCATGGTGCAGCTCGGCGTGCTCAGCTTCGCGGTCGGGCTCGTCGTTGACGCCATCGCCCGCAGCCGGCGCGAGGCCAAGCGCATGCGCTATCTCGACCTGCAGTCGGTCGCCGACAAGGCGTAGGCACCGCCACGTTTGCGGGCTTGCCTGTCGTCCTCCGGCCGGAGCGCGCCGCAAACAGCGGCTCAATGAAGGCAATGAAATAAATTCATTTGAATTTGCCCCGCGCCGATGCATTTCTTTTGTCGCCAGCGGCGATTTCGTGACGTAACCGCGACATTATTCAATATACGAT
>Ga0315534_1002566_pt1 | contig 12093 bp, 9 predicted proteins | sample SalMarSW160240MG_FD_203094 | JGI IMG/M metagenome (GOLD analysis project Ga0315534, IMG submission 203094) | Salt marsh sediment microbial communities from the Plum Island Ecosystem LTER, Massachusetts, United States - Salt Marsh Sediment SW1602-40 ... | reverse complement strand
CACAATCTTGGGCTCAAATTCTTCTTGAGTAGACCACGGTGGCAGGCAGAGAATACCGCCGGGCTTGAGATGGGCCGCGAATGTAGCCAGGGCCTGGTTAAGTCGTTCCTGCGTTCTCACGAAACCGATTGAACCCCACAGGCATACCATCGCATCGAACTGCTTGTTAATGGTGAAATCTGCCAGGTCCCCCTGGGAAAACTGGATATCCGGGAATTTACGCCGGGCGATTGCCAGCATTTCCGGGCTGATGTCCAGTCCGGTTACCGTATAGCGGTCACGCCAGTAAGGGATATGTGCCCCGGTACCGCAGGCCAGGTCAAGTAGTTCGTTGCCGTCACTTAGGTAATATTTGTCGATGAGTGATATTATTCTTTCGGCTTCCTTTTGATATACTTCCGGTTTAACGTACAGCTCATCATAGTAGGGGGCCATTTCGGCGAATTCATTCTGCATGGATATATCTCCCGGCTTTTTATCAGCAGGTATCGCGTGTTTTATCAGGGCAGGAAATTATATCACGCTGTCCCCTGCGGATGCAAAAGCCATACCGGCAGCCGTCTTTTCTTGACACATACAAGCCTGATAGCTTAAAATATTGCGGTAAATTCCTTCTACAGCGGAGTTCAAATTACCTCAATCTACCGGAATTTTAGCGTTGTCTGAATCATCCAATAGAGCCGAGAGGAGATAAGGCCATGACTTACGAAACCTTGCTTTATGAGAAAGCCGATGGTATGGCTACCGTAACCATCAACCGTCCCGAATCATTGAACGCCCTGAACCACCAGGTATATACTGATCTCTACGAAATATTTGGGGAAATAGAAAAAGATGACGCGGTACGCGTCGTTATCCTTACCGGCAGCGGCGAGAAGGCTTTCGTGGCCGGCTCGGATATCACTGAAATGGCGCCGAAAAGCAGCCTGGAGATTGAAAGTTTCGTGGAGATAGCCCGCCAGGCATCCGACCGGATTTATAACCTCAGCAAGCCGGTTATCGCCGTTATTCACGGCTATGCCCTCGGCGGCGGCTGCGAACTTACCATGTGCTGCGACCTGAGGATAGCCTCGGAGAAAGCCCGGTTCGGTCAGCCGGAAATCAGCGTGGGCGTTATACCGGGTGCCGGTGGCACGCAGCGCCTGGCCCGGCTTATCGGCATGACCCGCGCCAAGGAGCTTATTTATACCGGCGATATGATTGATGCCAATGCGGCTCTCAGCTACGGCCTGGTGAATAAAGTGGTGCCGGTCGAGGACCTGATGACCGAAGCGAAAGCAATGGCGGCCAAGCTGTTAAACAAGAGCAGCGCTATTCTATCGCTGGCCAAGGCAGCTGTCACCGGCGGGGCCGGCATGAGTCTCCCGGACGCTCTCAGCTACGAAACTCAATGTTTTGCCCGCTGCTTCGCTACCGAGGATCAGAAGGAAGGCATGAACGCCTTTATGGGGAAAAGAAAGGCTGAATTTAAAAATAAGTAAGGAAACATCCCTCTCCCTTGATGGGGGAGATAAGTTGATAATATTTAAGGAGGTTGAATACCATGGCCATAAAGAATGTTTTTGTAATCGGTGCCGGAACCATGGGAAACGGCATAGCCCAGGTAACCGCCCAGGCTGGTTATAACGTAACGATGTCCGATGTCCAGGACGAGTTTATCAGCCGGGGCATGGCTACCATCGAGAAAAGCCTGGACAGGATGATTAAGAAAGATACTCTCCAGGAAAGCGAAAAGGAAGACATCATGTCACGCATCAAGACCACCCTGGATATGAAAGATGCCAAGGATGCCGACCTCGTTATCGAGGCGGCCCCGGAAGTAATCGATTTAAAGAAGAATATCTTTAAGCAACTCGACGAGATATGTAAGGCTGACGCTATTTTGGCCACCAATACCTCCTCTCTCCCCATCGGCGAAATCGCCGCCTCCACCAAACGCCCGGAAAAAGTCGTCGGTATCCACTTCATGAACCCGGTGCCGGTGATGAAGGGCGTCGAGATTATACCCGGCCGCCACACCGCTGATGATGTCCTCGAAGCCTCCAAGGAATATATCAAGAGCATCGGCAAAGAGCCATGCGAGGCCAGGGACTACGCCGGTTTTATCGTCTCGCGTCTCGTTGACGCGCTGATGAATGAGGCTTTCTGGTGCGTCATGGACGGCAACAAACCGGAAGAGGTCGATAAAGCGATTAAATACTGCCTCAATCACCCGATGGGTCCGTTAGAGTTATGCGACTTGGCCGGCGCTGATGTTGTGCTCCACGGACTTGAAACGATGTATGACGAGTTCGGAGAGCGCCTGATGCCGGCCCCGCTGCTGAAAAATATGGTGCGTTCCGGCGACCTGGGGCGCAAGACCGGGCGCGGTTTTTACGATTACACCCAGAAATAGGAATTTTATCCGTCTTATTAATTTAGATGGTTTTTTATTAATTAAATGAATGGAAGGTGAAAAATAATGGCAGATAAAAATGATGTTGTCATCGTCGGGGCGGTCAGGACGCCGTTCGGAAGGTTCGGCGGTTCGCTGCGTGACTTTGACTATTACGAGCTGGGTGCTATACCCATGCGGGAGGTAATCAAGCGTGTCGGCATCACGCCGGATACGGTGGACGAGGTTTTCTGGGGTGTCGGTGATACCTCGGCCTGCCGCGACCCTTATACACCGGTAGCCGGACGGCAGTCGCTCATCAGGGCCGGTCTTCCCCACGAGACGGTATCCATTTCGTTCGACATGGCCTGTGTCTCGGCGATGCACGCCATAAAACTGGCGGCTATGGAGATGAAAGCCGGGGAGATTGAAGTAGCTATCGCCGGCGGCGCCGCTTCGTTCGGACAGTCGCCGCTGGTGGTGAGGGGTCTTCGCTTCAACGGTCATCGCTTGGCCGATGTCAAGATGGAAGACCCGCTGGTAGCCCTCGGCTATAAGGATTTCAATCCGGTATCCGTCGATAGCGACGATGTCGCCTTCGAGTATGGATTTACCCGTGAGGAGATGGACGAATGGGCGGCCCGCAGCCACCAGAACTACGGCGAGGCCTGGAATGCCGGTAAATTCAAGGATGAAATAATGCCCATGGAAATACCCCAGCCCAAAGCTGAGCCCAAGATGCTGGATATCGACGAGCAGTACCGCCCCGGCACCACCATGGAGGGGCTGGCCAGACTCAAGCCCATTTACAATACCCGCATGATAACCGCCGGTAACGCCCCCGGCCTCAACGACGGCGCTACGGCAATCCTGCTGATGACCCGCGGGAAGGCCGAGGAACTCGGGATGCAGGTACTGGCTACGGTCATTGAGGGCGTATCGGTGGCGATTAATGCCAGCCGCATGCCCGAAGGACCGGGCGTCGCTATGAAGAAAGTCCTCAAGAAGGCTGACATGACAATCGACGATATGGCGGTTATGGAAATTAACGAGGCATTTGCCTGCGTACCGCTGGTATCCATGATGGTGGCCGTAGATAATGACAAAAACAAGTACCAGGCAGTGCGGGAAAGGATGAATATCAACGGCAGCGCCATCGCCATCGGTCATCCCAATACCGCCAGCGGCGCCAGGGTTATCATGAACCTGATGTACGAGCTGCGAAGGAGGGGCGGCGGCTACGCTATGGGCGCTATCTGCGGCGGTCTGGCCCAGGCTAACGCCTGTATTATCAAAGTTGAATAGGCCGGTTATTGCCGGTTTGAGTATTTCACAAAGGAGAAATTCATGGATATTAAAGACTATCGTGTTGATGGCAAGGTAGCCGTCGTTATCGGCGGTGCCGGTGATATCGGCAAAGCTATCGCCGAATCGCTTTCCGGAGCCGGAGCCAACGTCGTTATCAGCAGTCGGAAACAGGAAAACCTGGATAAAGCCGCTGAGGAAATAACAGCCAAGACCAGCGGGAAAGTGCTACCGCTGGCCCTGCACATAGCCAAGATGGACCAGCCCAAGCCTTTTGTCGAGCAGGTCATGAAGGAATTTGGCCGGATCGATATCCTGGTGAACAGCTCCGGTTCCAGTTTCATGGTGGACCTGGTAGATGTCGAGGAATGGCAGTGGGACGCCGTAATGAACGTAAATCTCAAAGGCCCGTTTTTCCTGGCTAAAGAAATGGTCCCCATCATGAAAGAGCAGGGGGGCGGCAGTATAATCAATATCACCTCCTACATGGGAGTCCGCGTCGAGGAAACCCTCGGCGTTTACTGCATCAGCAAAGCCGCTGTTATTCACATGACCCGCGCCATGGCCAAGGAGTGGGGCAAGTGGAATATCCGGGTAAACTCTATCGCTCCCGCCTGGGTGCACAGTCGATTGGCCGACCCCTTCCTGAAGATGGAGGGCGTTAACGACCGGATGCTGGCCCAGACCGCTATCGGGCGCTTCGGTGAGCCCGACGACGTGGCGGCTATTGCCCTTTACCTGGCTTCGGACGCCGCCAGGAACCAGACGGCCGGCTACTTCCCCCTCGACTATGGTATGCTTACCTAGTTAGAGCCCTGAATTATCAGAAAAGGAGGCACGAAGATGTCTTTAAAAGGAAAAGCAGTCCTGGTGACCGGAGCCCGGCAGGGGCTGGGTAAATCGATTTCCCTGGGAATGGCGGAGCAGGGAGCCGACCTCATAATCTGTGACCGCGTTACCGACGACGGCAAATTGGACGAAACCGCTAAAGAGATAGAAGCTCTGGGTGTGAAAACCCTCACCATGGGCGGTGATATCACCATTGAGGAAGACGTCAACGAACTCGTCAACAAGTCGCTGGAGAAATTCGGCAAAATTGACGTCCTGGTGAATAACGCCGGCGTTACCGCCCAGGATTCGTTCCTTGACCTTCCCTACCGGCGGTGGCGCTTGATCCTGTCGGTGAACCTGGACGGCACCTATCTCTGCTCCAAGGTTGTCCTGCCGAAGATGCTGGAAAAGAAAAGCGGCATGATTATCAATGTTTCCTCGATACTGGCCAAGGAAATCCGCATGAGTATTCCTTACGGCACTTCCAAAGCAGCGGTGGAGAGGTTTACCCTGGGGCTGGCCCGGGAGATGCGGCGCGAAGAGGGTATTGCTATCACCTGTATCCGCCCCTACTTCGTTAAGACCGAGGTGGTCATGGAATATATGAAAGACCGCGATACGAGTTTGTTCGAGGAGCCGATTATCTGGCAGAAATATCCGGCCATGTTGGCCGGCCTGCCGGCGGCGGAAGCCACCAATAAGATTTGGGATAAAGCTGCTCTGGAAGAGAAATTCGGTAAAGTGGAATAGCAAATAGCTCAATATTTACACTATTAAAGCCCGTCTCATCCTGCCGGGCAGGAAGGGTGAGAACGGGTTTTATTATTACCACCATTTGACACGGAATAAGAATTCGGCTGTTCGGCGCAGATACCGGTCGCCACCCGGCTGTTTCACCGGGTCGCTGGAAAGCTGCTCCGCTTTCCTCTGGTTTTTCCCGGCCAACCAGGATGCCATTTTCCTGAACACCTTTTTCATCCTGGTATTCCCCTCACCTACTATGTTTATTGTTATGATAGCACAAGCTGTCAACTCAGATGCCTCAAGCAAATATCCCGGGTGATGGTCATGGCCGGTTTACCCGTCAGGACAACATAACCTATAATAGGCTCATGCTGGTTTTATGGATATTCCTGGGTATCCTGGGCGTCCTTATTATCCAACGGGTGATTAGAAAATTATGGCATTTCCCGGCTCCCGCCTATCTCGGCTACCTGTTAAGCAGTCGACTTCGCCGCCGGGTGTATCCGCCGGCGCAGCTTATCGATCGCAGTGGCATTAAACCGGGCATGACGGTTGTCGACCTCGGCTGCGGCAGCGGCGCTTATACGCCCTACGCGGCCAGGGCGGTGGGGAATGAAGGTAAGGTATACGCAGCCGATATCCAATCATCCATGCTCCGGCAGCTTAAGCGAAATCTCACCAGGCCGGAATTCCGGGATATAAAGAATATAGAGATAAAGCAGGCTGCTGCTTATGAATTGCCACTAGAGGATGAATCCATCGACCTGGTTTACATGGTTGCCGTACTCCCGGAGATCCCCGATGGGGGAAAGGCGGTCCGGGAAGTCCATCGGGTGCTCCGGCCCGGCGGTACGCTGGCGGTTACCGAAATTATCCAGGACCCCGATTATCCCTGGAAATCGACCACCATCAAAGTATGTCAACAAAATGGTTTTATCGTAGAAGCTTCGTTCGGTAAATTCTGGAACTACACGGTAAGGTTCAGGAAATAATCCGCTAAGTCTATTCCCGGAGACGCCTTCCCCGGTAGAATATCGGTACCAGCAGCAGGGCCGCCATCGATGATACCACCATCGCCACCCACATTACCGAGGCGGCCTGGGCGTGGATACGCAGGGGCGAGAAGAAGAGGGCCGAAAAGCCGATGGCCAGGCCGAAGGCGTTGGCCAGCACCGGGCGGGATACGGTGCTGAGAGCGGCGTTGACCGATCCCTCACGGTTTTTACCTTCGCGGCGGTAGTAATAGATGCTGGATATAAGATGGATGGAATAGTCCACTCCAACACCGATGGCTATAGCCGATAGATTAGCGGTCATCACGTTCAGCTGGAAGTCGGTTATCACCAGCATTCCCAGTATGGCACAAATGGTAATGGCTATCGGCAGCAGGCCGGCGAGGGCGGCTGTTATCTTGCGGAGCGTCAGCCAGAGCATGAAGAAAATCAGGACCAGCGCCAGCGCCAGGCTCTGTACCTGGCTCTTGACCACCAGCCGGTTCATCTCGTCGAAGAGTACCGGCATGCCGGTTATAGATCTGATGATGTCGTTGTGCTCGCTGACGAATTCATCGAGAACACCGATGTCCTCAGAGGTCAATCCTTCCGTCCGGATAATCATCCGGAATCCGTCTAGGGACATCCAGGTATTTTGGTCTTCATCACTAATCTGGGAGAATAGCATCCCGATAAAAGCGAATTCTTCCGGATAAGTATTAACCCCGGTAGCCATCAGGTTGATGCCCTGGAGCAGGTCGAAGATAGAAAAGACGCTCTTAATCCCCTGAACATTCTCCAGTTTACGCTCGGTTGCCAGGACGTATGATGCAAACTCATTATCGAACACGTCTCCAAGTCCTCGCTCGGATATGAGCTCCCCGGTCAGCGGTATGGCGCCCCCGAACTGCTGTTCAACCTTATCATAGGTCTGCCGGATATCGGAATCCTCTTTGAAAAACATCAGCTGGTCGGATACCACGTGAATACGGGGTATATAGACCACCGAAACGATAACGATAGCCGCGAAAACGACGGAAATCACGAGTCTCTGCCGGGAAGCCCGGAGCACCAGTTTATCAAGTCGGCTTTCCCCGGGAGCGGATATTTTATCGGGTAATTTCATCCGGGAGAGTACCGCCGGGAGGGAAAAGATAGCCATGAACCCGGCGTAAGCTATCCCCAGCGTAACGAATATCCCCATCTGCCGCATCGGGGCCACTTCCGTCCAGGTCAGCGAGGCGAAGCCGGCCATGGTGGTGATGGTCGCCAGGAATATCGGTGTGCCTACCATGCCCAGCGTGGCTACCGTAAGCTCACGGCGGTCTTTATACCTGCTCATGTTATCGCGGAGATGACTCACGTAGTGCAGGCCGTAGGCCGAACCGATTACCAGGATAAACATCGGCGTAATGGCCGTTATCAGGTTGAGGTCCTGGCCGCTCCAGAACAGCGTACCGAAGGTCCAGAGCGCCGCCAGGCCGGCCGGTATTACCGCTAAAATCGTAAAGCGGCGAACTCTCAGCACCAGGAAAAATACCAGCAGTATCAGGATGATGGCGCAGGGCGGCAGAATGGCCAGTACCCTTATCAAGTAGCCCCAGATGGTGTCCTTGATAACTTCATTGCCGGCCAGAGATATATCCAGGGGACTATCTTCCGCCAGGTTGTTCAGCGAATCGATGACATACCCGGCTTCGGCATACGTCTCCAGCCCGGCGATAATCACCCCGCTGTCACCGGTCTCATTGAGGAACTGCTCCTTCATGAAATACTTATTCTCTATGAAATCCCGCAGTTCGGCATACTGACTGTCGATAAAACTCTCATTTACCGGGATGGTACCCATACCCGCGGGTATCTCCGGGGGAATAAAACTCTGCACCCGGGCCACGCCGCTAATGCCGACGACGGAGTTTTGCAGCTGGAAGAAGTCGATAAGATTATCCTTATCGAGGAGGGATTCGTCGGTCTCTACCAGTACCGAAATTGTCTCGCCGCTGTAGTACTTGGCGTTAAGGGCGAGATAGGCCTCCGCTTTTGGGTTGCCCTTAGAGAAAAATACCAGGAAATCGGTATCCAGACTGAAACGATAGAAAGACGCCAGTGAAATAAGATTAACTACGACAACGAAGATAATGATCAGCCGGGAGTGGTCGTAGATAAAATTGGCGAGCTTTTTCATCGGATTCCACCTTCAATGTGTCGATGCAGGTAACCTGTTTAATTATAAGGTTAATATTTAGAAAAAAGCCTTATGAGTAGGGAACATGAAACTAATAATGAGGAACCTACATAGTTACAGGTTGAGTCTTTCAGTCCTCGACGTCCAGACCCCACTTTCTAAACAAGTCTTTATAGAAATCAGGACGGGGGAAATCAGGCCTGAGCAATAAATGGGACCAATCTTCCGCGTTCTGCTTCATCTCGGCACTGCGCTTAACCCCTTCCACCAACCCCTCCAGCTTCTCTTTTGGCACGGAAAAGATAATCTCGTCATCTCCGGCAAATGCCCGCGAGTATTCGCCGGGGTCAGGCAGGGTAATCCGGTACTGGCCTTCCGTTATCACGGGTACGACGGAGTAAACGCAGGAATCGATGGGGTCAAATTCTGATTTCACCAGGGTATTATCCTGAAACTTCGGCACACTAATCATATCCCTCAGCTGGGCGTTGTTGGAATATACAAGCACCATATCCGGTTCGAAATTAGCTGACCTCAACGGCCCGGTTACCATACCTATATATTTCCCGTACTCAAAACGCGGGAAAGATGTATGCGCATCTACAAAGGCGTCATGCGGGTCTTCCACCAGGCCGTAGGCCAGTAAAGGCGCCCAGCACCAGTGGTCTTCTTTCAACATGGCTATCGTCATTCCCTGACGCCGGGTCATGGAAAAGGCCTGACACTGCGCCAGATGATAACCGCGGTCTCTTTTGGGTCGGATGGCTCCCTCCGGGATATCTTCTTCCTTCTCCAGCATTTTTACCGCTATGGGAGAAGTCTTCAACAGCAGTGCTCTCTCAAGTTCTTCTCCTAAGCTGTTATATTCCTTTAACGTTGTCATTTTACCTTACCTCCTAGGCTGTCCTTTCATATACTTCGACTCAACCGGTTGATTGAATTCTATGCGTCTCAGGCTGTGATGTCAAAAAATATATTCATAAGGAGACCACAGGAGTTCTTGAATTTCAACGGAGTGTCAGACTATGCCGGGATGTGCGGCACACTAATTACCCGCCGAAGATATGGCCGGCTTCTTCAGCGAATCTCATCACCAGTCCGGGGATGATGCCCAGCAGCAGTACGCCCAGGCAGGTAAGTATCAGGGCAATCCGCGGTGCTGTTGAAGAAGGTACCTTTTCACCGGAAGCCGCTTCACCCAACCACATGACCTTGACCACCCGCAGGTAATAGTAGGCGGATATGACGCTGTTGATGACGGCGATGATAACCAGCCAGATGAGGTCGTTCTGTACGGCGGCGCTGAAGATAAAGAACTTGGCCATGAAACCGGCGGCCGGTGGCATGCCGATGAGCGAAATCAAACATAGGGTCAGCGCCAGCGCCAGCAGCGGCGAACGCTTGCCCATACCGGCGTAGTCGGCGATATTATCGCTGTCTATCTTATTGGATATGGCGATGATCGTGATGAATGCCCCGAGATTGGTCACCGAATAGCTGGCCAGGAAGAAGACGATGGTGCTCTGCCCGTCGATGGCACCCGCCGCGGCGAATCCCAGCGTGGCCAGACCTACCATGAGATAACCGGCCTGGGCGATGCTGGAATAACCCAGCATCCGCTTGATATTGGTCTGGGGTATGGCCACGATATTGCCGACAAACATGCTGACAACGGCCAGTACCGCAAAAATCATGCCCCAGTTCTGGCTCAGCCAGTCTGGCGTGCCGAAAGCGGAGTAGAAGATACGCAGGATAAAAGCGAAACCGGCGGCTTTACTGGCTACCGATAAGTAAGCGGTAATCGGGGTTGGAGCACCTTCGTAAACATCGGGCACCCACATCTGGAAGGGCACCGCGGCTATCTTGAAGCCGAGTCCGGAAATCATCAGGACGATGCCTATCAGCAGCGCCGGACTGTCCGCCAGTCCCTGCAGGCCCATCGACTGTATAGACGAGGCGATAGCTCCTAGCTGCGTTTCCCCGGTAGAACCGAAGACCAAAGCCATGCCGTAAAGCAGGACGGCCGAAGCTATAGCGCCCAGCAGGAGGTATTTCAACGATGCCTCGGTGGATTTCCTGTCCTTGAGGAAGCTGACCAGGACGTATAGTGAAATACTGGCCAGCTCCAGTGAAATGTACAGGGAAATAAGGTCGCTGGTAGCCGCCATCAGCATCATTCCCAGGGTAGAGAGTAGAATCAGGGCGTAATATTCTCCCTGGAACCGTTTGAACTTGTCTATGTAGTCCTCCGAAGCCAGGATAACCAGGAAGGCTATTCCGGCGAACAGCACCTTGAAGAACAGGGCGAAGGCGTCCACGGACAGCATATTGTTGAAGATGAGGACGGGTATCTCGCCATCCGTACCTTTCCAGAGAACGATGGCATAAATTCCGGCCGCAGCCAGCCCGATAAGGCTTACAGCCTTCAGCACCCCTTTCTGACGCACAAAGAGATCAATCAGGACTACCAGAACGGCTACTGCCGCCAGTATTATTTCTGGTACGAACAGATGCAGGTTCAAATGCTATTCTCCTTCTTTAATCTCCTGTTATTACCCGCCGAACAAGGCCGCAATCGGCGAAACACCCAGTTTAAAGATATCCGTTAATACGGCCGGATAGACTCCGACCCCAATAATTGCCACCACCAGGACGTACATGTAGAATTTCTCCAGCCCGTCGGCGTCCTTGACGCCATTGAACTCGTCCTTGGGCGGACCGTAAAATGCCTGCTGTATCATCCAGAGGATATAGCCGGCGGTCAGTACCACGCCCACCACGGCAATAAGAGTAAATGTTTGCATATTATTCACGACGAGGCTATTAAAGCTGCCTAGGAATATCAGGAACTCCGCCGCGAAGCCGCTGGTAAGCGGCAGCCCCAGCGAGGCCAGTCCGGCCACGGAAAATACCACGGCTATTGCCGGCACCTGGCGGGCCAGGCCTCCCAGCTGTCGCAGGTCACGCGTTTCAATATTATGTATTACCAACCCGGCCACGGCAAAGAGCAGGCCGGTGACGATGCCGTGACTGAACATCTGCAGGGCGGCACCGGTCAGGCTGACCTGCCCCAGCGCGAAGATGCCGAGGAGCACGTAGCCCATGTGGCTGATGGAACTGTAGGCTATCATCCGCTTGATATCCGTCTGCATCAGCGTTACGGACGCCCCGTAAAGGATGCCGATTAACGCCAGTATAATCAGCAGTTGCGCGTAGTCCTGAGCCGGGCCCGGGAACATCCCCACGCAGAGCCGTATCATCCCGTAGCCGCCCATCTTGATGAGGACACCGGCCAGCATGACGCTGACGGCTGTCGGCGCGTCGGTATGGGCGTCGGGTAGCCAGGTATGGAACGGGAACATCGGCAATTTAACGGCGAATCCTATAAAGAGCAGCCAGAAAATGGCCCCCGCCGGCATTATCGCCTGCACCATGCCCAGGCCGCCGTTGGCTATATCCGGGATGCTCAGGCTGCCGGTGGTGAAATACAGGCTGAGAATACCCGCCAGCATGAAGGCGCTGCCGAACAGGGTATATAAAACGTATTTAATCGCCGAATAATCACGCCGCCCCGAGCCCCAGATGGAAATCAGGAAGTACATGGGAATAACCTCTATTTCCCACATGACGAAGAAGAGCAGCAGGTCGAGGGAGGCGAAAAC
>Ga0315534_1002565_pt1 | contig 12094 bp, 14 predicted proteins | sample SalMarSW160240MG_FD_203094 | JGI IMG/M metagenome (GOLD analysis project Ga0315534, IMG submission 203094) | Salt marsh sediment microbial communities from the Plum Island Ecosystem LTER, Massachusetts, United States - Salt Marsh Sediment SW1602-40 ... | reverse complement strand
GCCAGCAAAATGAAACGGGACAATATAAGTAAATCAGCCACAATATAAAACCTCCGTGAAGTTAACCTGTTAATTCAATATAGAATATTTGTTCAGAAAGTCTTTTTCTTTATATCTTATTGCTGTCCTTTTAATTTTTTGTTATTAAATATTTTTAAATCTATAAAATGTGGCCTAAGGATACCGGAGGAGTATATGTCTGAACAAGATAAAAATAAATATATCGGCGTAGCCACTCTTTTTGATCATATTGAATTAAAACGATTTGTAAAATTCTACATAGGCTTAATTTTTTTTCTTGAAATCATATTTTTTTTTCTTTGCTTTCTTTTGCAACTTAAACCCATTAATATTCCTTTTCCATGGAAATATTATTTTCTTGCATCTTTCTTGATACCCATTGCCATAACATTTCTTTTGGGTATCTTTGTAACTGCCTTTAATCTATTTATCTTCGGTAATCCTAATCCTCAAATTAATCATACCATATTAACCGAAAACGGTTCTGGGAAAAACAAACATTTGAATAATTTTAAACTGGTTATGAGTTGCATTCGTCAGGCACCCTTTCTGCTGGGCCTGCTGTTACTGTGCCTGGGGACAATTATTTTTTCTAAATTGGACACGTTTATTGTATTATCAAGAGAAATAGGGGAAAAGCCATTCAGTATGGTTTTATTATTTTGGGGGTGGTTTTGGCTGTTGCTACCGTTTTCCGATTTGTCTGGCTCTTCATGAAATATAAATTGGAAAAAATGAAATGCCGGTATGAATACAAACGGGATGTCATGACGAATTTGGGACTTCTCGTTATTGACGACAACACCCTTATTAACCATGATGGACAGGTGATTACCCAGGATGAAGCAAAAAAAAGAATTCTCGAAAAAAGTCCCGTATTAATATCACGACCCAAAAAACAGTAACCCCATTTCTCAATTGAGGGTTCTACTTACCCAAAAATAACTTCACATGACATGAAACGTGATATTTTAAACAAGTCCGTTCTTTTGCTCCTGCTTTTCTTTATATCTGCACTTTTTTTTTCGATGATTCGCCATTTTTTAATGGCGATTTTTCTGGCCGGTATTTTTTCAGCCTTAGCGCATCCGTTATATTGCTGGTTTGAGGGGCGTTTCAAAGGACGGCAAAATCTTGCCTCTCTGGTTACCCTGCTTTTAATCCTTTTAGTCGTTTTATTGCCTTTGATCGTTTTACTAGGAATTGTCGTGGCCCAGGCCATCAAGGTGGGCCAGTCCATAACACCGTGGGTTCAGAAGCAGCTGTCTGAACCTGCAGCATTTTCCAACCTTTTGGAATCGATTCCCTTTTATGATCAGATCAAACCCTACCATGAGCTAATATTACGCAAGGCCGGTGAGATGGTAGGCCTGTTGAGCGGTTTTTTGATCAATCACCTTCAATCTCTGACCAAAGTAACCGTCAATTTCTTGTTTATGCTTTTTGTCCTTTTGTACTCGATGTTCTTTTTTTTAATAGACGGTCAAAAGCTGCTGCACAAAATCCTTTATTATATACCGCTTGAAGATCGTGAAGAGCAGCAGATACTGGATAAATTTACCTCCGTAACCCGCGCCACCTTAAAAGGTACCGCAGTTATCGGTATACTACAGGGCGGTCTTGCCGGAGTCGCCTTTGCTGTTTTAGGTATTCCAAGTGCCGTTTTCTGGAGTGCCCTCATGACCGTACTGTCCATTATTCCGGGCATTGGGACGATGCTGATTTGGGGGCCTGCAGCGATTATTCTGGCAGCAGCCGGTGATTATTTTAAAGCGGCCGGTTTAGCACTCTTTTGCGGTCTGGTGGTTGGAAGCATCGATAATTTGTTGCGTCCCCGTCTGGTCGGCAAAGACACGAAGATGCACGAACTCTTGATTTTTTTTGGTACCCTGGGCGGAATCGCCTTTTTCGGCGTGATAGGCTTTATCATCGGCCCGATTATCGCTGCGCTTTTTGTGACCATCTGGGATATTTACGGCCTTGTCTTTTGTGATATCCTGCCGGAAGTAGGCTCGTTAAATAGCGACGCCCCGCCTAATGATGGTGAATCCGATGCCTTAGAAATTAATGATGGGAAAAAAACCAAATGAACTTACGGTGAGTGCAAGGGATTACGAAGAAGTTATTGAGACCGTCAGCCGGCTAAATCGATGATTGAATCTCAGGGGAGAGAATGCAAATGTATCTCTATACTTCCAAACCCTAACATTTTACAGAATTTTGGTTAACCATAATGAAGGTTCTTTTTATGCATTCATCAAATCTTCAATCTCTTCTGTTTCTATGGCAATATTGCCGGTGAGATCCACAGGGCCGTCTTTTGACAGCAGAATGTCGTTTTCAAGTCGAATGCCGATACCTTCTTCTTTGATGTAAATACCCGGCTCGCATGTAAACACCATGCCTTCTTCAAATTTCCGGTATTTATTGCCCAAATCATGAACGTCCAATCCCAAATGATGCGATGCGCCGTGCATAAAATATTCTTTATAAAGCGGAGAATCCTGGTTTTGGTTTTTTACCTTTTCGGAATCAAGTAAGCCCAGGCCGATCAACTCGTTTTCCATGAGTTGGCCGACCTCTTTCTGGTATTCTTCAAGAGTATTTCCCGGTTTGAGCATTTGAATGGCTGCCTTTTGGACACGTAACACCGCTTGGTAAACTTCTTTTTGACGCTCGGTGAATTTACCGTTTACCGGGACCGTACGCGTTACGTCTGATGCATAGTTGGCATATTCCGCACCAAAATCCATGAGCAATAGATCGCCATCTTTGCACTGCCGGTTGTTTTGGATATAATGCAGAATGCAGGTATTCGGGCCTGAAGCAATAATCGATGTATAGGCCGGTCCCCGGGATCGATTGGCTATAAATTCATGGTGAATTTCAGCTTCAATCTCAAATTCCCACACACCGGGGCGTATAAAGCCGAGCAATCTGCGAAATGTATTCTCCGTAATCCTGCAGGCTTGTTTGATCAGTTCAATTTCAATATCGGATTTAACGGCCCGGAGATCATGCATAATCGGAGCCAGTCTTTTGTATTCATGAAGTGGATATAATCTTTTGCACTGTTTTAAAAAACGGTCATCTCGTGTCTCCACGGTAACATCCGCCCGCAGGTGCTCGTTTGTGTTCAAGTAAATCCGCTCAGCCTCAAGAACCAATGGTCTGAAAATTTTTTCAAATTCCCCGGTCCAGTAAACGGTTTTAATCCCGGATACCGCAGTGGCTTCTTCTTTGGAGTATTTGCGTCCTTCCCATATTATAATTTTCTCATTGGTTTCTCTAACAAACAGGATTTCTTTATGTTTTCCTTCTCCGGCATCCGGGAAAAGCACCAGAATGCTTTCTTCCTGATCCATCCCGCTCAAATAAAAAATATCCGTGTTTTGAATAAAGGATCTTACGCCGTCTGCGCTGGTGGGCATGAGGTCATTGGAATTCAAGACGGTAATGGAATTGGGTTTGAGTTTCGCGGCAAATCTTTTTCTGTTATCAATGAAGAGTCTGTTATCAATCGGCAAATATTTCATTTGATTTTTCCTGGTTTTTCTCAAAAGGGTTAACAGCGAGGCTCTTTTTTTAAAAAATATTATTATAGCAATTAAAACGGTTGGGTGGCAAATATAAAAATATAAACAAAACTAGTGCAAAAAAAATCAAGAATTGATAGAAAGTCTCTTAGTAATTCATATCTGCTTAATGTGAAAAAACAAGGATTTAGTATGAAAGAAAAATTAATAAAAACTATAGATCTAACCAACGGTATGCGGTTGTGTTTCTTTGATGGTTCAAGACGGCTGGCCGGCGACAGATGGCTGGTATCATTGATTATTCGAATGGAAATACCGGTTGCTGAAGTATGGATTAATGACGGAGGCAAATCCAAGGAAAGGGTGGATGAAATCAAAAAGGTTCTCGGGGAAAAAGTGTTGTTCGAACAAAAAAGAGAACGAATTTTTGTGGGGGAAAGCGAAAAACAGACCGCATTTGAAGAATTATATGATTTTTTTATAGATAGTGTGCTTGGTTATTTATCTAATAAGGCGTTCCCAAAGCGGTATGTATTAAAAAAATACAGGGAAAAAGTTGAACGGGGGTCATGGTATCATTAACTCGTGTCCATCCAGAAATGGCATCTTTCGGCCCCCGGCGGCGTTCTCGTTCGTTTTCAATCCTCGAAATAGCGCGCTATGCCTGCGGTTGAAAACTCGCTCGGGCCTTGCCGGAAACCAAAATCTACCATTTCTGGATGGACACTAACTGAGGTGCGGGGGGGAGTGTTTTCAAGGTATTGAAAAATAAGGGTAACGCAAAATGTGAGGGCGAGGATATGAACTTCAAATTCTGTCCATTTTGCGGGCGTCGATTACAGGCAAGGATGAACGGCACCAAAAAAAGATTGTACTGTGACCCGTGCAGATGGACTCATTATAGAAACCCCACGGTCGGGGTAGCGGTTGTTTTATTAAAGAATGATGAATTGCTCCTGGTCAAACGAAACGGATCTTATGAGGGGATGTGGTGCATTCCCTGCGGACATGTAGAATACGATGAAGACATTCGAGTAGCGGCCGAGCGTGAGTTCAAAGAAGAAACCGGACTCGATGTTGACATCGGGCCTGTTTTTGCGGTTCATTCTAATTTTCATGATTTGGAAAATCAAACCGTTGGGATATGGTTTTTGGGATCATGTACGGGCGGAAAACTTGAAGCCGGTTCCGATGCCGGTAAAGCTAAGTTTTTTCCCCCGGATGATTTGCCGGAAGAAATGGCATTTCCAACCGATCTTCTGGTATGTGAGCAAATCAATGCTTTAATTAAACACAAAAATAAAGGTGAATAATGAATCTTCAAAAACAATTCAAAACTGATTTAACCGCAGCCATAAAAGCAAAAGATGAAGAGAAAAAAGATGCGCTTCGTGTTATCCTGGGAGAGTGTGGGAGGCTCGATAAAAAAGAACTTTCAGATGATGAGATTATAAAAATTTTGAAAAAATTAATAAAATCAGAAAAAGAAATGCTTGAAAAAAAAGGTGATGAGACCGATTCTATATTTATTAGAGTCATTGAAAATTATTTGCCGAAAATGGCAACTCAAGCGGAAATTACCCATTGGATTGAGCAACATGTCGATTTCTCTGAATTTAAAAACAAAATGCAGGCTATGGGTTTAATTATGAAGCATTTCGGATCAACGGCAGATGGGAATGCGGTAAAAAAGATTTTACTTCAGATGTCGTCAGGCAGTTAGGCGACAAAATATTTACTGATAATTCAACTTGTTGTGATAAAAATTAGTTAACGAGCTTTGAAGTCAGGAGACGATCCCCTGATGCCTCGATGATTTTATTTAACTGTTCCATGCTATTTATAGCACGAATAACAGAATCGGAAAGCGGAGCCCGGGTCGTATTATCTGTATCATCCCTGCAGGATGCGATCCCGAAAAATAATAATATGATAACAACCCGCGAGAAGAGCCGCAACCACCGGGCATTTAACGCTATATTTCGTGTCATTTTTTAAAGGTCACAGAAAATTGAAGACAAATGGGTTGAAAATGGGTTATATTATTAGTTATATTTAAACAACTATCCGAACTATGGTTGTATTTGCAAACAAAAAAAAATGGGCATACGGTTTATTAAAATTCTATCTAATATCCGTCTTGCCGCTTCAAAATCGAGCAAATCTGGATAGTTACGAGACCATCAAATGATGATCCGTGTTATGATTAAACTTTTTTTTACAGGAATCCTGTATTCGGCGTTAGCCGTAGTTACGGCCTCCTTCCCTGTTTATGCTGATATATATGTCAATATCGACAGCCAAGGGGTGCTTCATTTTACCAACACGCCCACATCATCCAATTATAAAATCTTCATCAGGGAAAAACCTCCCCTGCCTTCGAATTCAGACGTCACCGACGGTTCCAACAGTTATGATGACCTGATAACAAAAGCATCGGAAAGCCATGGCGTTCCATTTTCTCTGCTCAAAGCACTGATTAAAATCGAGTCGGATTTTAATCCCCGGGCAATTTCAAGTGCCGGTGCAAAGGGTCTTATGCAAATTATGCCTGAAAATATCAAAGCCCTTGATATAAATGACCCCTTTGATCCGTGGGAAAACATAATGGGAGGTACGCGTTATTTGAAACAGCTCATCAGACGCTTTGACGGGAAACTGCCCATGGCATTGGCCGCCTATAATGCCGGTCCCAATATGGTTGATCGATATAAACGAATTCCTCCCTTTGAGGAGACGGAAAATTATGTAGAAAAAGTTATGGAATATTATTCTATTTTTAAAGAGCGATAGCCTCTCAATTCTAAATCATCATTCCATCATTCCAATTGGGGCGAAGCGCCAAACTTGTGTCCATCCATAAATGAGGATTTTTGTTCAAGATCAAGGTATGTGAAAAAAATAACCGCAGGCATATAGTTGATATTCCGAGGATTATTTTTTGAGCATAACGCAGAGATTGGACGAAAAGACCATTTTATGGATGGACACTAACTTAGGATCACATCCCTATCTATGACTGATCCTTTTTTGATAACCGCCTGGGATTCGCCGGTGTTTTTGATCACAACTCTCCCCTTTAGGGTTACGTTTTTTTCAAAACGCACATCACCGTCAATGGTAAGAGAGTCACAATCGATCAAGGATGGAATTCCTTCAGCAAATCTTTCGTCAAAAAGATCTATCTTGCCGTAATATTTCGGATCCAGAGCTATGGTTATCGTCCGTGAACCTACCCTGGGATTTAAAATCAGATTATCTTGCTTTGAAAAAACAAACCGGTCGGATCTTATGGCCAGAAGCTCGTTACATTTTTTTACAGGAAAAAAACGGGATTCAGGAACCCTTATTATCTCAGCACCTTCAAAAAGAGATATGGCGGCTCCCATGGCTGTTTCGACCTGAAATACTTTTGGCGTGTTTTCATTTCTCGGATCAAGCGTTTTCTGGTTTTTGATTATGGGTAGGTTTATGGTATTATGTTTTTTAATAATCTTTTCAAGAGCTTTAAGATTTATCCATATATTATTGGTATTGAAAAACCGGTAACATTTTATATCTTTGAACGAATCCATTTCATCTTGCGGGCACTGAGCCGACTCACGCAAAATCAAACGGCCGTTTATATGCCTGGCGATATGTCCGCCTTTTATGTCTGACGGTGTCCTCGGAACTACTTCCATCATAAAAGGGAGCCTGTTCTTACAAAAATACCCTAAAAGCGATTCATCCATGGTGGCACCCAGGTTATCCGAGTTGGAAATAAAGGCATACTCTATACCTTCCTTCAAAAAGCGGTGTAACAGGCCGGATGTATAGATTGCCGAGTATATATCGCCGTGTCCCGGGGGATTCCATTCCAGGTCCGGATTCTCGGGCCAGGTTACCGGGGCGAGATCTTCCTGCAGGATTTTCGGAAACTTATTCTGGATAAATAAAATTGGGGATTCTGATGGCTTGATCATTGAGAGGGCGTCAATGGTATCTTCATGTGTACTGAAACTGTTCATAAGGGCCAGCTTTACCCGGCACCGTTCCGCCTGCTTTACTATGATTTCCAGAAATGTTTTTTCATTTTTCACCCTTAAAAGAGATTTGGCCTTGGTAAGGCCCATGCTGGTACCGAGACCGCCGTTCAGTTTGATGATAACCGCATGGCGTAACGCTTTCCGTCCGGATTCGGCATATTCTTTAATGCGGGATGCATCTTCAATTTCATCCGGAGAAACAGGCATTATGTCTCTATCGGAGATAAGGCCTGTTGCTCCGGAAACGATTTTTTTATAGTAATAGGTAAACGTATCAATAACCAGAGGGGGAAATTTCGCGCTTTCCATCTTTGAAATAAAGGATGGAAGATGTTTTATCTTGTCTGAATTTGCTGGCATATGATTTTTTTTTATAAACTTTCTATCCATCCTGCTGGATCTTTAATATTGCCGTATTGAATATCTGAAATCGTTTTGTAGAACTTGTCGGCCATGGGGCCGACCTTGCCGTCGGCCACGGTTATTACGGTGTCACCGTATTTGATTTCTCCGACAGGAGAAATCACCGCCGCGGTTCCGGATCCGAAAATTTCTTCGAGTTTTCCCGCTGTATGGGCATCCAACACCTCATCAATGCTGATTTTGCGTTCTGCAACTTTGATATCCCATTTTTTTGCAAGGGTAATCACCGTGTCTCTGGTAATGCCGGGAAGGATGCTTCCGGTTAACATAGGCGTAATCAGCTCGCCGTTTATAACAAAAAATATATTCATGGCCCCAACTTCTTCAATATATTTCTGCTCAATACCGTCAAGCCATAATACCTGAGTATAACCGTGTTGATGAGCCTGTTCGCCGGCATACAGGCTGGCTGCATAATTGCCCGGCGTTTTGGCTTCACCCACTCCGCCCCGCACCGCCCGGACATGGTTGCGGGTTACCCATATCTTAACCGGATTAAAGCCTTCGGCATAATAAGCACCCACCGGAGAAAGAATAATAAAATAACGGTAGGTATGGGAAGCGCGAACGCCTAAAAAGGGATCCGTGGCTATTATGGTGGGGCGTATGTAAAGGGAGGTTCCCGGAGTAGACGGCACCCAGTCTTTTTCAATAATCAGCAACTGCTTAAGGGCATCCAGGGCAAACACCTCGTCAATCTCCGGGATACAGAGGAGACGCGCGGAGTTGTTTAACCGTTTGAAATTATCAGTGGGCCGGAAAAGCTGGACATCCCCTGACTCCGTCCTAAACGCCTTGAGCCCTTCGAAAACACCTTGACCATAATGAAGCACCATGGTTGCAGGATCCATATCCATGGATGCATAGGGCTCTATGCGCGGGTTATGCCACCCATCTTGCGGGTTGTAATCCATGTTAAACATGTGATCCGTAAAAATGCTGCCGAAACCAAGTTTGGAATCCTCGGGTTTTGCTTTTAATTGACCAGCTTTTTTAACAGTCAGTTGCATTTCTGCCTCCTCAAAGAATTTAAAATTTCAGTCCGATATGTTCCACAGCATAAGTCCTGTTGTATCGTCGTAAGCCCTCTCCAGAGGGTTTCCGGTTAATTCCTGAAGATCAATTTCTGCGGCATAAATAATGGTTTCTGAAAAAACATGTCCGCCTATGGTTTTTCCTTCCAGATTTCCCAGAATAATATGCGCATGTACGACCGAGTCTTGATCCAACAATGAGACATTGCCGGTGCAACTTACTATTTCATGCGGTTCTTCTTGGGTGAATGTTGCATAAACCTGCTGTTTTTGATCATATGCTCCCAGAGTCGCAGAAGATACTGCACCAATAACGGAAAATGTAGCCATTTGTATTGACGACGCTTTACAAAAATCTTCGATAGATGTAATCAAGTCTTTGCCGTGAGGAAGACGCCCTACAAAGCGCCGTCCCAGCGTAAATTTAGAACAGGTCAGTTTGTCCATTAAAAACCTCCAAGATTAATATTATATTAACAATAAAATTTATAACATCTCAATAAATTATGGCAGCTCAATATCACCGTTTAATACACCAGAACTTATTGAGAAGTTACAAAATTTTGATTCAAGATCTATAGCATCTTTACAATTGAAATCAAGATCTAAATTTTTATCAAGGTTATTTCGCTGAACAACAGCCTGTTTTCTCACAGGTTGACATTGTGCGCTTTGGATATTAAAGTTTAAAATCTGAGTTCTTCAATACAAAACGGAAAGGAAAATTAATATGACCATATCAGAGAGAATGGCCGATATCAAACCGGTAAGGCTTAATTTGGATAGTAAATTCAAGTTTAAATGTCATAAAGGGGTAAAATGTTTTACCAAGTGCTGTAGAGATATTAATATCGCATTAACTCCCTATGACATTATCAGGCTTAAAAACCGTTTGCAGCTTTCTTCAGATGAATTTTTAGCAATGTACACGGTTCCCCGTCTTTTGGAAAAGACAGATCTTCCCATGGTTACTTTGAGGATGATGTACGATGATTTAAAATCATGCCCATTTGTAACCGATAACGGGTGTATCATCTATGAAGACAGACCCACGACGTGCCGTTATTATCCCCTTGGCGTTGCGTCGCTCAGTCACAGGGAGGGTGTTGATGATGAGGGGTTCTATTTTTTTGTGAATGAACCGCACTGCCTGGGTTTTGAAGAAAAAAGGAATGGACGGTACGGGAATGGCGGAAAGATCAGGGCGTTGATATCCATGATGAAATTAATGCCGGCTGGACCGATCTTGTGGTGAGAAAAAGATCTTTTCCCCCGAATCTCAAGCTTATTGAACAGAGCAAGAAAATGTTTTTTTTAGTCAGCTACAATATCGATAAGTTTAAAGAGTTTGTTTTTGAAAGCTCGTTTTTGAACCGGTATCATATCGACAATGCCACCGTTGAAAAGATCCGGGAAGATGAGATTGCCCTGCTGAAATTTGGTCTTAAATGGTTAAAAGATGTTCTTTTTAAGGAAGGAAGTTTTAAGCTCAAAGAAAGTGCAACGGATTGAAGAAAAAACCTTGATGCCGGAAACCGAATGGTTGACATGCCGGTATCCGGCATCAAATTACATTAATATTCTTCAATATTCTTCGTAAAAAAGTCCGTCCCAACTCGAAGGATTGTTCAAACGCTGTTCAATATCCACATTGAAAAATTCGGCGACCGGTTCTAGTATCTCAGGAGTGTCGGCCTGTACTTTGCGCGCCGCCGAAAGAACCGTTTCAAGTCCGTTTCGTGTCATTTTCCCGAGAGGTTGCCTGCACCCGCCGGAGGGCATGCCCAGTATCGACATCAACGTTTTGAAGGCCAGCGGGTTTCTGGCCCGGCATGCTACCTCTCCGTAAGGCGTTTTTTCCATGGTCTTAACCGTTACCAGATCGAAAAGGGGGGTAAGCGCCGTCAACAGCTTTTGGGCCTTTTTCTCTTCACCCTGTTCGAGCAGTCGAACCATTTCAGTGATGGGACCGGGAGCAATGTTTGACGCAACCGAAATAACGCCGGACGCCTTAATCTGCGGATCAAGCATCATTTTAAAGGTCATCCCATCATCACCGGAGAGTATGGTAAAATCAGGCCCGCAACATTTTCTTGTGCTGCGCATATTTTCAAGATTGCCTGTGGCCTCTTTGACCGTATTGACATTTTTATAGGTTTTGTTAAGGATCGCAAGATCCTCGGGTAAAAGCTGCGCACCGGTTCTGCCGGGAATTACATAAGGAATAATCTCAATATCCGGAGCCGCTTCGGCAACAGGGGCGATGTATTCCCGGCGTATTTCAAGGGAGCTGGGCCCGTTATAATAAGGATCTACCAGCAAAACCGCATCAGCACCGACCGCAACCGCATGCTTTGTTCCTTCCAGCGACTCTTTTGTGTTGTTGCTCCCCTCACCTGCAATGCAGATACATTTATCTTTTGATTTTTCCGCAACCATCTCAATAACCCGGTTATGTTCATCCCAGCTCAAAACAGGGCTCTCTCCGGTAGTGCCCACAGCCAGTATCCCGGTTATTCCGTTTTTTATCTGAAATTCCGACAGCTTTCCAAGACCTTCATAATCGACGGTATCATTTTTAAATGGTGTAACAATTGCCGTGAAACATCCTGCGAGCATAGCATCCCCCTTTTAACAGAAAGTGTTGTTGCCATTAAAAACATCGTATAATTCATACTGATTTATTCGGAAAAGGTAAATAAAGGTAAATAAAGTGATAGGTTATGTCAAGAGAAAACTATGCGATTTCCGGAAATAGCGTAATAAGCCAACCCGAAATTTTTCAAAAAAGGAGGGTGCGGCTTAAGATCGATGTTACAACGGGAAATCAAAGAAGGAATTAAAAATGTGACCGGCACGAGACCCTTGAAAAACACTCCCTTTGCTCCGATTTTTGCTCATATACGGATTATGGCAACAAAATCGAACGTTTTCAAGGGTCTCGATTATAGTGCGTTATACCAGGGAAACACTATCGGCCCGATGAGCCTCTTCCAGATATACCCCGTCCGGCAAGCGGATTATAAAGCTTTATAATTGCCACCTTCATACA
>Ga0315534_1002564_pt1 | contig 12105 bp, 14 predicted proteins | sample SalMarSW160240MG_FD_203094 | JGI IMG/M metagenome (GOLD analysis project Ga0315534, IMG submission 203094) | Salt marsh sediment microbial communities from the Plum Island Ecosystem LTER, Massachusetts, United States - Salt Marsh Sediment SW1602-40 ... | reverse complement strand
GTGATCAACCTCCGTAGGAGACTTTCACTCCCCAGTCAACGCCCATGCCGGGCGTACGAAAAGTAAGAGCCCGTGCGGTTGCACGGGCTCTTTTTATTTCAATGGTTGCAGGCCCAAGCGTACCGTCTCAGACGAAAGGATCGAAACCGGGAAGCGTCCCGGCCCACAAACAGGTTGGCTTGTCGATCTGGTTGCACTCAAGGCCTTTTGAGCATCGGTGGGCGAGGATGCGTGGCGGCTGCTCCGGGAGGAAGGAGGCCGGATACACGACACGGGCCTGCAGGGCGACGTCCTCGTCAACCCGTTCACAATGCTGGACCTTGATCGATTTCCAGGTTACACAGGCCATGATCCACCTCTCCCTATGCTAGATGCAGGCTTACACTAACTTTACTCTCTCAACCCAGACAGACCAAGTGCCTAGTGTCACCCGCGTTTTAGACAATCTGCGTCCAGATAGGCCACTTCAGTCTGGTGGGGAAAATAAAAACCCTGGCATGTGGGTTTTGGGGGCGGAGTGCGATGAAGCTGTGATGTGCGGTGCGCCAGGGCAGGTGGAATTATACATTATTTTGTGAAGTGGTTCACCGAAAGAGTGGCTACCGCTCCAGCGATCTACTAGAACTGGAACCCATTGTCGCGCGGCACAAGGCGGCGGCGGTAGTTGACGACATACTCCATTAGGCGAGTCTCAAGCAGTTGGAAGGCTTCCGAAGTCAGGACTTGCTCCAGGACATCTTCGTCCTGGGCGACAAAAGCAGTCAACCGCAGTGGGTATTCACCGTAGGCTGTGTGCCACGCTTCGCACATCTTTAGCCCCATTTGCTCCAGTGCTGGAACAAACTCACCCAGGGCATAGCGAAAGTACGCTTCACGCCGCTCCGGGATCGGGTCGAATGTCAGGATTAGTTTTTTCTCCATCAATACCGCCAACCTTCGGTAATTAATCTTTACCGCACCAGACGGGGACGCCGGCCGAGAACATCCCTCTCCGAGCCGACCCGGACACCTTCCGGGGACAGCGGCCACACACCCGGTATCTGGGTTCCACAATCCGGGCAAGTGCCGTCTCCCAATAGATTGTACTCAAGCACAACATAGCCATAGCGGCGAATAAGAATTCTCTGGCAGTCCGGACAACGGGTATCCTCGTACGATGCGACCCGCCCCGGGGCGTTGCCAACATATACGAAGTTTAAGCCGGCTTCCTCGCCGATCTCGGCCGCACGGACCAATGTCTCTACCCCCGTTCCACGGGTGTCCTGCATCTGGTAGTCCGGGTGGAACGCGGTGACATGCCAGGGGATATCGGGAGAAACCGAGCGGATAAAGCGTGCCGCATCCATCAATTCTTCTGTACTGTCATTGAAACCGGGAACAACCAGCGTTACGACCTCAACCCACAGACCGCGTTCATGCGCCATCTGGATCGTATCGAGCACATGCTGCAATACGCCGCCCAATGCGCGGTAGTTGCGGTCCTGCATGCTCTTCAAGTCGATCTTGTAGGCTGTCAGGTAGGGCGCCAGGTAGTCCAGCACCTCGGGTGTCGCGTTGCCATTCGAGACGAAGGCACAGCGCATGCCTTGTTCAATGGCTTCCGTGAAGATCGCGGCTGCCCACTCCGCCGTGATTAGTGGTTCATTGTAGGAGGAGGCGACTACGCTGGCACCGAGCTGCTTGCCATATGCAACGAGCTCATGCGGCGTGATCTGCCTCAGGTAGCCACCGGCGATGTCGGAGGCCGGGTTGCGCAGCGCCTGGGAAGTGACCCAATTCTGACAATACCCGCAGTGGAAATCGCATCCCAGCATACCAAAGGTGAGCGTATCTGAACCGGGATATAGGTGATAGAACGGTTTTTTCTCGGTTGGATCGCACTGCAGCGCAGCCACATATCCCCATGGTACCTGGAGCGTGCCGCCAGCGTTGAAACGCACCTTGCAAATCCCGCGCCCTCCAGCCCGGATCAGGCAGCGGTGCCCACAGGCTGTACAGCGCACCGCCTGCTCGGGGAGTCTTTCAACCAGCTTCCCGGGCGCAGTCATTGTATCCAGGAGTTCGGCCAGGCTTGACATGGTGTTGCTCGGATTATAACACCCGGCTCATGTGTACCGATGCGGTGTAGAATGGCGCCATGTTGAGTGTTGTCATCCAAGCCGGCGGCCGATCAAGCCGAATGGGACAGGACAAGGCGCTCGTCCAGCTCAGTGGACACGCCTTGATCGAGCACGTGCTGGCGCGGGTGAACAGACTTGGGGATGAAACCCTGATCACGACCAACAACCCCGCGCGGTACACCCGCTTCGGCCTGCGGTTGGTTTCCGATCCTATCCCGGGGGCTGGTGCGCTGCAGGGACTACATACTGCATTGGGGGCTGCACAGCACGCCCACGTTCTCCTGGTCGCCTGTGATATGCCCTTTCTTCAGCCGCCACTCCTGGAATACTTGATCAGTCTGGCGGCTTCGGGAGATGTGATCGTGCCCATGCCGGGAGGACGATATGAGCCGCTCCTGGCCCTTTACCAGCGCGAGATCTGCTTACAGGCCGTCGACCAGGCTCTACGGGCCGGTGAGCGCCGCATGATCAGCTTTTACTCTTCCGTCCAGGTCGTCGAAGTTACAGACTCCCGGTTAGACGAACTCGACCCACAGCGCTTGAGCTTTTTCAATATCAACAATGCCGACGATCTGAAAACAGCCGAATTCTATCTTGCGGCCAGCCTATCCGGCCAGCACCCCCCCTCCGGAGGAATCACAAATGAAATTTGATCCCAGTCACATCCGCTCCGAATTTCCGGCCTTGAGCTCAGGAGCGCTGTTCTTCGACAACCCGGGAGGCACGCAGGTTCACCAGAATATCCTCGATGAGATGAGCGCCTATCTCACACACTACAACGCCAACCGGGGTGGAGCTTTTGCCACCAGCCAGCAGTCGGACGATGTCATTAACGAGGCACGCAACCTGGCGGCGACATTCCTCAACGCTACCCACGACTCCGAAGTGATCTTCGGGCCAAATATGACCACGCTTACCTTCGCTCTCAGCCATGCAATGGCCCTCGAATTCAAACCCGGAGACGAGATCATCGTCACCCGCCTCGATCATGATGCTAACATCTCCCCCTGGCTGCAGGTCGCAGATGATCGTGACTGCCGGGTGCACTGGTTGGATTTCGACGTTGAGGACGGAACGCTCCAGATCGAGAGGCTGGAGGGTATGATCACGGATCGAACACGCTTGATCGCGGTCGGCTATGCCTCGAACGCCCTCGGCACGATCAACCCTGTGCGTCAGGTTGTGAAAATCGCCCATGCCGCCGGGGCGCTGTGCTTCGTCGACGCAGTCCAATACGCACCCCACGGGCCCATTGATGTGCAGGAGGTTGATAGTGATTTCCTGGCCATCTCCGCGTACAAATTCTTTGGCCCGCACCTGGGTTTGCTCTACGGAAAACGCCAGCACCTCGAACGACTGCATGCCTATAAAGTTCGTCCCGCTTCGGCCAATCCTCCCGGTAAGTTTGAAACCGGCACCCAGAATCACGAGGGCATTGCAGGATTGCGGGGTGCCCTGACCTATCTTGCCTCCCTTGGTGAACGGTTTGAGCTGCCTCCTTCTGGACCGGCCATCACATCGCAAGGTATGCGCCGGTCGCTTGAGACAGGAATGCGTGTAATTCAAAACTATGAACGTGGGCTTTCACAGGCACTGCTCGAAGGGCTGTCCACCGTGCCCGGCCTGCGAATCCATGGCCTGACAGACATCGACCGCCTCGATGAACGGGTCCCCACCGTCTCATTCACGCTGGAAGGCAGGTCCCCGCGCCAGATCGCAAAGGCGCTAGGCAAGGCCGGGATCTACGTCTGGGACGGTAATTACTACGCTCTGGCAGTCACGGAGCGATTGGGGTTGGAGGATAGCGGCGGGATGGTAAGGGTCGGGTTGACCCATTACAACTCGACCTCTGAAGTAGAGCGCTTTGTGAGCGTGTTGAAGGAATTCATTGCTGCCGGGTGATCTGGGAAAAATACACAGACAAACATCTAGGTGAGGGGGGCACCCAGACGTCTGCCTGTGCAAGCTAACTATATCGTACTGGAGAAGAGGGCGTCAAGGTGCCACACGACCCAGATCGATGCGTTACAAGACGCTAACTCATAGGTGATGGTTGTCGCCCAGATCAGGAAAGAAGCCACTTCGGCAGGGTTGGGGCAGAGCACTACACTTGGTACACATTCTCCGGGACAGCTCGCGCTAATGAAGCCAGACACCCTGCTACAACTCCCCCTCTTTCAGGGGCTTGAACGAACGCACCTTGCCACTCTGGCTAAGGGTGCCGTCGAAGAACGCTTCAGCCTCGATCAAGTCATCTTCGAACAGGGCAAGCCGGCTGATCGGCTGTATATCCTGCTCGCTGGGCGAGTAGCCATCCGCTATAAACCCTATGACGGGGATATATTGAGCGTCACTGAGGTCAAGCCAAATGGCGTTTTTGGCTGGTCGTCTGCACTCGGGCGGCCATCCTATACATCGTGTGCGATTTGTGTGGAGGACAGCCACGCTGTCAGCGTGCGGGGTGATGCGTTAAAATCAATCTGCGAGGAATATCCCAAAACCGGGGTCATAATCCTGGAGCGCCTGGCAGAAGTCATCGCCGAGCGCCTGCAAAATACTCATGCGCATGTCATTGAGATGCTCCGGGAGGGAGTGAGGTCCTGAACGGGACGATCGCCAGAGGGAGACTTTGATGAGGGAAACCTTTAACCACAATCACGATGTTAACGCCACGCCGGAGGAACGCATGCGGGGCCTGATCGATGTGATCAGCGCCTACATCGAGCAATACCACGGCGGCTTGGTTGAAATGGTTGCGTATGATGGTGAAGTTTTAACGGTCAGGATGGGCGGTGCGTGCAAGGGTTGTGAGCTCTCCGAAGGTACGCTGCGTGGTTGGGTCGAGGGCTCGGTAAGACAGTTTTTCCCTGACCTGGTGCGGATCGACGCCGTCTAGCTGCTGCCAGTTGCAGTTCGGCCCAACTTCCCCCACCCGTCGCCTTCTTCTACAATAGGCTCGATCATACCAGATTCGCCTCGCGTTGCTTGAATAGCTCAGGCGACTGATCCCAACCGGGAAAGGTGCCCGTTGCCGGTAGGACTGCTCGACTTGCAATCGGAAGATCTCTTGACCGTGCTGCTCACATACACAAGCGGGAGCGGCGATCAACCCTACCTGCTGGCCGCGTTACTTGCTTCCGGGATCTTTCTGCTCGTGTTCATCGCCATCTCTTTCCATCTACTCCACGAAACATCCGCCTCTTTGCTCGGCGCTGCCGCGGTCCTGCTCGTGACCTACATCTGGGGACATTTCAACCCCGGGATGAGGATGCTCGATTTTGATCAAGCCATGCGCTTCGTGGACTGGAACGTGATCTTCCTAATTATGGGGATGATGATCTTCGTCGGCATCTTGGCCGAGACCAACATCTTCCGCTGGACGGCTTTTCGTTTCTACCGTGCTTCTCGGGGCAAGCCCTGGCGGCTGCTTGGGAGCCTGATTTTGCTTACAGGCGCCCTCTCCGCCCTGCTGAATGATGTAACGGTCATCCTGCTGCTTGTGCCGCTGTCGATCCAGATCGCTATCGCCCTCGACATCCACCCCTTCGTTTTCGTCATCCCGGAGGTCTTAGCATCAAATATCGGCGGTGCAGCGACGATGATCGGTGACCCGCCGAGTACGATCGTTGGGTCCCACATCGGCCTCAGCTTCGGTCAATACTTTGTTAACATGGCGCCCATCGCATTGATCTGCATGCTGGCGCTACTCATCATCGTTCGGATTCAGTATCGGAACGACATCGGTAACGAGGACACCGAAGGGCACATCCCCCTCATCGAACGTCTTGCCGCCGAAGCCGGGCTACGCAAACCTGAAACGCTCCGGAAGGCCATGATCGTGCTTATGGCAACCTTCATGCTATTCTTTGCCGCCGAACTCTTCGACAACATCCCACCCGGGGTGGTGGCGATATCTGGGGCAGCCGTGCTCATCGCCTGGGTCCGGCCGGATATGCACCACATGCTGCGCGAGGTGGATTGGACCACGCTCCTCTTCTTCATCGGTCTTTTCATTGTCGTCGGGGCATTGGATGCCACGGGAGCCATCGGTTGGCTGGCCACTCTGATTGGTGTACTGGCCGGAAAAAGCGCCGACAGCGCCGCGCTACTTACGACCTGGATATCGGGCATCGCTTCGGCCATCGTTGCCAACATCCCCTTCACCGTGGCCGCCCTGCCTGTGGCGGACTTCCTGACCCAGAAGCTGCCTGCGGCGGGCCAATCAGGCATTGTGTACTGGGCTTTGATCCTGGGAGCCGACCTTGGGGGGAATGCCACCTACCTGGGTTCTGCGCCAAACATCGTCGCCGTCGGCCTGCTGGCCCAGGCCGGCTACCGGCTCACCTTCAAACGTTTCATGCGGGACGGACTGCCCGTTACGATCGTCACCTTAATCCTGGCGTCGATTTGGCTGCTCATTCGCTATTAATTGGAGAGAAACATGGGACTGATTCTATGTGCAACGCGCGGTGGTGAAGCTAGCATACCGACCCAGCTTAAGGCGATCGAAATGGCATCCCAGACTGGCGATGAGCTCGCTTTCCTCTATGTGGCCGATAGCTCGTTCCTGAACATGACCGCCGCGGCGGTTGTGGTTGACGTAGAGGATGAACTGGTCAACATGGGTAAATTCTTGCTCGCCATGGCCGCGGAACGCGCTCAGAAGGAGGGGGTCATGGCCAGGAGTGTCATCCGCACCGGCGTCGTGCGTGAGATCCTGCCAGTGGTTGCGAAGGAATTAGAGGCTTCGGTTATTATCCTCGGCCGACCCGCTGGAGAATCAAGCCAATTCAAAGAAGCGGATTTCGATCATTTCATGAATGGAATTGAGGCAGAAACCCAGGCAAAGGTCATCGCTTTCAAGGAGACCATACCCGAGTAAATTCCACCCCGCCAAGCGTAAACTAACCCCCTAGGTTTCCCTGGATAATACGATGACCGGGACCGGGCTCAATTCCCGAAAACGCTCCGCATCGGCCAGTGTTCCAACGACCCCTGCACCGTAATGCATTGGGATGGCCAGCCGCGGCTTCAGCACTCCAACCGCCCGCACCGCTTCATCAACATCCATCACATACTTCCCACTCACCGGCAGGAGCGCAACGTCACACTGGATGCTGTCCATCTCCGGGATCAAGTCCGTATCCCCAGCAAAGTACAGCCGCTCGTCATCGATTTCAAGGATGAAGCCAAGGTGGTCTAAAGCCCGGGGGTGGAATGGCTTCTCTAGATTGTAGGCCGGGACGGTCTCGATCTTGATCGGTCCTACGGATCGCGCCTCACCCGGGTGGAGCACTTCCGCGCTCGCGCCGATCATCCCTGCCGCTCCGACGCTGGCCAGGATCAGCGTTCCTGGCTTACGGACTCGTTCGATATCTTCCGGTGAACAGTGATCGTGATGCTCATGGCTGACGAGGATCAAATCCGCACCTGGACTCCCCTCGGGAAGCCGCCACGGGTCGATATAGACAACGATGGGTGCATCCAGTCGGAAACTGTCGTGACCGATCCAATGTAGTTGATCGATCAGGGCGGGTTTGTCAGCGGTCATCTTCCCCTCCAGTAAGCGTGGCGCTCAGGCGCTCCCGTCGAGCGAGCTGAGAAAAGCTCGCACACCCGCCAGCGCTTCTTCGAAATTTGCGTAATCGAAAATCTCCAATCCTGGAGAATTATTGCCGCTGATCATCTTCGAGATCGCCTTGCCGCGGCGATGGCAGCACAGCACTGGTTTTCCTAAATTCAAGGCCACGGCGATCTCGAAACCTACGCCATGGGAGGGGGTCGAGACCTCCGCCACGACTGCGTCGCAGCCGGCGATCCATTCCATATCCCGTTGATAGACTTCGCCTGGCTGCACAACCCGCTCCAGGGACATCACCTCCGGGCGCGCTAAGTGCGCGGTGGGAACTTCGTGCCCGGCGGCGAGCAGATCATCGACCAGCGCGGCGTAAATCGATTCATCGGCGCGGCCTCCTGTTAATGAACATGAGAAGTAGATATTCATGATGATATTCCTGGCCTACGGAGTTGGTCTTGGCGTCCGCCCTCGATTGGTCGCCTCGATTCCAGCCTGCCTTGACGGTCACTATCAGCCATGATACCATGCCGGCCTGAACGAAAAAATACACCTGAAACACACAGGATCATCCACCGCCAGGAGCACGATCCCGGCGGTGTTGGTTATCCCGGACTCGCCTCACAGCGAGATCTAACGCAGGAGGACATACGGCAATGGCGGAACGCGAAATCGGTACGGTCAAGTGGTTCAATGCGGTCAAGGGCTATGGCTTCATTGGTCGCGAGGCGGGTGATGATGTGTTCGTCCATTTCTCGGCGATCCAGATGGAAGGCTACCGCAAGCTGGAAGAAGGTCAGCAGGTAGAATTCAGCATCGAGTCGGGGCCAAAAGGGCTCCAGGCTGCTGCAGTAACCCCGGTCTAGTTCGCCGCAACTCCCATCAACCAGCGCCCTGCAGCTGTAGGGCGATTTGCTTTAAGGACTTTCGCAGCCATCAAACTCTATGCTAAGATCGAGGCACTCGGAGGATGCCTTCATGGTTGATACCCGCGATCCGCTTCGTTTTCTGCAGAGCGAAGTATCTCGCCTACGGCAGGAAAACCAGGAACTTAAGGACGAGCTGACCGTATTACGATCCTCCGTGCGTGGTCTGAGCGCGATCCAAGACCTGATCCAGCGCATGACACCAGCAACGAATTTGCTGAACGTGCTGGAGGATCTGCTGGCCTCTGCCCTGGCCGTCCTGGGCAGCAGTGACGGATCGCTGCTCCTTCTGGATGAGGAAACAGAAGAACTTGTCTTCGCTGTGGTAAGCGGGACGGCAAGCGCCCGGTTAAAGGGTTACCGTCTGCCGCCCGGCAAGGGGATCGCTGGCTGGGTGGCTGATCAACGCGAGCCTGCCATCGTCCACGATGTGCATAAGGATCCCCGTTTTTACCCCCAGGTCGATGAAACATTTGGTTTCCACACCCAAACGCTGGCCTGCGTTCCTTTGCTGCAAGGCGAGAAAGTGCTGGGTGTGATCGAGGCGGTGAACAAGCTCTCCGATCGTGATTTCTCAGCCGAGGATCACCACCTGTTAATGGTCGTCGCTCAACTGGCGGCCGTGGCGATCCAACGTGCGGAGAGTGTCGCCAGGGAGCAGGGCTAGGCCCGCAGTTCTCCACCCAATTCTTTGGCAATGCGTTCGATGATTTTGCCCCGCACCCGCGCCACTTCATCATCCGTGAGTGTGCGATCATCAGCCTGATAAACCAGCGCATACGCCAGGCTCTTCATCCCCGGGCCGACCTGGTCCCCGCGATACACATCGAATAGGCGCACGCCCTCGAGCAAAGATCCACCTGCCTGGCGAATTTCCGCCTCCACCTGGCTGGCGGGCACCGCTTCGGGTACGACCAGCGCCAGATCCTCCAGGACGGGTGGGTAGGCGCTCACGCTCTCAATATTGACCTGGGCAGGAACGCTCGCCAACAGCGCCGAGAAGTCGATCTCGGCTGCGCCCACTGGCGATTCAGGTAGTGCGTAGCCGGCTTTGACCCGTGGGTGCAGTTCCCCGATCACCCCCAGCCGGTTATCCCCTGATAAGACCGCAGCGCATTTCCCGGGGTGGAAAACGGGATGCTCATAAGGCTCAAATCGGATCTTCGCCACATGCAGCCCCTGCAGGAAGGCCTGCAGGACCCCCTTTAGATCGAAGAAATCCACACTGCGATGCAAGCCCCCATCCCAGGCCGGTGATCCTTGAGGACCGGTCATGGCTATGACTAGCTTGAGCGGTTCCTGAGGTAATTCATCTCCCTCCGAAGCCAGGTAGACCGGTGCAATCTCGAACACACCGATCTGATCGCGGAAGCGAACATTGCTTTCCACGATCTCGATCACGCTTGCCAGCAAGCTGTGCCGCATGACCGTCCGATCGGTACTGATAGGATTCTTGATCGTGACATAGGGTTGGTCATCCGGTTGTTCCTCCGGTGGTAGGATGCGCCGCTCGCGCTCGGGTGTGGTCAAGCGGTAGCTGATGACCTCCTGCAGCCCCAGATTCACCAGCAGGTCACGCGCCCGCTCCTCAACCTGCAGGCTCCAGTCGAGGCGCAGCGGCGGCAGCGCATCGGCCATCATCGTCTCCGGGATGCGATCATACCCGTAGATGCGGGCGATCTCCTCCATGAGATCGGCAACTCCGATCACACCCTGACCAATATCGAGGCGGTGATCCGGTGCGGTGATGATCAGCTCCTCGCCCTCGTGCTGCACCTCGAACTGCAGTGAAGCCAGCAGGCTGGCAATCTCGTCCGAATCGAGATCGATCCCCAACCAGCGGCTGACATCGGAGGGCTTGAGCCTGACCATCGCTGGCTGGAGCGGAAGCGGGTAGGCATCAATCAGTCCTTGGGCAACTTCCCCGCCAGCCAACTCAGCCATCAAACCCAGGCCGCGGCGCACACCGCACTCGGCTAATGCCGGGTGAACGCCGCGCTCAAAACGGTAGGCGGCTTCTGAGTGCAGGTTCTGTGCAGCCAGTGTCTGGCGGATGTTGATGAAATTCCAGGCCGCACCCTCCAGCAGGACATTTTCCGTCGCCTGTGTAACTTCTGATTCGAGCCCGCCCATCACGCCGGCGATCGAAAGTATTCCGGCCGTATCCGCCACCAGCACGGTGAACTCGTCCAGCTCGCGCTCGACACCATCGAGCGTTGTCAGCCGTTCGCCCTTTTTGGCGAAGCGGGTGATGATCGTCGGCTGTGCTCCACCGGCCCGCTCAAGGAGCACGTCGTAATCGAAGGCATGCAGCGGCTCTCCCAGTTCGAGCATGGCGTAGTTGGTGGCGTCGACGATGTTGTTGATCGGCCGCATTCCGGCCAACTGCAGCCGGCGCTGTACCCAGTAGGGGCTCGGGCCGGGTGTAATACCTTCAATCAGCCCGAGCACGAAGCGCGGGTTCATCTCCGCTTCCCGAATTTCGATCGCTACCCGCCCATCGATCGCGGTTCCCCCACCAGGGAGATCCAGGGTAGGCTCGCGCAACTCGGCTCCGGTCAAGGCGGCCACTTCACGCGCCACGCCGACGATGTTGGCATCGCGGGCGATGTTGGGCGTGATGGCGATCTCGAAGACGGCATCTCCCATATAGTCAACCAGCGGCTGTCCGACAGGCGCATCCGCATCGAGGATGATCACGCCCTCGTGCTCCTCAGAAATCCCCAGTTCTTTTTCGGAACAGACCATCGAGGAAGATTCGACCCCGCGAATCTTGGTCCGCTTCAGCACCATCTCCTGGAACCCGGGTTGATGGCCGTCGTACAGCCGTGCGCCCTCTCGGGCATAGGCTACCTTCAGCGGCTCATCCAGTGGGCCTGCCTCCTTGTAGGGGAACAAGTTCGGCGCGCCGGTCAGTACGGTATGCTCACCCTGGCCATCCTGCAATCGGCACAGAACGAGCCGGTCCGCGTTAGGGTGCGGGGTCACTTCATGAATCGCCCCAACGACGATCTTCTCCGGATCCCAGGCAAGCCCGCTTATGTTGGTGTCGAGTATGCTTCTGCTCGTTGCATGTCCTGCCACATTTGACTCGGGCAGCGGCAATCCAACAAAACGGATATGCTCGACCTCCAGCCCGGCCAGTGTCAGGCGGTGAGCCAACTCAGGGATGGACAGCGTAATATCCACGTACTCTTTCAACCAGGAAAGAGGGACATTCATCGTGCTCCCCTCCTGTATCCAGTCAGCTTGTATTCAGCGCTCATGAGAACTGCTCCAGAAACCTCAGGTCATTTGCCCAGAAGGCGCGGATATGTTCGATACGGTATTTCAGCATGGCGATCCGTTCCGGGCCCATACCGAAGGCGAACCCGGAATGTTGCTCTGGATCGTAGCCACCATTCTCAAGCACCGTCGGGTGGACCATGCCGCAGCCGAGGATCTCCAGCCACCCGGTCTGCTTACACACTGGGCAGCCCTCCCC
>Ga0315534_1002562_pt1 | contig 12110 bp, 7 predicted proteins | sample SalMarSW160240MG_FD_203094 | JGI IMG/M metagenome (GOLD analysis project Ga0315534, IMG submission 203094) | Salt marsh sediment microbial communities from the Plum Island Ecosystem LTER, Massachusetts, United States - Salt Marsh Sediment SW1602-40 ... | reverse complement strand
ATGATTGCACTGATTCTAGGAATTATTTTTTTACTATTACTGGGAGGATTTCAAAATGGGTATACTGTTGTGAATCAAACTATAAGAGGCGATTTATCAAAGAAATACTACCCTAATTTGAAAAGCACCTATTTCGCATTATTAGTCTCCTTAGCCAATTTAGGTCAAAACATAGGTACTTTGATTGGAGCTTCTATTTTATCAATATTAGCAGCAATTAATTTGGATTTCTTCTTGATTTTCTTTGTAATTTCAGCTTTCTGTTCTTTTACATTATTTATAAGCTACGTGTTTTTTAAAAAAATTCCCAAAGAAGATTTTGAGCTTGAGCGGAACTTATGAATTAAAATCAATTTTAAATTTATTTTTTTATCTTTATTTTTCTGGTTTATATAAATACTATTATAGGAGTAGATATATAGAAAAATTAGCCCCCGGGGGGATTTGAACCCCCGATCTGCAGATTACAAGTTTCAGCAATTAATGTATGTTAATTAAATTCTGCTGCTATACCGCTAAGCCACGGAGGCATATATTGGTAAAATTAGGCATAATTTAATAAAATAAAGATGATATTAATTTTTAATTTTGTGATTTTTACAGCGATTAAAACTAATAGATATAATTAAAAATCAAAGTTTCTTTTTGTTAATCAAGTAATAATCATCGTTTAGGTGTTTTTCTAAAAATGTTTAGTAAAGAAGACGTCGAAATACTTGCATATCAACGTTATAAATCAAATGAATCTTATGAGAATAGTGTTTGGTATCTTGCTGATCTCTGTGTAAGAATTAATAAAAATGTTCGAAATGGATATGACATCAAACCGCTTGAAACGGATAATATAGTTCTTTTGATCAGGGATGATGTTAATGGGCAATTAATTGAACCAATTGAAGAAGAAATACGGGAAGTTGCTAAAATAATTTATAACGAAGCTCCTCCAAAGAGCCAATTAGACTGGTTTATTAGTGAAAAAATTCTCCTTCTGGGAGAAATCAAGAAGGCAATTGAACAAGGAAGAAGACATTAAGTTTGATTTTTAATGTAGCTAGCTTCTAATTTTGGAATTTTAAAATCTCTTTACGTAAGAATATTTAAATTGTACATTCCATAGATTGGATCATTAAAACATTCTAATTAAATCATAGGGATACAATGATAAAAAATGATTGAAAATGATGCTATCGCTGAATTTGCATTAGAATATGCTCAATCCAATGGTAAAAAATGCGAATATGTTGAAGTTAGGTCTGAAATAAATAGCACGGATACGGTTGCATTTATAAATGGAAAATTACACATTGGAAACTTACCAATTGAGCTCACAAGTGACGCATTTGCAAGAAAAAGTGGCTTAAATATCCGGATCATTGCTGATGGAGGAATGGGTATGGCATCAACAAATCAATTGACAAAAAAAGTAATAATGGAAAGTATTGATCGTGCATATAAGATAGCAAAGAGAAGCGGTAAACATAGAAGAGAGCCAATTGGAATGAGTGATGAGAAAGTCTACGAAGAAGTATGGCAAAGCGAATATAAAGTAAACCCAATGGACGTATCATTAGAAGAAAAAATAAAATTTCTACAAGGATTTGTTGATATTTTTAAACAGAAATATCCAATAGAATATATTCATATTTTTGTATTACTCTCTGAACAAAGAGATACCTATTTCATAAATAGTGAAGGTTCAAGAATTAAGAGTCATGTCCCTCGAGTTGCATTTATCCCAGTAATCATAGGGATTAAGGGCGGAGGACAAAATGAGCAATCAATGACTAACTATGCAACGACTTCGGGATGGGACGATTTGATCTCATGGAATTTAGAAGAAAAAGTTAGGTATACAGTAAATAAATTATCTGAAATAGTTCTTAAAGCAAAAAAACCACCAGAGGGAGAAATTGACATTATATTAGGTCCTGACGTAGCCGGAATAATAGCTCATGAAAATTGTGGACATCCATCAGAGGCGGATCGTATTCTTGGAAGAGAAGGTGCTCAAGCAGGTGAATCTTATTTGCGAGAACATGAAATAGGATACAAAATTGGTAATGATTGTGTGAATGTGTTTGACGATCCCACAATTAAAGGGTCCTATGGATTTTATTTATTTGATGATGAAGGAGTCAAAGCAAGAAGAAGAGAATTGATAAAAGGTGGAATCTTTAATGAAATGTTGCAAAATAGAGAATCTGCATCGATTTTTCATACCCAAAGTAATGCAGCTGCAAGAGCAGTATCTTATGATCGAGAGCCATTGATTAGAATGGCAAATACGTATTTTGCTCCAGGAGATTATTCTTTTGAAGAGATGGTAGAAGACGTTAAATTTGGAATACTCATGAATTCCTTTACTGAATGGAATATAGATGATAAGAGATTACAATCAAAATATGTTGGCCAAGAAGCTTATTTAATAAAAAATGGTGAAGTTACAGACTCATTAGTATTGAAACCTGCACTTGAAATTTCTTCTCCTGGATTATTTAGAAGTATTGACGCTCAAGGGAGGTTAGAAAACTTAAAATGGCAAGGTGCTTTTTGTGGAAAATCAGAACCAGGTCAAGGATGTCCAGTTTGGACAGGTGGATCACATGTACGCTTGAGAAATGTGAGGTTAGGATAGGGTGAAGGAAGATGAATGAAATGGAAGAAAAGTCGTATCAAATTATGGATTTAATTAAAAAAAAAGTAGAGAAGTTTTGTACTGATTGGTCAATTAAAGCTGTTCTTAATAATGAGAACCAAATTCGATTTTCTGAAAGTCAAATTGATATTAATAAAAATTGGAATGAAATAAAGATCATTTTGTTCCTATCTCTTAGGAGAAGGACGTTAGATATTACAATTAATGATTTGCGTCCTGAAGCAATAGAAAAGGCATTACAAAATTGTGAAAAGCTCCTTAAAATAGCAAAAATAAACATTAATTATAAAAGGATGCCAGAAGGTCCATTTAATTACAAGCCTTTAAACATATATGATACTAATGTTGTTAATTTAGATGAAAAAGCAGTTGATTTAGTTGTTGAGGCTATCGAAGCTGCTTTAAATGAAGGAGCAAGCCGAGTGGCTGGATCCTTTTTTCACGGTTCTACTCAAGTAATTCAAAGTAATAGTTTGGGATTAAAAGGTTCATACAAAAAAACAGATCTAAATTTTAGAATTCGAGCGTTTGCTGAGGATATGTATGCAACAGGAGAAGCAATATCCTGTTCTACGCATCTTGATCACGGATTTAATGTTATTGATACTGGAAAAGAAGCAGGAGTGATATGCAAGCAAGCAGTGGGTGGTAAAAAAGGAAAACCAGGTCTGTATAACATTATAATTTATCCAAAAGTATCAACGGAGTTACAAGCTCCAACTCCATCGATTGCTTTGAATAAATATACCCAAAAAATGGGTCTTGCATGGTTAGTTGGGAAAAACGAAGGTGATAAAATCGCTAATAATATTATTTCGGTATGGGACAACGGGACCATTGATTATGGGCTAGCAAGTTCTCCTTATGATGATGAATTAGTTCCTACAAAAAAGAGTTTATTAATAGATAGTGGAAAAATTTACCAATTTTTCACAAATACATCATTTTCCAAAAAGACCCAAGAATCTACTGGGAATGCAGGAATTACCGTCCCTAAACCTACAAATACCGTCTTTTCAACTGGTGATTACACTCTTAGGGAATTAATGGAAATATCAGAAAAACCTACTTTACTCATAACATCAACTTGGTACACGAGATATCAATCCTACGCCCCACCAGGGGCTTTATCCTCGCTTCCAAAAGATGGAATGTTCCTGGTTAAAAATAATGGAAATACACTTGATCCTGTCAGAGAATTAAGAATCAATTCTGATCATTTCCACATGCTTGAGCATACAATAGCTCTCGGAAAAGAATTAAAACAGGTCTCAACTTGGCTCGGAACAAATCCTGTTTTTGCTCCATATATGTTAATTGAAGATATAAAGATGACAACTGGTACGAAATAAAGAATATTCTTATTTTTTTTCTCTTCATTTTGTAGATATTATTCTGAGAATAGTTTGAATTAAAATAAATACTATTTTAATAATAAATAGAGAAAACTAATAATTGTTTTTAATTATGCCGAATCCTAAAAAATCCAGCAGAACTTCTAAAGGGGACGATAATCAAAAATCCTTATTTTCTTTTATAGATCATGATAAATTAAAAGCTAAAAAAACAAAAAAAAGTGTATCAGATAAACCTCAAGAAATAAATGAAAAGGAAGAGAAGAAAGTAACTGAAGAGGTAACTCCTGAGATAAAGAGCAAGCCAAAAAAAAAGTCAGTACCACTTAAAAAAGTGAAAAAAAACTACTTTGAGAATAGAGCTCAAGATTTTGGTTTGAAAGAAATTGATGTAGCTCTTGATTCCCTAAAAGAATCAGCTAGTTCAAAATATATTCGATACTTAATTGAAACAAATCAAATTGTTAAGAATTTGAAAAAAGGGCTTTTATTGGATGTCGATTATGATGGGGGTCAAAATAAAGCAGTGTGTAAGTTTTATGATTTAGATACAGATGAAATTAGGTTATGGGTTGATACTACTGGTCACGAGCCATATTGTTTAAGTAAGGAACCGATAAAAACTTTGGAGTCGGTCACTGAATTAACAAGTTATAGTGGATTCAAGCGGTTTGAAGAAATTAAGAAAATAGATTTATTAACAGATAAAGAAATTGTAATGACTAAAATATTTGGTGCTACTCCTTCTGATATTGGTGGATCGGGAACAAATATTAAAAATATACTTTCAAATGAAGATTATAAAGCTTGGGAAGCAGATATTCGTTATCATCTTAATTACATTTTTGATACACAATTAATTCCTGGCTTAATTTATTCGATTAATAATGGAAAATTAAATAGAATTAGTTATGAGGAAGATAGTGAGAATCTAAAAAAGTTAGCAGGTCAACTTCGGGATATTTTTATTGAGGAACATAAAGAACTTAAAGAATTTGCTGAAAAATTTTTAGATATATTTTTAACTCCGATACCTGATGTAAAGCGTTTAGCTATAGACATTGAAGTTTCCATTAGTGAACATGATTTCGGAATACCTAATCCCCGTGAAGCCAAACAAGAAGTAATAAGTGTTTCATTTGTAAGTACTGATGGACTGAAATTAGTTTATGTTCTGGAGAGAGAAGGTTTTAGTTTTGATAAACTACACGAGGATTTTCCTGAAGATGCACAAATATACTTTTTTAAAAAAGAAAAGGATTTAATCATTGAGACATTTCGATTATTTTGGCAATATCCCGTTATTATTACTTTTAATGGTGATAACTTTGATTTAAATTACTTATTCCATAGAGCGAATAAGTTAAAAGTAAACCGAGATTTAAACCCTATCCAAATAAAGAGAGGGTTTGGAATAATGTCTAGTTCAGAATGCGATTTAAGGAGGGGAATTCATCTAGATTTATTTGGTTTCTTTTTCAATAGAAGCATTTCAGGATATGCTTTTGGAGGGGCTTATAGCTCAAATTCTTTAAATGCAATTAGCGCAGCACTCTTAGGTCAGGAAAAATATCAACACGAGGAAGAAATTCACGAAATGGAATACGATATTTTAACTTGGTATAATCTTAAAGATTCAATTTTGACGTTAGATCTCACCAGATTTAACAATTCATTAGTCTGGAATTTGATAATATTATTATGCCGAATGACAAAGATGCCTATCCATGAAACAGTCAGAAGACAGATATCTACTTGGATTCAAAATATTTTTTATTTTGAACACAGAAGAAAAGGATATTTGATTCCTAGACGATCAGAAATTTCTGAAATGAAGGAAGGAGGTTATTCCAAATCCGTTATTGAAGGTAAGTCATTTCAAGGTGCCTATGTGGTCCCTCCTGTTCCAGGAATACATTATGATGTTGTTGTAATGGATTTTGCTAGCCTATACCCCTCCATCATCAAAGAATACAATTTATCTTACGAAACAGTGTCTTGTACTCATAAAGATTGTGAAGATAATTTTGTAAAAGGAATTCCATATCACATATGTACTCATAGATTGGGAATCTTTGCTTATGTTGTTGGTTTTTTCCGTGATATTCGAGTAAGATTCTTTAAACCGATGTCTGGTGATAAAACCCTTTCTCAAAAAGAACGAGATTACTATACAACAATACAGCAAGCATTAAAAGTGTTCATAAATGGTTGCTTACCTTATAATGAAGAAGTGATAATAAGAAACAAAGATAATGAGATTCTTAAAGTTAATATTGGAGATTTAGAAGACAATTGGAAAGGTAAACAAATTTTATCAATAGAAAGAGATGTTGATAATTTTGGGAAAAGTAAATTTGTTGATATTATTGGCGTAGTTAAAAGAAAAGCTAATGAATACATTAAGATTACATTATCAGATGGGAGGAGAATTCAATGCACTAAGGAACATATCATTCCTAAAATTAAAGATTTAGACAATATTATACAGGTAGAAGCAGGTAATCTAAAGATAGGAGATGAATTACTAGTTTCACATAAAAATTGCTTAAATGATAATCCTCCAAGCAAAATTTTTATTCCTAATCTTATTCCTTCACAAAATTTATGGATTTCTCTAGAAAGAGATGAGTACAAAAAATATTCTTATAAAACCAATGAATCCACTACAAATTCGATTATAAATTTAATAAATTCAAAATTTAGTTATTCAAAAGTAAGTAGAGTGTATAAATTTTTATGGGATAATTTGGAACAAGATGAAAAAGATTTAATAGAAAGTGAATCTCTACAATATAAATTTTCTGTGAAGTATGGTGAAGAAGCAGGAAAATGGTATGAAATTAACCTAAATCTAACTTCTGAATTCTTTGCATTACTTGGATGGTATATTGCTGAAGGAAGTGTAGATAAAAATCGAATTACTATTACACAAACACGAGATATTCATCCTTCACGTTATGAACATATTATCTCTCTAGTTAAATCATTAGACTTTCCTTATAGTCACGATAAAAAAAAAAACATAAGAATAAATTCTAGCATATTGATGGAGGTAATTTCCTCTTTATGTTCTAGTGGAGCCGGAAATAAAAAAATACCTATAGAATTATTAGATAATGATAGAGCATTAACTCTTCTGAAAAATTATTATTTAGGTGATGGTAATTTGAAGAAAGGGAAATGGAAGAGATATTCAACTATAAGTGAACAATTAAAAAATGATTTGGTTTACCTACTAGGTTCTCTAGGAGAATACTGTTCAGTCGTTAATCCAAAAAACTCAAAAAAAATATTTAGAATTATTCATACTGAAGGAAGAAAATATCGAAGGAAATTTTTCGGTTTAGTAAATTTTAATGGAACAACTCCAGTTAGAATTAAAAATATAAAATCAATTCAGAAAGATATGGATGTATTTGATATTGAGACGGGAAATGGTTGGTTTGTAACTACAAATGGAATTATAGTTCATAATTGTTATGGCGTCTTTGGAAGCCAAAACTTTCCTCTCTTTTGTCGCCCCGTCGCGGAAAGTACTACTGGCATCGGACAATACTCAATCAAAGAAACCATAAAAAAGGCGGAAGAATTAGACGTGAAGGTGCTCTATGGAGATACTGACAGCATTTTTCTTCTCAATCCGTCTAAATCTCAGATGAAAGAAATTACTAAGTGGAGCAAAGATGAACTTGACTTAGATTTAGAAGAAGAAAAAACATATCAATTCTTAGCACTTTCAGAAAGGAAAAAGAATTACATAGGGATATACAAGGGCACAAAAAATTTTGATATCAAAGGACTCGTAGCCAAGAAAAAGAATACACCCGATTTTATCAAGAAAGTATTCAACGAAATGATTGAAATACTTAAAGAGATAACTAATGATGAAGATTTTGCGAAAGCACGTGATAAAATCATAAAAATCGTGAGATCTAATCTGAAAAAAATAGGAAAGCCAGATACTTTTACATTAGAGGATTATGCGATAAATATTGCATTAAAAAAGTCTCTCAATAAATATGATAAAACAATTCCACAACACGTTCGAGCTGCTAAAGAATTGATCGAATACAAGATAAGAGAGGCAAAATCAAATAACCTTGACGATAAAGCGATTGAAGGAATTAAAAAGACATATCGGAAAGGAGATACTGTAAAATTCATAAAAACTAAAGGTTCGAGTGGGGCAAAGGCAATAGAAATTGCAAAACTTCAAGATATTGACATTAAAAAATATAAAGATCTATTACAATCTGCTTTAGAGCAAGTATTAGATGCTTTAGGAATCACTTTTGAGGAAGTTAAAGGAATTAAAAGAATGGATGCTTTTTTCTAATATCCTTTTTCTAAATGATATAATACAATAAACCCATGACAAGCCCGCAAAATATAGGATTAAGGATATTATCATTTATTTTTAAATTTAATAAATCTACAATTAAAAATACCAACGCACCACTAAAGGATAAAATTAAAATCTTCAAGAAAGCCATGCTTGGTTCAAAAATACAATATATAATTAAAGCCGTAATAAAAGAGCCTAAGAAACCTGCTATATATCCAATAATGGTTTTTTTACTTTTTTTAGGAAAATGACGTTTTCCAAATCTTATTCCAATAAGAGAGGCTGCTCCATCTCCTATTGAAGCAATTAATGCAGCTGCCGCAAAAACACTTATTGGAAAGAAGAATATTGGAACAAAAGCAAGAGTTAAGGCGGCGGTGGCAGAAAGCTCGTAAACTTCATCCCTTTTTAAAGTTTTCAAAAAAATACCTGAAAGGTTTTTGGGCATTAAATGATACGCACTATGTTTTTCAAATATGAAGGAAAGTCGAATATAATCTAAAACTCCGAATACCATGACAGCAGTGAATCCGATAGTCATTATTAACCAAACTCCATATTCTTCTTTTGTAATGTTCCAAATCACGTCCTGCTTGAATACATCTGCCCAAAAATATATTGCAAATTCCCATAATATGATTATAACCCCCGGAGGGATCAAATGGAATAGCTTTCTATTAATATCTGTGCTAATGGAATGTGATTTTTCATTTAAATCCAGTTTTTTTTTCTCATTTCTTTCGTTAAATTTTTTGAGGAAATTTTCAATTGTGCGCTGTTCTTTAACTTCTGGATGCCTCCATACTCTAAATATATATTGCATCACAAATATGAATAATACCACTGCATAAGAGTAAATACATATAATTTCAGCCCCTAAAGCATGATAAAAACGTCTAAATTGATCATCTATTGGGAAAAAGAAAGGATATAATACTCCCGCGACGAACCATAGTAATGAAATGACAATTGAGTTCAAAAAATTAGACTCGTTAGGATATTTGTGCTTTATCTTAACAGCAAAATAGAAATGTATGAATCCATTTGCGAATGTAAGTAAAACCACTGATAAAATGTAAATGTCTAATACCATATTATTTACAACAATTTACTATTAAAAAAATAATTATTGAAAATTGGGATTTAATTATCTAGCATTTTTCAACTTAAATTGGTAGAATCTCAATTACATCATTTGCCATAATTACAGAATGATAATCTTCTGAGTGTTTTCCATTCACAAGAATTTTATAATTTGGAAATTGATTTGAAAGATTTAGCTTTCTAATAATAGAATTTAAGGTACTTCCCTTGGGAATTTTAACATGAAATTCTGTTTTTCCATGTACCTTAAAATCGGCAAAAATTTTGACTTTTACATGAATTGAATTGAGATCTGGTATTTCTGCAAACATGAGTGCCATATCAATTGGGAATATACCAATTCTATCACCATCTTTAATTAGTGTTCCAGATCCAGTATAAGCTCCATTCACAAAAATATGACTTATCTCCCTTTCATTAATCTCCAACGTGTTAAGAATTTTGAATATTGATTTGGAACCCTCGATTTCGATATATAAAGTCGCAGGAAGCCCCTTCTCTGTATTTGTTTCCCTTATCTGTTCTCTTAACTTACCATATAACTTTACTATAATTGACATGTAAAAAAAGCACCAATGAAATGTACTGGCTTAAAAGATAAGAATATTTTGCTTATATATTAAAAATTAATTAAAATACAAAAAAGAAAAAGCTAAAAAAACTTTTTTTTATAATCCAAATAAGAGAATGCTATCAATCGCTTTATGGACTTGTTTAAGATTTTCTTCTCCAAGTGCTTTATCTATTCCAATTTTTAGATCCAAAATCGAAGAAAAAGCCTTGAAAAATGTGTTTTGAAGCGAGCTGTTAAATCCACTCTTTTTTTCGTTCTCCTCCTTGAAATATTCTACTCGCTTAAGCATAGCGTCTTCAAGGTCTTTCGCAGTCGAGGTTCTTAACTCTGCCAATTTTCGTACTTTAAGTCCGTCCTTGGTCTCTATGATTTCATCAGTCATCAGAATTTTCCCCCTCTGCTTTAGTTCCACCATTTGGCATAACTTCAAGTTCAATGTCGGCACGTGCTTGACCCACCGAGGTGTCAAATTCATCGCGCACCTTCTGTGTTATCGTTTTAGCTACTTGCTTCTCGATATTTGGTCTATGTAGCGTGTTCATGGTACAGAATGGAAGCTCCTTGACAGTCCCGTCAGGCATTGCTACACCAAAATGTACGATACAGCGGCTGGTTCTTTCAATATCCATGTTATAAGCATCTTGGAAGTGCATACTAGAGATTAAAAGGGTTCCATAACTGAACGAACTTACACTTTCCCAATCACCGTTCATTAATAATCTACTAAACATCTCCATGAGTTTTCCAGGTTTTTTCATGTATTGGAGTACACCCAAAAGAAATCGGGCTCGAAGTTGGGTTTTATCAAGGAAATTCAAACCCTTATCAAGAGTTTTACCAAAATCTCCAAGTAAGTTTTCAAAGAATTGAAGTGGTTGTTTCTCTTTACTTTTAACCTTTTCCCAAAACCTATTTGCGAAATCAATTACTTCCAATGGATCAAAATATTCCATTATCGGAACCATTTCGCCAGTGTCAGGATCTACAGCTAAGTAAGTGGCAAAGCCGCAATCCGGGTGGCATGTAAACTCTGCAGGCTCAACATCTGCTAAGTAAGCAATCAAACGTCCAAATTCCGTGATGGTGGAGAGAGGGTACCATGCGTTTTCCATGCCAATCTTTCCACCCGTTTGAATGTCAATTTCTTTTATGACATCTGCATTTGTAATTCTTAATTCTTGCATTTCCTCAGCAGAGATGCGCCCACACAGCGAAACAGGTTGAAAAGTAATCCCCCGTACAATATCTATGTTATCAATGGCAAATTGGATGATATTTCCAATTTCAATATCGGTCACGCCTTTGGCAAGTGTCGCTACAAGTACTATCGAATCAAAACCAGCTTTTCGACAATTATCTATTACTCTCATTTTATATTTCATGAGACCTTTAATACCACGGGTTTTTTCGTAGGTTGCATCATTAATTCCATCGAACTGGAAATAGAGCGTGTCTAATCCCATTTCTCGGCACCTTTTTGTCCATTCTGCGCCTCCCTTTTTCCGTTGGAATCCGTAGCCATTAGTGGCAACGATAACTTCTTGAAATCCATTATCTTTTGCCATTTTGCAAATTTCTGGAAAATCTTTCCGTACTGTAGGTTCACCACCCGTGAACATTATGGCTGGTGCAGGAATAGGTTTATTTCGGAAATGTTTCATTATCCTGTCAATTTCTTCTAAGGATGGTTCGATCCAATACCCTGCTTGCTCTACATTTGCATAGCAAAAATTGCATGAGAAATTACATCTGTTAGTCAGATCGATTAAGGCAAGTGAGCACGTAGATAGATGTTCACTACATAATCCACAATTATATGGACAACCTCGAACGTCAGTGGCGCAATCAGGAGGATTAGCTTCTCCATTCTTTTTAAATTGCCACACGACATTTCCATTTTTATCCTTTTTTTGATAATGCGTCCATTTATAATACTTCGCGCTGGAGCTGATGACATCTTCAAAATCACCATGCTCTTTACAAGTTTTTCTCATGTAGATTTTCCCATCATCTTCTTCTACTACGGCCGGGATTTTTTTCAAGCATTCTGGGCAAACACTAAAAGTCTTACGA
>Ga0315534_1002556_pt1 | contig 12125 bp, 7 predicted proteins | sample SalMarSW160240MG_FD_203094 | JGI IMG/M metagenome (GOLD analysis project Ga0315534, IMG submission 203094) | Salt marsh sediment microbial communities from the Plum Island Ecosystem LTER, Massachusetts, United States - Salt Marsh Sediment SW1602-40 ... | reverse complement strand
GCGTTGAGACGGTGGGTGAGGTGAGCGGGCTTACGTCGACGCGGCGCTGGGCAGCCTTGGGCGTCGTCCTGGGCCTGGCCTTGCTCTCCAAGTTGAGCGCGCTGGCGCTAGTAGGCCTGACCGCGATTGCTGTCCTGTTGGTGGCCTGGCACCGGCGCTCGGCGCGCGCGGCGTGGCGCGCCGGGCTGACCGTTGCCGTGCCGGCGGTCGCGATCGCCGGTTGGTGGTACGCGCGCAACGTGGTGCTCTATGGCGAGCCCACCGGATTGAGCGCGATGTGGGCGGTGGTTGGGCGGCGCGACGATTTTGGACAGGACCTGTGGGGCGAGTTCCGTGCGCTGCGCTATTCCTTTTGGGGGCTGTTTGGGTGGTTCTCGATCGCCATGCCGGTCCCGATCTACCATATCCTCGACTTGTTGACGGCGCTGGCTCTGGGTGGGCTTGGCATCGGTGCGGCTCGCTGGCTGGCGACCGGGCAGTGGCGCGGCGCGTGGAGCGCGTTCCGCTACCGTGAGCCGGGATGGGGTGCCGCTTACCGCCCACTGGCCTACGGGCTGCTGGGGCTGTGGCTGGGCGCGATGCTGGTCGCGTTAGTGCGCTGGACGTCGCTCACGCCCGGCACACAGGGGCGGCTGGTCTATCCCGCGCTCGCTGCGTTCTCGGTCTTTTTTGTTGCCGGGCTGCGGGCCTGGTTCCTGCCGCGCCTGCGGGACGCGGCAGCAGTCGGTGCCGGCTTGGGCCTGGTGGCACTGTCAGGCGCCGTGCCCTGGCTGTGGCTCGCCCCGGCCTATGCGCAGCCGGCGCCGATCGATGCGCTGCCAGAGGGTGCCATCCCCCTCGATCTCGCGTTTGGCGACACGATCGTGCTGCGAGGGATCGGGTACGAGCAGGCGTTCGTCCATCCTGGCGATGCGCTCAAGGTGCGCCTGTACTGGGAGACACTGCGCTCGCCGGGCGCGCAGTCGGAGGTCATGGTTGCGCTGCATCTGGTCGATCCGAACGGGAGCTTTGTAGGGGTAGAGGACTCGTACATGGGCGCCGGGGCGCTGCCTTCGCCGCTGTGGCCAGAAGGACAACTGCTGGCAGGGCGGCAGTACGTGCGCGTCGGGACCGACGCCGATGCGCCGCTGGTGGTCCGGCTGCATGTCTCGATGTACGACCGGGGCACAGGCGAGGCCCTGCCGACGCCGGGAGACGACGTCGCGACGGTGGGGCGGATCAAGATCCTTCCCACGCGCTGGCCGCGCGTAGGGCACAAGGAGGTCGTGGCCCGGCTGGGCGCCGAACCGCCCGCCGAGAGCCAGGCAGGCATCGCGCTCGTGGAGGCGGCGTGGCCAGGCAGCGTGCGTGCCGGCGGATCGCTGCCGGTCACGCTGACCTGGGCGGTGGGCACGCGGCCCAAGCGAGACTATAGCGTGTTCGTGCACCTGGAGAACGATGACGGTCAGGTGTACGGGTACGGCGATGGTGCGCCGCGCGGGGGGCGCTACCCGGTGTGGGCCTGGGCCGAGGGCGAGGTCATCGAGGACGAGCATGCCGTGTCCGTGGATCCGGCGGCGTCGCCGGGAGCGTACCATGTCGTCGTTGGCCTGTACGATGCCGGTGGGCGCTTGCCGGCCTACAGGGTCGATGGCACGCGATGGGCGAACGATGCGATCGACCTGGGCACGGTGGAGGTAGAACGGTGATCCGCTGGCTGGGTCGACGCTGGCCTGACCTGGTCGCGGTTGGGCTGCTGCTGCTCGCCACGCTGGCCTTTCATTGGCCGCTGATCACGCCCGATGTGGCTGCCAGGCAGTCGTATCCAGCGGGGGATTTCTACAACCAGTTCTATACCTTTGCGGCATACGAACACGACCGCCTGTGGGCTGGGCAGCTTCCGCTGTGGAACCCATATACGTACGGCGGGCACCCCTTCCTGGCCGACGTGCAGGCGGCAGTGTTCTACCCGCCCAGCCTGCTGGTCATGCTGCTCAGCGGGCCGGGACCATTTGCACCGCAGTGGCTGATCGTGGAGGTGATCGCGCATTTCGCCCTCGGCGCGGTCTTGACCTATGCCTTCGTGCGGCGCCTAACGGCACAATTCGGGCTCTACCCATCGGTCGTGGCCGCGCTGCTCTCGGCCCTGACCTTTGCATTTGGCGGGTACCTGACCGGTTATCCCCCGCAGCAGTTGGCGATCCTGGAGACGCAGGTCTGGTTGCCGCTGATCCTGCTCCTGCTCGACGTCGGGCTCGCCGGGCGGCGGTGGGGGGCCATAGCAGGCGCCGGCCTCGTGTGGGGCGTGGCGCTACTTGCCGGGCATCCGCAGTCGGCGATGTACGTCTTTTACGGGGCACTGGCCTATGGCGTCTTTCGCGCGTGGCAGGCCAAGCTGCCGTGGCGCCAGGCAGTGGCAGCTCACGCGGCCTGGGCAGGCGCCGGCGTGGGCGTGGCGGCGGTGCAACTGCTGCCGTCGCTTGAGTTCATGCGGCTCTCGGTGCGGGCCAGCCTGCCGTATGAGACGCTCGCCGCCGGCTTTTCCCTGCGTGACCTGGCACAGGCGCTCCTGCCGGGGCTCTACAGCCAGTGGTCGCCGGCATACGTCGGGATCTTGCCGCTTGCGCTGGCGGGCGTGGCCTGCCTGGGCGCGGTAGCAGAGCGTAGCAAGCGGCGCTGGTCGGCCCAGGTCACGTTCTGGGCTGGGTTGGCGCTGGTGAGCGCGGCGCTGTCGCTGGGGGGCAAGGCCCTGCTGTACCGCCTCTTTTACTGGTTCGTGCCGGGCTTCCGGCTGTTTCGGTCGCAGGAGCGGGCGATCTACCTGGCCAGTTTTTCGCTCGCCGTGCTGGCCGGGTACGGCTGGGCCTGGCTGTCCTCGGCTGAGACGGGCGAACGCTGGGCGCGGCGGGCGCGCGTGGGGCTGCTATCCTTTGCCCTCCTTCCGACGGTCGCAGCGGCCGCGTGGGGTGCAGCGAGCGCCACAGGCCTGACCGGCGAGGGCAGCCCTCTGTTGGGCAAGCTGCTGCGCTGGGCGCTGTTGGGCTGGGCGGGATGGGCAGCGGCGCGCTGGTTGGGCGGGCGCAGGCCGTGGGGAGGGCTGCTGGCGACGGGATTGGTCGTGGCCGATCTGTTTAGCGCCAACATGACGGTGAGCCTCGCTCCGGGCAGCGCGGCGCAGCGCATCTACGAGGGCGCGTGGCTGGGGCCTGTGCTGGAGGACGAGGGCCGGTTTCGCATCGTGAACGATTTCGGGCTGCCCGGCAATGCAGGCTGCTGGCTGCGCCTGGAGGATATGGCCGGTGCCAGCCCGCTGCGCCTGCAGGCACACAAGGTGATGGTCGACGCCGTGCCAAGGTGGCGCATGTGGCAGTTGTTCGACGTGCGCTACATATCGACATGGGAGCACGACCTGCCCGGCCCCTTCCCGGCGACGCGGATCGCCATGCAGGGGCCAGAGTGGGAAAAGAATACGACCTACCTGCACCGCCTCGATCTCGACTTTGCGCGGGCGTGGGTTGTCTACCAAGCGCGCCAGGTCGATGACCTGGAGGCGCTTGAGACCCTGGGCTCGACGGAATGGGACCCGCTAGCCGAGGTGCTGCTGGCTGCGCCTGTGGAGGCGGGGCCAGGGGGGGCGGACGCGGCGCCGCAGGTAGACGTGATCCGATACGCGCCGGAAGAGATCGTGGTTCGGGCCGACCTGTCCGCTCCCGGCTGGCTGGTGCTGGGGGAGTGGTACTATCCTGGCTGGCGGGCGCGGGTGGATGGAGAGCCAGGAAGCGTGCTGCGAGCGGACTATGGCCTGCGCGCCATGCCGCTAGAAGCAGGGCAGCACGAGGTCGTGCTGCGCTTTCGCCCAACTAGCGTCACCGTGGGCGGGCTGATCTCGGGCGTGACTTTGCTGCTCGTGCTGCTGGCGATGCTATGGCGGCGGCGGAGGGCGGCACGGTGAGCGGCGTGGTTTTGCAGGCGTGCGTGGGGCTGCCGGGTTGGGTTGCCGATGGATGAGACACACGTGAGCAAGCGCGTTTCCTGGGCAGTGACTGCGCTCGTGGCGCTCTCCTTTGCCCTGCGCCTGCTGTACATCGGGCGGCCGAGCCTGCGCGGTGATGAGGCCTTGAGCGTGATCTATGCGCAGGAACCGGTGGCGCGCATCATCGAGATCACGCGCTCTGTCTCGGGGCACCCACCGCTCTTTTACACGCTGCTGCACTTTTGGCAGCGCCTAGCCGGTACCAGCGAGCTGGCAGTGCGTACCTTTTCCCTGTGGTGGGGCGTCTTGGGCGTAGCCCTGGTCTATGCGCTCGGAAAGGCCCTACTCGGGCCGCGGCCCGGCGCCTGGGCAGCGGCGCTAATGACGATTAATCCCTTCTGGATCATGCACGCCCAGGACATTCGCGTCTACACCATGCTGGGCGCGCTGGCATTGGCTTCATCGTACGTGTTCTGGCGGGCGATGTCCGCCCCACGTGAGGGCCGCGGATGGCGCTGGTGGGCCCTGTACGTGGTCAGCGGCACGCTCGTCGTCTATGCTCACTACTTTGGCGCTTTTGTGATCCTGGCCCACGCCCTATTCTTTGCTGCGCTCCGCCTGCGACAGCCGCGCCAGTGGTGGCCGGGCATCCTCTCCTTTGGCACGATCGGCGCCGTGCTGGTGCCCTGGCTGTGGTACGCGCAGGCGGTGGTGACGGGCGAGCACGGTCCAGGCGCGGAGGCACTCTCGCTGGCGGGCATGGTCCAGCACAGCCTGCTCACCTTTGGCATCGGCTACTGGTACGAGCCATGGGGCGCGCTGGCCCTGGCTGCCGTGATGGGCTGGCTGCTCCTCTGGGGGGCGTGGCAAGCCGTCCGCCGCTCCAGGCGCGGCAGCGGGCTGATCGGCCTGCTGATCGTCGTCCCGCTCGCGCTGGTCTTTGTGCTTTCACGCTCGAGGCCGCTGTACCGCGAACGCTACCTCGTCGCCAGCGCGCCGGCATACGATCTGCTGTGGGGAATGGGCTTGGCGGCGCTGGCCGCACGCCCGGTGTCTTGGAGGCGCCGTCTCCTATCGGGCGTGTCTGTGCTGTTCGTCGTCGGGTTCAACGGCTATGCGATGGCCCGCTATCACACCGCGTCGGCCTACTTCAAGAGTCCCGATTGGCGAGGGGCCGTGACGTTCGTGAACGAGCACGTCGCCCCGGGCGATGCCGTGATCTCGAACCTCCAAGACCAGGCGGTCCTGTATTACTATGCCGGGCCCGCGCTCTCGATCCTCCCTTCAGGAGATGACCCGAGCCCAGAAGCCACGCGCGCGGCGCTGCAGGACTTGATGGTCGGATCCAACCGCATCTGGCTCTTGCCCGACACGGGGCGGGGGTGGGATCGCGAGGGACTGGTACTTGCCTGGCTGGACGAGCACTGCGAGCGGGTGATGCAGCGCTCCTGGCGCGATGTGCCGGTCCTGCTCTATCACACGCCGCAGCAGTACCGGCAAGAGATCGTCCCGCTGGACACCCACTTTGAGGGCGATATCCACCTGCTGGGGTATGTGGTACGGGATGAGATGGGAGAGGCGGTAGATCAGGTCACGATCTCGCCCGGCGAGGAGGTCCGCCTGACGTTGTACTGGCAGGCAGCGGCGCGCCAGGACGCGGACTATGTCGTGTTTGCCCATCTGCTGGACGAGACGGGATGGCTGCGCGGGGGGCAGGACAATCAGCCGCGTGGGGGCACGTTCCCGACGCGCGCCTGGACGCCGGGTGAATGGGTGGTGGACGCCTACCATATCCCCATGGCGGCAAATGCGCCGCCGGGTGTGTACACGATCGAGGTGGGGATGTATAGACCGGGAGATACGACGCGGCTCGAGGTCAGCGGGGTGGATGCCGACCCGGAGAACCAGCGCGTGCTGCTACGGGAGCGGGTACGTGTGCGCGAGTGAGACGTGCATCAGCGTACTCAGGGCGTGACTACATACCCCATTATGGCAAAGTGCCGATCGCCAGTGAAAACGTGGGTCAGTTTGAGGTCGCTCATGACGGCGAAAGAGGTGCAGTCCGTGTATGAGAAACGCTGATCATCGTACTGCTCAAAGATCGACCAGGCTGCACTCTCCTGATGGTCTGATACGCGAACGAGTTTGAGCAGGTGCCCATCTACAAGCTGCTGGAGTGTGTGCCAGAAGCGCACGGCTGCGGCGTGGTGGATGTGATACCGGATCAGCGTGACCGCCTCATCCAGCACGAAGTTGGTCGTCAGGAAAGTGTGACCATCTGCCAGCAGGCGCTCATTGGTTAACCGAGCTGCCTCATGGTCGGCATCAGTTGTATCGGCAAGCGCATACCAGGCCCAAGTGTCCACAAAGATATCCACGGTGACTTCTAGCCGTATAAGTAGGCGTCGTGGTTTCGGGCGATGTCGTTCGCACCATTCCCTTGGCCCAGGCCCTGTCCAAGTTCCCGCATCAACGCACGGGCAAGATCGAGCTTCTCTTGCCGTTCCAGCCAATCAACCACTGCATCACGCGCCAATTCCTCTGCCGACAGATGACGCGCGCGAGCTGCGGCTTCCAGCTTTTCGTATTCCTGACGCCCCAGTTCAAACTCGACCAACGTATCGTCCACATCGCACTCCTTCCTGAGACGAGCGTATGCTATTCTATCATACGAAAGACTGCGCGTCAACTAGTCGCACATTGCGAAACCTGCCTGAGCTATTCGTAGGTTGCGCAGCCTTTGCCGTCGCAGCCAGGACAAGGAGGCTGGGTACTACTCTGCGACCGTAGAGTCTGGATCGGCCTGGCGGGCGCAGGTGCGCCAGGCCTCTTGCTCATCTGCGTGCGCTTGCATGCAGGCGGCAAAGGCCGACGCCTTATCCTGTGCGTCCGCAAGAGCATCTTCGGGAGATGTGCCAGCGAACACCTGGGCCAGCGCCTCATCGAACCAGTAGAGGGCGCGGTACGTGACCGGGTCCGTATGCCAGGACGGCTGCGGTGCCTGTGGGCGGGCCAGGATCTCCGTCCAGGCGTCAGTGGTCTCTTGCCCCGGGTGCTCGCGCCACGCGTCGCTCGCGGCGACGTCGCGCCGCACGGGGAGCAGGCGTACCGCCTGCGGCCGAGTGCTGAGGAACGTGATCCACTGCCAGGAGGCGTCCGGATCTCCTGCGCTCGCACTGATATAGAGCACGCGCAAGGTCGTGGGGAAGGACACATCGCCGGCAGGAAGCGGGGCAACGCCAAAGGGGACTCGAGTGGGGGTGCTACGCTATGGTGCTGAACCTCATCGATCCACATTGCAGCCTGGCCGGATTGGACGAGGCCCGGGCGCTCGCCCCACATGACGGTGACGCCGGAGAGGCGATCCCCAGTCTGTTGCAGCGTCTCCGGGGGTGCAGCCCCGGCAATCAAGGTTACATAGAGGGCCGTGGCCTCGACCACAATCGGGTCAGCGAAAGCCGGCTTTCCCTGGGCATCGAACAGCCGACCGCCGAGCCAGGCGACGTAGGTTGCGGCATCGACATAGGCACCAAAGACCGGGTAAAAGCCGTATTGTGGCTCGGGACCATCGAGGTCGGCAAGATCGAGCGCGCGCGTAACGAGATCGCGCGGCGTCCAGTCCGCGGAAGGATAGGGCGCACCGGCCTGGTCGAACCGATCACGGCTATAGTAGAGCAGGCGCGCATCCGTGTCGAGCGGCAGCCCCCATAGCGTACCGTCAACCGTGAGGGGCGCCAGGTATTCGGGGTAAGAGACGTCGGGACTGGGGTCCTGATCCTCAGCCAGCAAAGGATCGATGGCAAGCAGGCTGTCTCTGGATGCCTGCACCCCGGAGACATAGCCCAGGAAGCAGTCCGCTTCGGCAGCCAGATCGGCGATGGCCCAGTTTGAGCTCGGCTCGACGAGCACGTCGATCTCGGGATGAAGCCCACCGAACTGCTCCGCCAGGGCCCGGTAGATGCTGAGGTCGTCGCTGAAGGGAGCGTGAAAGCGGACCACAGTCGCCTCCTGGCTCGGTGCTGGTGCAGCGGGCGCGACGGTAAAGGCCTCGGCAGGCGCTTCGCTCGCTTCCGCGATGCGGGCCAGCGTCTCGTTGGCGCGGGCCTGCTCCTCGGCCAGCACCGCTTGGAGTGCGGTACCCTCCAGCGCGGCCTGGTAGGCGCGGGACAGGGAACCGTGGATGAAACCGGGCACGTCCACCGCGTGCTCGAGGTTGTACTGAAAGGTAGCGGCGAAAGCAGGGTCCATGGTACGCCACGTATCGGCGGAGCGAATTACCGACTCGCGCGCCGGGATGGCGCCAGAATAGGAAAAGGGGGTCTGCTCGCTGAGGAACGCGACCCAGCGCCATGCCTCCTCCGGATGCGTCGTGCCCGCGCTGACCATCGCTCCCCGGGCGTTGATCGAGCTCGCGCCTATGCCGTCGCTCTCCGGCAGGGGCACGATCCCTGCTGAGGCAAAGTTATCACGATACCAGGAGCCGCTGAGCCACATACCGGGCGTGGCCTCGTGCGGTAAGCGCTGCAGGATCAGGCTGTCGAGCTCACGGAAATCGGGCATGGCGCCGTACTCGATCACGAGGCCGGCATACCACCGGATCGCCTCGGCTACACGTGGGTCATCCAGCTTGGCTTGCACTACGCCGTGCCGCTCCTCGACCAGGGGACCGGCGCGGGCGTGGACGAGCATCGGCAGCAGCGAGTAGGCAAAGGGATCGACAAAGCCGTACTCGACGACCCTGTCCCCCTCCCGGATCGTGAGCCGGACGGCGGCATCAAGGAAATCCTCCCAACTCCAGCCTGCCTCGGGGTAGGGCAGGCCGGCCTCGTCAAAGCGCTCCGGGCTGTAGTAGAGGAGCATCGTGTTAACCTCCAGCGGGAGGCCCCACAACCTGCCGTCGCGCTGAAAGAGGGCCAACGGGGCGGGCAGGAAATCCTCCAGGAGCAGTTCGCCGTCGCGCGCGGCGAGGTCGGTCAGGTCGAGGGCGACGTCCTGCGGACGGTCGCCGAGCATGCGCGCGTCGTCTACGAAGGTGTCCGCGGCGTGGGCGACCTTGACGATGTCGTCGCTCGAGACGACAGCCACCCCGCCGCTCATCGTCCGGTCCAGGATCTCTTCCACGGAGAGGACCTGTATCTCGATGCCTGGGTGCTCCTCCTGGAAGATGTCCGCCAGCTCGCGGTACCAGGAGCGGAGATAGTCGCGGCAGGCAAAGGAGATCGTGACCACGTCCTGTTCGGGTGCCGGACGGGCGCAGGCTGCAAGGGATGTGAGAAGCAGTACGAGGGTAACGACCGTGAAGGCTGTGCATCTCATTGTGCGCTCCTCAAGGAGATGGCGGAGAGCAGGTGCCCGGTACCGCCTCCTTCCGTAGAGGTCGTTTCTGCTCTTGGTACTGGCTGGTGTCGAAATCCCGGTGCCGGGCACCTTGGATCGAGCCAAGTCCTCTACAGCGACACATTGCGGTACCACTCGATCGAGGGAGGCCCCTGGCGTGCCACTGCGATGGCGACGACATCGAGGCGCCAGTTTCCCTCCCACGCCTGCTCATAGACGTAGGTTTGGGCGACGGCGAGCATATGGGCCAGCTTGCCGGCGGTGATCGACTCTTCGGGGGTGCCGTACGCGGAGGGGCGGCGGGTGCGAACCTCGACGAAGGCCAGGGAGGCGCCTTCGCGGACGACCAGATCGGCCTCGCCTGCCGCGCAGCGCCAGTTGCGGGCCAGGATCGTACACCCGAGCCGCTCGAGGTAGCGCGCGGCGAGGTCTTCGCCCCATTGGCCGAGCCGTTGTCGTGGTTTCATAGGCTGACATCCGTTAGGCTGGAGTTGTGGGATCGCCGGGCTCTCGTAGATCCCGTCAGGGGTGGCCCGACCCACGCAACACACAACACGGGGAGGATTGCCTCGCCGGGTGCGTTATGATAGAATGTCCGCGCACTGCTATGTAGCGCCCGCCGGCTGGCCAGGTAGCGTGGGGCCACGAACTGGCGGGCTCATCTCTGGAGGAAAGCGTGCACGCAGAAATTGTCACCACTGGCACAGAGCTTCTCCTGGGCGTGATCAGCGACACCAACTCGACCTACATCGCCCAACGCCTGCGCGATATCGGGCTGGACCTCTATTATATCACCTCCGCCGGTGATAACGAAGTGCGCGTCGCGCAGGTGATCGACGCCGCGCTGGACCGCTCCGACGTGGTGATCACGACCGGCGGGCTGGGGCCGACGGTGGACGACGTGACGCGCGAAGCGGTGGCGCGGGCGACGGGCCGTGAGCTGGCCTACGACGAGCGGCTGGCGACCTCGATCGAGGCGTTTTTCGCCCAGCGTGGCTATCAGATGTCAGAGAATAACCGGCGCCAGGCGCGGATCCCGGAGGGGGCGATCCCGATCGAGAACCCGGTCGGTACAGCGCCCTGTTTCATCGTCGAGAGCAAGCGTGGGATCGTGATCAGCCTGCCCGGCGTGCCGCGCGAGATGAAGTACCTGATGGAACACGAGGTGCTGCCCTACTTGCGCGACAAGCTGAATTTGAGGCAGGTGATCAAGTCGCGCACGCTGCGCACGTGCGGGATCGGTGAGTCGTCGCTCGACGCCCAGATCGGTGACCTGGAAACCTTCTCCAACCCGACGGTAGGACTGGCGGCGCATCCAGGCCAGAGCGATATCCGCATCACCGCCAAGGCGGACAGCGTCGCCGAGGCGGATGCGATGCTGGGTGAGATGGAGGCGCGCATCCGCGAGCGGGTCGACGAGGTGATCTTTGGCGTGGACGACGAGCGGCTGGAATCGGTCGTCGTCGGCCTGCTGGACGAGCGGTCGTTGGCCCTCGCTGTCGCTGAGGCGAGCAGCGGTGGCCTGCTCTCCGGCTGGCTCTCGGACGCGGACCCGGCTGGCGAGACGTTTGTGGGCGGGTGGGTGCTGGCTGACAGGCACGCGTGGGCCCTTGCCGGAGACATCCCACAGGCCGGTGACGAGCGGGAGGAAGCGCTGCAGCTCGCCCAGCGGGTATGCACCGTCACGGGCGCACAAGTCGGCCTCGCCGTCCTGAACAGCGGTCCAGAAGAGACCGTGGTCGAGGTCGTTTTCGACGGGCGGATCTACGAACGCGTCACCCGCTATCGCGGTCACGGCGAGCACGCGCACGCGTGGGTCGCCTCGCTGGCACTGGACCTGGTGCGCCGCATCTGCCTGGGCCTCCCGACGGACGTCTAGGCTGCTTTCTTTTCTTCTGGCGATAAGCCGATCTGGCACGGCTAGACGGAGGTGCCAGAAGGCGCTGTGTGACGAGGCAAGTTCAGCCCAAGTGACCTGGCAGCAGAGCACTGTGGTGGAATCAAATCGGGATACCGCAAGCGACATCCCGCCGGTATCCCGATCGTGGTGTGGGGAAGGCGGGATTTGAACCCGCACGGATTGCTCCACGTGATCCTAAGTCACGCTCGTCTGCCAATTCCGACACTTCCCCAGGAACGATCCCTATTATAGCGAGTCGCTTGCCTTTTGGCAAGTCTGAGTGCCCAGGTAGGGCAACCACATCTGGCTGTGAGCTCGGCCTGCACTGGCAGAGCGAGCGCGCTGCGCGCTTCTACGAGCGTAGGGCGGCATCCCGATGCCGGCTGGTGGCACATTGGGATGTGCCACCTACGTTAAGGCAGCCATATGTGGTCGCCCTAGAGTGTCCAGGGTGCCCGTCACATGCAACTGGAAGTTGCCGCAGCCGAAGGTTGCGGGTGGTGGGCATCTCTGGGAGAGCGCATGGAGCAGACAGGCATGGCCGAGTTTCGGCCCACAGGAGAGGCGCTGAGCTACCTGCTCTCGGACGAGGGCCGGACGCTGCTGGACGAGTTGGCAGCGTCCGAGCTGAGAGAGTCGGACCTGCTGGCAGAGACGACGCGCCTGCGCAAGCGTTACCCGCGCGATATCGTCGCTGCGGCGCTGGATTTGACGCTGCTCCGACAGCAGGCACGTAAGTTCGCGCGTGCCGACCAAATGTACTTTACCCGGGAGGCGCTGGAGCAGGCCAGCGCTGAGGCCGTGAGCTGCTACCGGGCGGGGCGCTATGCGGGCTATCCCGGCGTGGCTGACCTGTGCTGCGGCATCGGCGGCGACGCGCTGGCCTTGGCCGGGGAGACGGAGGTGGTCGCGGTTGACCTCGATCTGCTGCGCCTG
>Ga0315534_1002555_pt1 | contig 12136 bp, 14 predicted proteins | sample SalMarSW160240MG_FD_203094 | JGI IMG/M metagenome (GOLD analysis project Ga0315534, IMG submission 203094) | Salt marsh sediment microbial communities from the Plum Island Ecosystem LTER, Massachusetts, United States - Salt Marsh Sediment SW1602-40 ... | reverse complement strand
CCGTTTCATTTGCGAGGCCTGTTAATAATCGACCCAATGATCAGTCGGCAATACACCGGCTCTAAGCTTTGTTTGATCCTATTTGGATGTAACTTCGTAAATCCTTAGGCTTTGGTCATTCCGGCCAACGATAACTTCCTATAAGGTTGTCATCAAATCATGATAGAGACAGTTGGTAAAGTTGCCTGTTCTCTGGGGTAGTGCTAATCTTCACGAACGATAACCTGGAAGGCTTTCTCGATATGGGCCTTCCGTTCCAGGCGTTGAAGTAAATCTTGAGGAAGTGTTGATCGTTTCAAACGTCAAGTATGATTCTGTGAATAACAGGTTGCACGGACAGCGTTCTGCCGAGCTGAACGTTGAAATTGGCGTTTAACTGGGGGGAAGTCTTGGATCCTGATCCTGCACTCCGCACCCATAACTATGAACGCTCAGGATTCTGTCTACTGGCGTACCGGCTTGGACTATCACCTTGCAGCGAGCGTGATGGGTGGTACGTTATCTGGCAATATCCGAACGAAATACTACCGATCTGCCGCTGGTTATATTAATTCAGCGCTCTATATTGAGGTAAGTTCGCTGAAATTCGTGGTTGACGTAGTCGATTTAAAGAAGGAAGGAATCCATGTTTAAGAAGGAAAACAGCGCAAGTGCCAATTTCCTGCTCACTGCCGCACTCTGGCTCATCATCGGGGTCAGTATGGGCTTAATTCTGGCTCTCGAGTTTGTATTCCCCGATCTCTTTCGCGGGACATCCTGGCTGGTCTTCAGCCGTCTCCGCCAGGCGCATACCAACACGGTCATGTTCGCTTGGTTGTCCGGCGGAATGATTGGGCTTTGGTTCTACATCGTTCCGAAACTGACCGGGCGGCGCCTTTGGAGCGAACCGCTCGGCAATCTAACGGTGATCCTCTGGAATGTAGCCTTGGCGATCGGGATCGTCGGGATATTGTCAGCCGAGACCCAGAGCCGGGAATACGCCGAGTTTATCTGGGGTGTCGATGTCCTGGTCATGGTCGGCTTGCTGCTGACGACGCTCAACATCTACATGACCATCGGTCACCGGGTGGAATCGAAGCTGTACGTTTCGCTCTGGTACATTGCCGGGACGGTGATCTGGATGCCGCTTCTCTACTTCATTGGAAATGTAATGTGGAATCCCCCGTCGGGTGCCCTCACCGGCATCAACGATACCATTTTCAACTGGTTCTACGGGCATAATGTCCTCGGGCTTTGGTTCACGACCGGCCTACTACCTGTCATCTACTACATCGTACCACGCGAGACCCGCACACCGCTTTACAGCCACTTCCTCTCGATGATTGCCTTCTGGGGGATTGCCTTTTTCTATACGGGTGTGGGTGCGCACCACTTGGAGTGGGCTCCGATCCCCTACTGGCTGCGAACCATCGCCGTCGCCGAGAGCATCGGCATGGTGCTACCGGTCGTGGCATTCATGATGAACATCTATTTGACCATGCGTGGGAATTGGAACCGCTTCTTCACCAGCATCCCGCTGCGCTTCGTCATCACGGGTTGGATCGCTTACTTTCTGGTTTCCTACCAGGGTTCGCACCAGGCCTTACGGGGAATAAACCTTCTGACGCACTTCACGCAATACGTACCCGGTCACGCCCATTTAGCGTTGCTGTTCTTTGCTGCCTCGGTTGTCATGGGAGGAATCTTCTACGTCATCCCACGCATCTACAAAGTGCAGCTCTACAGCCGCTCGCTGGTCAACGTGCAGTACAGCATGTACGTTATCGGTTTCATCTTCTTCTTCACCGGGTTTCTGCTGACGGGGCTGACCCAGGGAACGGCCTGGCTGCATCAAGGCCTGCCTGTTTGGAGTGTGCTGCCCGGTTTGCGCCCCTATATGGCTTTGCGTGCCATTGGCGGGGGTCTGGTCGTGGTCAGCTTCGTCCTGTTCACATACAACGTTTTCGCGACGCTGGTTAAACGAAAACCCCTGATTCGGCCCGCACTCAGTATTCAGCCCGCGGCTGCCAATTCATAAAGGGAGGATTTGCCATGAAGATGACATTCAAGACTGTTGTAATTGGCGGGCTGATCGTGTTCTTTGCCGTTGTGCTGGCGGCAGTCTTCATCCCGACCGGAATCTGGACTCCTCCGCAGACCGATGTGGCCCACCCGTATACCGATCAGCAAGAACGGGGTCGCGTGCTATTCTATTCCAATGGCTGCAATTACTGTCATACACAATACGTTCGGTTCGAAGACACAGCCATGGGTCCCATCTCGCAGGGGGGAAACTACATCTTCGACAATCCGATGACTCTTGGTTCTGAACGCACCGGACCGGATCTATCCTACGTTGGCCACAAGCGAAGCGAACAATGGGAGATCAACCATCTGAAAGCTCCGCGCGTATACTCGCCTCTTTCCATCATGCCCAGCTTTGATTTTCTCTCGGACGAGGAATTGTCGGATATCGCTGCCTACCTTTTCGCTTTAGGCGACCGCAACGCTGCCGAATGGATGATCCAGCCGCCAGCCGAATATGCCGGCGACGTCGATACGCTGGAGTACGGGCAGACCAAGCCCACCGACCAGGACCAGGGATGGGCGACCTGGAATGCAGCCGACCTGCAGGTAGGGAAGGAAATCTACGTCGATAAATGTCTCACCTGCCACGGGTGCGCAGGGAACGGCCTGGGCAGCTATGGGGGCACCTTGATCGTAACGCCGGCGGACTTCAAGCAAGAACCTTTCCGAAACATGCCGGATGACCAGTGGTTCTGGCATGTCTCCGAGGGTGTGCAGGGTACGGTGATGCCGCCTTGGAAGGAAACCATGAGTGAAGCCGACCGTTGGAAGGTAATCCGGTACGTCCAGCAGATTTTCGCCCGGCCGCTGATGCGCGATCCGGCCGAAGGCGACCCGGTGGGTGATTATGCCAACCTGACCAACCCGCTACCGCAAACGGTGGACACGCTCGAGCAGGGTAAAGCGATATTCATCCGGGAATGTATGGTCTGCCACGGCGATGCCGGCCGCGGGTATGGCCCCTATGCCGAAGGCCTGCAGCCGTCTCCCCCCGATTTCGGGGATGGAGGCTATGGCACACTAGCCGACCCCTCCTATATCGACTCGGACTACTTCTGGCGCATCAGCGAAGGGTTGCCCTGGAGCGCCATGCCCTCGTGGAAGCTACGCTACTCAGAAGACGATCGCTGGAAGCTGGTTTACTACATTCGCGTCAACTTCACCCAGACTTTGCCGCGGCCGGAAATCACGGCCGACCAGGTCTACCCGGATATCTACATCACGCAAACGATGCCGGTCGAAGCGACGGAAGCGGAGATCATCGAAGGTGGCTTACCCTACATCATGCCGCAGACACCCTCCTATGAGCGCGGAAAATGGGTCTACCTGCAGAACTGCGCTCACTGCCACGGGCTTAGCGGACAGGGTGATGGTTGGGACGGTCAGTACCTGGATGTGCCGCCCGCCAATTTTACCGACCCAAACATGCGCGGCATGTCGGACGGCGACTATTACGCCAGGGTGAGTTTCGGCATTCAGAACTCTGCCATGCCCACCTGGGGTGAGTTTCTGCCGGAAAACCAGCGGTGGGACGCGATCAAGTTCATACAGGAATCCTTTCAGGCCGGGACCGCCGATTTGGGCAGTCTTTTCTCGGGTACGATCGCCAACAACATTCTGACACTCAGTTCCGACAATTGGACCGGGGAGGGCAATGTCATCTCGGCTGAGGATGGTCAGCCGCTCTACCAGACATACTGTCAGCCCTGCCATAACGAAAATGGACAGGGCCATGGGCCGGGCGTCATTAATCTGCCCTCTGGTAGCCCCGCCGAATTTCCTGCGGATCTGCCCCAAGCGTATATCTTCTGGCGAGCCTGGGAAGGTGTGCCTGAAACCATCATGCCGCCTTTCAACTGGTTGATCTCCGAAGGTGATATCTGGAATATCACAGCCTATGTACAACGGCTCTCAGCTGCATTGCAAGGAGGTCAAGAATGATGCCGCTTGGAATGTGGATCGTGGTTGGGTGGATGGGTTTCGTAGCCTTGACGACCGTCATAATGATCGTATGGGGTTGGAGGCGCGGCCAGTTCAAGGATATCGAGGAAGCGAAATATCGAATGCTGGAAGATCGGGAACCTGAGCCTTGGCCAGATTCCAGAGGAGGCAAATCATGACGGATAACGTCCTGCGTATAGGTCCCGAGATCCTGGCGGTTGTCGGGGGCATCATCGTCCTCTTCCTGTTTTCTGTTGCACTGGGTATATCGCACCGATCGAAGACCTTGCCTGGCAGCAGCGGACATCGTCCCGCGGAGGAAGCAGGCGAACACGAGGAAATTCGTGCTGACGGCTATATCGATAGCTTTGCCGGCGTTATTGAAGAAGCGGGTGGGGGCATGCCACCGGTTGTAAAGCTGGCGTTGCCCGGGATCTTGATATGGTGGTTTCTCTACCTGATCCTGAACTGGACTCCGAGATAGGGAGGAGGGCGCTATGGCATATACCTACCAGGTGGAGTTCGAAATCAACCACCAACAAATGGAGCAGCTGCAAATAGGGTCTACGCTGGAAAAGGTCTTAGGTTACCTACGGACCCTGCTGCCTAATGAGCTGGGATTTATCAGCGCCCGGGCCAGATATTCGCTCGATACACCCGGGCTGACTCACCTCACCGTGGAGAGCAATTGGGACCAATGGGAGGATCTTCTGGCCCATCAAAAATCAGGATTGGCCGAGCAGAAGGTGCTGACCGAGTTCAAGCCGCACGTTACTCTCGATGATTTGACCGTTCACCTTTACGAGGAAGTTCCCTGACGAGATCCACTTCAGACATTCCTTCCCGATTTGGCGAGGGAGCGGAACGTATCCCCGCTCCCTCGATTTTGCTTTTGTGTTGGAGAGATAAAATGATGAAACAAAAGGCAGTAGCTAGGCTCGCCATGGTGCTGCTTGTATTCTTGTTGCCCGGTTGCGGAAGGGACTCCGCACCGGATTTTAAGAAAATCCAAAATGGCATGACGGCGGTCTTGAGCATGTCCCCCGCCTCGCCGGCGATGATGGAACCGGTCAGACTCTCGCTGACCCTGACCGATGCGAAAGGGCAGGTGCTGGAAGGAGCGGATGTCAAGTACGACCTGACCATGCCCGGCATGGCGATGGCGCCCAACCGGCCGCTGGCTACAGACGAAGGTCAGGGACTTTATCTCGCGCAGGCGACCTTTACCATGTCCGGGGATTGGCGCGCCCAGGCTGTTATCACTTACAGCGGCGAGACGACCACCTTCACCTTCGATTTTCCGGTAGAGTAATCGTGGCCCAAGCCAGTCTTTGGATTACGCTCCTGCTGACCGGCTTTCTCGGCAGTTTGGGACATTGCCTCGGCATGTGTGGACCGCTCAACCTGATGGTGGCGGCGCAAATGCGCAAGAGCGCCCTGCCCGCGCTGCCGTATTTCAGCCTGTATCACGCTGCGCGAGTGCTGGCCTACGTGCTCATGGGCGCGATCGTTGGCGCACTCGGCTCCTTGTTGGGTTTGAGTCGGGAATTGACCGTCCTCGGCGGGGCGGTCGGTCTACTAATGGGACTCCTCCTCCTGCTGCTCGGGGCGGGATATTTGGGATGGCTTAGGGCGTTTCCGCTGGAAGGCCCCTCCCGCTGGTGGAATGCCGCACTTTCACGCGCCCTCCACCTCGGTGGAGGACGCGGCGTGACGCTGCTTGGGTTTCTCAATGGGTTGCTTCCCTGCGGGCTGGTCTACAGCGCCCTGCTGCTGGCAGCTTCCAGCGGGGAAGCCTGGCGTGGTGCGCTGGGAATGGTACTTTTTGGGTTGGGAACGTTTCCAGCGCTACTGGCCTTGGATTTGGGCGTGGGGGCCTTGAGCGTCCGCTTTCGCCAGGCGATGATGCGCCTGGCCGGGGTGCTGATGCTGTTAGTCGGTTTGCAGCTTGCTTTGCGCGGCGGGGCTGCCCTGCACCTCTGGCCGCACCTGCACTGGGGAGGGGTGGCGCTGTGGTAAGCCGCGAATCCTGCGATTTATGCGGCCTGGATGTCAAGGGCGCACCTGTGGTCCAGGTTTTTAATGGGGAAGAAAAGCACTTCTGTTGTCAGGGCTGCGCCCGAGTCTACCAGGCCGCGTATGAAAACGGGATGCTGGATCAGGTACTAAGCCCGACTCCCCCCAATAAACTGCGCAGGGATGCTGTTATTCATCCCGGGAAAAGCGCTCATTTTTCGATTCAGGGTATGTGGTGCGCAGGGTGTGCCCTTGCTGCGGAAAATGTCCTGAAGAAGACCCCCGGTGTGCAGGCTGCAGACGTCAGCTTTGCTGCTGAGATGGGGCGCATCCAATTCGACCCGCAAATTGTCGATCCCAAGCAGGTCATGCAGACGCTCGATGGGCTTGGCTACCAGGCGATCCTCGCGGGGGATAGCAACGAAAAGGAGAGCACGCGCCTGCAGGAGCATACCCTGTTGCAGTTGATCACGGCAGCCGCATTCGGAATGCAGGTTATGCTGCTCTATCTTGTGCAACTTTATCATTTCTACGCTGCCGGACAGTTCGACCTGCCCATTGTGCGACACCTGCAGTACCTGACCTGGGCGCTGGCGACCCCGGTGCTCTTTTATGGAGGTAGTTCGTTTTTGCGCGGCGCAGCGCGCTCCATGCGCGCCCGCACGGCAACCATGGACACGCTGGTCTCGCTCGGCACGCTATCCGCCTATGGCTACAGCGTCTATGTCACTCTAATCGGTGGGGCGGAGGCTTATTTCGATTCGGTGGCGATGATCACCACTTTTGTCATGCTGGGCCGCTGGTTGGAGGCGCTCGGCGGCGGACAAGCGCGGAAAGGAATTCGCAAGCTTTTAACGTTGCAGCCGCAGCAAGCCTGGCGGAAAAAAGATGAGCAATGGGTACAGGTTCCGGCCGCATCATTGCGGGTCGGCGAGATGATTTTAGTCAAGTCTGGAGAGCGTGTACCCTGTGATGCCAAGATTATTGAAGGTCAGGCGGCGCTTGATGAATCTCTGCTAACGGGCGAAGCGACCCCTGTTGAGAAAGGGCCTCGAGATGTGGTCTACGCCGGTACGATTGTCGCCGACGCCTCACTGGTTTGCATAGTCGAGCGGGGGGTCGAGTATACCCGTCTGGCGCAAATTACCCGCCTTGTCGAACGAACGCTGTCCACCAAACCGCCCATTCAGAGTCTGGCGGATAAAGCTTCAGCCTGGTTTGCAGGTGGTATCTTGCTGGTGGCGTTGCTGACGGGGGCTGGCTGGTATCTTGAAACCGGAAATCTCGGCTCGGCACTAATTAATGCGGTCGCTGTATTGGTTGTCGCCTGTCCCTGTGCGCTCGGGCTGGCAACCCCACTGGCACTTACAATTTCGCTCGGACGTTCAGCAGCGAAGGGTGTGTTGGTGCGCAACCCTGCAGCATTGGAGCATGCTGGCGAGTGCGGCCGGGCTGTCTTCGACAAGACCGGGACCCTGACGGTGGGGCGGCTGACCGTGGTGGAGGTGGGTACTTCATCGGAACGTGGCGAGTCCGCGGATGACGTTCTGCGTTTAGCTGCTGCTGTCGAACTGGTCTCGGAGCACCCGTTGGCCAAGGCTATTCGCGCCGCGAGCTTGGAAACCGAGAATAGCCTTGGCGTTTCGGATTTCAAGACGCTTCGAGGGTTGGGCGTTACAGCCCAGGTGGAGGGGCGCCGCCTGCTTGTCGGCTCATTGAAGCTGTTCGCGCCAAGCAAGGTGCCTGCTGAACTCCGGGAGCGAGCTCGTACTCATGTCGAGATGGGCGAAACCGTCGTATGGGTCGGGTGGGATGAAGCACCTTTCGCATTCATCGCTATGCGTGATCAAGCCGATTCCGACGCGTCGCTGGCGCTGAAGAAGTTACGCGAACTCGGCCTGCGCCTGGTGATGGTCTCAGGGGATAGCCCAGAGACCACGCGTGCCATCGCGCTTGAGCTCGGATTGGATGATTATGTCGGTCAGAGCATGCCAGCAGCAAAGACCGAACGCGTTAGGCACTGGCAGGAACAAGGTGAATCCGTCCTAATGGTTGGCGATGGGGTCAACGACGCGCCGGCTCTGGCACAGGCGGATTTAAGCATCACCGTGGCGGGTGGTACGGATATTGCCGGTGAGACTTCCGATCTGATGCTGATGCGCCGCGATTTGATGCTGATCCCGTGGTTCATCCAGCTCTCGCGGCGCACGCGTCGTATCATCCATGAGAACCTCGCCTGGGCATTTGCGTACAATCTGCTGGCTGTACCGCTGGCTGCGGTTGGATGGATAAGCCCGATCATAGCCGCCGCAGCGATGGCTTCGAGCAGCTTGCTGGTGGTGGGGAACTCCCTACGATTGCAGCGGGATTAAGTGCTGAATCTCACCCCGGCGTGAGGGGTCTCCCCTCGTGGTTCGATTCCAGATTCACCTCGCATGTTCGAGGGCGTCCGAATGGCTAACCTTCATCCCGGGTCTAGGCAGAAAAAACAGCAGGAAGGCAATGCCTTCATGACCCTCCTGGCCTACTCGCAGGATTTTGGCCAACTACTGCGGAAGTTGGATTCGGAAAAGGCTTACCTCGCCAGAAGTGCTCTCAGACTCGATTGTGCCGCCATGGCCGCGGATAATCTCCTGCGCGATGTTAAGGCCTAGCCCCATACCTCCTGTCGTGTGTGATCCGCTTTGTTGAACCTGGTAAAAAGGTTGGAATCCCCGGGTAATTTCATCGTTAACGCGCTATGTGTAGGATATTTGAAATAGAGAGTAACTAGGTTACTGAGGATCAAACGTTGAAAGGCCACCCTTGGAAACCCAGCATGACGGTCCAAGTTCCCTGTTTTCGGATTCCATCTCATAACCTGAAGGTCCTGGGTTCGCCTGCCCTGGCGGGCTAGGCCAGGGAATCCCAGCCCCGCTACCTAGAAAGGCCTCCGATACGGAGGCTTTTTACTTTCATAGATCTCAGGGACCCTTCACCCTGGCGGGTTCAGGGCAGGTCCCAGCCCCGCTATCTGAAAGAAAGGCGCCCGAAAGGGTGCCCTTCTTGTTGTTCAAATTGCTGGTCGAATGGTACTTGCTATTTGCAGACCTACGCTGGAATTGTCCGGGTTATCTCGTTGATTTCCGTTTCTACTGAGAATTCATATCCCCAGAATAATCACACGACCGATTCCAGCGGTCGAGCCTATTTCTAAAGTATTTCGCCGCATCCTTGCTGCACATGCCTCCTTGATAACCCTCGTGCCACTCGTCACGCCATTTCCGTGACACCCTGCAGGTATGTAAAACCGCATAAAGCCTTATTCTATATTCGGAATATAGAATATTGTATCGGAGGCGGCATGGACGGTCACAAGTACAGCGCAAAAATCATCAAGGCAATGGCCCACCCTGTCCGGTTGCAAATCCTGGAGGCGTTGAGCGCTGATGGGCAAGCTTGCGTCTGCCATCTTGAGAGCATGCTCCAACTGCGGCAGGCATATCTATCTCAGCAGCTGGCAACACTGCGAGAGGCCGGGCTGGTCCAGGACCGGCGCGAAGGTTTGAACGTTTACTACTCGCTGACTTCACCCGTTATTGCAGAAGGATTACACAGCCTGCGCAGGTTGGGCGCCCATGTGGCAGAGCTTCAAGGCGAGAAAATCCGTTTCAAATCAATCGAGCATAACCCTGATGAGCCCTGCCCGTGCCCGCGCTGTCACGAGCGAATCGAAGTCCTTGAAACCATCCACTAGCCGTCTGCCGAATCTTCTAACCAAGGAGAATATCGAGATGATCTCAATCAAGGTATTGGGTCCAGGATGTGCTAACTGTGAACGCGTCGAACTGCAGGCGCGGGAAGCCGTGAAGCAGCTGCAAGTCGAGCATCCAGACCTGGAAGTGACGATCGAAAAAATCAAGGATCCAGAGCTCTTCGGAAGCTATGGTCTGCTAGCCACGCCTGGTTTGGTTATCAACGAGCATCTGGTCTCGGCGGGCAGGATTCCAACCATCGAGGACATTCTGGCCTGGATCGGACAACCAGCCTAAGCACACGACACGCGGTTGGTCCGGGCTGCTCGCAAGAACATCGCCTTGCGCGCGCAAAGTTGAAGCAGCTTCGAACAAGCCATTCGTTGAAGAAGAAGGATAGGTTATGACGGAATTCCTCGAGACCATGGTTGATAAATTCACCTTCAAGGTTGCCACCGATCGCCTTTACAGCGACGATGGCTTGTGGGCGATGGCGGAAGGTGAAAATCGTGTTCGCATCGGTTTATCCGATTTTCTGCAGCAGCGCAGCGGGGATGTGGCCTTCGCCGAGATCAAGCCGGTGGGCGCTGCGCTTGCACGCGGGGATGAATTAGGCACGATCGAGACCATCAAGGTCAACATCGAACTGGTCTCTCCGATCAGCGGCGAGATCGTGGAAGTCAACCCCTTGATGGAATTTGAACCTGAGCACATCAATCAGGATCCCTACTCCACAGGCTGGCTGGCTATCGTCGAGGCCGCTGATTGGGAGGGGGATTCAGCGAATTTAATAGATCCGCACGCCTATTTCGGGCGGATGAAAAAAGAGGCCGAAGAAGAGGCGGGAAACCTATGACCGGAACCCAGAGAGTCGTCATCGTCCCGTGCAGTGGGATCGGCAAGACCTACGGTACGGTAAGCCGCGAGGCTGCATACAACCTGACCCAGGATCTCCGCCCGGAGGGGACGAAACTCGTCGCACTCTCGCTGCTGGTACTGGGGGACGAGCAGGCATGCGCCGATGTAGCTGAGAGCCCGGCGGTCACAATTGATGGTTGCAAACTGGCCTGCGCCTCGAAGATGGTTGCACAGAGCGGCGGGCGCATCGCGCGCGAGGTAGCCGTGCTGGATGTGTATCGCCAGCATCGGGCGCTAAAACCGGAAGGGATCTCCGAATTGAACGAGGCCGGCCAGGAATTGGCGCAGGTTCTTGCGGAGGAATTGGCCGAGTTCGTTGATGACATCGAAAGCCAGGATGGGGAGGGGGATCATGCCTGAGCTTCCAGCAAAGAAAGTAGGAATCGTGGCCTGCTCCGGGGAAGAGCTGTCCGGGGGTACGGTCACCCGCCTGGCTGCCCTACGCGTGCTGGAGGAGCTCCGGCCGGCGGAGACGGTGACGATCTGCCTGCCGCTATTCCTGGCCGGTGGGGAGGGGGATCGGGCCTTCGCGCGCTTCTACCCGACGATTGCGATTGACGGGTGCGAGAAACGCTGCGCCGCTCGCGCGACTGAGCTGTATTCCGGCAAGCCTGCCGCCACTATCGTGGTCAGCGACATCGTTAAGGCGAAGGGACTCGCCGAACCGAAAGGACTGCGCACTCTCGATGAGGCTGGCCGGCAGGTTGTTGAGGCGACGGCAGACCTGGTTGCGCATACGGTTGATGTCTTGCTCGAGAGTCATTGGAGCCGGAGCGAAGGTGCATTCAGTGATCCCCTGCAAGCTCAGGCTGAGGGGCAGGGATCGATGCAAGCAACCTGTTCCTGCGGTTCGGGGATTCCCGTACAGTTGGTGGAGATTGACGGGACGATGGTGAGTCTGGTCGCGCTGCCGCTTATCTTCGAGCGCTTCCGGGAAGCCGGACAAAAGCCTGGTGAAGAGTTGGGGGCTGAACTGCTCGATATGGTGTGTATCTACAATCCTATTCCGGAGGGATCGGAGCCGTCGTACATCGAAACGCTGTTGCGGGAGTACCGCGATTACCTGCATCGGGCGGAGCTGGACTCATGAGTCGAACTTCAAGCTATCACACCACTGTCACATGGAAAGGCGAGCACTGGGGGCACCTTGCCATGGGCAACGGCCCGGAGATGGATTTCTCCGCTCCACCGGACGCTCGAGGTCATGAGGGCGTGTTCACGCCAGAGGACGCCTTTGTCGCCGCGGCCAACACCTGCATCATGATGATGTTTATCTGGGCGTGTGAGCGTTTCAAGCTTGACCTGCAGTCCTACGAGTGCCGGGCGGAAGGGACGAAGCTCATCGAACTGGACCGGACCGAGATCTTCACACAGCTGCGTTTGTGGCCGATCATCCGCATCGGCGTTGGGAGTGGTCAACCGGATCTTGTTGAGAAACGCACCCGCCGCGCGCTGCAGGC
>Ga0315534_1002554_pt1 | contig 12138 bp, 10 predicted proteins | sample SalMarSW160240MG_FD_203094 | JGI IMG/M metagenome (GOLD analysis project Ga0315534, IMG submission 203094) | Salt marsh sediment microbial communities from the Plum Island Ecosystem LTER, Massachusetts, United States - Salt Marsh Sediment SW1602-40 ... | reverse complement strand
GTTTTTAGCGATATTCAAGTCCATGTTCTTCTTAAGGGGTTGATCAATTATGATGATGAGAGAAAGAGGATCCATAAGGGAATAAAAAAGATCGAGAAGGAAATGGAATTATCAAAAAAGAAATTGGCAAACAGGGACTTTTTGAACCAGGCCCCGAGCCATATAATAGAAAATGTCAAAGAAAAAGTTCATCATATGAGTATGAAGTTAGAAAAATTACACCAAAACCTTACCATTCTTGAAGGGCCCAACTAAACGTGGACTATAACTCCCACATTGATACAATCATTGATACTGCTTTAGATGAGGATGTAGGATCGGGAGATATAACTACCTCGTCGATAATAGATGCATCGCTCAAGGGAAAGGCACAACTTGTTGCCAGGGAAGAGATACTGCTTGCCGGGATAGATATCTTTGCAAAGGTTTTCTCTCGGCTCGACCCTGAAATAGTGGTCGAATGCTCGTATCATGATGGAGATCCAATACCCAAGGGTGCACGTATCGGTACAGTGACAGGATCAATGCGAGGAATACTGAGTGGGGAGAGAACCGCACTCAATTTCCTCCAGCACCTCTCTGGAATAGCTACCCTTACCAGACAGTATGTTGAAAAGACTGATCCTTCCACTCTTCGAGTAATCGATACCAGAAAGACTACTCCTGGGTTACGGGTTCTGGAGAAATATGCCGTGAGAATGGGTGGAGGATTTAATCATCGGTTTGGCCTCTTTGATGGGATCTTAATCAAAGATAACCACATTGCGGCCGCTGGTTCTCTATCCGAGGCCGTGAAAAAAATGAGGGCTACCGCACCACATACGTTAAAGGTTGAGGTAGAGGTGGAAGATATTAAGGGGCTTGAAGAGGCTATAGAGGCAGGGGCAGATGCAATTCTTCTGGACAATATGTCTATCAAAGAAATGAAAAAGGCGGTTTTGATAGCTAAAAAAAGGGTTCTTTTAGAGGCCTCTGGTGGGATTACCTTGAAGACAGTTGAGGCAATATCCAAAACAGGCGTCAATCTGATCTCAGTTGGTGCAATTACTCATTCTGCACCCTCTGTTGATATCAGCCTCGAAGTGATTTAAAAAACTGAGGGGATTTGCCCCAAAAGGAGTATTTGAGTGTTGGGTGAACCTTTCCTGAACAAAGTGAAGGAGAAAAATAAAAATTTTTTTCGTTCTTATTATTTATCCACTACTCCAGTATTCCAACACTCCAGTATTCCATTTGGACTCCATAAATCCCTTGACACTGAAAGTACTGTTATTTTTTCCATGGATAGAAATTTCGAGGTGTAAAAATGGATGAATTCATCGAGAAGGCTGCCCGGACTATTCTTGGTTCTCAATTAACTATTGCTCTTACAGGTGCAGGCATATCGGTAGAATCGGGCATACCGGATTTTAGAAGCAAGGGTGGATTATGGGACAGGTTCGACCCAGAGGAGTACGCCTCTATTTATGCCTTTCAAGATGATCCGGAAAAGGTCTGGAGGATGTTAAAAGAAATGGAACAGATTGTTGATAATGCAAGGCCTAATACGGCACACACAGGACTTGCCGAGTTAGAAAAAATGGGTTTACTCAAGAGCGTACTTACTCAGAATGTCGATAACCTCCACCAGGAGGCTGGTTCCCAGGATGTCATCGAATATCATGGAAACTCCAAGTCATTTACCTGCTTGTGGTGTAATAAGAAATATGATTACGAGGATAAAAGAGGTGAGTATCCACCTCGATGCGAGTGTGGGAATATACTGAAACCAGATGTTATCTTTTTTGGCGAGTCAATTCCTCCTTTGGCAATGGTAAGAAGCTCACAGTTAGCCTCTACCTGCCAGGCCTTACTTATAATAGGCACCTCTGCTGTCGTTTCTCCCTTTAATATACTTCCCAGGCAGGCAAAGCAGGTGGGAGCCACAATAATTGAGATAAACCTGGAGAAAACAGTGCTTACTGATAGTATTACTGATATTTTTCTCCAGGGCAAGGCCACGGAACAAATATCACAGGTTGTGTCTGCTGTTAAAGCGTTACAGAGCGCCTAACCTCGTGCTTACAAGGCGCTCAACATGCTTTTCTTCTGGTCTTTATTCAACCATGGCCGCTTATCCGGACCCACAATCTTTGAAACCCTTTCTCTAATCCAGTCAAATGGCAGGTCTTCTTTGGGAGAAAACTTCTCCACATATTCTATATAGGGTGCGCCCTTTAGATCTTTCTCAGGTAGAATCGCATCTGTTTTTCCATCAAATTCCACAGTTGGCAATCCGTTCTTTTCACAGAGAGCCTTGTCAAACGTTGCAGCTGCATTTACCCACTTTCCATTCAAAAAGAACTGGTTATATCCATGTCTGGGAAAAATAGTGGTGGGAAACATTTTTGCGACATGGTTAGGTATCTTATGGTTTTTGATCTTGGCAAAGACAAGTCTGCTCGGGATGCCTGCAGCCCTTCCAAGTGCAGTGAGAAGCACTGCTTTCTGAACACAGTATGCCTTTCCCCATTTAAGAATCCTGGATGCCCGAAAATCCTCTATAAATACAGAAATCATGTAGATATTGTATCTGATAGAATCCCTCACAAAATAAAAAAGTGCTACCGCCTTTTCTTCATCGCTGACACAGCCACGCGTCACCTTTGTCGCTGTTTCAATAATTTTTTCATGCTCCGCCTCTATAGTGGAAGTTGCTCGTAGATACTGCCCCATTTCTGAATTCATACATCATCTCCTTATTGAATCACGCTACTCTTTTTCGTTATAGCCGAATCCCTCAGTTTCACAGGCAAAAAAATTTTTCTTTACATACCAGCTTTCTCTTCGGCCTTCAAGTGATTTGTCTCAGTCTTCAGCTATTATTTTTCAGAAAAATAGGAATCAAAAAGGAACGTAACGTGCCCTCAGGGCGTGTATTTACTCATGGCGCAGGGCCTCAATGGGGTCCAGGCGTGCTGCCTTGCGGGCCGGGAAGAAGCCGAAGATCACGCCAACCGCGGCGGAAAACACAACTGCAGTGGCCACAATTCCCGGGTTGAGCACAAAGGGCATTCCAAGGACATGCGCGCCGGCTGCTGCGGCAAGGAGCCCCAGGATGATACCGAAAAACCCGCCGAAGGAGGATAGGACCACGGCCTCGATCAGAAACTGCATCAGCACCTCCCGTTCCAAAGCGCCGATGGCCAGGCGGGTGCCGATCTCACGGGTACGCTCGGTGACCGAGACCAGCATGATGTTCATGATCCCGATACCGCCCACCAGCAGGCTCACCGCTGCCACCGCTCCCAGCAGTCCGGTAAGCACGCGCGTGGTGCTGGTCAGTGTGCTTACGATCTCCTGCATATCGCGCACATGGAAATCGTCATTCGCGCTTGAAGCAATGCGGCGCCGTTCGCGCATCAAAGCTTCGATGTCCTTCTTGACCGCGTTTGTGGATATGTCATCTTGGGCCGACACATAGAGAGCGCCCACGTCGTTGCTGCCCGCAATACGCCGCTGCAGAGTGCGCAGGGGAACTATCACCATATCGTCCTGGTCCCGACCGAAGCCCGTCTGGCCCTTGGATTCGAGGACTCCGATTACCTGGCAGGAGAGCTTTTGCAAGCGGATGGTAGCACCCAAGGGGTCTTGATCGCTGAAGAGCTCGTCGCGTACGGTGGAGCCGAGGATGCAGACGGTTCTACCGGAACGTAATTCGCCCTCGGTAAACTGACGCCCGCTCTCCAATTCCCAGTCCCGCACCTGGAAATAAGCGTTGGTGGTACCCATAACCGAGGTAGCCCAGTTTTTGTTTCTGTAGATGGCCTGCTGGCTCCGGGATACCGTGGGCGCTACGGCTTCCAGCCCGAAGATCTCCCGGCTTATGGCCTCGGCATCATCCACGTCGAACATATCGGCCGTGGATCGCGTGCCGCCAGGGCCGCGAAAACCCTGGCCAGGTCTGACCTGGAGCATGTTACTGCCGAGTTTGGAAATATCGGTGGTCACCTGCGCGGTTGCCCCGTCCCCCAGGGTGACCATAGTGATCACGGCCGCCACCCCGATTACGATGCCCAGGATGGTGAGGGATGAACGCAGCACGTTGCGGCGAATGGCCCTCAGGGCCAGTAGAATAGTTTGCCATATCATGATCGTTTGCCCCCGTTTAATTCCTCGGAGTCGATGAGCCCGTCGAGGAAGCGGATGGTTCGATGTGAGTAGCGCGCCATCTCAAGGTCATGGGTCACCATCACGATGGTGATGCCCCGTTCCTTGTTGAAGGCGCAGAGCAGCTCCATGATCTCACGGCTGCAGGTGGAATCCAGGTTTCCGGTGGGCTCGTCAGCCATGAGTACTTCAGGCTCGATAACCACGGCCCGCGCGATGGCCACCCTCTGCTCCTGCCCGCCGGAAAGCTCGCTTGGGGTATGTGTTTCCCATCCGGTAAGCCCGACCGCCTCGAGCGCCTCGCGGCCGCGCCTGTGGCGCTCACGGGCCGAGGCCCCGCGATAGATCAGGGGCAGTTCCACGTTTTCCAGGGCCGATGTCCGGTTCAAGAGGTTGAACCCCTGAAACACGAAGCCCAGGTAATTCCGGCGTAAAAGGGCGCACTGATCGCGGGACAGGGCCCCGACGTCGAGGCCTTTAAACAGGTAGGTGCCGGAGGTCGGGGTGTCCAGACAGCCCAAAATGTTCATACAGGTGGACTTGCCCGATCCGCTCGGCCCCATCACGGCCACGAACTCACCCTTATCGATGTGAAGATCGATGCCCCGCAGGGCGTGCATGGCGTATGCGCCCATACCGTATGTCTTGGCGATTCCCGCGAGTTCAATGAGGTGATGATTTTCGCTTTCTGTATTCATTTGTGTTCGCTCACTACTGCGACCACCAGCTCCATTCCGGGCACTATATCTCCTTCGAGTATCTCAGTCATGATGCCGTCGGTCGCTCCGATCCTGACCGGTATGGGCACAAGATGCCCGGCATTGAGGGTCCAGACACGCCGGTTGGTGTTAGTGCCTGCCGTATCCGGGTGATTGTTCGAGGATTTCTTCTGCGGTCGGGAAGGGCGCGGCATGAGTTTACCCATCACGGTACCGCCATCTGGCCGTTTCTCTTTCTTGATATCATTTCTCACAGGCGGGGTGAACCGCAGTGCGGCATTGGAAACCAGGATCGCGTCTGCAACCTTCTGGACCGTCATGTCTGCCGTGGCCGTCATGCCAGGCCGAAGCAGAAGCTTGGAGTTGTCGACCTCAAGCACGGTCTCGTAGGTAACGACCCCGTCCGTGTTTTGGGAACTGTACCGAACCTGGGTGATCCTGGCCGGGAATGTCTCCTCGGGGTAAGCGTCAACGGTGAAGGTGGCCTCCTGTCCCTCTTTCACTCGACCTACATCAGCCTCGTCCACGTCCACATGAAGCTCCATCTTCGTCAGGTCCTCTGCAAGGGTGAACAGGACCGGCGCTTGAAGGGAGGCGGCCACGGTCTGGCCGGGCTCTACGTCGCGCGAGAGGACAATACCGTTGATGGGTGAGCGGATCACCGTCTTTGCAAGATCAGTTTCCTCGGCTTTCAGTGTAGCCTGGGCCTTGGTCACCTGGGCCTTGGCGCCGGCCTCATCGGCCTGCGCGCGCGCAAGTGCCGCCTCGGCTCCATCCAGGTCGTATTGTGAAGGAACCTTGCCGCCGCTCAATTCATAGGCTTTTTTCAGTCTCTGCAGTTCAAGCCTGGTTTCCTTAAGGGTGGCCTGTGCCTGCAATACCTGTGCCCTGGACGATTCCAGAGCGGCCTTCGACTGGAGCACCTGGGCCTCGATTTTATCGGTGTCCAGCCTCGCCAGCACCTGGTTAACCTTCACCTGATCATTGTGGTCCACTTCCACGGTCTCGATGATCCCGGACAATTCACTGCCCACATCCACCTGGTTGGTGGGTTCCAGGGCGCCGGTGGCGTTCACCTTTATAGTAATGTCTCCCCGAGACGCAGGCTGGGTCTTGAATTGCACGATCTCAGCCTTGTTACGCGTGAACAAGAAGCTCATGGCAACCGCTGTTGCCAGTAATAAACTGCCCCAGCCGAGCAGGCGTCTCAGGTATCTACGTTTCCCCGAGGGTTTTTCGATGCCCAGTGTCTGAGCAATATCGGTTTCAGGATGTGTGTTCATTGACTTATCTTCAACCTCGCAATTCATATTCCTTGTCAGGCGTTAGGCTGGTCCAGCCGCCCCCCAGAGCCTTGTACAGGCGTATCAGGTTGGAGGTAATGCTGCCAGTGCTCTGGACCAATTGGTCCTCATAGGCCAACAGGGAACGCTGCGCATCCAGCACGGTGATGAAATTGATGAGGCCTGTCTGGTATTTATACCGGGCCAGTTCCAGGGCCTGTTTGGCCGCATCGACGGCCTCCTGCAATGAGGTCCTGCGAATCTGCTCCTCAATATATGCCACGAGTGCGTTCTCCACCTCTTCCAAGGCGCTCAGCACCATTGATTCATATTGGATCATGGTCTGTTCCTGAATGGCCGATTGGACCTCGATATTGGCTCGGATGGAGCCAGCATTGAAGATTGGCCAGGTGATGCGGGGACCGATGCTGAAGGTGCGGCTGCCGGCTGCGATGAGATTTCCCAGCGACAGGGCCTCAAGTCCAATTGAGCCGCTGAGCGTGAACTTTGGGTAGAGTTCCGAGGTGGCAACACCGATACGAGCGGTCTGGGCCGCAAGCTCGCGCTCGGCCTTGCGCACTTCGGGCCGGCGTCGAAGGACATCGGCCGGTACGCCCACGGCAACACCTATCGGGACCAGCGTTATAGGGAGGTACTCTTCCAGTTCCTCATGGAGCCCACCTGGCTGCTCGCCCAGCAGCACCGCGATGCGGTTCATGGCTCCTTCCAGCCCGATGCGCAGTGTCGGCATCTGCGAACGAGTGCTCTCCAGGTTTGAGCGGGCCTGCTGCACGGCCAGCTCGTCATCCAGTCCGGCCTGATACCGCGATTGTATTAAGCAGTAATTTTCCTGCTGGATCTCCAGGTTCGCCACCGTCACGGCCAGTCTTTTCTGGTAGATACGTACTTCGATATAGTTCAAGGCCACCTCGGCGGTCAGGGACACCAGCACGTCGTGCAGGTTCTCCTGGGTAACACCCAGATTGGCCTCGGCAGCCTCCATGGAGCGCTGAGCCCCGCCGAACAAATCCAGCTCCCAGCCGGCATCAAAGCCTGCCGCGTAGAAGTCACGGGTCTCTCCGGCGCCCGTGTCTTCACTGCTGCGGCTCCACTTAGCAGAACCGGTGGCGTCAAGAGTCGGGAAGAGATCGGCCCTGGCCACACCCCGCCTGGCTCGCGCCTCGCGGATCCGGGCACGGGCCTCTTTGATATCAAGGTTTCCCTTCACCGCTCGCGCGATCAGGCTGGAGAGTTCCTGGTCATTGAGCGTGTTCCACCAGGTTGCCAGTGCCTGTGGATCAATCTCTTCGGCAATCAGCCCATCGTTGAGCGGAGTGTGCCAGTCCTTGGACACTGTCGTGTCGGGCGGAACATAATCAGGCCCCACAGTCGCGCATCCGGAAAGGATCAGGACCGCGAGCACCATAGGGAGCCACGCCAGAAGTCGAATAGTATTTGTTTTGATCGCAACAGTCATTTGTCACCCGTGTTTGGAGATATTTTGAAATCGAGATGACTCACCGAACCCATATCAAAACCCGAATGAATCCACTAAGTAAACGGATCGGTGAGGCACATAAACTGCGATTTCAGGCTGCATCTTTACATCCATTGTTTGAAATGGTGATTTGTTTATTAAGTCGTTCGATCTCGGAAAAAGGTTACAGGAAAAGATTAGAAGAGCACTTTTTTGTAACTTTTCTGAAGCAAGCAGCGACTAATACAATAACAGAGCATAGTTCCCAAACGGACATAGATGACTCGTACATAAATAGGGTTTTGTGGTTGGCCTCAAGTGTGCGGAAAACAAAACGCATTGGAAGTGTCAGGTGAAACCCTTTCCCCGTTGACCTGCATCGCACTGTCATGATAAATTGCGCATGATAGTTTTGCTATTTCAGAAACTTAGAAAATGGTTCTTCCTGACACCCGAAGATGCGAAACCAGCTAACCAAGCCGAGCGATGCAGAGATTATTCGTCGAATCATCGATGGGGATGCGAACTCCTTTGAGCATCTACTAAAGAGATATCAAGATTATGTGCTGCGAATCGTCACAAAACATATACCATACAACGAGGTGGAAGAGATGGCTCAAGAGGTGTTTGTGAGGACGTATCAGGCCTTGCCGGGTTTTAAACAAGAGGGCAGTTTCAGACAATGGCTCTCTGCCATTGCAGTGAGAACCTGTTACGATTTCTGGAGAAAGCGTTATCGATCAAGAGAGCTCCCTATGAGCGATTTAACCGATAGCCACCAAAGCTGGTTAGAAAATACATTGTCTAACCAATCCGATAAGTCATTTCATGAAAAAGGCAGGGAGAAAGAAGCGAGGGAACTGCTGGACTGGGCACTGAGTAAATTGTCCGCCAGAGACAGGATGGTGATAGAACTTGTATACCTTGAAGGACTCTCAGTGAAAGAGGCCGCGGGACTTCTTGGATGGAGCGTTTCCAATGTGAAGGTTCGGTCCTTTCGGTCCCGGAAGAAACTTGAAACACTCCTTAAGGGAGTAATTTCAGCCTAAAGGGAAGGTCAGATGAAACCCCTTCAACGTAAGTATGAGGCATTGAAAAAAATCCTCCAGGAGGCTTATCTCGGGAAAGAGAACGCAGAGGTCGGCGAACAATGGCAACTACATGTGATGCGGCGTATCAGAAACCTCGGGCCCGTTCAATCAGGGCCAAGCTTCTTTATGCTCTTCGAACAATTTGTATGGCGACTTACCCCTGCAACGTGTCTTCTGATTATTGTAGGGGCAATCATCTTTTTGAAGCTTGGTTTCTTTCCAGACTACGACGTGCTTACATTATTTATCAATAATGCAGAGGAATTAAGCTTAGCACAACTCTTTTAGTTTTGAGGTGGCACTATGAAAAAATGGAAATTAGTTATAGGCCTGACGCTTGTGTTTGTTTTTGGCCTTTTGGTCGGTTCTCTTGGAACAGGGGCATATATTAAACATCGCTTTGACCCTCCTAAGAGGGATCATTCGGCAATGAGGACCTTCTTGTTGAAAAAATTCTCTCAAAAACTCTCTTTAACAGAGGATCAAAAGACTGAGTTTAAAAGGCTTATTGACCAGGTAGGAGATAAATTAGAGAATCACTTCCGAAAATCCCATTCGGAAATAGGAAACATTATTGATCAGGGATCTTCTCAGATGAGAAAGGCATTGAGCCCTGATCAACAAAAGAAATTTGATGAAATGCTAGAAAAATTTAAGCAGCACAGAAAATCAAGACACAAGTTTGGCCCTCATGGACCACCCAGGCGCAAATGATATTTTTTCAAAAGACAACAAAAGTTGTCCACTCCACAATGTGAGATCTTTACACAACCTAACAACCTTTGTAACACAAGAAAAAAAGGGTGAGCTTTTCTAAAGTGACGATCGGCCCGGTGAAATGGCAAGTGATTTGATTGTATAAGGCATCTGGGACCAACATCGCAGAATTACTTAATTAACATTTCCGGTTTAGCTACATTGTCCTTTGGGATTGAATTGATCAGGTAATCTGGTTAAATTTTATATAACGCAAGAGGGTTATCTTTAAACCTTTGGTTTGCTTCGTCTAATTTCTCCTCACTTGAAATAACGGCAACGGCCTGCCCTGCCCCGGTTTGATCAAAATATTTTTCCGCAACCTCATTGACCTTGGCTTTCGTCAAGGATAAAAGCCTCTTTTTAAATCGATTACGGGATTCATCCGAAAGCGACATGATTGTACGGTAAAAGGCCTTGCGGGCTGCGGGGCCGGGTGGATCCGGTTTGTCGATTTCTGAACATACCTGAAAAATGGCCTCTTTTATATCCTGATCCCCATAATCATCTGATTTGATGAAAATCGCTGCCCCTTTATATGCATTCAACGTCTCTACAATATGAGGATCCCGGTAAGAACCGAAACCGAAAAGCCCGCTTTCAGGACTATAAATGGCAAAACCACCGTAGGCACCTCCCTTTTCCCGTATCTCGCGATGAAGGTACATAGACCGGAGGATTTTGCTAATCACTTCCAGTGACGGCGAATCCTCATGCTCCAAACGTACCGCCGGAAAAGTTTGTGCCACAAATGATACTGCTGAGGCGGTAGACCATCCTTCTCTCGGAATATCCTCATTTTTTTCAATGTGCGGTGGTTTAAATCCATTGCCATTCTCAGGCAAAAGACTGTTCTGAAGCGAACTCGCCAGAGGAATCGCCGCCGTAAGCTGCTGCTCTTCACCGATTAATGCCATTCTAAAATTACTGCGGGTGAGCATGGTTGTGCCGATTAATTTCAGATCGGCTGAAAGTGTTTGAAGTTGATCATCGGTGGTATTCGTGGTCAGATCTTTTATCATTTTTAGCTGGTGAATACCATGCCAGATCTCGGCAAGCGCCATTGCGGTAGAAAAATTCCTGGAAGCGAGTGACATAGCCAGTTGATGACCATTGTGAATAACCATGGTTTCCATGCCAGCTCGGTATTCGAGCAGCAGGCTTTTTAAACGGGTAAGGTCTGAAAAATCAAACGAACACAACAACTCATATATGATTTCAAACATTCTGCCCTGATTCCGTGCAAGACATTTTCCATTGAATGTCACAAAGGGGAGGCAGGTGCCTTTGCTGTCGAATTGGTTTCGGGCCTGTGTCGAAAGCTCGATACCACCAGTATAGGCATCGATCAACTGTACCATATCGGTATAATCTCGGCGTGTTGTCCCGATCTTTGTAAAGACATGACAAAAAAATGGCACCAGGGGAATCAGCCTTTGTGGAAGATTGCCACTACCTGCTGCAGCTGAAAAATAAAAAATACCAGCGGTGGGTTGCTGATAACAGGCTGCTGGCACTGGCTCTGTCATCGCCGTCTCAGGAATGCCTTTTACCTGTGGTGGAATATCCTCCCTTTCCAGAGTAGGGAGCACCGAAACATCTTCCACCTTTTCCTGAAGCTTTTTCAGTGCATCGGTGTCTTTTTTGATTTGTGCAAAATCGAGTTCGGTCATATCCTTTTGCAGGACATCAAGTTCCCTGGTAACTCGCATCTCTTCCTTCACTGCCATCTCTTGATCAGGCATGAGTGTCAGACGAACCCTGTGCGGGTTATCTAGAAAATACGTTTTAATCCTGTTTTCAAAAAATGGCTCTCTGGATACCTTGTCTGTTAGCGCGGTTATGTCCTCATCAAAGTTAAGTATTCTGACAGGATCACCGCCATGGAACCAGCTTCCACAAAAATTAACCAGCAACTTAATCCCGTATGGAAAGGGGTAGTTGGTTATTTCTTTCCGGTGAAATTCGAGCTGATGAATGGCCGAATCAATCAGTTTTCTCTCTATTCCGTCATCAGCCAGGTGATCTAAAACATCAAAAATAATTGTTTCGATGGTATCCGCATCAGATTCTTTCACGTCTTTCAGACCTGCTGCAAACAATGTGTCTCGGTTATCCGCATCAAAGCCAGCGCCATCACTTAAAGCGGTCCCCAACTTTGAGTCGATCAAGGCCTTATGGAGTGGAGACGCAGAATTTCCCAGAAGGATTTGTTCCAAAAGGGTAAGGACCAGGACCTCAAATGAATCCTTGATATCTGCCGTCAGCCATGCCAGGCACACCTGACATTTTTTCGTAGGATCTTCATCTCTATTTAAGTGATAATAATAGGTATCGTATTTTGGCTCCATCCAACGCACCTGTGTAGGCACTTCGGTCTTCGGATCAATTTCATCAAAATGACGCAGTATTTTTTCGTCAATAAAATTCAGGTGATCTTTCAATGGAAGATTGCCATATGTATAAAAAAAGGCATTACTCGGATGATAATGCCGCCTATGGAATGCCTTCAGCTGTTCATGGGTTAGTTGAGGAATGAGCGCAGGCTCTCCTCCGGAGTTGAAGCGGTAGGTGGTGGATGGATAGAGAGACTGTAACAGTGATCTGGCCAGCACCTCACTCGGGGATGACATAGCCCCCTTCATCTCATTATAAACGATCCC